>Ga0116226_10006460_pt1 | contig 10528 bp, 12 predicted proteins | sample S1TSphfallax_FD_89692 | JGI IMG/M metagenome (GOLD analysis project Ga0116226, IMG submission 89692) | Host-associated microbial communities from peat moss isolated from Minnesota, USA - S1T2_Fa - Sphagnum fallax MG | ecosystem: Host-associated > Plants > Peat moss > Unclassified | place: USA...
TGTTGCAGACTACTACAAAGAGAGAGTCTGTTTTGCAGACTCATCATCTGATTTTAAGAAAAGATGTTTACAGAAATGATAGGGTTTGTGCACAGGGTTGTTTCTTTTGATTAATTAATAATTAATTAATTATCATTATTTTTATTTTTATTTTTATTTTTTAAACTCTTCAAGTAGGTCCACTGGCTAGGATCCCTGGCATTAATGAGCATTAAATAGTGATTGTTCTAGGTGGGCTGTAATATTTTCACAAAAGTGTTGCTATAAGTGATGACATACGAAAATGCCTAGATCTAGGACGTGACAAAATCAATTAATTTAATTTCTAAAGGTGACAAAAAAATCATTTAAAATCACAACATTTTCTTGGGGGGTTTTTTTTTTCCATTTTCAGAAGTACAAATTCGACAAGAAAAACAAAAATTTGTGCATCACTCATTAAAATTAGGAATAAATACAGAAATGGCTGTTAAAAAGCTTCAAAATTTGTGTCAAAAGCTCATTGCACAGGTCACATGTAAAAGACATGCCATATTTATGTACTAGTTCACTAAAGGCAACTCTTTGAAACTAATAAAGCCACCCATTTGAACAATCTCATTGATCACAATTTTTTTTTCTTCACACCTTAGGCACAAGCCTATTGAAGCTATTACAATATTTAAGTAGCAAGCTTAATGACAAGAACTCCTCAAAACAATTCAAGGCAGCCATTCTAACAACATCAATTGGTCACATAAGCTCTGTTTTTTTCTAGCCCCTAAGAGCATTGCCAGTTGTGCTCAACACCTATGTGATGACCCAACAAAAATATTTCTCACATCCAAGTTTTAGTTACTTGTCTTTTTCCAACCCCACACATAAAACTGAAACTGGGACTGCAAACAGGTGGGAGACTACTGATCGCAACTCACCCACCTGGACCGATCAAACTATCTAGCCAATCAGAGACAAAGAGCAATCAGAAAATATGATTTGATTGTGTTTATCGTACTCTTCAGGGGCTATGAAAGCTGGTGGAGATGCTCTAAGCACGAAGCATGTTCTAAGAGACCTTGGATATAGGCTATGTGTATTTTTTCTACATCAACTATAAACTTTTTGTCCGTATGCAGACAGCATAACAAAGATGGTAAAAGAAAAAGTTGTTAGACTCCCACAAGCTCTGCAGATATTAATAGATCCATCACAAATTGAAAATCCCCAAATGTGAGATTTGAGTCCAAATATATACACTCAATTCAAATCTAGAGAATTTGGAGATTTGCAAGGATGGGTCCTCTCACTTTAGGTCTCTAATGGCACTAACTATTAAAGACCTTAAATTTGAAAGCACAAAGCCATATATTATATGCAAAGGGTTTTGTATGGGGACCTTTGATTTTCAATCACTCAAGTTCCCTGCCTAGCTAAACTCAGCTCTTCACTCTGAAATTTTGCTCAAAATGTTTAGGAGCAGATTCAAAACCCACAAAATAAAACCTAACTTGAAAATTAACATGGCCATGTCCTGAAAAATCTGCATTGCAACAAGAAGAGAAGAGATAGGCATCTGGCTAAATCAACTTATTAATAATCAGTGATGGATTGGACCAACTCTTGTCCCCAAATTTTCCAAATTACAAATTCAGCTACATGAATATGATGATGTATGAGTATGCTTGCAAGGTTGGTTGGCATTGCTAGTTTGTAGTAGTATTTCATTGTTTTCTTTGGGGCTTTTGCAGGGCTTGTCAAATCTATCATATGCCTTGTGGTAACAAACAAAATAGGTCCATTTGATTTGGAAATAGAAGATCATTTTCCATTCACATTACATTTTCAACAAGGGGGTGTGTCCCACTGTGGCCTTGCCATTTACATAAAAAAGTATCTTCAGGCAAAAGAAGAATTATGAAAACTCAAAACCATGCAAAAATATTATCTTCAAAAATCCTTCTAAAAAATGAAACCAAAATCCTTCAAGAGATTATAATTAATCTCAAGTTTCAACACAAGCGAAAATAGCATCTTTCAAAAATTCTCATACAAAAATAAACCTATTGCATAGGGGCCAAAATCCATTGAGGTACTATAGTCTATAATGAATATAAACACAATATCCTTGCCTTGGTAGGCAACGCCAGTAAAGTCAAACATTTTTTTTAAAAATCTATTGTTGACTTGCCTTCTACACCACCCCTCTTGTCGTGACCAATGTTGTGCACGTATATTGGGTTAGATTCAAATATGAACTCCCCAACATTATATGTGCACATAGTCGTTATCACAAGTAATATTGCATGTTTCTTGTTTTCATTGATTGGCCTTTTGCATGTCTAAAATGTGTGATGCCCAAACACATCTTGGTGCTCCCTATACACATTTTTGGGCTAGTAGTTCGTGCGGGCCCGTAGTGTCTCTAGGCATCATCCATATGGTTGAGCCAAAAATGGATTGTGCTAAAGGCATATAAGGAAGAAAAAAGTTAATACAAAAGCATTAACACGCAATATAAATTAGGTGCATAGATAATGTTGATGGTATGAACAATGGTATTAGAAACCATAACCATTTGATATGTAATTTGGCCAATGCTTAAGGTGTATTCAAGGTTTAAGGGTTTTGACGTCTCATATACCCCATTGTATAATAGACCAATTTGGTCTCAATGTGAAAGAGATTGATGTTATTACTTAAACGTTGTGATAGTTGTAACTTTTGAATCAAGGATTGGTTCAACATTGTTGTGAGAAAATTGGGCTGCAATTTTTTCTTATATGTTCAACCTATTGTGTTGCCTTTGTTAGCCATGTTCATGTGTGGAATAACTATAATTAGATTCTTGAGTTCCTCCTAGTGTTAATGTGCACCATGTTTGTGTTGTGCATACAATTAACATTTTAAACAAACTTAGTGATGCACCTCTAGGTTTTTCAAAATGGTATTGGGGTTAAAAACCTATCAATTATCAATTTTGTAACATAACATAAATCCAAGGTGCATTATTTAGCGCACAATTCTAACATTGATTCACGATTAAATGTAGAGTGCAAGGGCCCATGAGGCCAAGAAATGTGTTCGAGCATGAAAAACACTCTCACAAATGGGGGAGGGTGTAAAAAATGATGTCCAATGATTCTCAATTGCACTCCCCTTTGGAAATTGCACTTGTGTTAAAGTCCCAAATATTCAAAGCCTTGGTTGAAAAGGTAAACAAGCACCAAATTGGGTTGCCATGATACCATTGGAATTGTTTTGAAATTTAGATGCCTAAATTGTCTTTGCATTGTTCATTTATACCTTAAATGTACGAATTATGATCAAATGAAGGGTTGGGAGTCAAATTGGGAATTTGATTCCCTACCACAAATCTCGTTAGAAAAGGGGTCGAATGACCTCCAATTGGAGAATGCAATACGTTGTTGGAAATATCTTTTTGAAGGTTATAAGATATTTCCATTACATGTTCCAAAAAAACCTTTTTTAGGAAAGATATGCATGTCCAAAGTTTCAGGACAACAATAGTCCTAATTTTGGGACTTCCGATAAAAAAATGCCATCTAAATGTAGCCCCTGCAAAGAGTCACAAAGTATATTATAAGGAGTGGAATGGTGCCTTCTCCCAAAAATTGCGGGTCATGTAAAGCTTGTGTTTGAGGTTGTCCCTTTTAAATTCATCGTACCACTTGCATTCCACTTGCACTAATTGCCTTCTTTCTTCAGTTGTGCAAGTTAATTTCATTTTGAGCTATTACTTTTTAGTTCAATCCAGTCCCATCCCAGAGCTCCAACATGCCCTCCTACCCCTAAAAACATGAGCTAGGGAACGTGCCCCGACTTTTTTATTTTTTTGTTGTTTCATTTTGGGACCCACATTTAAGTATTGTAAGGAGTTTGGGGGCGCATCATTTAGCTTGCACAAAGAGAAAGGACATGAAAGCTCCATGGTGAGATTAAAACAAAATCACAAGAAAAATTGTGAAGTAAAAATAATTTTCATAAATGAAAAAAAAATGGTTAGTGGAAATTGGAACCAAAATGGTGGACAAATGAAACCATCCATAATTCAATTCACAATATACATCACAACTTACACTTATGATGAATTCATCAATATTTTTTTAATAATATATTTTGTGATTAACAATAAAGGCTACATCGAAATGGCAAAAAATCACAAGAAACCCTCCCTTCCCAATGTTATCAAGTTATGAGTCCCACAATCTTATGTGTTCATAACTTTTGCATGTGAACTTAAATTAAAGAGCTTGCATTCATAATTTTCAAATACAATTTTTCATTGAAGAACTTTCAATTAAAAAGTTGAACCTTTGGAAAGACCCTCCTCACACTATTTGGCACATTCCAATAAAAAATGCTTTGATTTTTTTCCAAGTTTTAATAGTTGGAAGTCAAACTACCAATTTGATTCTTCACCTTTCTTTGGTTTATAACTTGATTTTCAAATCTCCAAATGAAAATTTTGATTCCATTTTCAATATTAAACCTCAATACCTTTCAAATGGTTTTAAAAAGGCTTGATTTAGACATCATTTGTTATTTTCATTCTTGTTTCAAAATTTTAAAACACTATAATATTCAAATTTTCATAATGGGAAAACTACTTGGGATTGTTGGGTTTCATTTTTTCAAACTTGTGAAAGTGTGTTTGAAGCATGAAACATTCTTTTGGTTCACTCCCCCATGTTTTAGATTTGGTTACAATCCTAAGACCAAGGTTGCAACACTTAATATTTGATGATATTGTTGTGCATCATTTTGATGTGCATTTGATGAAACATGGTGTTATACACACCGTTTAAAAAAAAATTGACTTGTTTGTTGATTTGTTCAATGATTTTTCAAGTTTGTGTTGTGAAATTTTTAAGGTTCCATGGAAGGGACAAACTACATTACTTATGAAGCTTGCTTGGATGATGAAGGGGAAGATGTATGTTTTGCCTTTGAATCACAACATAAGTCACAACATGAAATTGCATGTGTACATGAGGAGGTGCAAGAAATTGTTGAAACCCAAAATTAAATCTTAATTATTGAGTAGTTGGCAAGTTGGAATCTTATAATATACATTGAAAACTAATCAAGAGTGTTGGATGCCCTACTAGGAAAGAATGTAATGTGGGCTTTCTTTTGTTCCACGTGATAATTAAAATACTTGACATGACTACAATCTAAATGATGAGGTGCATCATTTGCCAAATCCTAATCAAACATTGGATATGCATTTGCAACAAGTTTGGTCATAACACAACATGAAGTGAAAAGGGATTGGTTCAATGGGGTGGGTGCAAGGAAAGGTCAATCACTTTTTGTGTGACATTGTAAATTTTTGCAAAGTGTCATGCATTAATGTGCCATTAACATCCCATAAAATCATCATTATGCCAAAAATTTCATTGAATTAAAGATTTTCAACTTGAATAAAAAGACATTTACATAAAAAATTATAACATTCAAATATAGAGTATTGGACTTTTGAAGTTGAAAAAAATGAATTAATTTTTTATCAATGGCTTTATACGATTACATTTTGGTTTATGAAAATTTTTGGGGTTTTCGTATAATAATTCAATATATTATATTTATTAAAGAAAAAATAACATAGATGCAAAAAAATTGCTAAAAAAACCTTAACCCAAAAAAAAAAAAAAAAAAACTTTAAAATGTTTAGATTTGGACCTTATTTTCAAAAGTTCATATCATATTCATTTTTTGATTTTGATGTTTTTTCTTTTGACATATATGTTAAAAAGTTATTTAATAAGGTTTTTATTCACATAATTTCTATTATTAACCACCTTTAATCCCCCACTTAAACAATGATATCATTATAAATTGCAATTTTAACACTATCAAATGGACTTTTTATGGAACATGTTATCAAAAAGTGGGACAAGGCTTGCATTGTATTTGGTTTACTTGTAAGGATGTGAAAACATAGGTGAAAACAAGGTTTGCAAATTTATAGGGTTGTGATTTTTTAGGAAACCTTAAAATGTATTGATGGTATCAACACAAAAATTTTATGACAAACAATCCTTGCACCTACAAGCACAAGTGCTTAGTGAATTCATTCGGCAAAACTATGTGGTGTGTGAAAAGGCCAAACTCTTTACAATAGAAAGTGACAATTTGTTTTTTCTGCCCATTCTTAAAAAAAACAACAAATTCGTATTACGGTTCATATACCCCTTGAATGAATTTTTTAAAAACTTAATTAGTACCATCCTACCAAAGAAAAAAGATATATTACATGTCAATTGCAATACTTGCACAATATTGTTCATGACCTAGAAGATTAAGAAAGCCAAAACCAATGTGACAAAATAATTACAAGGCATTTGGTGCAAAGGATGTTTGTTGACATTGTTCAAAGTTGAATCTAGAGGACCCATATAAGGCATAACACAATTACTTGTGGGATATTGTTCAAGTCAAGTTTGAAATTTGTATTTTTTTCAAATTATGTATATCAAAAAAACAAATAGAAGTGTCAAATGAAGACCATATGTAATACATGTGGGTTTTGAAGAAATGTTTTCAAACTTGAAACTCTAAGAACATCTTTATTGCACTATCTTTTTAGCCCCATCATCAACAATTTGATGTAAAATTTATCAATGAGCTCCCTATTACAACCCTATAATCATCAAATTTTTTTGCCAATCTTGCCTTTCAAGGCTCCCTGTTTTGATAACAATGTGTTTTTTTGCCATTGTCACCAAAAGCCACATTACCTTGTTTTTATTTGTCTTTTTCTTGTTGGGCATCCTCTTGGCTACTTGTTGCATGTTGTTTTTTTTTCTTACTATAACAAAACATTTTCCTCTTTGAAATTTATTTTAGGTTTTGTGAAAATTTTGCACTCTTTTCTATGTGCGGAACCTCAACTTTGAATTTTGGGTTGGGTTTTTAAAAAAAAGGAGATTATGATTGTGGTTTTGGTTTTGAAATTTAGACCTAGTTCTAGTCCAATTCTGGGTAGGGTAAACATGCCCCTCATTGAACATCACCTCGACAACCGAACACCCCTCTTGTGCATGTTCATGTTGGTGAATGGTCGAAGTCCTTTGTGCAAGTGTCTAAATGAAACCCTATGATCGAATGCCTAGATTTGAAAAAATGTGTTCGATTTTTTTAATGTAATCCAAACAATTTTATTTTCTTGGTGTGATTATGAGCGTGAAAAAAATAGTTATTTAAAAAATTACACAATGTTATATGTAGTTTTGTTTGGTTATGGGAGAGGAACAACACATTGGATATGTAATGATGTATAGTTATGGGAGAAGACCATGGCATTGTAATTCGCATGTTTGAAAACAAATATGGTGGCAATGAACCTTTTAAGGGTAGGTTTAATAGAGAACCAAGATACACAAATGCAAATTTTTTAAAAAATGTTTAGTTATGGGGGTTTAGGCTCTCATTAAAGCGCGTGAAACTACGCCTTAATAAACCCTAAACCCTAACAAGGATACAATGCACAAGGATTAGCAAAGGACATCCTAATTTGGTAGCACATGTATTAATCCCCAAAGGAGAGTCCCCAAATATTCCTACTATGCATAAGAACTTTGCATTCCCTCCAAAAAAAAAAGGACAAATCAAAGTTTGAACTTAAGCAAGTTTACATGTTCATTCTCTACTCTTAATGTGAGCTCAAAATATGTATTTCTATGAGCTAGAGTAGAAGAACAATTTCAACTTTGATTAGAAATCCTAGGTCCTAATGACATAGTCCTAAAAAATGGTAATATGCCAGTGACAATAGAATGTTAGTCCAAGTCTAAGAGTTTACTTGTAACAAATGTGTCTCAAAAAGAAAGTACAACAAGTAGAAGAACAGAAATTAGGTTTAGAAATAGATTTGCAAAAGGTGAAAGTAGAGCAAGTAGAAGAGAAAAAAATAGGTTCAAAAGGAGATCTGTAAAAGGTAAAAAATAGAGCATGTAGGAGAACAAAAACTACGTTTAGAAGTAGATTTGCAGAAGGTGAAAATAGAGTAAGTAGAAGAGCAAAAACTAGGTTCAAAAGTGAATTTGCAAAAGGTAAAAGGAGAGCATGTAGAAAAAGGATCGAGGAAAGACATAGAAGTTGAACTCTAGACCAAATTTACAATTAAAGGTTCCAAAAATATTTGGATTATCGTTGGATCCAAAAATCCATAGTTTGTAATGCTGCATCAAGGAGCTTCAAGAGAGCTAGGGTTCAATTAATTCAAATCAATTGTTCCAACATATTCCTCTTCATTGCATGCATAACAACATAAGATGTTAATTTAGATTGGAATGATTTTGCAAAATTTTATAAGTTACTATATTCTACTATAACAATCCATGAATATGTTTTAACAAAGTTTTCAAATTTATTACGCTTTTTAGATTCTTGGGTTGTTTACATGGAAGAAAAAGGTATACCCTTGGTGGGGCCATAACACACTCCACCAAGTTGCTGGAAGTTAGGCCTGAAACGAAAAAAAAATCATGAATTGCATAGTCCCTTGTAGGAAACAAACTAGCATGTTGGATTTGTAAGCCACAAACCTTGCATTAAACAAATAAAACCTTCCCCCTATTCATGACCCACAAAGCAGAAGATCATCACCATAATTGAATCAAGTGCCTTCAACAACTAGAAGAGGCATATGGATGGATCAAACATTAAAAACAACTGTGGATGTTGTTGAAAGAGGGACACATTCCTTAAGCTAATAGGTCATGGAACATCCCAATGAATTCCTTTTTGACCATCTGAGTGGAAAAACTAGATCTAGAAAGATGGGGCCATGAGGGGTGCTTACAAAAGAAGATGATTCAGTAATGATTGCATGGACATTAGCAATGCAAAAGTGTGGACTATCCATTAACCTCCAACAACTCAAGACGAAGGTTGCAAAGTTAACACATGCAAAGGTTACACCATTTCGGGATGGAATATTAGGTAATAGTTAGTGGTTTTAGTTTAAACGCAGACATCTAGAAGTTAGCATACGACAAGGAGAAGGACTAGAAGTGTATAGAGCATAAAGGTTCACACTCAATTCCTACAATTATTTTTACACTAATTTATAATCATTATATAACCAACACAAGTACAGTTTTGATCATATATGGAACTATGATGAAACAAGGATTCAAGCTAGCAAATAGTCTAAGAGCAAAAGTTTTGGCTAGTAGAAGATCTAATGCATTTTACAACACCATCACAAAATCTTGGGAATGGTTAACTATAAACTGTGCAATCAATGCTATAGAGGGTTCTACATGGTTTTTACAACTTCATAGGTGAGAGACTAAACGATGATTACATTAGATTTTGTAAACCATGCACTTGTATGGCAATGCAAAAAAGAGCATGGATGACTACTTTCTTGTTTAAAGAAATTTTATGTTTATTTAACAAATTAGTTTTAGGTGGAGTGTCCCTTAACAACCAATAATTGTTAATTCTAGTTCGACATGGCAACCATGTTACCTTAGAAGTAATAGAACCAACGAACGAATTTGGGTTAGACAAAATAACACTGCCATCACACACATCACATCCATTACAACCATTAGATGTGTCCTATTTCAAACCTTTTAAAATTGCATTTAGAAAATTTAGGGATGTAGTTATGTTTAGAAGTAATCACATGGAACCATAAGAAATCATTATTGCTAGATGGGTGGATAAGGTTTTAGAGCAATCATTCATAAAAAATAAATTAGGTTTGGGTTTAGAAATACATCAATATGGCCTTTGAACCCAAAGGCAATAGATAATAAGACTAGACCATCAGAGGTTTACATTGCAATAAACTTCAACAATGTAGGGAGTGAAAAGGAGTACACAATTGAGAATGAAGTTGAAAATAATCCTCAATGGGGAAAGGAATCTATTAATGCATAACTTCTCCATATAGTTAAAACAAATTAACATCCAACATTTGAAGATCCACCTATCTACAAGCCAGAGAATGACCAACATTATTATGTAAATATGTCCCCAAGCCCTATAATGATAGAACAACACCCAACAAAGATTGATGTTGTAATCCGAGAGGAGGGCAATCATGCAATGGATATTTAAGAGCTACTACAAGAAATTTACACTACAACAAAAAGGGGCATATTGCGATCCAAATATCCTCGCAAACAACAAAGAAATCAGATTCCGAAAACCCGTAGTTCCGAACACGAATTCGTCGCAAACTCTTGAGCCTTTGCGAAACCCACACCTTCGCACCCGTACAATCACAAGCTCTTCGCAACTCCCGAAACTAAACCCATCGCAACACATTTCCGATTACAATGTCTTCTATACACGATTTGCGATTCACAGTACATCGAAAATAATTGAAAACAAATCCAACATCGCAAAGACTTAGCGAATTGACTAAAAAATCTACTGGTTTTTTATAAAACTTCTACCGGAAACACTTTGCGATGGTCACCACGGCGCTACACATTTGCGATACAACTAACATCGGAAACGTTTTGAAGCAAACTCATCAACGCTACAACTTAGCGAATCGACTCAA
>Ga0116226_10006461_pt1 | contig 10528 bp, 7 predicted proteins | sample S1TSphfallax_FD_89692 | JGI IMG/M metagenome (GOLD analysis project Ga0116226, IMG submission 89692) | Host-associated microbial communities from peat moss isolated from Minnesota, USA - S1T2_Fa - Sphagnum fallax MG | ecosystem: Host-associated > Plants > Peat moss > Unclassified | place: USA...
ATTAATTGTCACCTTCTTGGGTTACCAATTTTCATGTAGAAAAATGACCAAGGAAAAAATGTCATAAGTGCCTTTTGACATCCACAAATAAAAACATGTAATAATTGACATACATTGAGAAAATTTTGGTAAAACATAAACATGTTTTTTTTTATGAACTAAATTTGGCAAAATCTCGTGTGAAAAACTTTTTTGGAGGGAAAAACAATGCAAGAATGGGACAGAAAAATGATTGAAAAAAGGAACAAAGCATGGAGAGCATGAACACAAGAACTTTGGCTTTGTATTCCCTCAAAATCCATTCAACTCTTAGAAGCTCTTCCAATTTTTTGACAAATGTTTTGAATCAATTTTCAATAGCTTCTTCAATACACTAGTGAAGAAGGGAACGCCTTATGAACTTCCTTCCTTTCTATAATGCTTTGAGTAATCTACCAATCCAATGCACATCTTACACTTTTGGGAATCCTTATCTTACTTCCAAGATGTTCAAGAAAAAAAAGATGGGTGCTTTAACATTAAGAAGATATTATAAAATGAAGAGTAAACTAGAAAGGTTTTTTGAGGAAAATAAAAAATTAGTAATTGGATTTGTCACATAATTGAAAGAGATACTTACAGTTTTCCAATTGATCAAAAGGAGAGTGTTTCAATAACGCATTCAATTTGGTAGACACAACAAGAAACTAACTTTTTAATTACTTTAATTCACACTAGTGAAAGATCTAATATGACAGAAAACAAATGCAAAATCAAACACACATCACACCAATTGTGTGAGAAAACCATATGATATGTTGATAAACATAGGGGACGACAAAGCTACAATGACAAAGTTTAATTTCTTCTTTCCTTTCTCATGTTTGGGCTAACAACCCACATTCCATATTCAGTAGACTGAAATTCATGAGGTGAATTTTTTTTTTTAAAATCCACTTCACTACAATTTCTAATCAAGTTTGTTATTTTAAAACCAAATAATCCAAAGCTAAAACACGTGTCAAAAGGAAAAAACATTACACTTAAAATTGCATTGAAAAATAGAAGCAACAAGCTACAAAGGGAACCGCAAATGATCAAATTTCCTTCTTTTTTTCTGGAACATTAATAGCTATGTTGGGAAGTTCCCAATTTTCATTTTTTAAAAGGCCCAAGATTAGGCTGTAATGAATCCTAAAAACTATGAATAAGATCGAAAAAAAAATCATGATAGGAATTCACAAACATTTAGCAAGTGATAAAAAAAACCATTCCAAGAATTCACAAACATTCAACATGTAATAGATGCAAACATAGTCAATGTAAAACTTGCTAAATTTTTTTGGAACAAATAGACCTCCATAGCTCTCTATAATATAACTCTTGACCCACAAAACTAAAGAAATCATATGTTGGGCATACATTAGTAGAAAATGGCCATTTTGCAATTGGTCCTTACAACTAATTTTTAGTTACAAGTGACATTTGCAACAAAAATCTAAATAATCGCATTGGACAAGTTACATTGATACTAGTCGCAAACAACAACAAATTTTGGATGAAAGAAAAAGTCAATGAAACACATTTTCATCCTTTGATTGGTTATATATGTATTGTTGCTTACAACTAGGATGCAACTTTTTTTGTGAACAATGGGAACAAGTTATGTGTTGCCATGTGTCCCAACTCTTAATAATTAAAAATATTTTATTATTATTTTGAAATAATCCAAGACACTTAATTTGTATGTTTAGAAGGTTTAGATTGTGACGCATAGTGCAAATAGAAATTTGCCACATGGCATATTAATTGAATTTTTCCAAATTAAATTTAAATCAATATTTAAATATGTCGATTGAACTAGGTACCTACCTACCCATCTACGTTAAACACCTATCTAAATATGACCTATTTACCTACCTAGGCCAAATACCTACTTAAGTGGGTTTAGCGTTTAGGGTTTAGGTAAAAAAGTAGGTAGGTAAGTTAAGAAAGTAGGTAATTACGTGTAAATACATGAATATTTATATTTTATTTTGGGTTAAGTCATTTTTATTAGCTCATCCCATAAGCCCATGTTTTTAAATATGAAAATGTAAAGACAAAACACCTTGTTTATATGAGAACGAAAGCCAAAACATGTGGGATAAACTTTTTACTTGCAAGATGTTTGACACCAAACAACTTGCAATTCAAAAGTTTATCTCATGCGTTTTGGCTTTATATAAGGAAATAAGTAAATGACAACTAACTAGCTAACTAATTAGTTCACTAAATAATTAACTAATAAAATTACTAATTATTTAATGAATAAAATATTAAATTCCTAATAAACTTGCTAATTAATTTATTAACAACTAAACTAGAAATTAACTAATTCACTTTATAAACTGTCCAACTAACTAATTATTTATAGTAATAATCAATATATTATGATTACTGAATTAATTATATTATTAATTATTAATACTTCACTTATTAGCTAAATAAGCAGTAATTATACATAATTTTAATTGTATATTAACCATAATGTTCTATCAACCAAATTAATTAATATAATAACTGAAATATTCAGTAATTAATAATTATAATAATTGATTACTAGTTTAATAACATAGTTAAAACCTAGCCTATGCTAATTATTTTATTATAATTATTCCCATTATTATTTCCAATTTTATAGCTCATAATAAATATAAATGTAAATATTTAATAGTAACAATAACATTAATTCAATCATTATTGTAGCTAGTTGGTAGCCAAGGTTAACCAATTTATTTGTATTATTCATATTATTACTTCATTCATTGTAGTTATTTATGAACTATTACAATAAATATTTAATATTTTTCACAAGCATATTTTTCCTACAAAAATAGTTAATGCATTTGTATAATAATTTATTAGATTTCCATTCTAACTAATACAATAATTAACATAGAATAATAAAATAATAAAACTGAAAATAGAAATTTTATATCAGTAAATTTATATATCATTAAATTATTAATAATTATAAATCTGAAATATAAAAACTTAAAACTATATATTAATATTTCTTGTTAATTATTATAATATAGTAGAATTTCATAAATGATTATTTATAATAATATTATTATTATTATTTGTAGCTAACCTAGGTTAGATATTTTATTATTGTTATTATTATATATTATTATGTCATTTGTTAAATCCAATATGATTTATTATAATTAAATTTTTTAATTAAAAAAATCCTAATTAAATACATTAGTCATTTGAAAAGAAATTAGGAATAATATAATAATATGTTCTTTTTTTAGTAATTATTTCAGTAATTACATGATTATTTTTCCTATCATTACAATATCATCATCATTGTTATGTAATAAAATATTAGTAATTTAAAAATATTAGTGAAATATAATGTTGAAATTTAGTTTTTTTATTACATGTAGTTAATAATAATAATAATAATAAATGTCATTTATAATAATTTTAAGAAGTATAATAAGATGGTTTGGATAAAATTGTAATATGGGCACAATATATTTAGTACATATTTTACATAAATTTTTAATATATTCAAAATATACACTAATGAGTGTAACATAATATTGAGGCCATTTATGCTAATAATATTATTTAAATACACATGTAATATGGTTGTTCACATACATTCAAAATATACATTTATAAATCTTAATACATCTAAGTATATTCCTTAAAATTCACAAAAAATAGCTTTGTATATTCATAGGGTTGCAACTAAATTGGTCATATTTGCAACTAACGGAACATAAATTGTTTTTCTTGGATGAAAACCAAATTAAATGTTGTTCACATGGAAGGATGAACACCAAAATAGTCACAAACTAGTTGGAGTGTAGTCACAAATATGACCAACACAAGAAATAATTACAAAAATGTCCAAATGTAGTTGCAAATAATTAATAGTCACATGTAGTTGCAAATAGAGTGGTTACATTTTGGCCAATTTCTACTAGTGATAGGACAAATGGGATATGTCAAACACAACTCAATGTATCCTTTTATACTATTAAAAAACAAACTAAAATTTAGTACATTGGATTCTGATTTCCATTATGTGCGCCTAAAACCTCTTTTGATGGCAATTCCTAATTATTCGAAATTATTTTAAACCGACAAACTTTGACTGGATTTGAGTGCAATGCTATTACATATCATTAGCCATGTCAAGGAGGCTTCAATGGGTCTAACATTATGTGGGCTTTTGATGCACTCCCTTATATTGCAAGTATATATTAAATTTTACTAACATAAAATTTGGCTACACAATGTGGAGATAAACATCAATTTATGTCATAAATTGGGCCAAACCAATTAAATGCCATGAACATCATATGGGAATGGATGGGAACAAATCATAAGACAAAGTTTCAATACATTCCAAGTATTACATGGATGACCCTGACTTGACCACAATTGTGAAATACACAAAAAAAAATGCATAACAACATTACATGTAATAGGGTACACCTTAGGGTTAATCATGTGCACCCGCGTAGTTTTCCACATGTGTACACAAAGGGAAGCAGCCCTTCAACAGGCCTTGAAGTGCCATCATGCAAGGCAATGGGATTTGAAAGAAATTGATGAGAAGAGGGACAAATGTGAAAAACTAACTTGAAGAAGAAGACTCTGAAGAGGCGGGTTAGATTGGTGTTGCTCCAATATCATGCATTTCCCCCAAATCTGCAAAAAATAGCACATTGAAGGTTGATCCTATTCACGTTCCAAAAGACAATAGAACCATTAAAGTGACATGTGTGAAAACTAACTAAAATAAAAAGGCTCCAAAGAAATGGGACATATTGGTGTTTTCCAAAATTATGTACCTCATGAAACTTGTAGAGAATAACCTTTGTTTGACTATTAAATATCCATGTGTGGTTTTGCCTACTTGAAGTTTAAAATATTTATAGATGAATTTGGATGATTCATGTGGAAAAAATCCATCATTTCTCCCTCATGACATGTTAGTTTTGGTTAATAAGGACCAGCTCAAGGAGAAGGCAAAGGGTGTAAATGACTCATTAGACAATGAAGTTGGAAATGCATGTGCCTCAGAAGACATGAATGTTGAAAACAAGAACAATGCAAAAACCCAAGCTAAGGAGTTTATTTGTGCCAACACTAGGATTGAAGATGAGATTGAACACATGGATCCCACGCACCTGGTAATAGTTATGTTCCAAATGTGGTTATTATTCCACTTACTCTAGATTTGGGTTATGTAGGTAGCAAGAATCTTGATGCAAAGTTGGAGGAAGGGGAGATAGCACCATGAGGGAAATTTGGAGCTTCTCGATGATTGAAACACAAGATTAGAACCTAAGCATCTAATAGAAAAGGTGCGATGCTGTGGGAGCAATGTAAGCTAATTGGACATAATCACTTAAATATTAAGTAAAATAGGTAGTGATGATACCTTGAGTATATAACTTGAAGATAAGGATTCTAGCAACAAACTAATTAGACATTTGTCACAAAGTGATGTGGACCCCATGGGATTGAAAAAAAACTTCAATGTTAAAAAAAAACCTCAATGTTAGTCAAAATTTGACAATGCAAATAAAAGGCCAAATGCAAAAAAAATGGGTAGTTTTACAAACTTACCTTGTTTTTGTGCTTTTGAATTAGCCTTGTATTTGTGGGGATTCCTTAGCAACAAATACCTCTTTGGCATCCCCACAACAATCAAACAACCTCCAAGTTACACCCCAAGGTTTTGCGTACTTACCCGCTCCACTAAAGTCAAGTCAATGACCATATGTTGACAAAACTTCCAAGCCCTAAAAATACAAGGTAACAAAAAACCCTATAACAAGGATCCCTTGAAGGGCCACAATGAACCAACACCCACCAATGCACCATCCGTTGGATGCCTATTATGATTCAGTTGTGGATGATCCTCAACTAAATTATTATTTGGTTTCATCTTGGTAACCTAATTAATAAGAAGTAGTTTTAACATATAGACATGTAGTTACCAAAAGAGGGGATTATTAGGTACGTTGATAATTTATACATAATAGATAAGGGTTGTTTTTACTACCTACCTAGTTGGTAGGTAGAAAATAAACAAACTAAGCTAACAACCATGGTTAAATAGGGAATTGGAACCCAACAAAAAACCGTTTCCTAATCACATATCATCCATCTTTGACAGTGCATTGGTGGGTGTTGGTTCACTTTGGCCCTTTTGAACATGACTAAACCTAATGTGCTTTTCATTTGTAATTTGGCTAGATTTAACTATGGGACAATTGCTAATGTGGCTACACCGCAAAATTGAATTAAAAAATTAATAATAATATTCAGTATAAATTTTATATTTAAGATTATATTAAAAAATATTAGGAAATATTTTGGAAAAATTGTGCCAAATTTTATGATTATAACCTATAATAATTTGTAATGGTTATTTCTATTTTCATGGTTGGTTTTTACCCAAACATAGTTTTAAATCCTTGTGTATGGTTGCTAATGAGCAACATCACAAAATATAACAAATAGGAACAAAAATATTTGCATAATTTTCTTAGTGCCCACATATCTACACATGCCAAAGTGGTGAGAATTCCTATAGAAATGCCATTAGGTTCGGGTTGGGTTCTAGCAACTTGTAGCCCAAAAATGTGATATGGTGCATCAACTTATTTACTTTAACATGTATTGTGCTTATAACCAAACTTGGTCGAATTGTTAATAGGCTCTTGCCATTGTAATTACATAATAGGGATTTGTACTGGAAATTTTAACCTACATTTGATAAATAGCAAATTAACAAATACCTTTTAATATCATCCATATATGCAAACCACATTCATCACAGTTGTTTACTTTGATGATTCAAGTGTGATCACCTTAAAGTGTCATCCATTCATCTCTTTTCATCATCTAAAACCAAACACAACACGGGTGAGCCCACGTTTGTTAAAGGAACAAGACTTCAAAATCTAATGAAGGATGCAAGATGCACGGTTTTCAAATCATCACACAAGATTGACATGGTGCCAAATTAAGTTCCTGCAATTCCATGTGAGTATTATAAGATTAGGATGGCAAACATTGTCTGTAACAAGAATGTTCTAGAATCACTGAACCTCATTCCTATAAGTAACTTTTGCCTTGTTTTTTGGTTTTTCTTTTTACTTGTCAAAACCCTAAGCTTTTCATTGGCTTTGCTTGTTTTACATTCCTTGTGGAGAGCTTCATATTGTCCTTTTTTACTTGTTTGTTGGTGAAAACATTTTTTCCTATAGTAGCATTGTTGTTTACCTTCACAATTTGTCTACAAAAAACTTGTAGCCCTTGGGAAGGCAACACCTACAAATAAGACCTCCAACCCTGACAAGGTCCATAACATTGGTGGGTTTTGGTAAATTAACCTTATTTTGGTGGGGAAAGGTTCAATTCTTTCAAATTATGGTTTAGTTGTTGATTATAGCATGTCTCACATTATTGAAATGAGATGAAACATGACCGATTAATATGAAATGTGATTGTCTAAGTTTGAAAAGCTTCTATGAAAAAATATATCACATTTGCCAACCCACAAATGTGATTGTCTACATGTTATACTACACATTGTGGTTACTAGGCATAAAAAACTAGCCAACCCCCAAAATACTGTTCATGAAGGTTACATAGGGTTTGGTAGGTGAACCACTAAGTAAAAAAATATCAAAACCTTATTGACTAACAATTACCAAAAAAAGGTGGATGAAAAGGGGGGTTATGTAAAAATTCATTTCAACTCCAATAAAAGGTTTTGCAAATATATAAATTGTCGTGTGTGGATGAAGTTCCTAGTGGAATGTGAAGCTAGTGAGGCTAGAAGTTGTGGGTGATTATTGTGCATGAAGAATTAAAATGAAAGAAAAAGAAAAATGTAAGCAAGGGAGGAGAGTTGATGTTTGATTTGAAAAGGGAGGGTAGATTGAGATAGGATTTCATTGAACACTAACACAAAATGCCCAAAGATTGACAACTACATAACAATAGTGAACATGGGCTTGGGAAGGAGGAAAAATTAAAATGCAAGTGCTTTTACACAAGGGTGACCAACTTGGATGCAAGGTGTGGAAGCTATACATGACAACACACAAGTTTTGATAATGTTCACATTTGTAGAAGCAAAAACAACTATGATAACATATAATGTTGTTGAACCAATAGCTAACATTTTGCTTACACAAACAAACAACAAAAAGGGCTTTGGAAAAGTAAAAGGTTTTGTTGGGAATGTACAAGGATGCAAAAGGGATTTGGAGATAAGGAAAAACATTTCCAATGACACAAGGGAAATTGCATGGGCACAATTGAACAAAAATAAAAACTTAGTGTTCATAAAATAAAAATAGTTGGAGCATTTGGAATGATATCACCCACAAGCACCCAAGAAAAATAATTTTTTTCATTGTCAAGATGTTTGGTGCCCAATAATGGAAAGGTGTAATGATACGCAAGCTGGTTTCATCTTTGAGATGCATAACATATCACAAATAAATGGAACACATTGTCAAAATAATTCAAGAAATTGAAAAAGTTCCTTGAACGATCTAACATTGACAAGTGGTGGGGTTTATATACAAAAGACAAAAAAGAAAAACAAATTCAACTTTGGAAACTCCCCCTTGAATTCACTAAGGCCATGTACAACATAATGGATTGTTAGTTTAAACAATGCACCATTTTTTTAAAGACCATGAATGTGGTCAACACCAATTGTAAATTTGAATGTTTAATAAATTTATACATCCTTGAAGTTATAAACCTACAACAACTCAAGCAAATGCCAATCACTTGGGGACTTTCCAATGTTGTGCATGCCATTCCTAAGCAATTTGACACGACCACTAGATGTTCTACTAGGCACAATTTAACACCCACACCCACCCCCACATTTGGTGATGGCACACCTAAATCATCAAGTAGAAAACAAAAACAATGTGAGATCAATAGCTTAATGGACTTTGTCAAGGATTTCAATAATGAGCATTTAGCTTGAGTGTAATTGCATAAAGTGGAAAATAGAGAATGGAGGTCTAGTATTCTTGTGATAGACAAGAAATGAAAAAAAAAAATGGCTACTAAGGAAGCATTTGTAACTTCCATGCAAGATAAGTTTTACTAATTAAAGGTGCCAAAAAATGTCAACTTCAACATGATGCATGCATTGCTTCTCATGGCATCATCCATGAAGACATTCATAAGGTTTATGTTATAACCCCATTTTTTTAATAACAACCTCTTTTTTAGTAACAATATGAATAATTTGAAAAGATGTTAGGATCAGAACAAACAAAAATCGTCATCGTCAATTAGCCTACTAGTGCAGGGACTAAGCATTTTGAATGCAAACCAAAAGTATAATCCAACATGTCTTCACAAGCCATCTTCCCTTCCAACAATTGGCATTTTTCAAATGTAGTTTCAAGTGTTTTTGACATGTTCACAACTAATGCATATCCTTTTTTAATGTCAACTCTTTGTGGCCCTTGTATTAATGTGGCCATGCATTAATTTGAACAATGTGACAATGAATTCTTTTTACTAAAATGTGTTGCCTCCGTTTCATGATTTGAGTTATTATGAATGGTCAAATGGACAAATGTGCATTAAACCTCATTTGAAAAATGTCAAATCACATGTTTGGTGTATAAATATCAAACATAAATCCATCAAACCAACGCAAGTGGCCTTGGTTTAGCATACCATTTAATAAATAAAATGTTGGCATGTAAACTAATAATGTTAATCATTATTTTGTCATGAAAAATCCCAAATTCTTCCTCCTCATCATTAAGGTACTACACAACTTTACTTAACAACATGTTTTCACCCTCTTCAAATTCTACACTTGTACATTTTTGGGTTTTCCAACATTGTCCAATAAGTCATTATTGCATGATGATGACAATGTTGTGAACCAATTATACAATAAAAAATAATATTGGGTAGGTGACATTCAATTTAAACACATTTTGTTGTTCATGGATCATTTGTTCATGTGGCAAGGGTATCATTTGAAGTGACGATAGGCATTTGTCTATAGCTATGTGTCCATCCACTTCAAGAAGTCTTTTGAAATTTCAATTTTAGGGAAGGGGTTCACCTTAGTCCAAGGCTAAAACATTTGTATTTGGATTGAATAATCATTCACCACCAAAGTTTGACCTTGGTGGGGATTGTTTGAAACATGATTCTGTAACTATGTTTTGGCGAGCAATCGAAATGGCAACAACTTTTGCCTATACAATTTATTTTGGTTAAGTCAATAATTATACACTAGTGTGAACCCGGTGCATAATGCACCCCGTTGATCCCCCCCACCCGGTCCTTCGCATTTCCCACTTTAGTTCACTTCCACCTATTAAGACCCCTAGAACCCCACCCCCACCCCCTCCCCCCCTCCACAAAAAAAATAAAAATCATGACCCGCCGAAACCCTTAGCCCAAAAAAAACGCACCCAAAGCTCCTTACCCACCCCCCAAACTTAAAAGGAATAAAAGCAAGGCA
>Ga0116226_10006462_pt1 | contig 10526 bp, 8 predicted proteins | sample S1TSphfallax_FD_89692 | JGI IMG/M metagenome (GOLD analysis project Ga0116226, IMG submission 89692) | Host-associated microbial communities from peat moss isolated from Minnesota, USA - S1T2_Fa - Sphagnum fallax MG | ecosystem: Host-associated > Plants > Peat moss > Unclassified | place: USA...
GATGGATCGAGGTGGATTCCAACGGTTCCAGAAAGCCGCTGGACAGGCCGATCGCCACCACATTCTTGACCCAGCTCTTCTTGCGCCGTCCGGTCCTGAAGGTGATCGGGCGCGGATCGGCCAGTGCCTTACCGTCGAGAGTGGCAAGCAGGACATCCGCCGCCGCCTCGTCGCTGGTGAAGGCGCTGCTGTAGACCATGCCGTTGCCGGTGCGATGCTGCAGCGGAATGCGCCATTGCCAGCCGAATGTGTGCGCGGTGGCCCGCGTATAGGGGATCGGATCGGCGACCCGCTCGCACGGCACCGCCAAAGCCCGATCGCAGGGTAGCCAATGCGACCAATCCTCAAAACCGGCCTGCAAGGTGCCTTCGATCAGGAGGGCGCGCAGGCCGGAGCAATCGATGAACAGATCGCCCTCAAGCACGTCGCCGCGCTGGGTGGTGAGGCTCGTGACGAAGCCGGTCTCGGGATCTTGGGCGATCGCCTCGAGCTTGCCCTCGACGCGCTTGACGCCGCGCGCTTCGGCGTAGCGGCGCAAATAGGCGGCATAGAGCCCGGCGTCGAAATGATAGGCGCAGCCCAGGGTCGAGAAGATCGAATTGGGATCGTTGGCGGGAGGACCGAATTTTCCGGCCATCGCCGCCACGGTGGTCAGCGAATACTCCTGATGGCTGGCGCTGTCGCCGGCCAGATTGGCGCGGATCCAGCGATGAAAGAACATCTGCTGGTCGGAAGGCGCGCCATAGCGCCCGAACGGATGGAAATAACGGCTGCCGGCGCCGTTCCAGCCGACGAATTCGATGCCGAGCTTGTAGGTGGCGCGGGTCTCGCGCAGGAAGTCGGCTTCGTTGAGATCGACCAGCCGGTTGAACCAGTGGATGGTCGGGATGGTCGCCTCGCCGACGCCGATGATGCCGATTTCGTCGGATTCGATCAGCGTCACCTCGAATTGCGGCGGGCTGTTGACCTTGGCAAGAGCCGCCGCCGTCATCCAGCCGGCGGTGCCGCCGCCCAGGATCACCACTTTGCGGATACGCCGGTCTGACATGGTTCTTCTCTTCGCCAAAAGGGGGGCGGCGCTGTCGCCGCCCCAGTCGAGGGTGCGAGGTTAGAACTTGGCGGTCAGAGAGACCATCCCCGTCGGGCCGACGATGCCGCGGCCATAGAAATAGCCACTGGTGACCGACTGGGTGAAGCCCTGGCGGGGATTGCCCTCGGTCAGGCCCAGCGCGTTGGTGATATTATCGACGCTGACATTGAGGGTGGTGGCCGGCGTGATGGAGTACAACCCGCCGATGGTGAGGACGCCGTAACCCGGCAGCGGGACCTGATCGCCGTTATCGGCATAGATGCGGCCGATATATTTGTAGCGCAGATAGATCTGGCCGAGATGGTCGGGCAGGTCGTATTCCGGCGTGATGGTATACATGACTTGCGGGGTGACGCCCGGCGTCTTGCCGTCATAGAAGGAATTGACCTGCGGGGCGATGTTCTGCCCATTGATATTGATAAAGCCGGTCGAGACATTGCTGAAGGTCGAATCCTGGAAGGTCGCCTGAGCATGCACGGCAAACGGCTTCAAGGGCTCGTAGGTCGGACGGTAGAACAGGTCGAGATCGACGCCGTTGGTGGTCGAATTGCCGAAGAAGCCCTGATTGAGGTTGGGATCGGCCAGGTCGACGCCGCCGCCCCAGCTCTGATTGTCGAACTCGGTGCGGAAGCCGCGCACCGTCCCGGTCAGACCATAGTCGGAATAGGTGACGCCGCCTTCATACAGAGTGACGCCAATCGCCTTGGGATTTTCGCCATTGGTCTGATAGGCGCGCTCATAGCGGCCATAGACCGACAGGTTCGAGGCGATGGTGTAGTTGATGCCAGCGGTGACGTCGATCGGCGATTCATGGCCCGACGCATAGGAATAGGTGCCGTTGAAGGCGTTGGGATTGACCTGGATCACGCCGCCGACACCAGCCGGAATCGGTTGGCTCGAACTGTTGCCGCTGGCCGAGCTCTGATCCTCGCGTTCATAGCGCAGGCCGAAATCGACATGCAGCCGCTCGTTCCAGGTGAATTCGTCATTCACATAGGCGGATTTCGACGATTGATTGTAGGCGCTGATGCCCGAGCCCCAATCGCCATAGCTGATCAGGCCGTTATTGCTCAGCGTGCCGACCACATTGCCGGCGCCGTTGAGGGCGACGACGTCATAGAGGTCGGCATTGTTGGACACGCCATTGATGACGCTGGCCACCCCCGACTGGTCGTTGGTCTGATGGGTGGCATAGATCATGCCGCCGACGGTCAGGCTGTTGGCCCAGCTGTCGCCGATCTTGTCCCACTTGGCGCCGAAATCGCTGCCGAAATCGGTCTCGCGGATCAGCTGGTGATTCAGCACGGTCTGCTGCAGCAGGCCATTGCCGTTGAGCGCGTTGAGCGCCGCGACGTTGGAGGCGGAAATCACCTGGCCGGTGGTCAGATTCTTGATGCCGAACTGGGTCGCGGTCGGGAAGGCGGTCTGACCCGTGGCAAGCAGGCTCTGGATCGGCGAGCTGCTATTGTTGGTCAAATAGGTCTCGGCCGAGGCCAGGCCGCTATTGCCGCTGCCGCTGCCGGCGAACACGCCGTTGAAGTCCCAATGGGTCTCGGTGTAGCGCGCCTTGGCGAAGACCGACAGGGAATCGTTGAACGATTTGTCGGCGTCGATACGGTACTCGTTGCCGGTGGCGTGAATGCCCTGCTGTTCGCTGAAAGTGCGGAAACACTCACCCGAGGCGCAGGAATCCGGCACGGTGATGTTGGCCAGGCCCTGACCGATGATGCTGCCGAACTGGCTGTTCAGGCCGGGAACGCTGCTGATCTTGCCATTGGCGTAGGCATAGGGCTGATCGGCGTAATAGGGGTCGTGCTCGTCCCATGTCTTGTAGGTCAGCATCACCGAGGCGTCGTCCCACTGATGCTGCAGCTGGAACTTGGCATGATAGGTGTCATAGCGGAACGGCGAATCGCGGGTGCCGGGATCGCTGTCATAATAGCCCGACACCGCGAACGCGGTATCTTTGAGACCGGGGACCGGCGCCGAATACCACAGATCGGTGCGGCGATCGCCATAGGTGGTGCCCATCACGCGGGCAATGCCGCCCCCCTCGTCGAAATTCAGCTTGCGCGAGATGAAGTTGATCGAGGCGCCGGCGGCGTTGGGGGTCAGAATGCCCGAGCTGCCGCCTTCCAAGGCTTCGACATGATCGATCGAGAGATCGTTCTGGAACACCTCGTCATCGTTCAACCCGCCATAGATGGCCGGCATGCCATCCTCGATCAGGCGGATGAACCGCTGGCTGCCGCCGGGCAGACCGCGCACCGAGTAATTGTTGGAGACCGGACCGGCGGTGCCCTCGACGAAGATGCCGGGAACCAGTTCCAGCACGTCGTCGGTGCCGCGCGGCGCCTTCTGGTCGAGATCGGCCGAACTCACCGCGGTGACCGCCAGCGAGGCATTCAGCACGGTGCGCTTCGAGGTCGTGCCGGTCACGATGATGGTCTGCAGCTCGTCGGCGCCTTCGACGGCGACCGGCGGAGGGGCTGGCTGGGTTGCCGGAGCCTGTTGCGCCGCGGGCTGGACAGCCGCCCCCTCATCGAGGGCGGCTCGGACGTTTTTTGGTTGCACCATCAGCACGCCCGAGGTGCTGGTCTCGATGGCCAGATCGGTACCCGACAGCAGCGCGGTGAGCGCCTGCGCCGGCGTGTAGCTGCCATGCAGGCCGGCCGTCTTGCGGCCCTTGACCAGGCTTTCCGAGAAGATGATCTGCTGCGACGAGGCCTGGCTGAAATCGGTCAGGGCCTGGCTGAGGCTTTCGGCCGGAATGTCGAATTGAAGGGTCTTGTCGGCCGGCCTCATGGTTTCGGCCACCGCCGCGGCATGGGCAAGACCGCCGAAAAAGGCGGTGCCGGCCAGGGCCGAGGTCAGCAATAGTCCACTGCGTGTCTTGCGAACGATCATACTATCCTCCCGGATGCGTTCTTTTGGCAGCGCCGTTCGCGGCGTCGCTCACAGGATAAGAACGAGGCCTCCGAGGGGATCCTCATCGATATTTCAAAATAAATGCAGACCTGTTGCCGATCGGTCACAGACGCGGCTGCAGCAGAATGCCCCCCGAGGCATTGGTGGTGGCCTGCACCGGGACATAGGATGTCAGCGCGCTGACGAAGGAACCGACATCGCCGGCATTGAAGACGCCGGATATGCGGATCCCCGCCACCGCCGGGTCAAGGGTGACCGGATGCTCGGTATAGCGGTTGATCCGGGCCACGACAGCCTCCAGCGGTTCGTCGCGGAACACCAGATGACCACCCTCCCACGCCGCCGCCACCTGCAGATCGGCGGTGGCGACCGCGGGCTGGACCGAGGCCGCGCTCGCAACCAGCTGTTGGCCGGCCGTGAGCGAAACCGAGCTGTGCGGTTTGGCGACGGCGCGCGAAGACGCCTGGCCTTGCTCGTCCTTCACCACCACCTGGCCTTGGATCAGGGTCACCAGCACGGTCGAACCGAGCTTCTCGACATCGAAGGAGGTGCCGACCGCCACGACCGTTTCGGCGCCCGCCGTCACGGTAAACGGACGGCTGGTGTCGTGCGCCACATCGAAGCGGGCGCGGCCGCGCGCCAGCGTCAAGGCGCGCTCGGTCTTGGAATAATCGACCAGGATCTTGGTATCGCTGTCCATCGAGATCTGCGAGCCGTCGGCCAGGGCAACGGCCCGGCGCTCGCCGATCTCGGTGCGATAGGTGTCCGGCTGCAGCAGGGCGACGCGATAGAGACCGGCGCCCAGCAGGGCCAGCGCAAGTCCCGCAGCGGCGGCACGACCCCAGCCGAACCGGCGGGCCGGGCGGGTGCCGGTCTTGCGCAGGCGGGACAAAGCCTGCTGGCGCATGCTCAGAAGCTCTGGCGAGGTGCTCAGCGTCCCGACCGTCGACCAGCCCTTCTCGATGGCCGCCATCGCCGCCTCATTGTCGATATCGGCGCTCCAGGCGATGTAGTCGGACGAGAATTCACAGGCCGGGTCGCGCAGCAGCCGCAAACGCCAGGCGGCGGCTTCCTCGAGCCTTCGGGTCTGATCGGGCGTCGACACAAGCGGGCTCATCGGGCCAGGAACCTGGCACCCAGATGCACCATCGCCTTCATGATCATTTTTTCCACCGAACTCACCGATATCCCATACATGTCCGCGATCTCCCGGTGCTGCATCGCCTCCAGCCGGGCCAGGATGAACACATCGCGGGTGCGTTCGCTCAATTCGCCCAGGGCCTCGAGCACGTCTTCGATGGTCTCCTTGCCGAGTAGAACGCGCTCGGGATCGCGATCCTCAATCAAGGAGGGAGAATAGTGACCTGTCTCGACCAGCAAATCCACATTCTGGCTGGTCCGATCGACCATGCCCGACACGGATTTGGCACGGTCGCGCAGCAGATTGGCCGCGATGGTGAAGACATAGGCCTCGACCGTCTGGCCGCCATTGCGGTCCGGATGATGCAAGAGGCGGATGAACACCTCCTGCGTCAGGTCCTCGGCCTCGTTGCGGTTGAGGACCCGCTTGGAGAAATAGGCGAGCAAGGGCGCCCGGAATTTGCGGTCGAGATCGGTCGCCTGATCCGTGGCGCCGCTGTCCGCCTCTTGCGGGCGTTGATGCATGGCTTCCTCCCAAAAGGGCGGGCAGCATAGGGCTAGAGCCCGGCGACCGCAATCCTCAGGCTTTTCGGCCCGCGCACCGACAGGCCGCGCTTGTAGATCGGCGGCTCCACCAGCTCGATCCGCGGAAAGCGCCGCAGAAGGCTCGAAAAGATCACCTCCATATCGAGGCGGGCCAGATGATTGCCGAGGCAGAAATGCGCGCCGCCGCCAAAGGCAAGATGGCGGTTCGGATGGCGCCCGACCTCGAACCGGTCGGGCTGGTCGAACTGGGCGGGGTCGCGGTTGGCCGCGCCATAAAGCAGGCCGAATTTGGTGCCGCGCGGAAAAGTATGTCCGGCGATCATCGTCTCGGCTGTCGCATAGCGGTGAAAGAAGGGCAGCGGGCTCTCGAAGCGGAACATCTCCGGCACCGCGGTCCGGATCAAGCCGGGCTCGGCGCGCAAGCGCGCCATCTGGTCGGGGAAGCGCAGCAAAGCGTGCAGCCCGCTGCCCAGCACGTCGATGGTCGAGCCATGTCCGGCCATCAGGATCAGCATGCAGGTCGAGATGAACTCGTCCTCGGTCAGATGGCCCGCCTGTTCCGCCGCGATCAGCGCGGAGATCAGATCGGGTTGCGGCTGGCGCCGTTTCTCGGCCTTGAGCCGACAAAGATAGTCGTAGAATTCGGTGGTGGCGGCCTCGGCCAGGGCTTTGCGCGCATCCGAGCGGTCGATGTCGAAATATTGGACGATGTCCTCGGACCAGCGCCGCAGCTTCGGGCAATCCTGGTCGGGCACCCCGAGCAGCCGGCCGATGATATGGCCAGGCACGCGGGCGGCGAGATCCTCGATGAAATCGACCTCGCGGCGGTCGGCCAGCTCGTCCATCAGCCGGTCGATCGTGGCCTCGATCGAGCTGCGCAACCCATCGACCATCACCGGGGTAAACAGCTTGAACACCTGGGCGCGCAAGCGGTCATGTACCGGCCCGTCGGAATCCAGCATCGAAAATTGCACGAAGCGCGCATGATGCGGCATGTCGTGCCAATTGCCGGCCCGCTTTTGCGCCGCGATCTCGTCGGGCGGGACCAGCCCGTCGAGCGAGCGAACCAGGCGCTTATCCATCGCGATCGCCTGCACCTCGGCGAAGCGCGAGACCAGCCAGACGTCGAAATCCTTGTAATAGTGCAGCCCCTCCTGCTCGCGCAGCGCGGCGTAAGACGGGTAGGGATCGGCGGCGAAAGCGTCGGAGAGCGGGACAAAGGCGGTCATCGGACCAGTTTAGCGCAGCCGCCGCTTCGTCGCCATCAGCAGCGCCAGATCGGCCACAGCCGTCACGATATCCTTGGCTTTCCGCGCCACTAGACGGCAGGGTGCGGGCTCGAAGAGGGTTAATCCGTATCAAGGGAGACGAAATTCCGGTGCGCCAACACATCGCCCTGACCGCCCTGGTGGTCGCTGATTATGACGAGGCAATCGGCTTTTATGCCGGCAAGCTGGGCTTCACGCTGGTCGAGGACCGCGCCTTGACGGCGGGCAAACGCTGGGTGGTGGTGCGCCCGCCCGGCGCGCAGGAGGGGGGCCTGCTGCTGGCCAAGGCTTCCGAAGAGCGCCAGTGGCGCGCGATCGGCGATCAGTCCGGCGGACGGGTGTTTCTGTTTTTGCACACCGACGATTTCGACCGCGACCATGCCGCCTTCAGCGAACGCGGCGTGCGCTTCCTGGAAGAACCGCGACACGAATCCTATGGCACGGTGGCGGTGTTTGAGGATCTCTATGGCAATCGCTGGGATTTGATCTCGGACGCCGATCAGGCCCGCTGACGGATCTGGCGACCAGAACAAGGGCGGCGCCGATCTCCGGCACCGCCCTCTCCTTATGCCGCGAAACAGCCATGCAGGCCGAGCGGCATGGCGAAGGGCAGGCTGGCGATCGCCAGCGGCCCGTCGGCCAGCCGCGCGGCATCGAAGACCGCCAGGCGGGTGCGGCCTTGCCGGTAATCGAGGCTGCTGCCGAGCAGCCAGCCCGCCTCTTCCCCTCCGGCGCCGCGCCGCGGCACGAACAGATGCTCTTCCGCGGTGACGCCCTCGCCATAATCGAAGGCGGCGACGCCACCGGTCTCGACATCATGGCGGACGATGCGGCGCATGCTGCCGATACCCAATTCGCCGGGCGGCGCGCCAACCGTATAGACGAAGCGGTTGCGCCGCGTGGTCAACCGGGGATCGATGGTCGGAAACTCCCCGTCGATCGTGCTCAGCACAGGCGTCGCCTGGCGCGCGCCGGGGGCGATTTCGATGATCGCGGCGCGGCTCGGGCTGGTGCGGTCGCGCTCGCCCCGCATGACGTCGCGCAGACCGCTGGTGACCACCGAGGCATCGTCATACCAGCAGGCATCGAAGCGGATGGTGCCGTCCGCCGTCTCCCAGCCATTGCCGTAATGGAAGATGAAGCCGGCCGGCATCTCGACCAGACGGGGGGCTTTGAGATCGTCCTTGGGCAGGATCAGCACCTGGGTGCCGAGCTCGGGCCGCCAGGCATGGGTCTCGAAATAGGAGCGGCCCGGCGCCTGCCGATCGGGCTCATGGACGAAGGGCGGCAGGGGAATGACCAGGTGACGCTCGGTGACCAGGAAGGCGTGCGCCAGGCTGCGGATCGGCATCGGCAGCAGCGCCGCCTGCAGCAGGGAACCGTCGGCGCCGATGCGATAGACCACCATCTTGCCGGCATAGCCGACAATGCCGATGTTCCACAGGCTGCCGTCGCGGTCGCGCACGGGATGGGCCGAGAAGGGCAGTCCGGCCGTCTCGGGCGACCACTGCACCGGCCCCTGGGTCGAGAGATCGGCGGGATCGAGCGCATAGGCCGATCCGCCCTCCCACAACGCCAGCAGCCGGCCGCGATCGAGCATCACGCTGGTATTGGCGACATTCATTGAATCCGGGCCGGCGGGTGGATTGACATAGGTTCCAAAGCCGCTCTCCAGCGCGCGGCCGGCGGCGTTCTCGGCGGTGAATTTGGCGGTCTCGACATAGCGCCCACGATGGGTGACGCCGTCCGGGCCGACATCATAGCGATGGATCAGCCCGTCCCCGTCGAAGAAATGGTGATAGCGCCGGCCGAACACGCTATTGCGGGCCGGCCCGTTGCGAAACAGGGTGCCGCGCAGGTCGGCCGGCCATTTACCCTCTACGGTCAATGCCCGGGGGGCATAGCCTGCCAGCGGCGCGGAGTCGAACGCCATCAGGCTGGGATCGACCGCCCGGCGGGCGGCGAAATCCGCTTCCCAGCCATCGCCACTCTGGGCGACCGCGCGCGCCAGGGGTGCCAGGGCGACGCCGGCCGCCAACCCGGCGAGGAAGCGACGGCGGTCCAACAGGATGCTCACGGATGCACCTTGATGGTGATGGACGCCCCCTGGCCCGCCAGCTCGACCGCCGCCTGATCGAAGCTGGGCGGCCCGAAATTGCCGACCGCGTCGCGGCTGAAGCCCCACGGTTCGGTCGGCATGCTGAGCATATTGGTGTCGAGCTTGCCATTGTCATTGAGGTCATGGAACACCGCCAGCGCATAGCGGCCGGGCGGCAGATTGCCCACGGTGACGCGGATCATTTTGTTGTTCGGTTTGATGATCACCGCCGCCACCGGGTTCTGCTGGGCGGCGAAGCTGGCGGCATCGCCATAGACCGCGGCGCGCACGGTGCCGGCGTCGCTCGGCAGATCCGTGACGGTAACCGCGAGATCGGCCGCGGCGACCGAGCCGGCCAGCAGGCCGAGAAGCGGGGTGATCAGGAAGCGTTTCATGGTGGGCACTCCGAATTTGCGTGACCCCTTGGCAATCGCAGACCCGGCTTTCCCGGTCAATCGCGCTTGCGGAAATTGCCCTCTTTCATTCGTTAATGGACGTGATAATCAATTGGCGATGCGTGACTTGCTTGCCCTTCCCCGAGTTCGTTTACAGGTCATGGCCGCCCTGGCCGTGGGTCTGGCGTTTGGCGTGATGGCGCCGTTCGGCACCGCCGACGCCCCCAACTTGCCGAGCCGCTATCTCTATTGGACGCTGGCCATCGCGCTGAACTGGCTGCAGATCTCGCTGGCCCTCGAGCTGGTGCGCCGCTCGTCCGTCACCCGGTCCTGGACGCCGCTGCGCCAAGCCCTGACGGTGGCGGCCGTCATCAGCCTGCCGGCCAGCTTCGAGATCGTCTGGCTCAGTCATTATTTCCTGGGCGCCATCATTGCCAATCTGGCCAGTCTACTGATGGTCTATCTCTATGTGCTGCTGGTGTCGGTGATGATCACGGTTCCGGCCAGTCTGCTGGAGGCCCGACGCGCGGCGGCCGCGGCCCCGACCATCGCAGCACCCGCTTTTTTCGAGCGCATCCCCCCGGCGCTGGGGCGCGAGCTGATCGGCCTCGAAATGGAAGACCATTATCTGCGGATCCACACGGCACTGGGCAGCGATCTGATCCTGTGCCGGTTCGGCGACGCGCTGCGCGAGCTGCAGGGCTTTGACGGGGTGCAGGTGCATCGTTCCTGGTATGTCGCCCGCGCGGCGATCGATCATATGCGCAAGGAGGGACAGAAGATGACTCTCACGCTTCGCAATGGCATCGAGGTGCCGGTCAGTCGCCCCTTTCAGAAAACGCTGCTGGCGCAGCGCGCGGGACTCTAAATCACCCTTGTGACGGCGGACTCATCGCCGCGAACAGGTCCTTCACCGCCGAACGTCGGATTTTTCCGCTCTCGGTCAGCGGCAGGCTGCGCAGGGGAAGAAGAAAAAACCGTTCCGCCGGGCCGAGGCACTGCCCGACGAGCGCCGTGAGGTCGCGCCGCTCGTCCTCGGCAACCGGCACCACCGCAACGCA
>Ga0116226_10006463_pt1 | contig 10525 bp, 18 predicted proteins | sample S1TSphfallax_FD_89692 | JGI IMG/M metagenome (GOLD analysis project Ga0116226, IMG submission 89692) | Host-associated microbial communities from peat moss isolated from Minnesota, USA - S1T2_Fa - Sphagnum fallax MG | ecosystem: Host-associated > Plants > Peat moss > Unclassified | place: USA...
TGTACCGCCGTTATCGGGCTATAACTTAAATGCGAACGATAACAACGTAGCATTCGCGGTCGCCGCCTAATCAGCGGCTAAGCGCGGTCCGGGGGGTACCGGGCAACAGAAACCCCCCACTTCGCCGCCTAATGCCATTGACTGATGGTAGGCTTGAAGCGTACTTCCTGCAATGATCGACGTGTTTGGCACGTTCCAGTGGGACCCCGAGAAGAATGAGCAATGCTTCAAAGATCGTGGGTTTTCGTTCTCCTACGCCGTTCAAATATGGCTTGGACCGGTGAAGGAGCGGCTGGACGACCGGATGGACTACGGCGAACCACGCTTTCAGGCGCTGGGCCGGATTGAAGGGCGGCTGTTCGTGGTGGTTTACACTTGGCGCGGAGCACGCCGGCACATTATTTCCGCCCGCCGGGCGCATGAAAAGGAGGCGCGAAAATGGGGCGCATCGTAACGCGGACGATGAAACAAGCCATAGCCGAAGCCCGCATCAATGTAGTGGCAGTGGATGCCACGACTGAGGCGGATATTCGGCGGCAGATGATCGAGGACGGTGAAGACCCGGACGCCGATCACGACGATTGGTACCCATCTGTCCTGCAGGTCCGTCAATCGTTGAAACTCACGCAGGCCGAGATCGCCTCGCTCCTGGGCATGCCGCTCTCCACCTGGCGGAACTGGGAGCAAGGCCGCACCGCCATCGACGCGCCAGGCCGGGCGTTGCTCCGAGTGCTGCAAAATGAACCAGAGGCCGTACTGCGGGCCATGAAAAAACCGCGCGAAGTTGTCAGTGCCGCTTAGCGCCGATAGGGAGAAGACGTCTCAACCAAAAAGGGAAACGCCAATGTCCGAAATCCATGTCTTTGCGAACGTCACGGCCGCCGCCGGCAATGAGGATAAGCTGCGGGACGTGCTGAAAACCCTCGTCTCCGCCACCAAGGAAGAACCCGGCGTCATCAGCTACATCCTCCACGAAGACGTCAAAAAACCCGGCAATTTCTACGTCTTCGAAGCTTACAAAGACCAGGCCTCGGTCGACGCCCATATGGCCTCCGCCCATCTCGCCGCCGCTTTCGCCGCCGCCGGCCCGCTGCTGGGCGGCGCGCCTAGCATTGTGCCGACCGTGGCGATCGCGGGGAGCTGAAGGCAAGTAAGTAAGCAGCGCTTTTTGAAAAAAGCGCGCAAAAACTTCTGGTCCTGGGGGAGTGGGGACGGGGAGTGCCTTTAATCGGCACCTTTGGTGCCGATTAAAGGCACTCCCCGTCCCCACTCCCCCAGGACCAGAAGTTTTTTTGGTTCTTTTTTTTCTAAAAAAAGAACTCCTTGCTTACCTTGCCTTTCCGCTCGCGTCGTGCCAAAGGCTCGCCTCCCCTGCCGGGTGCGTGGCATCTCGCTCGGCTATGCTCGTTCCCATTGTGGGAAGGCCCTGACCGGGGCTGGAGCTGACAACATCCGAAGGGAGCGCATATGCCGTTATATGAAACCGTGGTCATCGCGCGGAGCGAGATCACGCAGGCTCAGGCCGACGCGGTGGCTGACGCCGCGACCACGCAGCTGGAAACCGATGGGGGCGCTGTTAAAAAGCGCGAATATTGGGGTCTGCGGTCGCTGGCTTACCGGATCAAGAAGAACCGCAAGGGCCATTACATTTTGCTCGGGCTGGACGCGCCGCCGGTGGCGGTGAAGGAAATGGAGCGGCAGCTGACTCTGAATGAGGACGTGCTGCGCTTCATGACGGTGCGGGTGGAGGATATTTCGGAGGAGCCTTCCGTGATCCTGTCGCGCAAATCCGATGACCGTGAGCGCGGTTTTCGGGGTCCCAAGCCGGCTGGGCGGTTCGAGCCGGGCCGCAAGCGCGGCTATGACGAGCGCGAGGAGTTTCGCGCGCGCGATGATTTCCGCCCCGATCGTGAAGATTTTTCCCAGGATGACGAATAATGTCTGAGACCGTTGATACCAATCCGGCCGCGCGCCGGCTCGCCGTCGGCGCCCGCCGGCCGTTTTTCCGCCGCAAGAAGTCTTGCCCGTTTTCCGGGCCGGATGCGCCGGTGATTGACTATAAGGATGTGCGGCTGCTGTCGCGGTTTTTGTCCGAGCGGGGCAAGATTGTGCCGTCGCGGATTACCGCGGTTTCCGGCAAGAAGCAGCGCGAGCTGGCGAAGGCGATCAAGCGCGCGCGGTTTCTGGCGCTGCTGCCTTACGTGCTGAACTGAGGGGGGCGGAGACATGGCAAACGTTGAACTGATTCTCCTTCAGCGCGTGGAAAAGCTTGGCCAGATGGGCGAGGTGGTGAAGGTGAAGCCGGGTTATGCCCGGAACTTTTTGCTGCCGCAGTCCAAGGCGGTGCGGGCGACCAAGGCGAACCGGGAGCGGTTTGAGCGGGAACGAGCGCAGCTGGAGGCGCAGAACCTGAAGCGGCGGGACGAGGCGGAGCGCGTCGCCGAGCGGGTGCAGGGGCTTTCTGTGACCCTGATCCGCCAGGCCGGCGATTCCGGCAGCCTGTATGGCTCGGTTTCGGCGCGGGATATTTCGGATGCTTGCACGGCGGCGGGTTTGGGGATTGAGCGGTCGCAGGTGCTGCTGCAGAACCCGATTAAGACGCTGGGGCTGTCCTCGGTGCGGATTGCGCTGCACCCGGAGGTGACGATGGACGTGACGGTGAACGTGGCGCGCAGCCCGGAAGAAGCCGAGAAGCAGGCGCGCGGCGAGGCGGTTGTGGCCGAGCGCGACGAGGCGCCGGAGCTGGGGCCGTTGTTTGGGCAAGAGGAAGCTGCCGCAGAGGCCTGAGACAAATGAGGGGCGCCTTGGGCGCCCCTTCGTTAAAGATTTATCCGCAGATGACGCAGATGGCCGCAGATATTCTTATCTGCGGTCATCTGCGTCATCTGCGGATAAATCTTTTGCGCCTGAGTGGCCCACCCATTCGCAGGGGTGCCGGGGACGACCAGACGTTTTTTGCTTCTTTTTTCAAAAAAAGAAGCGCTTTCCTACTTTCTCTTAAAACCCTTCGCGCTCGATGCGCTTGCGTTCCATTTTGCGGGCGCGGCGTACGGCTTCGGCGGCTTCGCGGGCGCGGCGTTCGGAGGGTTTTTCGTAGTGCCGGCGGAGTTTCATTTCGCGGAACACGCCTTCGCGCTGAAGCTTTTTTTTGAGCGCCTTCAGCGCCTGGTCGACGTTATTGTCGCGAACGAGAACTTGCACTTGGCGGACTACTCCTAAAGTTAACCGGTTGAAATGACGCAATAGCTTTGGCGCGGCAGATGGGCCGCGCGGATTTGGCGGCTATAGCACAGATTTCTCTCTCGCCAAATCATTTCTGGCGGGCCATCTATGCGTGCATGGCGATCCTTAAAATAGCCCGCATGGGCCACCCGGCGCTTCTGGTGCCCGCGAAAGCGGTGGACGACCCTGCCGCGCCGGCGGTGCAGGCCCTGGTGGCGGATATGGCCGAGACGCTGGAGGATGCCGGCGGGGTGGGGCTGGCGGCGCCGCAGGTGCATGTGGGGCTGCGGCTGTTTATCTATAAAGTCCCGGCTTCGCGGGCGGGCGACGGTGCGGACGAGGTGAAGCTGACGGCGGTGTTCAATCCGGTGATCACGCCGGTGGGAGCGGACATGTCGATGGGCTGGGAGGGGTGCCTGTCCATCCCTGGCCTGCGCGCGGCGGTGCCGCGGTTTGACCGGGTGCATTTATCCGGGCTGGATGCGGCCGGGGGGAAAATTGAGAAAGAGGTTTCGGGTTTCGAGGCCCGGGTGATTCAGCACGAGGCGGACCATCTGGACGGCGTGCTTTACACCATGCGGATGAGTGATTTCCGGTATTTCGGTTTTAACGAAGAGACCATGCGTTTCGAGTTCCCACTCCCCACCATTGTGAGGGCCAGCCATGACCAGTGATCCCGACCGCGACGACGTGATTGACGCGCTGCTGCCGCAGGTGGCGTTTGATGGTTGGACGATGAAATCCGTTCGCCAGGCGCTGGTTTCGCTGGGGCGGCATCCGGATGATGCGCCGCTGCTGTTTCCGGGCGGTACGGCGGAGATGATCGCGGCCTATTGTGAGCTGGCCGATGAGCGGATGGCGGCGGGGGCCGAAATTGCCGGGCTGCGGGTGCCGGCGCGGGTGAAGGCGCTGGTCGCGCGGCGGCTGGAGCAGAACCGCGAATATAAGGAGGCGATTCGACGTGCGCTCGCCTGGCTGGCGCTGCCGGTGAATGCGCCTGTGGCGGTGAAAACGGTGGCGGCGACGGTGGACGCGATCTGGCACGCCGCGGGGGACACCTCGGCTGATTTTTCCTGGTACACCAAGCGCGGCATTCTGGCCGGTGTGTATTCCAGCACGCTGCTGTACTGGGTGCGGGATTTTTCCGAGGATGACGAGGCGACTTTGGCGTTTCTGGACCGGCGGCTGGAGACTGTTGGGCAGATCGGCAAGATTCGGAAGACGGTGGAGGGGCGGGTGCAGGCGTTTGGCGATGCGGTGCGGGGGCTGGTGCCAAAATTCTAGATTGTTGTCGCTCAGGCAGCCGGCATTTGCTATGGATAGTTCATGACCCCACGTGAAATCAGCGTTCTGGCCGTCTGGGATTCTGAGGCCGAGGTTTTTGTGCTCACGAGTGATGACGTGCCGGGCCTGGTGGCGGAAGCCGCGGATATGCGGGACATAGACGCCAAACTGCAGGTGCTGATCCCGGAACTGCTGGAGCTGAACGGGCTGACGCCGGGCTCGAATGACGCGTTCGAGACTGTGCCGCTGACCATTCGCATCGAGCAAAGATCGTCGGTGCGCGTCCCTGCCTGAATGGCGAGCTGGACGGACGATGTGAAGGCGGCGCTGAAAGCGCATGGCTGCTGGTTTGAGCGGCAGGGCAAGGGCGACCACGAGATCTGGTACAGCCCGCATTCCGACCGGCGTTTTCCGGTGGATAACAAGATCAAGTCCCGCCATACCGCCAATGAGATTATGAAGCAGGCGGGGCTTAGCGTGCGTTTCCGGTGATGACGCATGATGCCTTGGGCCGTCGTCACGGCGCGTCCGGATCGCGGCCGAGCAGCATGTCGAGCATCCGGTCCGTGCGGAGCAGAAAATTGCGGGTGACGGTGTAGTGCTCGGTGTCGTGATAGGCCACGGCGCGGGGCGGGCCTTCGGCCAGGAGCAGGATTTCGGCGTCTGGATAGGCCATCAGGATGGGGGAATGGGTGGCGATGATGAACTGCGAGCCGGCCTGCACAAGGTCGTGCAGGCGGGTGAGGAAGGCCAGTTGGCGTTGGGGCGAGAGGGCGGCTTCGGGTTCGTCGAACAGGTAAAATCCGCCGGCGCCCATGCGGTTCATGAACAGCGCGAAGAAGGATTCGCCGTGGGATTGTTCGTGCAGGGATTTGCCGCCGTAGCTGGAGATGATCGGCGGTCCGCCCGGCTCGCGGTCGAGTTTTTCGATTTCGGTGGCGACGTTGAAATAGCTTTCGGCGCGCAAAAAATACGCATCGGCGGGGCGCTGTGCGCTACGCGTGAGGCGCAGGTAGTGGTGCAAAGCGGAATGTGAATCGCGGGTGGAGAAATTGAAGTTTTTGCTCCCGCCTTCCGGGTTCAGCCCCGATTTCGTGGCGATGGCTTCTAGCAGCGTGGATTTGCCGGCGCCATTTTCCCCCACCAGGAAAGTGACGGGCCGCGAAAACACCAATCGATCCAACCCCGCAATGGCCGGAATGGTGAACGGGTATTGCGCGAAGGACGCCACATTCTCCCGCAGCAGCCGCAGCTCCACCAGAAAATTCCGTGCATTGTACACCGCCGTCACGTCGCAGCTCCCACCAGATAACCGCCCCTTTGTCCCGCAGAACCACGGCGGCGGCTATGGCCAATTGCGCTTTTCCACGTGCGGCATGGCCAGTGAGATGATCTATGGCGAGAACAGACGAAGGTCATGAGCATGGATGACGACGAGATTCTGTCGATTTTCGACCACGAGGAAGATCCCGAAACCGCCGCCCGCCTGGACGCGGAGGCCGAAGCTGACATTGCCGCTGGGCGTGTCGTGCCTCATGAGAAGGTCGTAGAGTGGCTGAGATCCTGGGGAACGGCAAATGAGCTGCCCTGCCCAAAGCCCTGACGAGACTCGAAACCGGTCGTTTGGACCCGCCAGGCCCTGAATAACCTTTGAGAGCATCAGAGACTACGTCGCTCAGTTCAATCCGTGGGCGGCAAGAAAGCTGGCGGCGGCCCTAGAAGCGGCCGGCAATGGGTCGCCCCATTTCCAGACCGTGGCCGCGCCATCTCCGGCATGACTATGAGGGAAATCACAACGGTCCATCCCTAAGTCATCCGTTACCGCGTTACATCAGGTGCCATCTACATCCTCCGCATCCACCACGCGGCCCGGCGCCCGACCAAGCCCTAACCCACCGGCTTGACGCCGGCGGCCAACCGGCGCAAACGCTGCCTCCAATCATCCCGCCGTGCTGCGAAGGTTCGCACCACGGCGCGTTTGGTGTTGCGTTTGGCGAAGTGTGAGGAGTAAGCATGTTCGACACCCTGTCGAGCAAATTAGGCGATGTGTTTGACCGGCTCCGCCGGCGCGGCAGCCTGTCCGAAGCCGACGTGTCCGAGGCGCTGCGGGAAATCCGGCTGGCGCTGTTGGACGCGGACGTCGCGCTGCCGGTCGTCAAAGACTTCATCAACGACATCCGCGTCAAAGCCGTCGGCACTGAAGTGCTGCGCTCCGTCTCCCCCGGCCAGATGGTCGTCAAAATCGTCAACGACGCGCTCATCGCCGCCCTTGGTGGCACCGCCGTCCCCATCAATCTGCTGGCGCCGGCGCCGATTCCCATTCTCATGGTTGGGCTGCAGGGTTCCGGCAAAACCACCACCTCCGGCAAAATCGCGCTGCGGCTGAAAACCAAGGAGCGCAAAAAGGTCCTGCTCGCCAGCCTGGATACCCAGCGCCCCGCCGCGCAGCTGCAGCTTGAGCAGCTCGCTACCCGCGCCGAAGTCGCCTCGCTGCCCATCATCCCCGGCCAGACGCCGCTGCAGATCGCGCATCGCGCGATGGATACCGCGCGGCGCGAGGTTTTCGACGTCGTGATTCTGGATACTGCCGGCCGGCTTTCCATTGATCTGGCGCTGATGGAGGAGGTGAAATCCGTCCGCGGCGCGGTGAACCCAGTGGAAACCCTGCTGGTCGTCGATGCGATGACCGGCCAGGACGCCGTCACCACCGCCACGGCCTTCAACGAGGCGCTGGGGATTACGGGCATCGTAATGACCCGCCTGGACGGCGATTCCCGCGGCGGTGCCGCCCTGTCCATGCGCGCCGTCACGGGTGCGCCGATCAAGCTGGTCGGCACCGGCGAAAAGCTCGACGCGCTGGATAATTTTGACCCCGAGCGCGTCGCCGGCCGCATCCTGGGCATGGGCGACATCGTCGGCCTGGTGGAGCGCGCGGCCGAGACCATCGATCAGCAGGAGGCCGAGAAACTCGCCAAGCGCATGGCGAAGGGCAAGTTCGACCTGGAGGACTACGCCAACCAGCTCCGCCAGATCGCCAAAATGGGTTCCATGTCCGGCATTTTGGGCATGCTTCCCGGCATCGGCAAAATCAAGCAGCAGCTGGCGGACGCGAATTTGGAAACCACTGTGTTCAAGCGCCAGGCCGCGATTATCAGCTCGATGACGGTGGCCGAACGCCGCAACCCGGACCTTCTGAAAGCCAGCCGCAAAAAGCGCATCGCCGCGGGCTCCGGCACCTCGGTGCAGGACGTGAATAAGCTGCTGAAGCAGTTCGACGATATGTCCACGATGATGAAGCGCATGAACAAAATGGGCGGCCAAGCGGCGATGATGCAGCAATTGCAGGCGGCGATGAGCCAGAAGAATATCCCGAAAGGAGGCCGAAGGCCGTTCTAACGACCCGCGGCTGTCGAGCGGCCAAACCATGGCCGGGCCGCGCCGGGGGTAACAAAAGTTTTTTGGTTACTTTTTTTCAAAAAAGTAACTGCTTTCTTTTTTCTTTTTTGTTGGAGTTTTCGATGCCTTTAAAAATCCGCCTCTCCCGCTCCGGCGCCAAAAAACGCCCTTTCTACCACATCGTGGTGGCCGACGCGAACAGCCCGCGCGACGGCCGTTTTATCGAGCGTGTCGGCACCTACAATCCGATGCTACCGGCGGACCACGCCGACCGCATCACACTGAAGGATGAACGCCTGACGCACTGGCTGAGCCAGGGCGCGCAGGCGACCGACCGCGTGGCGAAATTTCTGGGCAAGGCCGGGCTGGCGCCGGCGCCGGTTTATGGCGAGCAGCCAAAACAATCCGCGCCCAAGAAGAAGGCGCAGGAGCGCGCGGCCGAGCGCGCCAAGGCCGCCGCGGCCTAAGGTTAAGGTGAGCGAGCGGCTGATCGTGATGGGCGTGATTGGCAAGCCGCACGGCGTGCGGGGGCTGCTGCGCGTGAACGCTTTTACGGAGGATGCGGAGGCGCTGGCGGATTACGAGCCGCTGGTGGACCGCAACGGGCGGCAGTTCGCGCTGGAATGGGTGAACGGCAACGTCGCCCAGCTCACCGAAATTTCTGCATCCGGCCGCCGCAAAATCACCGACCGTAACGAGGCTGAGAAGCTCACGAACGTGGAACTTCTCGCGCCGCGCTCCGCCTTTCCGGAGCCGGAAGACGAAGAATTCTACCTCGCCGACCTCATCGGCCTGGCCGCGCGCGACGAGGCCGGCAAAAATCTGGGCACCATCGCCGCGGTGCACGACTATGGCGGCGGCCCGAGCCTGGAAATCGCTCCCGGCGCGATGATCGTGCCGTTCACCAGGCGCGCGGTGCCGGTGGTGGACCTCCCCGCCGGCCATGTCGTGATCAGCCCGCCCGCCGAAACGGTCGTGGAATCATGACCTGGCGCGCGGACGTCCTCACGATCTTTCCAAATATGTTCCCCGGTCCATTAGGCGAAAGCCTGGCCGGCAAGGCGCTGGCCGCCGGCACGTGGTCGCTTCATACCACCGATATCCGCACCTACGGGCTTGGCCGCCACCGCGCGGTGGACGACACGCCCTTCGGCGGTGGTGCCGGCATGGTCATGCGCCCGGACGTGCTGGACGCCGCCATCGCCGCGGTCGCCGACGAGCGCCCCCTCATTGCGCTCACCCCGCGCGGCGCCCCGCTCACGCAGGCCAAAGTGCAGCAGCTGGCAAACGGCCCCGGCGTGATTTTGTTGTGCGGCCGCTTCGAAGGTATCGACCAGCGTGTCATCGAAGCCCGCCAGGCTGAGGAAATTTCCATTGGTGACTACATCCTCTCCGGCGGCGAAATCGCCGCGCTGGTGCTGCTCGACGCCGCCATCCGCCTGTTGCCCGGCGTGATGGGCGCGGCCGAATCCGCCACCGAGGAAAGTTTTTCCGAAAACCTCCTGGAATACCCCCACTACACCCGCCCGGCCTTGTGGTCGGACCGCGCCGTCCCGGAACCCCTCACCACCGGCAACCACGCCGCCATCGCCGCCTGGCGCCGCGCCCAGGCCATCGAAACCACCAGAACCCGCAGACCCGACCTCTACGCCAGCCACATTGCATCCGGCGCCAGCGCGCCCTAAACACCCCGCTCCAAAGGAATATTTTGTGCCATGAACATCATCCAAGCCATCGACGCCGAACAAATCGCCAAACTCACGGAAGGCAAACCCATCCCGCCCTTCGCCCCCGGCGATACGCTGCGCGTCTCCGTCAAAGTGAAGGAAGGCGAGCGCAGCCGCATCCAGGCCTTTGAGGGCGTCTGCATCGCGCGCAGCAACCGCGGCATCAACTCGTCCTTCACGGTCCGCAAAATCTCTTACGGCGAAGGCGTCGAACGTATCTTCCAGCTCTACGCCCCCACCATTTCGGAAATCCACGTCATGCGCCGCGGCGACGTGCGCCGCGCCAAACTCTACTACCTGCGCGGCCGCCGCGGTAAATCCGCCCGCATTGCCGAGAAAGCCCGTGAGGTCGAGGCGCCGGCTGCTGAGTAAAGCAAGGCCAGGGGGGCTTTGCCCCCCTGGACCCCCCACTAGGGCCGACGGCCCTAGGACCCTTTTTGTTTGGTCTCGTGGGTGGGGAGGTCTTTGCCTTTTAAGTCCCAGCGCCGAACGGCGCTGGGACTTAAAAGGCAAAGACCTCCCCACCCACGAGACCAAACAAAGGGGTTCTAAGCGGTATTATGTAGCACCCGCCACCAGCGGAAAATGGCGGGATCGTCCGGCGATCACCACCTTGACGGGCGGTGAAGTTATGGGCCGCTCACGTCATTGCAGATTGGTGCGAATCCCGGCACCTTTTGCCTCGCACGGCGGGGTGGAAAAGGCTGATGGACTTCGGCTTAGACAAGTTTATCGACATGTTTGAAGCTAGATTTGGCAGAAAAGTAACCACGGGGTTGCTTGTTCTGATCGGCGTGGGGATTGCATCGGCCATGATCCACACAACAGTAAGGGATTTGGTGGTCCCGTTTTACGATGTGATTTTGAATCTTATTGATGCTGGCGCATTTAAAAAA
>Ga0116226_10006464_pt1 | contig 10525 bp, 8 predicted proteins | sample S1TSphfallax_FD_89692 | JGI IMG/M metagenome (GOLD analysis project Ga0116226, IMG submission 89692) | Host-associated microbial communities from peat moss isolated from Minnesota, USA - S1T2_Fa - Sphagnum fallax MG | ecosystem: Host-associated > Plants > Peat moss > Unclassified | place: USA...
CCGGGGCGGCCGGCAACGGCGCATCGGCAGTGCTCATGCGCCGATATCCAGCTTGCGCCGGCCGATCAAATTCAGCCCATACCCCTCCAATCCCACGATCTGCCGGTCGGTGTTCGAAAGCAGAACCATGTCGCGCACGCCGAGATCGGCCAGAATCTGCGCGCCGATACCATAATCGCGCAGCATCCGCTCGCTTTGCGTGGCGCCGGTGTGGCGGCCCTTCACGAGGTCGAGCAGGCTCGCCGATTTCCAATCGTGCAGCACCACCATGATGCCGCGGCCTTCCGCCTGGATGATGCGCATCGCATCGTGCATCAGCCGGCTGGTTTTCCCGCCAGGCAGGATCTGGATGGGATCGATCGCCTGCATGCGCACCAGCACCGGCCCGGGCGATGCGATATCGCCCTTCACCATCACCACGTGCTCCGCCTGGTTCAGCGAACTTGTATACACCATCACCTGCCACGGCCCGGTATCCAGCTCGCTGGTCTCCGCCGCATGTACCCGGCGCACCAGCTTTTCGGCAGTGCGCCGATGGCCGATCAGATCCGCAATGGTGCCGAGCTTCAGCCCATGGGTTTGCGCGAACGCAATAAGGTCCGGCAGCCGCGCCATGGTGCCGTCATCGTTCATGATCTCGCAGATCACCCCCGCAGGGATCAGCCCGGCCATGCGGGATATATCGACCGCCGCCTCCGTATGGCCCGCCCGCACCAGCGTGCCGCCGGCGCGGGCGGCCAGCGGAAATACATGGCCGGGCGAAACCAGGTCGCGCGCGGTGCTCTGCGGGTCGATCGCAACCGCGATCGTATGGGCCCGGTCGCGCGCTGAAACGCCGGTGGTAATGCCCGCCCGCGCCTCGATCGAAACGGTGAAGGCGGTCTGGTGCCGCTGCTGGTTCGCAACCGCCATCATCGGCAGTTCCAGCTTCTCGATCTGCGCCGGCGCCAGCGCGAGACAGATCAGGCCGCGCGCATGCCGCATCATGAACGCCAGCGCCTGCGGCGTCGCGAACTGCGCGGGGATGATCAGGTCGCCCTCGTTCTCGCGATCCTCGTCGTCCACCAGAATGAACATCCGGCCGGCCCGCGCCTCGGCAATCAGTTCTGAAGTCGATGATATCGCCTCGTGCAGGTGATGCCGGCTCAACAGATCGAGGGTCATGCAGTCTCCGTCAGCCGCGCCACATAGCGGGCCAGCATGTCGATCTCGATGTGGACCGCATCGCCCGGCACGCGCAAGCCGAGCGTTGTGTGGTCCGCAGTGTGCGGAATGATGTTCACGCCGAACATCTGTGCGCCCGCCTCGTGCGCCGATCCGTCCGCGACGAAAACCTCGTTCACCGTCAGGGATATGCCGTCGATCGCAACCGAGCCCTTGGGGGCGATGAAGCGGTGCAGCGGCGGCGGCACAACGAGCGTGAAGCGCAGCGATCCGCCCTCCGGCGTGATCGCGGCAATCCGCGCCACCCCATCCACATGGCCCGAAACCAGATGGCCCCCGAGCTCGTCGCCCAGCCGCAGCGATCGTTCCAGGTTGATGCGCGTGCCGTGCCGCCAGGCGCCGAGCAATGTGCGGGAGACGGTCTCGCCGGAGACATCCACGCCGAACCAGTCCGGCCCGAGTTCGGTTGCCGTGAGGCAGCAGCCGGAACAGGCAATCGAGGCGCCGATGGCGGTTCCGCCCTGCGTCGCCAGAAATTCGGGCGGCGTGCCGATCACCGCCCGCATGTCCTCCCTGGCACCGGGGTACGACACGCTGCGCACTTCTCCGATGGCCGTTATAATCCCCGTAAACATCAGTCTTTCCTCAAAAATTCCGTCATCAGGTCAGCGCCGAGAACGGACGGGCCGCGTGGCGCCGGAACAAATCGCCGCATACCGGCCAAATCCTCGATGCCGAGCGGCGCCACGGCGGCAAGCGCGTCGGCACCCAACACACCGGGGGCGGCAAACCACACCACCCGATCCACCAGATCGTCGCGCAACAGCGATGCTGCAAGGCGCCCCCCCCCTTCCACGAGCACCCGCGTGAGCCCGCGCGTGCCGAGGGCCGCAAGCGCCGCCCCCAGATCGATGCCATGGGGCCCCTTCGCGACCAGGATGCAGCGCGCCCCCGCCTCCGCCAGCAACTGCGCCCGGGATGGCGGAATCTCGCCCGGGGGATGGCCGTTCTCGCCCTCCGGCAGGCTATCCGTGTGATACAGCAGCCAGGTAGGGTTGGCGTGCGTGCTCGCAATCAGCCTTGCGCTGCGGGGCGTGCGCAACCCTCCGTCGGCGACGATCCGCACCGTCGGGCGATGGGCGTAGCCGGCCAGGCGGCAACTGAGATCGGGATCGTCGGCGAGAACGGTGCCGGCACCCACCATCACCGCATCCTGCCGCCCCCGCAGCGCCTGCACGGCGCGGCGCGCCTGCGGCCCCGTGATCCATTGGCTCTGCCCCGTGCCGGTGGCTATCCGCCCATCGAGCGTGCCCGCCAGCTTGAGCGTGACCAGCGGGCGGCCGAGCCGCACCCGGGCCAGAAATCCCGCCAGCGTTTCCTGCGCCTCCGTCTCCATGAACCCGGTTTGGACCGCAAGCCCGGCTTCGCGCAGCCGGGCAATGCCCTGGCCGTTCACGCGGGGATCGGGATCGCCGGCCGCCACCACCACGCGGGCAATACCGGCTTCGATCAGCGCATCGGCGCAAGGCGGCGTGTGGCCGTAATGGCTGCATGGCTCCAGCGTAACATAGGCGGTCGCACCCCGTGCGGCGGCACCGGCCATCGCCAGGGCGCGCGTTTCGGCATGCGGCCTGCCGCTGGTGCCCGTGCGGCCGCGGCCGGCGATGTGGCCGTTGCGGTCTACGATCACGCAGCCGACGGAGGGGTTGGGCCAGGTGGCGCCGAGGCCGCTGGCGGCGAGCGCCAGGGCGGCGGACATGAAAATGCGGTCCATGGGTGGGGTTTAGCAGGCAAGCACTTCTTTTCTGAAGAAAAGAAGCAAAAGACTTTTATGTCCTGCGCCGGCGCATCGATACAGGCAACCGCAAGGAAGTAAAAGTTTTTTGCTTCTTTTTTTCAAAAAAGAAGTGCTTACTTCTTCTCTTCGAGGCTCCCCAAAAACGCCTCGAAATCCTTAGCCTCCCGAAAATCCCGATAAACGCTCGCAAACCGCACATACGCCACCTCGTCCACCCCCTTCAGCGTATCCATCACCAGTTCGCCGATCTGCTTGCTCGGGATGTCCGTTTCTCCCGCGGCCTCCAACTGGCGCACAATCCCGCTCACCACGCGATCGATCCGGTCATCGTCCACCTGGCGCTTGCGCAGCGCGATGCTGATCGATCGGTTCAGCTTTTCACGGTCGAACGGCACCCGGCGGCCATCTGATTTCAGCACGAATAATTCGCGCAGCTGAACCCGCTCCACGGTCGTGAAACGCTGGGTGCACCGGGCGCAGATACGGCGCCGACGGATCGCAGCGCCTTCTTCGGCTGGCCGGCTGTCTTTTACCTGGGTGTCGTCGTGGCCACAGAAAGGACAGCGCATGGCAACCGAAAAAAGGGGCGTTCAGATGGCGGCGGCTCGCGGCTCCGGCACTTTAGCGTCCGCCAGGTAGCGCGCCATTGCGGCGGCGTGCATCGGCCGACCGAACAGATAACCCTGCATCACCCGGCAGCCGAGCGCGGTCAATACGCGGGATTGCGCTTCCGTCTCCACGCCTTCCACCACGCAATCCAGCCGCAATGTGCTGCACAGATCCACCACCGTGCGCACGATATCGCGGGCTGCGTGGCTCGCGTGGATTTCGGCCACGAAACTGCGGTCGATCTTTATTTTGTCGGGCTTCAGCCGGTGCACGTGGCTCAGGCTGGAAAATCCCGTGCCGAAATCGTCCAGCGTAATCCGCACGCCCATCTGGCGCAGCAGCCCGAGCGTTTCCTCGACCTGCCCGAAATCACGCAGCATCGCCGTTTCGTTGATTTCGAGATCGATACGCGAGGGCGCCACGCTGCTGGTGGCGATAATGCCGCGGATCGCGGCCATCGTTTCCGGCGCCGCCAGATCACGCGCGGAGAGGTTGAAGGCAATGCGCAGGGGCGCGGGCAGCACCGCCGCTTCCCGCAAAGCACGGGCCAGCAGCGCCTCCGTCAGCGGGCCGATCCGCCTCAGCCGTTCGGCCACCGGGATGAATACGTCCGGCCCCAGCTGGCCCTGGCCCGGGCAAGCCCAGCGTGCCAGCGCCTCGAACCCCAGAACGCGATGGCTGCCGACTTCCACGAAAGGCTGGTAGGCCATCCAGAATTCGCCGGCCAGATCGGCATGGCGCATCGCCTGGTCGATCTGCGAGGAGCGCCGGATCACAGCCTCATGGGTGGGCGAGAAAATCACCGCTTCACCGCTGCGCGTTTCCTTCGCGCTGTACAGCGCATAGTCGGCGCGTTCGAACAGGGCGGAAGCGGTTTCCCCATCGTCGGGATAGGCGGCCAGCCCGGCCGAGCCGCACACTTCGGCATCGATCTCGGGCCGCAGATAAGGGCCGCGCAAGCGCGCGCACAGATCATGGCCGAAGGCCGCAACCGTTGCGGGCGAGGGGTTGCCCTTCAGGATCACGCCGAACTCGTCGCCGCCCAGCCGCGCCACAGAAATGGCCGGGCCCGCGATCGCGCGCAGCCGGTCCCCCACTTCCGTCAGCAGGCGGTCGCCGGCGGCATGCCCGTGCATGTCGTTCACGCCCTTAAAACCATCCAGATCGATCAGGGCCACCGCCAGGCGGGCGCCCTGCTGGCTCGCCGCCGCCAGTTGCAGATCGAGCTCCGCCAGGAAGCGCCTTCGATTCGGCAGCTGCGTCAGGCTATCGATATTGGCGATCTGGAAATTCTCGTCGCTGAGCCGCTGGGTTTCCGCCTGCCGTTCGAACAGTTCGCGCCGCGAATTCACCAGATCGGCAAAGTCGGCGTAGTTGCGTTGCAGCATATAAATCATGCCGAACGTGACCAGGATCAGGTTGATCACCATGGCCTGAATGGCTGGGTTCTGGCTGAAACCGAAGAACAGCGAGAACGGCACAACCACTGCAATCGTCAGCAGCAGCGCAGCACCGCGCAGATGGATCAGGCAGAAGATGCAGCTGATAACGGTGATAGCCATGTAGAAAGCGACATGGCAGCGGGCATAGGCGTCGCCGTAGGGATACAGGCTGCAGGCCCAGGCCGCAAAACCCACCCCCATCACCGGCGTCAGCCGGATCGTGAGGCGCAGCAGGCGAACGGCCTCCTCGTTGGAGGCAGGCTCGCTCGCCTGCCGCACCCAATGGGCTGCGCGCACCAGGCAAAGCAGCGAGAGGCTGACCGGCAGATAGATCGTCAGCACCGGCGGCGCACTGCCCATGTGGGTGATCGCGAGCAAGGCCGCATTCATGGTCAGCAGCAGATAGAGCAGCGGCAACTGCTTGCACAACGCCGCCAGCTGGGATTGTACCAGGTCCGGGTTGTCGGCTGGAACCAAAAACAGAGCCACGAGCTTTCGGAGCCGGGTCATGGGTCGCCAAATCGCAGAGAGGATGACATATGCATGGGTATGGGCCAAACTGTCCTACGTGACCTGATCGGCCGGTGCAACGCCCGATTGAGCAGCCCGCCGCGCCGCCGGCGCGATCGAGAGCTGGCCGGGCCGCCCGAACAGCCATCCTTGGCCGAATTCGACACCAACGGCGCGCAGCGCCCCCGCCTCAGCCTCCGTTTCTATGCGTTCCGCGACCACCTGGGCACCCGCTGCATGGGCAATTTCAACCATTCCGGCAATAAAAGCACGCTCGCGCCCGCCCTGCGCGACACCTGGAACATATGAACCATCCAACTTCACAATATCCGGCGTAAGCGCGCGCAGCAGCCTCACATCGTTGGTTCCCGCGCCGAAATCGTCGAGGCAGAACGGCACCTGCAGCGCGCGCAGCATCTGCGCGGTGCGGTGCGCTTCCGCCAGATCCTCCACTTCCGCCGTCTCCGTCATTTCCACCATGATGAGGCCCGATTTGCGCGCCGCGCTGCGTTCCAGCAGATCGGCCAGCCGATCGCGGAAATCCGGGCTCTGGATCGATTGGCCGGACAGATTGAAGGCGACGGCTCGGCGCGCCCGGCCCGCGGCTTCGCAAGCCATGCGGCACACCGCGATGTCGAGCTCGTCCGCGAGCCCGAGCGACTCGACCATGGAAACGAAATCCTGCGGCGAGGAGAGCGAGGCGCCGGCGAGCGGCAGCGGCCGTATCAGCGCCTCGACATGATGGCACGTGCGGTCGGTGAGCGAGACGATCGGCTGGTAGGCGAGGCTGAATCGATTGCCGGAGATGGCCATGCGCAGGCTGGCCGCTCGTTCGCCCGCGCGCTGCATATAGCCGGCGATGCCGCCATCGAACCCGGCATCGGCGAATCCTTTCTGGCCTTGCTTTGCAAAGGCGGCGAGCGCCTGGCGCAGCGCCCGCAACGCCTGCTGCGGCGTCAGCCCCTCATCGGCCAGAGGCAGATGGCAGGTAGCCACCGCCGCCTCGATCCCATCCGCGCGCAGCGCCTGCTCCAGCGCGCCGGCCACGAGATCGACCGGGCAATCGCAGCCCCCCGGCAGGAGCAGCCCGTAGCGTCCCGGTGCAAGTTCCGCCGCCATCGCATGCGGCGCCAGTTTTTCGAGCGCCCGGCCGAGCGTGGGTGTGGGCGATCCCGCCCGCGCCTCGCCGCCGGTGATCTCGATCAGGCTGAGATCGCCGCTGGCGCCATCGCGCATATAAGCGGTTGCAGCACTGGCCAGGCTGCCGCCGGCACTGCCGCGCAGCACGCCGGGCGGCGGCGCCGGCGGCCGGGAAAAGGTGAGACAGAGCCGGAGCGGACGGCCGGGGGCCGGCAGCGCGATGCCTGAGAATGCCAGCGGCGTTCGCTGCTGATCGGACATGCGGATCGTGAACGGCATCACCCGCCCGCGTTCCACCAGTTGGGCAAGCGCCCGCGTTACGTGATCGCGGTCGACCGGGGCCACCAGATCGAGCATGGATTTTCGGCAGACAGATTCGGGCGAGTTTCCGAACACGCTGCGGAACGCGCCCGCCGCATACGTGATGATACCCGCAGCATCCGTTTCCACCAGCATGTCTGCCGCCGCGAAGGCGAAGGCCACGAAACGCTGATGGTCGTCGCCGCGGCGCAGCGGGGCGGGCTCGCCCGCCGGCGGGGCAGACTGATGCGGTATCGGCACGATCTCTCCTGCGGCACAACCAGCCGCGCGCAGAATGGGGTGCCAGGGTTAGAAGCAGGTTAATCGGCCGATATCGTGGCAGAAGGAAGCAAGCGCCTTCTTTTTTGAAAAAAAGAAGCAAAAAACTTTTAATCCTTCGCCCGCTTGCACCATCCCGCCTGAGCCTGGAACTATCCGCCGGCGCAGAAAACAAAAGTTTTTTGCTTCTTTTTGTCAAAAAAGAAGTTCTTCACTTACCTCCCGGACGGAAAAACAACCCATGCGCCATGGCGTGCAGGCCAACCCCGATAGCAGCGCAAGCGGGCTCGGCCTCATCATCGCGGCCGCCGCGGCGCTGATCTGGGCCAATTCCCCGGCCGCCCCCCTGTATCAGGGCATGCTGCAGTGGCGCTCGCCCATAGGCACCGCCCTGCCGCCGCTGCAATTCGTGGTAAATGACGGCCTGATGTCGGTGTTCTTCCTCCTCGTCGGGCTGGAAATCCGCCGCGAGATGACAACAGGACACCTGGCGACGCTGCGCGGGGCGGCCGCCCCCGGCATCGCCGCCCTCGGCGGCATGATCGTGCCCGCCTGCATCTACCTGGCGCTGAACGGGGGCAACCCCGCCACACGCCACGGATGGGCGACGCCGATTGCCACCGATATCGCCTTTTCGCTGGCGGTTCTGCGGCTGTTCGCACCGCGCGGCGCCAGCTTGTTGCGCGCGTTCCTGGGCGCCGTCGCCATCATCGACGACCTGGCGGCCATCATCGTCATCGCCCTGTTCTACACGCGCGCCTTTCAGCCCGGTGCACTGCAGGCAGCGGGGATGGCCTGGATCGCACTCGGCTTGCTCCGCCGGCTCGGCATTGCGAGCATCTGGCCCTACCTGTTGCTCGGCGTGGTCATCTGGGTGTTCCTGGAACGCGCCGGGGTGCAGCCGACTTTGGCGGGCGTGGTGTTGGCGCTGACCGTGCCCGTTTCCAGTGCGCGCGATCTGGAACGCCGGCTTGAACCGTGGGTGGGTTACGCAGTATTGCCCGTGTTCGGGCTGTTCAACGCCGGGATCGATCTGCGCAGCCTGCATGGCGCGGCCCTTTTCACCACCGCGCCACTCGGCGTTTTTCTTGGCCTGGCCTTGGGAAAGCCCGCGGGAATCATGGGTGCCACCCTGCTCGGGCGCCGGCTGCACATACTCGCGCTGCCGCCGGCAATGGGATTGCGCGATCTCGGCGGCGCGGCGCTGCTCTGCGGCATCGGCTTCACCATGAGCCTGTTCATCGGCAGCCTGGCGTTTCGCGCTTCCGATGCCCAGGACAGCATCAAGGTTGCGATCCTGTGCGCTTCGTGTGTTTCCGCTCTGGCGGGGGTGGGGTTCTTGAAAATAAGAAAGTAAGAAGTTCTTTTCTGAAGAAAAGAACCAAAAGACTTTTACTTCTTCCGCCGGCGGACAGATACGGGATCTGGCCGGCATCGTGGAGGCGGCTGAAAAATAAAAAGTCTTTTGGTTTTTTTCTTCAGAAAAGAACTGCTTTCTTACCCTTACGCAGCGAGCTTGTTCACCCGTGCCCCGGCAATGCCGCTCAGCGTCTTGTCGGCCGCCTTCTCCTCATCCAGCGTCTGCGCCAGAATGCGCGCGCAATCGGTGCGGCCGAGTTGCTGCGCATACGCGATCAGCGTGCCGTAACGCGACATCTCGTAATGCTCCACGGCCTGCGCCGCGGAAAGCATGGCGGCATCGCGCACGTGTTCGTCATCGCAATCGCCGATAATCTCGCGCGCCTCGCTCAGAATGCCATCCATCGCCTGGCAGGTGACCGCCTTCGGCTTCTGGCCGTTCATTTCGAAAACCTGCTCCAGTCGTTTCACTTGGCCTTCGGTCTCCTTCAGGTGATGCTGAAAGGCCTGACGCAACTCGGCATTCGAAGCCTTCTGGATCATCGTCGGCAGGTTCTTCACGATCTGGTTTTCGGCGTAGTAGATGTCCTGCAACGTGTGCACGAACAGATCGTCCAGGGTCTTGATCGGCTTGGTTAAAAGTCCCATGGCGTTGTTCCTTTTTTGCTTGAACGATGAAGCCGCCCGGTTTGGACGCTTCAGGAACACAACGCCGGGGACGGAATGCGTTCGCACTCACGCACGCGGGTGTGAACAGGAAGCAAGACCTTCTTTTTTGAAAAAAAGCAGCAAAAAACTTTTTATGTCCCGCACCACGCCCTCGATCGTGCCACTGGCACAGGACATAAAAGGTTTTTGGTTCTTTTCTTCAGAAAAGAACGTCTTTCCCAATGTCCCGCCGAAACACCCCATCCGCAAACGCGACACTCTCAACACCCGCATAGGCAGCGCTCCGCGCCGCATGCTGATCGGGCCCAGTACCGCACACGGCCAGAACGCGCCCGCCTGCCGAAACGAGCGCACCATCGCGCATATCCGTGCCGGCATGGAACACCGCCACATGCGGGATCGCCGCCGCCCGATCGAGCCCCGCAATCATCCCGCCTTTCGCATGATCGCCAGGATACCCGCGTGCCGCCATCACCACGGCCACACAGCAAACATCAAGCCACCGCAAGGCAACATCGGCAAGCCTGCCCTCGCTCGCGCAACACATGGCGGCCAGAATATCGCTTTCCGCAAGACGCGGCAGCAGCACCTGCGCCTCCGGATCTCCCAGCCGCACATTGTATTCAATCAGCTTCGGTCCGTCGGCGGTCAGCATCAGGCCCGCGAACAGGATGCCCCGGAACGGCGTGCCGCGCGCTGCCATCTCGCGCAGCGCCGGGCGCACGAACAGATCGAGTGCCGCCAGTTGTGCATCCAAGGGAAAATGCGGCGGCGGCGAGATCGCGCCCATGCCGCCGGTATTCGGCCCGGTATCGCCATCGCCGATGCGCTTGTAATCCTGCGCGGCGCCCAGCAGAACCGCCTCCGTGCCATCGCACAGCGCGAACAGGCTCACTTCGCGGCCCGCCAAACATTCCTCGATCACGATGCTCGCACCGGTCGCGCCCAGCAGCGCATGAATGGCCGTTACCGCCTCGGCCTCCGTCTGGGCCACCACAACGCCTTTTCCGGCGGCAAGCCCATCCGCTTTCACAACGATAGGCGCACCGCGGCGCGCCACGAATTCGAGCGCTGCCGGCACATCCGTAAAGCGCTCCCATAGCGCAGTCGGGATGCCGGCGGCATCGCAAATCTCCTTGGCAAAACTCTTGCTGCCTTCCAGGGCCGCGGCCGCCGCACTCGGCCCGCAACAGGCAAACCCTGCCGCCTGCATCGCATCCGCAAGCCCTGCAACCAGCGGCGCCTCGGGGCCGAC
>Ga0116226_10006465_pt1 | contig 10525 bp, 10 predicted proteins | sample S1TSphfallax_FD_89692 | JGI IMG/M metagenome (GOLD analysis project Ga0116226, IMG submission 89692) | Host-associated microbial communities from peat moss isolated from Minnesota, USA - S1T2_Fa - Sphagnum fallax MG | ecosystem: Host-associated > Plants > Peat moss > Unclassified | place: USA...
ACCGGCCGTCCCCTGTTCGGCACGCTCATCGGCCTCCTCCACGAAGGCCGCCCCATCCTCGGCATCATCGACCAGCCCGTCACCGGCGAGCGCTGGGTCGGTGCCGAAGGCGCCCCGACGACGTTCCGTGGTGCGCACGGCCGGCCCGGCACACGCAAATGCCCCCGCCTCGCCGACGCCGAACTCTCCGCCACCAGTCCCGAATTGCTCGGCGACCGCCGCCCGGATTTCGATCGCCTCGCCGCCGCCGCCCGCCGCGTCACCTGGGGCGGCGACTGCTACGCCTATGGCCTGCTGGCACTCGGCCACATCGATGTCATCGCCGAGTGCGGCCTGAAAATCTGGGATTGGGCGGCCCTGGTTCCGGTCATTGAAGGCGCCGGCGGCCGCATGACCGACTGGCGCGGGCAGCAGCTTACCCCAGGCTGCGCCGGCGATGCCCTGGCGGTGGGCGACGCCGCCCTCCTGTCTCAGGCCGTCGCGCGCCTCCGTGCGCCAAAGTGAGCAACACGCCCGGCCGCGACGGCCCGACCAAAACGTGCCACCATCAACACATGGCTCGTACCCCGCGCAAACCACCGGCCACCCCGACCGAGACATCCCTGCGGGAAGCTGCCCTCGTGCACCTGTCGCGCTACGCGGCAACACGGTCTGGCTTGCTGCGCGTGCTGGACCGCAAGGTCGCGCGTTGGGCCGCTTCGGACGCCGGCGACAATAACGTCGCGGCGGCCGCCCGTGCCGCCGCGCGCCAGGTGGTGGCCCGGTTGGCCGAAAGCGGCGCGGTGAGCGACACGGCATTCGCGGAGGCGCGGGCGCGAACCCTGCATCGCGCCGGAAAGTCCTCGCGGGCGATCGGCGCCCACCTGGCGGCTCGCGGCGTTTCCGGCCAGCTTGCGACCGATTCCGCGCGGCAAGAGCCGGAACAGGAACTGGCCGCGGCTGTCATCCACGCGCGCCGCCGTCGCCTCGGCCCCTTCCGCACCGCCGCTGCTTCGCCCGAGCTGTTCCGTCGGGAGCTTGGCTCGCTTGCCCGCGCGGGGTTTGGACATTCGGTTGCCGCCAGCGCGCTGCGTTTGACGCGGGAGGAGGCGGAGGCGCTTATTGCTGCGTTTCGCAATGAGTTGTAAGAAGAAGCAGTTCTTTTTTTCAAAAAAGAACGGCTTCCTTCGCTAAAAAAACGGGCGGCACCCAAGGGTGCCGCCCACTAGGTGACGCGCCCTGGAGGCGCGTTAACCGGGGAGGAAACGCGAGGCCCGCACTTGCTGGCCTCAGGACCAAACATGGGCCCGTCACGCTAAGAAACGCCTAAAATCGAGCCGAATAATCGTTCATGTTCGGGCCGTGCGGCCGTGCAATCCCACGTCGAGGTTGCAACCGCGCCCGGCGTGGGCCATTTCCGGCTATCAAACGGGTGCAAACGGCGCCCCAGGGAGTTTTCATCATGGGCGCCATGTCCCCGATGCATTGGATACTGCTTCTCCTCGTGGTGCTCGTGCTGTTCGGCACCGGCCGCATCAGCAGCGTCATGGGCGATTTCGCAAAGGGAATCAAAGCCTTCAAGCGTAACATGGCCGAGGACGACGTCTCGATGGAAGCCGACAGCCGCCCCGCAGCGCCCGCCGGCACCATTTCGTCGCCCGACATCGCCGCCGCCAAGCGCCCCGAAACCACCGGCGCCCCGCACGCCTGAACGCCCGCTGCTCACCGCGGTGCCGCACATACCGGTCCGCGCGGCCGAGGAGATCGTCCGCGCCGGCCGCCGGATGGACCAGCGCGGCTGGGTCCCCGCCACAGCCGGCAACATCAGCGTCCGCTTCGCACCCGACCGCATCGCCATCACCCGCAGCGGCGGCCATAAGGGCTTTCTCAACTCCTTCTCCGTCATCGAGGTCGATCTCGAAGGCGAGGTGAAGACGCCCGGCGCCAAGCCCAGCGCCGAAACCTTGCTGCACTGCCAGATCTACCGCGCCTTCCCCGATGCCGGCGCCGTCCTGCACGGCCACTCCGTCGCCAACACCGTCCTGTCGCTCGAAACTTCAGCCCCCGCCCTGCACTTCACCGGCTACGAGGTGCAGAAAATCTTCGCGGGCCAAACCACGCACGAAGCCACCTTGCACATGCCCATCTTCGACAACGACCAGGACATGCCCCGCCTGGTCGCCGCCGTTGCCCCGCATCTGCCCCATGCAACGATGGGCTACCTTATCCGCGGCCACGGCATCTATATATGGGCCCCCGACATGGACATGGCGCTGGCCCGGCTGGAGGGTGCCGAATTCCTCCTGGCCTGCGCCCTTGAACGGAGAGCAAGATGAGCCGTCTGACCGTCTACGCCGAACACACCCCCGCAACCCCCCGCCTGCGCACCGAGGAGCCGGAGGTGATGGCCGCCACCCTCAAACAGGTCGGCGTCCGCTTCGAGCGTTGGGAGAGCCCCGAACAACTGAGCCCGGACGACAGCAATGATCGCATCCTCGCCGCCTTCCGCCCCCATCTCGATGCGCTGATGGGCGAATGCGGCGCCGGCTCCGCCGACGTGCTAAAATTCCGCGGCGCCACTGAGGCCTACCCCGCCATGCGCCAGAAATTCATCGACGAGCACACCCACACCGAGGACGAAATCCGTTTCTTCGTGCACGGCGCGGGCAATTTCGTGCTGCACCTGAACGGCCAGGTCTACGACGTGCATTGCACCCAAGGCGACCTGATCAGCGTCCCCGCCGGCACCCGCCACTGGTTCGACGCCGGCGAAAACCCCTTCTGCACGGTATTGCGCGTATTCACCGACACCACCGGCTGGACCCCGCACTACACCGGCGAAAAGATCAGCACCCTGTTCCCGGTTTCGTGACACCGCCCCCTGCCGCGGTGGTAACCGACATTGAAGGCACCACCACACGCATCGCCTTCGTCCACGAAATCCTGTTCCCCTACGCCCGCGCGCACCTGGCCACGTTTCTCGCCGATCATTGCGATGATCCGGAAGTCGCCGACATCGTGGCACAGGTGACGCGCCAGGCGCCTGGCTTGCCGGCGCTCACCACCCTGCTCGGCTGGATGGACGCGGACGCCAAGGCAACCCCGCTCAAGACATTACAGGGCCTGATCTGGGCCGAAGGCTACGCGCGAGGTGACCTGCACAGCGAAGTCTACCCGGACGTCGTCCCCGCACTGCGCAAATGGCGCGCCGCCGGCGTCCGCCTCTACGTCTATTCCTCCGGTTCGGAAGCCGCGCAGAAGCAGCTTTTCTCGCATCTGCGTGAAGGCGACGTGACGGTTCTGTTCAGCGGTTTCTTCGATACCAATGTCGGGGCGAAGCGCGACTCAGGCAGCTACCGCACCATCGCGACCGCCATCGGCTTGCCGCCAGCCGACTTGCTGTTTCTGTCGGATGTCGGCGCGGAGCTTGACGCAGCCTCGGTGAATGGTTGGCGGACTTGCCAGTTGTTACGTAAGGAGGACAATGTGCCGGCGGCCGCGGGCCATCCCCAGGCCGAGGATTTCGATGAGGTGGCCGCGCGGTTCGGGCTTGGGTAAGGAAGGAAGCACTTCTTTTTTGAAAAAAAGAACTGCTTGCCTCCTACGCTTCCTGCGCGACCGCCCCGCTGGGAAACTCCCGCGCGTCCGCATGCACGGCTCGCCCCCACGGTCCCACCCAACTGCGTGTCCAGCGTCGTTGCCAGATCGCCAAGCCGCCCAGAACCAGCGCCGAGAACCCGGCATACATCAGGAATCCACTACCGAAACTGCCGGTCCATTGCTTGGACAGCCCCATGGCGTTCGGCAGAATGGCGCCCCCGAGCGCGCCGATTTCACCGATCATGCTGGATGCAACAGCGGTGTTCGCCGGCCAGCGCAACGGCACAAGCTGGAACAGCGCGCCATTGCCCATGCCGAGTGCTGCGAAGCACACCATGAAAAGTATCGTGGTGACCACCAAAGACGGTGTTGTGGACAGTGCCAGGAACGTGCCGATGACCGCAATCAAAACGACACCAAGCGCCGCGATGCCACCGACACGGTCGGACGCGTAGCCGCCCACCGCGCGCAAGGCGGATCCCATGATGGCCGCCAGCATCGTCAACCATCCGGCTTCCACCTTGGTGACACCGAACTGCGCATAAAAGAAACTCGGCAGGAAGGTGGACAGGCCGATGAACCCGCCGAACGTAATGACATAGATGAGGTTGAACGACCACCCGTCCGCCTGCCACAGGCAGGCGAGATGCTCGCGCAACGTCTGTTCTTCGGTGTCCGGTGGTTCCTTGGCAAACAGGATCATGACGGAAAGTGGAATGAGCATCACCACCGCGGACCAGCCGTAAACCGCGTGCCATCCGTAGGCGCGGGCAACCGGCGGGGCCAGCAGAAGCGCGACCACGGTGCCGACATTGCCAGCGCCGGCGATTCCCATGGCCAGGCCCTTGTGCTCCTTGGGAAACCACCCGGCGCCGAGCGAGAGTGCCACGCCGAACGAAGCGCCCGCAATGCCCAGCAGGACGCCCATGGCAATGACATCGCCAAAACTATGCACAAACAGCCAGCCATATATCATGGCAACGATGATCATGCTCATTTCGACGATCGCGGCATTCTTGCGGCCGATATATTGCGAAATAACACCGAGCGGAAACCGCATCAGCGCGCCCGCCAGCGTCGGGATCGATACCATAAGCCCCGTCTGCACCGGGCTGAGGTGAAAACTGTCGGTGAGAAACGGCCCCATGGCGCCGTTCAGCACCCAGATCGAGAAACAGAAATCAAAGTACAGGAACGCCGCGAACAGTGTCGGCGGGTGCCCCGATTTCATCGCCTCACGTAGGTTGGCCAAAGCTCGCCTCCTGTTGGGTTGGCATTGTTGAGAGCAAAAGTTTTTTGCTTCATTTTTTCAAAAAAGAAGAGCTTCCTTTTTATTCTTTCAGGAGATGGATTTCTCCGTTGAGTATTTCCACCGGATAAGTTGTGATCGCGCAGTCGGCACCCTGGCCGGTGCGCAGGTCGTAGATTCGGTCATGCAATGGGCATACCACTGTATGGGCATCCACCAGCCCGTCCGCCAGCGGTCCGCCGCGGTGAGGACATTCCGCCTGTGTCGCAAAAATCTCGCCGGCCCGCGTGTGGAACACGGCCAGTTTCATGCCGTCCACATTGAATGTGCGCCCCTCGCCCTGGGGGATTTGCGATATGGGTCCGATGCGCCGAAGGTGGCCCATGTCTCACGCCTCCACCGGAATGACAGACGCAAACTGATTTTCGGTTTTGCGTGCGGTGCGTTCGAGCCAAGGGTCGGACACCGATGCCACGGATGCTTCCATGGCCGCATCGAGGGCGTCGGCAATGCCGTCGCTATCCTCGACGATGACCGCGCGGACGCGTTCGATGCCCATGCGCTCGACGAAGGTGTGCGTGCGTTCCTTCCATTTCGCATTCTCACGATACCATTGCATGAAGCGCCCGGTCATCTGCAGCACCGCGTTCTCGCCGGTGACGGTGCATAGCACGTCACCCTTGCGAATTTGCGAGCCGGCAGCACCGCCGATATAGATTTCCCACCGGTCGTCGCCCACGGCGACCGCGCCGACATCCTTCACCATCGCCTCGGAACAGTTGCGCGGGCAGCCGGCGGTGGCGAGTTTCAGCTTGCCTGGGCTGTCGATGCCGCGAAATCTTCCTTCGATCTTCTTGGCCAGGCCCATGCTGTCACCCAGGCCGAAGCGGCAATAGTCGGTGCCGATGCAGCTTTTGCAGGTGCGGTAGCTTTTCGCCCATGCCCAGCCCGCCGGCATGGCCAGATCGGCCCAGACGCGCGGCAGATCGTCCTTCGTAACGCCGACGAGGTCGATACGCTGGCCGCCGGTGAGCTTGACGAGCGGCACGTCGTATTTCACCGCCACTTCGGCGATACGCATAAGTTCCGCCGGCGTGGTAACGCCGCCCGGCATTTCCGGCACTACGGAAAACGTGCCGTCCTTCTGTATGTTGGCGTGCACACGGTCATTGATGAAGCGCGCGTCGCGTTCGTCCTGGTATTGTCCGTCCCACAGCGTAATCAGCAATGATGCCAGGGCCGGCTTGCTCGCCGCATCGTCGCGCCCGTCCGGCGCCAGTGCGGCAAATACCGCGGACACCGATTTCAGCCCGTGTTCGCGTATGGCGCGCACCAGGTCCGGCTTGGCCAGCGGAATGGATGGCACATAGTAATGCACCGACGGATCTTCCTCGGCCGCCCCGCCGCAGAACCAGGTGACGATTTCGCCCACCAGGCTCTTGCACGATCCGCAGCCCATGCCGGCGCGCGTCGCCGCCATCACCGCCTTTGCCGTGCGTCTGCCGCCCGCAACACAGGCGCCGATGGCGGCTTTCGTCACACCATTGCAATTGCACACCTGCGCCTCGCCCGGCATTTCATCCAGCGTCACTTTCTGCGCCGGCGTGCCGAGATCAAACAACAATGAAAGCCGCTCATCCGGCAACGGACTGTCGCGGTCGAACGCCTGCATCAAATAGGCGGCCTTGCTGATATCGCCCATCAATATGCCGCCGACCAGCCGCCCCTCGCGCACGATCAGCTTCTTGTAAGTGCCGCGATGCGCCTCGCTGAATTGCACCACCTCGTCAAATTCGTGCTCGGGTTCGGTCAGGCCCATGGAAGCGAGTTCCACGCCCATCACCTTCAGTTTCGTCGCCAGCTTCGATCCGTGATAGGCGGCATCGCGATTGGTGCCGGTGACATGGTCGGCGAACACCTTCGCCTGGTCCCACAACGGCGCCACCAGGCCGTAAACCTTGCCGCGGTGCTGCGCGCATTCGCCGACGACATAGATGTTCATGTCGTCCACAGAACGCATGTGGTTGTCCACCACAATGGCGCGCTCCACCGTCAGCCCCGCGCTGCGGCCGATTTCGGCATTTGGCCGGATGCCGGCCGCCACCACCACCATGTCGCACCCGAGCGTGGACCCATCGTGGAAGGCCAGGCCAGTCACGCTATCGTCGCCCAGAATTCCCGCCGTGCGTTTTTCCAGGTGAATCCGCACGCCCATTTTCTGCATCGTCGCACGCAGCATGGCCCCGGCGGGGTAATCCAGTTGCGCCTCCATCAAATGCTTGCCGATATGCACCAGATGCACCTCGCAGCCATGATTCAGCAGGCCGCGCGCCGCCTCCAGCCCCAGCAATCCACCGCCGATGACGGCTGCACGCCGGCTCGCCTTCGCGGTGGCAACGATGCCGTCGCAATCATCGATGGTGCGAAATCCATAAACGCCGGCCTTGATCCGCCCGTCAGGTCCGTTCAGCCCATCCAGCGGCGGAATGAAGGCCCGGCTGCCGGTGGCGATCAACAGCACATCATAAGAAGCCGTCACGCCATTTTCGGCCCGCACCTTGCGGCTGGCGCGGTCGATTTCGGTCACCGCGGCGCCGAGATGCAGCGTGATGCCGTTCTCTTCATACCAACTTACCGGATTGATGAATATCTCGCTGCTGTCCTGCACACCGCTCAGAATATTCGACAGCAGAATGCGGTTATAATTGCCGTAATTCTCCGCGCCGAACATGGTAATGTCGAACATGTCGGCACCGCCGCGGGCCAGCACCTCCTCCACCGCGCGGGCGCCGGCCATGCCGTTGCCCACCACCACAAGACGCCGTTTTGCCATCGCCACAACCCCGCTCAAATCTCGATCAGCCCGATATCCAGCACCAGCGTACCGGCAACGCCGGCCGGCGCGCCCACAAACACCTCGATCCGTGTCTCCGGCTCAAGATCCTCCACCACGGCCAGCGGCACATGCGTCGCCGCGCGGGCGCCGACCGGAAATAGCCGCATTGTCTTGCCATTCTGCATCAGCGCCACGAAAACCATTTCGTCGCTGGAGTTGCCGGCGCGCAGATAAATCAATTGCGCCCGCTTGTCGGACGGCACCGTGTAAACCAGCGCCGCATCCAGCAGCCTCGGCGCGCCATAGCCGTCGCCGCTAAAACTGTAGGCGCCGTTGAGAAAGCGGGGAACGGAATCGATCATGTAACCTCTTGCCGGGTTGCGGGTCGTGGCGAAGTGGCAGCTGCCGCGCGCTTCACATGCACGGCGCATGCCTTGAATTCGGGAATGCGGGATGTCGGGTCCAGCGCCGCGTTGGTCAGCAAATTGGCGCGCGCCCGGCCGCCCCAATGAAACGGCACGAACAGCGTGTCCATGCGAATTTCGCGGCTGATCCGCGCCGGCAAATCGATCGTGCCGCGCCGCGTGGTCAGCCGCACCAGGTCGCCGGCGGCGATACCAAGCCCGCGTGCCGTGTCGGCGTGCAGCTCTACAAAGCCGCCGGGCTCGGCTGCTGCAAGTTCCGGCACGCGCCGCGTCTGCACACCGGTCTGGTAATGCGACAACACACGGCCTGTGGTCAGGATATAGGGAAACGTCGCGTCCGGCGTTTCCGCGGCGCCGTGGAATTCCACGCGGTGGAACCGCGCGCGCCCGTCCGGTGTGGCGAACCGGTCCAGAAACAAACGCTTCGTGCCGGGATGATCGCCGGCCGGACAAGGCCAGAACACACCGTCCTCCGCGTCGATCCGATCGTAGGTTATGCCGGCGTAATCGGCCGCCCCGCCCGCGCTGGCGCGGCGCAATTCGCCGAAGGCGTCATCCGGCTCGGTCGCGAACGCCGCCGTGCTGCCCAGGCGGGATGCGAGCGCGTTCATCACCTCGAGGTCAGTCCACACACCTTTCGGCGGTGCCATGGCGCGCCGCCGGCGCAGCACGCGGCCCTCCAGATTGGTCATGGTGCCATCTTCCTCGGCCCATTGCGCAATCGGCAGCACCACATCCGCGCGCGCCGCGGTTTCCGACAGGAACATGTCGGCCACCACCAGCAGATCGAGCCCGCCAAACCCACCCGCGACGCTGTCGGCGTCGGGTGCCGAAACCAGAAGATTGGAGGCAAATACCAGAAGACCCCGCACCGGGCCGCCCAGCGCGCTCATCAGCTCGCAAGCCGTCAACCCGGGGTTGGGCAGGCTGTCGGCCGCAACGCCCCACACCCCCGCCACATGATCCCTGTCCGCCGGGTTCTCGAGCTTGCGGTAGCCGGGGAGCTGATCGGATTTCTGGCCGTGCTCGCGTCCGCCTTGTCCGTTGCCTTGCCCGGTCAGGCAACCATAGCCGCAATGCGGCTTGCCCGCGCGCCCCAACGCCAGCAGCAGATTGATATAGGCCAGCACGTTCTGAGTACCGTTACGCTGCTGTTCGGCGCCGCGCGCGGTGAGCACCATCGCGGTGGCGGCCTCGCCCAGCATGCGCGCGGCCCGCACGATCTGTGCTTCCGGCACCCCGGTAATGCGTTCCACCCTCTCCGGCCAATAGGATTTGCAAATATGCTGAACCGCGGAAAAGCCGGTGGTGCGGGTGGCGATAAATACCGTGTCGATCAGCCGGTCGCGTATCGCGACATGCAACAATCCGTTGGCCAACGCCGCGTGGGTGCCGGGCGTCAATTGCAAATGCAGGTCGGCCGCCCGCGCCGTCGGCGTGCGCCGCGGATCGGCAACAATCAGCTTGCCGCCGCGCGCCTTCTGCGCCTCGAAATACTGCATGATCGGCGGCATGGTTTCCGCCGGATTGCCGCCCGGCATCAGGATCACTTCCGCGCCGGGAATGTCGGCAAGCGGAAACGGCAGGCCACGATCCAGCCCGAATGCGGCCAGCCCCGCCGCCGCCGCCGACGCCATGCAGAACCGCCCATTATAGTCGATATTCGCGGTCCCCAAGGCCACCCGCGCGAACTTGCCGAGCAGATAGGCCTTCTCGTTGGTCAGCCCGCCGCCGCCAAACACCCCAATGGCATTCTTGCCATGCCGCGCCTGGATCTGCCGAATGCCGGCAACAATCCTGTCCAGCGCCTCATCCCACGACGCCGGCCGTAAATGCATGCCATGCCGTTCCCGCAGCAGCGGCGTGGTCAGCCGGTCCGGCGCCGACAGCAGCGCAGCCGCCGTCCACCCCTTGCGGCACAACCCACCCTTGTTGGTCGGAAAATCCCGCGCCGCGACCCGCCACCCGCCGCCGTCCCGCTCGAGCAACATGCCGCACTGCAGGGCGCAATACGGGCAATGCGTCGCCACGCGCGGCAGCGCTTGCCGATCCGCCAAATCCAGTTGCGCCGATGTATCGCCCGCCAACACATCTCTATTGTGGGCATTGTGAAGAGAAAGGACAGAACTATAACATTTGCATTCAATTCGGGCACGGCTTGGGGGCAATTGCCCGGACAAGGGCAAAAGGAAGAAGGGCAGGAAGGCCTTCTTTGCAAAAAAGACTTGCGAGCCAGGAAGCGATTAAAGAACGAAAACTGGCCTTTCAGCTCCGAACAAAAAGCAGTCCGTAGGGCATACGCAAGAAATCGTTGCCACGGTCGCAAGCTTCGCGCTACTGTTATCTCCAGTAACCCTTAAGGTTAGCCCACCTGAACGCCATCTCGCCATGTGCCCTGGAAGACGCCGACGAACGCACCGCGCGCCATAAGCGCCT
>Ga0116226_10006467_pt1 | contig 10521 bp, 10 predicted proteins | sample S1TSphfallax_FD_89692 | JGI IMG/M metagenome (GOLD analysis project Ga0116226, IMG submission 89692) | Host-associated microbial communities from peat moss isolated from Minnesota, USA - S1T2_Fa - Sphagnum fallax MG | ecosystem: Host-associated > Plants > Peat moss > Unclassified | place: USA...
AGATCATGCCCGGGAAAGCCAAGGTCGGGGTCGGGCGTTATTTCGAGGCCTTCGCCGCAGCCATCGAGGTGTTCGGCCGGGGACAGGTATCGACCTACATCCTGGCTGGCCTCGGCGACCCTGCGGACGTGATCCTAGAGACATGCAGCCGCCTGATCGCCATGGGCGTCTATCCGTTCGTCGTGCCCTTCACACCGATCAGCGGTACGCCGCTGGAAGGGCAAGCCAGCCCGACCCCGGCCTTCATGGACTCCGTGTTGGAGCCGCTTGGCAGGATGTTGGTGGAGGCCGGACTGCGGTCTGGCGACGTCAAGGCCGGCTGCGCGCGGTGTGGCGCGTGTTCGGCGCTGTCCGCCTATGAGCGGCCCTCACACGCGGGGGCTGCATCATGATTTTCGAGCCCGTTCCTCCGTTTCTCGCCGCGGAGTTCAGGGTCAAGTTCGCTGACCTGCCCTGGGAGCGGATCGGCGCGCGGACATTGCGTCACAAGGTGTTCTGTCAGGAACAGGGCTTGTTCGGGACGGATGACGGCGACGTGATCGACGCCTGCGCTATCCCTATCGTCGCCGTCTCGGCGGTCGCGGGCGTGCCGGACGAGATCGTGGGCGCAGTGCGGATTCATACGCCAGAACCGGGCGTGTGGTGGGGCTCGCGGCTGGCGGTGGCCAAACCCTATCGTCGCGCCGGTGTTCTGGGCCGGGAGCTGATTCAGGTGGCCGTGCGGTCGGCTCACGCTATGGGCTGCGAGCGGTTCTTCGCCCATGTGCAGAGCCAGAACGCCCCGCTTTTCCATAGGCTGGATTGGAAGACGCTGGCCGAGGTCGAGCTGCATGGCCGCGCCCATTATCTGATGCAGGCCGATCTGGCCGCCTACCCCCCGCTGCATACACCCTATGCCGGCATCGCAGCGCGGCTGGGCGCGCGCCCTTCACCATCGCCTGCCGCAAGCCAGGCGGCCTAGATGAGCGATCCAGACGCCTTGTCAAAGCTGGCGCTAGAGATCGTCGGCGCGCGAGGGCTGGCCCACAAGGCCGACCTGGCGCCTGTGCTGTCGGCCTTGGCGCTGGACGGCGCAAGTCCCATCCCCGTCGGCGATGATTGCGCCGCCATTCCCGATGGAGACGGCTGGCTACTGCTGGCTATGGAAGGCTTCATAGATAGCTTCGTCGTCGCCGATCCGTGGTTCGCCGGCTGGTGCGGCGCGATGGTCAATCTCAGCGACGTGGCGGCCATGGGCGGGCGGCCCGTCGCCCTGGTGGATGCGGTCTGGAGCGATGGAGCCGACTGGCCGACATCGCTGCTTTCAGGGCTCCGCGCCGGGGCGCAAGCCTATGGCGTACCTATCGTAGGTGGCCATTCCAACCTGAAAAGTACGCGCAGCGGCTTTGCGGCGGCGATCCTGGGGCGGGCGAAGCGCCTAATCACCAGCTTCGACGCTCGTCCCGGCGATATCCTGATTTCGGTGGTCGATCTGCGCGGCGGTTTTCGCGGCGACGCGCCCTGGTGGGATGCGGCGACCGCCGCGCCAGCCGCCCGCCTGCGCGCCGACCTGGAGCTGCTGCCCACGCTGGCCGAAGCCGAGCTCTGCGCTGCGGGCAAGGATGTGAGTATGGCGGGCCTCGTGGGCACGGCCCTGATGCTGCTTGAGGCGTCGGGGGTAGGAGGCGTGATCGATCCCTATCTTGCGCCATGCCCGGAAGGCGTCTCGATAGAGCGCTGGATCGCCGCCTTCCCCAGCTATGGCTATGTTCTGGCCGTGGCGCCCAAGCATGCAGAGGCCGTCGTCGCCCATTTCACCGGAAAAGGGATCGCGGCGTCCCCTTTCGGTCAGGTGCAGGCTGGGCGCCGTGTCAGCCTCACGGACGGTGCGCAGATCACGCCGCTCTGGGACTTCAACACCCAGCCGCTGGTCGGCTGCGGGCCGGCCCCCGCCTTGGCGGAGCTCACCCATGCCTGAAATGTGGTTTCACGTCCGCTGGCCCGACGGGGCGCAAGAGACCTGCTATTCCCCCTCCACCATCGTCGCAGAGGCCTTCGAGGTGGGCCGCGCCTATCCTTTGGCGAGCTTTGTCGAGATCAGCCGCACAGCCCTGATCGCCGCAAGCGACCGCGTCCGCGCCCGTTATGGCCGCCCCTGCAGCCTAGCCTTGGGACAATTGGAGCGGATCGAAGCGACGGCCCAGCGTCAGGCCGCCGTTGCAGGCCCAGACGCGCAGGTCATTGTGGAGGCGCTGATATGACGGCGAAAGGCATCCCCGTGGTCGTGATCGGCGGAGGTCAGGCGGGGCTTTCCGCCAGCTGGCGACTTAAGGCGCGGGGCGTCGAGCATGTGGTGCTGGAAAAGCATAGCGTCGGCCATGCCTGGCGCACCCAGCGCTGGGACAGCTTCTGTCTGGTAACCCCCAATCGACAGTGCCGGCTGCCGGACTTTCCCTACACTGGGACCGACCCCGACGGCTTCATGCTCCGCGACGAGATCGTCGACTATGTGAAAGCCTTCGCCGACCATGTCAGCCCGCCCCTGCACGAAGGCGTAACGGCGACCCGGGTCGGGCGATGCGGAGATGGCTTTGTCGTTGAAACGGACAAGGGCGACTGGCAGGCCGACGCCGTTATTCTGGCTGTGAGCGGCTATCACAAGCCGCGAATTCCCCGCCTGGCGGAGCGGCTGCCGCAGCACATAGTCCAGCACCATTCCTCAACCTACCGCAATCCCGCCGGCTTGCCGGCAGGAGAGGTGCTGGTGGTCGGCTCCGCCCAGTCCGGCTGCCAGATCGCCGAGGACCTCCATCTGGCAGGTCGTAAGGTGCACCTGGCCGTCGGCAGTGCGCCCCGCTCGCCACGCAAATATCGCGGTCGCGACGCTTTGGATTGGCTGGAGGCGCTCGGCCAATACGACCTCGACGTGATCGACCACCCCCTGGGCGAAGCCGTGCGCAAAAAGGCTAATCACTATTTCAGCGGACGCGGCGGTGGACGTGAGATCGATCTGCGCCGCTTTGCGATCGAAGGCATGGCGCTCCATGGCCGCCTGAACGACATTGCCGATGGCAAGGCCAGCTTCGTCGACGACCTCGCCAAGAATTTGGACGCCGCAGACGCCGCCTATTTGAAAATTCGGGCGTTGATCGACGACTACATCGCGGCGGAAGGGATTGAGGCGCCCCCAGCTACGCCGTTTGCACCGTGTTGGGCGCCGCCGGAGCGGAATGGTCCGGACGACCTCCTGCTCGAACAGATCAGCGCCGTCGTTTGGGCCACAGGGTTTGAGGCCGACTGGAGTTTTATCGACCTGCCCGCCTTCGACGGGCGCGGCCACCCTGTCCATCGTCGCGGCGTGACCTCCGTGCCAGGCCTTTATGTGCTAGGTCTCCCCTGGCTTCATACCTGGGGCTCCGGCAGGTTCTCGGCTGTCGGGCGCGACGCGGCCTATTTGGTAGACCACCTCTGGGGCGCACGGCTGGCGGGGCGGGCCGCCAGTCCCTCTTTAGCGACGGCTGAGGCTTGAGGCGAACGGGCGGACGACGCCACGAACGGCGACGTGTAAGTCGCGACGTCGCTCAAGATGAGAGCCACGAGGCGCCCTTGTCTAAGCGCCGCCCTAGAACGGAATGGTCACCTTAACCGCCGCCCCCTGGCGGACGTACTGGTTGCCCAGTTCGCCCTTGTACCCGGCGCTGACGTTCAGCATCCGGTCGCTGAGATTGAAGCCCGCTTCAATCGTGCCGCTTTGGGCGCCCTCATAGATTAGGACACCGCCCCGCCTTAACGCGCGCCGGCGCCCTGTCGGAAGATGCTTGTGGCGAGCCAATCTGGGCGGGCGTCCTGGTCGGCGACGCGAAGAGCGAGGTCGGCGACAAATTCGTCGAGCTTAACGGCCTCCTCCTTCATCACGCCCGGCTGGAGTAGATCGTCGGAGGGGGAATGATAGCGGTTGGCGCGCCACTCATGCTCGATTTGAAACTCTGGCGTGTCCTTAGCGAAGCCAAACTTGAAGGCTAGGGCCGGCACGCCTTCGCGCACGAAGCTGAACTGGTCAGTTCGGATGAAGGTGTTTCGGTCGGGAAGGGGATCGGGAACCAGCTTGAGACCTTGCTGGGCGGCGATCACTCTTGCGTCGGCGCCAAGCGTGCTCTCCCCTTCCCCGCCCGCGATAACGCTTTTCAGCGGCCACAGCGGCAAGGGCATGTCGAAGTTGAGGTCGGCCACAATCGAGCCCTTGGGCACGGTCGGTCGCAGTGCATAGTAGTGCGACCCCAAGAGCCCCTTTTCCTCGCCCGTAACGATGACGAACAGGATCGAGCGGCGCGGCCTGACGGGTGCGGTCTTCAGCCGATGGGCTATGTCGAGCACCGTCGCCACACCCGAGGCGTCGTCCATCGCCCCGTTATAGATGCGGTCCCCATTGATGGGCGCACCGATTCCCAGATGATCGAGGTGGGCGGAGATCGCCACATATTGCGAAGCCAGCGCTGAGTCGGCGCCCTCCAGTTTTGCGACCAGATTGGGCGAGCTCAGCCCTTCACGGCGGGCGACGACCCGCGCCTGCAATCGCATCGGCAAGGCGAAGGTGGGCACGGGTTTGGAGGCGTCGGCCAGGGCGCAGAGCTCCGCGAAGGTGTGGCCTGAGCCCTTGAACAGGCGCTCCGACGCCTCCTGCGCAATACTGCCGCTGAAGAAACCGTCCGGCGTGTCGCGCAGCTTGGGATCAGCCAGATACATGCCGGGCTGACCGGAGAGGAGCCTTTGACGCGCCCACGGGATTTCGACCTGATGGGGTGTGGTGAGGGTCATCAGCCCGACAGCGCCCAGTTCGGCGAGCTGGCCGGCTCTGACAAAGCGGGCGTTGGACTTGACGGGGCCGGCGATCTCGGCCGGACCACCGCTTATCACAACGGCGATCTTGCCCTTAAGATCGAGGCCGGCGAAGTCGTCATGGCCCTGTTTAGGCAGGTGCAGGCCATAGCCGATGAAGACCAGGGGCGCATCGATCTGTGCGGGGCGAGGGCCGCCGCCAGCAGCGATCAGCGCATCCTGCCCAACCACCAGGGCGGCCGTCCCACCATCCTCGCCGACAAGGGTTTCGGTCGACGCCGACTGATCGATAAGCTGCTGCTCGAACGCGACCGGTTGCAGATACCCATCGACACCCGCGGGCTTCAGTCCTTCAGCCTCAAACCGGGATATCACGTAACGGGCGGCGCGCATGTAGCCGGCGGACCCGGTCAGACGGCCCTCATTGCTGTCATCGGCGATAACGCTGATATCGGCCCACCACTGGGTCGCTGCTGGGGACAGGGGTTCGACGGCGGCATAGACGGGTGCGGACAGGGACAGCATGGCTAGCCCGCCGACGAGAGCTGTTTGAACGCCGTGTCTCAATCTCATCGCCCGCCCCATATCGTCTGAAGCGACACTGGAACATCGCGCGGGTCATGGCAAACGCGGAGCGCAGCTGCAGCGCTTCGCCGGACTCCGCGCTTCCCCTCGACCACTGGTCCCGGCGAAAACGGCCTAAGCTGCGAGCTGATCCAGCATACCCAGCGACTCCGCGACAGGTCGGCAGGTGAGCTTTCCCTTTTGGACGTTCAGGCCTTGAGCGAAACCTGGGTCCTGGGCGAACGCGGCGGTCATGCCGAGATCGGCCAGTTTCAGAATGTAGGGCGCGGTGGCGGCTGTGAGGGCATAGGTCGATGTGATCGGCGCCGCGCCCGGCATGTTGGCCACGCAGTAATGGACCACGCCATCGACGACAAAGGTTGGCGCCGCATGAGTCGTTGCACGGCTCGTCTCGAAACAGCCACCCTGATCGATAGAAATATCAACCAGCACAGCGCCCCGCTTCATCGACGCCAAATCTTTACGATGGACCAGCTTCGGCGCCGCCGCGCCGGCGACCAGAACGGCGCCGATCACCAGATCTGCGTCTTTCAAGCCCGCTAGAATGGCGTCCCGCGTCGAGAACTGAGTCTTCAGACGGCCGCCAAACTGGGCGTCGAGTTGAGCGAGCCGGGCGGGATTGATGTCGTAGAGGGTGACGTCGGCGCGCAGGCCCACCGCCATATCCGCCGCATGCTCGCCAGACACGCCGCCGCCCAGGATCATCACCTTCGCCGGGGGCACGCCCGGCACACCGCCGATCAACATCCCCCGTCCGCCTGCGGGCTGCAGCAGAGCCGCCGCGCCGACCTGGATCGACATGCGGCCCGCCACTTGGCTCATCGGCGCTAAGAGCGGCAGCCGGCCCGCAGCGTCCTTGATCGTCTCGTAAGCGATGCAGGTGGCGCCAGACGCCATCAGACCACGGGTCTGTTCGGGATCAGGCGCCAGGTGCAGATAGGTGAAGAGCGTGTGGTGCGGCTTCAACAAAGCGATCTCTGGGGCCAGGGGCTCCTTGACCTTTATGATCAGCTCGGCCGCATCGAAAATGCCGGCGGCGGTCTCCACAATGGTGGCGCCCGCCGCGCGGTAAACGTCATCGGCGATATCCACGCCTGCGCCGGCCCGCGCCTGGACGAAGACGTCGTGCCCCTTATCGACCAGGGTTCTTACGATGTCGGGCGTGAGCCCGACCCGGCTCTCCTGGCTCTTGATCTCTTTAAGCGCGCCGATCTTCATGGGGATAGGTCTCTCGTTGGAGGTCGCCGGGTGAGCGGGTCGGGGTTGGCGTCAAGCCAGGGTCGGCATGACAAACTCGGCGCCGGCCGAGGGGCCGGTGGGCCAGCGGGTCGTGACCGTCTTGAGCCGCGTATAGAAGCGGATGCCTTCGGCGCCGTGCATATGATGGTCGCCGAACAAGGACGCCTTCCAGCCGCCAAAGCTGTGGAAGGCCATAGGAACGGGGATCGGGATATTGACGCCGACCATGCCCACCTGGATGCCGTTGGCGAACTGGCGCGCGCTATGGCCATCGCGGGTGAAGATCGACGTGCCGTTCGCGAAGGCGTGATCGTTGATCAGCTTGGTCGCTGAGGCGAAATCGGGCGCCCGGACAATGGACAAGACCGGTCCAAAAATCTCCTCCCGATGGATCGTCATCTCGGGCGTCACATGATCGAACAGCGTGCCGCCGACGAAGAAGCCGGCATTACTCTCTCGGCTGAGGGGCCGACCGTCGACAAGCAGCGTCGCCCCTTCCGACACGCCAGAGTCGATGAAGCCCAGAACCTTGTCGCGATGCTGAGCGGTAACCAGCGGGCCCATCTCGACCTCGGGCTTGGTCCCGTCGCCGATGCGTAAGGCCTTCACCCTGGGAATCAAGGCCTCCGCCAAGGCGTCGGCGGTCGCCTGGCCCACGGGGACAGCCACAGAGATGGCCATGCACCGTTCGCCGGCCGACCCATAGGCCGCGCCCATCAAGGCGTCGGCCGCCTGATCGATGTCGGCGTCGGGCAGGATGACCATGTGGTTTTTCGCGCCGCCCAGCGCCTGGCAGCGCTTCCCCGTCCGCGCCGCGGTCTCGTAGATATAGCGCGCGACCGGCGTGGAGCCGACGAAGCTGATCGCGGCGATGTCGGGGCTGAAAAGAAGGGCGTCGACCGCCGTCTTATCCCCCTGCACGACATTGAAGACGCCCGGCGGCAGGCCGGCCTCTAGCAAGAGCTCGGCGATGATCAGGCTGGGGGTGGGATCGCGCTCGGACGGCTTCAGGATGAAACAGTTGCCCGCGGCCAGGGCGACGGGGAACATCCACATCGGCACCATGACGGGGAAATTGAAGGGCGTGACGCCGGCGACCACGCCCAAGGGCTGCCGCACCGCATAACTATCAACACCGGAGGCGACATTCTCCGTCATATCGCCCTTCAAAAGCGTGGGCGCGGCGGTGGCGAATTCGATGACCTCCAGGCCGCGCTGCACTTCGCCCTTGGCGTCCGACAATATCTTGCCGTGCTCGGCAGTGATCGCCGCCGCTAGACGGTCGGTATTCTCCTCAATGAGCCGCAAGAAGCGGTTCAAGATCCGCGAGCGCTTCAGAGGCGTGGTGGCGGCCCAGGCTGGAAACGCGGCCTTGGCCGAGGCGATGGCGCTGGCGACATCATCGGGGCTAGCGAGAACGACGCGAGCGGTCTCCTCACCGGTCGCAGGATTGAAAACGGGTGCGGAGCGGTCGCTCGGACCGGAAACGCGACGCCCGCCAATGTAATGCTCAATAACCGACATGCTGGAGAGAATCCTTAGACCGCGCGCCCAAGGGCTGCGCGAAGTGTGGCGACCATGGCGTCAATCTGGTCTGGCAGGACCGTCAACGGCGGCGACAGCGCAATGATGTCGCCGGTGACGCGTATAAGGAGGCCACGCTCAAAACAGTCAACAAAGGTATCATAGGCCCGGGCGCCAGGCGCACCAGAGCGGGGTTGAAGTTCGATGCCTACGATCAGGCCGATGGTGCGGATATCGACGACATGAGGCGCGTCCTTGAGCGAATGCATCGCCTCGCTCCAGGTCTCGGCCAAGTCGGCGCCGCGGGTTAGCAGCCCTTCGCGCTCATAGATGTCGAGTGTTGCGAGACCGGCGGCGCTGGCGACGGGATGGCCGGAATAGGTATAGCCGTGGAACAGCTCAATCGCGTTCTCAGGCCCCTGCATCATCGCGTCATAGATGTGCCGGCCGCAGAAGACAGCGCCCATGGGCACTGTGCCGTTGGTCAGGCCCTTGGCGGTGGTGAAGATGTCGGGCTTCACGCCGAAATAGTCGGTCGCAAAGGGCGTGCCCAGCCGGCCGAACCCGGTGATCACCTCGTCAAAGATCAGCAGAATACCGTGACGAGTCGCAATCTCCCGCAAACGCTCAAGATAACCGACGGGAGGCAGCAGCACCCCGGTGGATCCCGCGACCGGCTCCACGATCACCGCCGCGATGGTCTCCGCACCGTGGAGTTGAACTAACCGCTCAAGGTCGTCGGCCAGCTCCGCCCCATGCTCCGGCAGGCCCAACGAAAACGCGTTGAGCTGAGGGTTATGGGTGTGGCGCAGGTGATCGACGCCAGGAAGCCCCAGGAAGGTCCGGCGATTATTGACCATGCCACCGACCGAGATGCCGCCGAACCCGACACCATGGTAGCCCCGTTCGCGCCCGATCAGCCGGGTGCGCGTGCCCTGACCAATGGCGCGCTGATAGGCGAGCGCGATCTTCAGCGCCGTATCGACCGACTCCGAGCCCGACCCCGTAAAGAAGATGCGATCCAGCCCCGTCGGCGCCAGCTCAGCCAGACGTTCGGCGAACTGGAACGACAAGGGGTGGCCCATCTGGAACCCGGGCGCATAGTCCAGGGTCAGGATTTGCTCAGAGACGGCGTCGGCGATTTCGCGCCGACCATGGCCGGCGTTGACGCACCATAGGCCTGCCGTGCCATCCAGAACCTGGGTCCCATTATCGCTCGTATAATACATCCCTTCCGCCTGGACGATCATACGAGGCGCGGCCTTAAATTGCCGGTTCGCAGTGAAGGGCATCCACTGCGCGTCCAGCGGCTGTGAATTACGGAGCGACATGGCGAGGGGTATTCCTAGACTTCGACCGCCAGTGGAAACGACCAAGCGGCTTGAATCAACCCGTTTACTTGGGCCTTCGGGGAGCCATCAATTCCTCGATTTCCAGCCGATTGTGATGCGATATATCGAGCAGACGTAACATGGCCGGAACATAAGGACCGCCCGTTTGGCCTGGCTGAGGCCTCACCCGAGCTGCAGATAGCGCTCAATCACAGCCAAGACGCCGTCCGGCTTTTCCAACATCAGCTGGTGGCCAACACCGTCCCAGACCAACAGCTCCGCCCGGGGCAATTGGTCAGCCAGCGCTTGCGCGCCCTGTGGGGGCGTCAGCCGATCATCGGCGCCGGCGATGATGGTGATGGGCAGGGTCAAGCTGGCGAGGGTCTGGGCGTCCACCCGCGCGGCCTGGGTCACAAGCGCCTTCATCATCGAGAGTTTGTTGCGGCGGGTCGCGCGCTGCTCATAGGCGACCAGGGCGGGATCAGCCTTGGGCGACCAGGCCAGCGCCTTGAACCCGCGGCTCAACCACGGCCGCATAAGATGGAGCAGGAGCAGGCGATGGCGGGCGATGGGGCCTTTAGACAGGTTGGCGCCGGGCGGCGGCGGTCCGAGCAAAATCACCGCATCGACCTCCTGAAGCCGCCCCCCGGCCGCCAAGCGCCCAAGGAGGTTCAGCGTGATCACCGTTCCGTAGGAATGGGCGACGATGACGTTTCGCGCCCGCTTGTGACGCTCGAACAGAGCCGCGAAATCTTCGACCAGGGCGTCGCCAGCATAGTCGGTCGCTTTGCGAAAATCGGGACTGGCGCCATGGCCTGGGAAATCCCAGGCGATCAGATGACGCCCCTGCTGAGCCAGAGCCCGCCATATATAACGCCACTGGTTTTTTGAACCTCCGGCGCCATGACAGAGGAAAATCGATAATTTATCAGCTGAATTTCCGACATTTAGCGCCATACTCAATCGCCGATCTGGCCTTATCGCCACATCTACACCTGACACTCGAGCATCTGAGCGATAATTCATA
>Ga0116226_10006468_pt1 | contig 10520 bp, 9 predicted proteins | sample S1TSphfallax_FD_89692 | JGI IMG/M metagenome (GOLD analysis project Ga0116226, IMG submission 89692) | Host-associated microbial communities from peat moss isolated from Minnesota, USA - S1T2_Fa - Sphagnum fallax MG | ecosystem: Host-associated > Plants > Peat moss > Unclassified | place: USA...
GCCGCCGAACGTCTGGTAGAACCCAGGGGCGATGAAAAGATTGGTCGCCGGGTTGATGACGTAGGGAAGGTAGACGCGGGCTTCAAAGCTCGGCTCTTCGCGGTACGTGGCGCCAAACGGGCCATACGCCCAGCTAGTGTTGTCGCTAAAGAAATACGCCTCCCCCCAGCCTTCCAGCGCCAGGTTGGAGCCTTTCGGGTCGCCAGCAAGGATCTGGTGGAACCCGGCTTCAAGCTCATACGTCGTCAGGTTTTCGGAAGGATTAACTTCCTTGTTTTTGTTGGCGCTGCTGATCGGCGGGAAAATCCAGGCGCCGGTCGCGACTGAGCGGCCATCAGCATCATCGTTGATCGGGAAAGCGAACACGCCGAGCAGAGGCTGCTGGAAGCCGCTTTGCGTCGTAAGATGGTTGCCACCCACTTCCGTGCCACTTAGGAACAGGTTGATCGGAACCACCGCCTGCGCGCCAACGGTCACCCCATCGATGCCCCAGGTGCGCACATAACGGAAAATAGGAACATCGACGGCGAGCTTGGAATGTTTCGTAATATTGCTGCCGTGCGCCTGGCCAAATTCACCTGACGCGTTAAAGACGTTATAGAACAGTGCAATGTTGATATCAGGCGGCAGGCCGATCGCGTCGCCGGCCCACGGGTCGGACGCCAGCGCCTTGCCTGCGAAACCGGCAGTGAAAGAAAGTGCAGCCCCGAAGAACAAGGCGCGCACAAATGATCCCCGATAGGACATGAAAAGTCTCCTCCTAATGTTGCTGCGATTCGCATGACTTCGCGCCCCGCTTATGAGCCATCACGAACTCTTGACGCCGTTCTGTCAATCTTCCCAATGCCCTTCTTCTATCAAGATCAACAGACTGTGGCCGAGATGCAACATAGTGCAACGCACAATTAGCCGCTGGTTCAGTTTGCACCGGAGCAGAAACCCTTGCTACAAAATCAGCCGCTGACCATTCTGGCGGCGCGGGGCGCTTCAGTTTTGAAACCGATCGTAAAATTCGCCGCCGGCAGCATATTTATCGGCCTCGCCGCGCTGGCGCTTAAATTCCTTGCGGCGCGCGTTAGCGGCAGTGCGGCGCTGTTTTCGGATGCGTTGGAATCGTTGGTTAACGTCGCTGCGTCCCTGCTGGCGCTTTATGCGCTGGTGGCCGGCGCCAAGCCGGCAGACCGGCAACACCCCTACGGCCACGCCAAGGTCGAACTTTTGAGCGCCGTTGCCACCGGTGCACTGATCCTGGTCGCTGCTGTCCTTATTCTGCAACGCGCCTATGGCGGCATCCGGCACCCGGTGCCGCTCGGCAGCGTGGCCGGCGGCCTTGGCTTGGGCCTCGCGCTGAATGGCGCCGCCGGCATTGTGAATGCTTTCTGGGCGGTCGTGCTTCGCCGCGTCAGCCTGCGCGGCCGGTCGCCGGCGCTTGCGGCCGATTCACAGCATTTGTTTACCGATTTCCTCACCACCATCGGCATCATCACCGGGTTGACGGCGGCCTGGCTGTTCCGCCTCCCGGTCCTGGACCCGTTGATCGCCATTTGCATCGCCTTGGAGATAGCGTTTTCCGGTGGCAGGACCGTGTTGCAGTCATTGAGCGGGCTGCTGGACGAAGCGCCGCCGCCGGCAGTCGCCGCGCGGATTGAGGAACTGGTGCGCAGCCACGCCGCCGGCGCGCTGGAAGCGCATGATTTTCGCACCAGACAGGCAGGTGCCGCATCCTTCCTCGAATTTCACCTTGTCGTCCCCGGCGCCATGTCGGTCGCCGAGGCGCATGAAATCTGCGACCGGATCGAGATTGCGTTGAAGGGTGAAATGCCCGGCGCGGTGATCACCATTCATGTGGAGCCGGACGGCAAAGCCAAACATGAAGGCGTTCTGGTGCTGTGACGGATTTTCGCCTGCAGCGGAACGATGTCCATGCTCCCCTCTCGGCCCCTACATACCTCACCCATGTCACCGTGCCGGTCTTCCGCCGCGGGCGATTTATCACCATTGCGGTCGCCCTGCATGTCATCGCAATCATGGCGTTCCTGGTGGTGCTCCACCTGAAATATCATCCTGTTCCGCCGGAAGAGCCCACGCTGTCCCTGGTCGTCACGAACGAGCCCTTCACTGGGACCGGTCCGCAAGTGATCAGCCCGATGTCCGCACGGCCATTGCCTCGGCCAATTCACGAGATCGCGCCGGCAAAACCGGTTTTCACACCGCACACCAAGGCCGCGCCGCCCGAGGCCAACGCCCGAAACACCAGCCCGTTAGTCGCGCAAACCGCAAAAACCGCGGCATTGCCGCTCCCGGCGCCGGCCGCGTCGCCGCCACCGCGACCAGCATTCCGTCCGGTGCCGTCACCGCCGGCGGCGGTCAGCCATCTGGGCGATGATCAGCCCACCGGCTCCGGCTTGGTCATGGATACGCGCGTTATTCCGGCAGTGCCGGATTCAGCGGTGAACCAGCCGCCGCAATATCCGCGCGAGGCGCTCGCGCACGGCGAACAGGGGCGCGTTCTGTTATCCATCCACGTCTTGCCGGATGGCCGGCCCAGCTTGATACGCGTCGCGGACAGTTCCGGCTACACGGTGCTAGATCAAGCAGCGCTTCTGGCGGTCATGCACTGGCAGTTCCTGCCCGCGCAGCGCGCTGGCAAAGCCGTCGCCTCGGTGCTGCCATTCTGGATTTCGTTTCAACTGAATTGAACTGCAATTCCATAGCATGGCCTGGCAAGTCAACGCAAAGTCCGGCTATGACGCGCGAGATCGGCGTCCACCATCTCGGTGACAAGTTCTTCCAGCGTCACTTCCGCCCGCCAGCCAAGCAACTCGGCGGCTTTCGCCGAATTTCCCAACAGAACATCCACCTCGGCCGGGCGCATGCGCGCCGGGTCAACGCGCAGATGGTCTCTGGCCCGAAGCCCGGCATGCGCGAAGGCGAGTTCGGCAAAATGCCGCACGGTCGCGTATCGCCCCGTCGCGACGATGTAATCGCCCGGCTGGTCCTGCTGCAGCATCAGCCACATCGCTTTCACATAGTCGCGAGCATGGCCCCAATCCCGCCGCGCGGCCAGGTTTCCCAGGGTCAGCTCATCGGCCAGGCCAAGCCGGATGCGCGCCACACCATCGCTGATCCGCCTGGTCACAAACTCAAGGCCGCGCAGCGGGCTTTCATGGTTGAACAGGATCCCGGACGAGGCATGCATCCCAAAACTCTCGCGGTAATTAATGGTCATCCAATGCGCGTAGAGTTTCGCCGCGGCGTAAGGCGAGCGCGGATAGAACGGCGTTTCTTCGGATTGCGTTTCATTATGGATTTTGCCGAACATTTCCGATGAAGACGCCTGATAGAACCGGGCCTCCGGATTGGCGATCCTGAGCGCCTCCAGCATATTTACAGCACCGATTCCGGTGACCTGGCCGGTGACCAAAGGCTGCTGCCAGGAGGTGGCGACAAAGCTTTGCGCCGCGAGATTATAAACCTCATCCGGCCGGAACGTGGCGATCACGCGAATAAGGCTCGATAAATCGATCAGATCGCCATCCAGAAGCTCGATACGGTCCAGAATGCCGAGCCAGCGTAGCCGCTCACCCAGTATATCCGAGGAGGCGGAGCGCCGGATCATTCCGGCAACCAGATAGCCTTTTTCGAGCAAAAATTTTGCCAGATACGCACCATCCTGGCCCGTTACGCCGGTGATCAAAGCTCGTCGCATCCGGTTCTCCAAAATCCATACGCCGGTCAGCCTTGCACTCTCGTTAAAGTAGTGATTTATATTAATCAATACTTAAGGTTGTTTCGAATGACATTATGGTTCGACGTCGACGACCTGGTCGCCTATTTCAACGCCCATCAGCGCCCGAGCGGTATCCAGAGATTATGCTTTGAACTCTACCGCGAGGTCTGGCGCCTTGCCGGACACACCGGCGAAATTCGTTTCTGCCGGCATGATCTGCGTTATGCGAAACTTATCGAGATTGATTGGCCGACCCTGCAGCGCGCGATCATCGAAGTCACCGCCAAGGCCCATCCGAACCGCGATTTGCTACTGAAGCCATTCAAGGAGGACGAAGGACGAGACGAACCCCTTATAACAGCCCCTGCCGGACCGCCTTGCGCGCCGCGATTTCTGCGCCGGATCGGCAGATTCGCTCTGAGTACGAAACTTCGCTACATCGCCGGCGATGCTTTTTATGCTGCGTCGTCGCCCGTGGCGGGGTATGCAGCGGCGATCCGCGCCGTATTGGTCCATTTCAGGATCATGTCACCGGTGAAGCAACCGATTATTCGCGAAAAACTCGATATTTCCCCGTCCGAACCAGTACTGGCGCGCGGTGACGTGCTGGTCGCCCTGGGCTCGATATGGGATCCGCGTTTCGCGCCATTGCTGAACCGGCTTCGCGACATGTACGGAATTCGTTTCGCAACCATCGTGTACGATTTAATCCCGGAATTGTTCCCGGAATTCACCGGTAGTTATTTAACCGACCTCTTCCGCTTCTGGCTGTTCAACGTCGTGCCGCATGCGGATAATGTGTTCACCTTGTCCCGCTCCAGCGCCAATGACTTGATGAAGGTTATGGCAAGCCGCGCCTTGCCGGTTGCCCAGCCCGTCATCTTGCCGCCAGGCGCCCGTAAGCCCAAGTCAAAATTTAGGTTCCGGCCGGCGAGATCGCGGCCTTTCATCCTCTTCGTCTCGACGATCGAGCCGCGCAAAAACCATACCTTGCTGCTCGCCGTCTGGGAGCGATTGCTGGCGACCATGCCCCAGGATCGCGTGCCGGACCTGGTCTTCGCGGGCCGGCTGGTCGGCGGCATGATGCAGAGATTGAACAAACACATCCGCCACCCCGGCTTGCGCGACTGCGTGAAGATCGTGGTCGAGCCTGAAGATCAACACCTGGCCGAACTTTATACTGATTGTCTGTTCACCGTGTTTCCATCGCTCTATGAAGGCTGGGGGTTGCCGATTGGCGAAAGTCTCGGTTTCGGAAAGCCCGTCGCGGCATCCAACCGATCCTCGATCCCAGAAGCGGGCGGCGAATTCTGCGTATATTTCGACCCGGAAAATGTCGATGAGGCTACCGCGGTCATCGGCGATCTGATCGGTCAGCCCAAGCGCCTTGCCGAGCTGAAGCGCCGCATCGCAAAGGGTTTCCGGCCGCCGAACTGGGCGGATGCGGCTTGCGATTTGCTTAGCACCCTGGCCGGAGACGTTGCGGCGAATGCAGGCCGGAAGGCTATTGAGCGGCCGGCGTAAGTATAATTGTGGCCTCCACCGTCACCTGGACCGTGACCGGGCCCGGCGCTGCTTGGGGCGGGGCCGCTTTCATGGCCATTGCAAAGCCCGGCATGACCGGACCTTGATTGTTGGAATCGATGGTAATGGTTTTCATCTCGCCAACCTTATCCCCCAGCGCCGCGGCGATGGCATTGGCCTCGGATCGGAGGCGGCGCAGCGCATCTATCGTCGCCGCCTGGCTGGCCGCATCGGCGCCGCTGGCGGATAGCTCTCCATCTAGAGAATTCAACTGCAATCCATCCTGCTGCAACTGGCCGGCGAGATTGGTGAAAGCCGGCGGCGGGACGCCGCCAGCCGCGGCCATCGTCAGGTTCAAAGTCTGGGTCGCCTGGTAAGCCGGCGCCTGCGTCTGGAACACGTTATAATCAGCAGTGGTGGCGGTAACGCCATGCACTTTGCGCGCGGACGCCAGCGCTTTCGCCATCAACCGGTTAACCGCGTCCTGCGCCGCCGCCGCCGAGGCGGCGTCTTGCTGGACATTGAGCGATGCTTCCATCTCATCGGGCAACGTGACCACGCTGCCGGTGGCGGACAGCGAAAGCACGGTCTGCGCCCGGGCGGCCAAGCTCCAGGTCAGTGCGACAACCACCGCAAGGCCGAGTCTCTTCATATAATGATCGTGCCACTGGCCGGCTGCATTGAACAGCCCTTCCCGGGGAGCATGGACGGCCAGCAGAAACGCCTCTAATGCCCGCCCATGACTGGCACGCCCGTTCCAACATCTGCGCCGGAACGCCTTAGCCTTGCCCGCGTGATTCCACAGGGCGGCAGCAAATGGGCGCATTGCTTTTGCGGTCCCGTGAGCCTCATGGTTTCGGATGGCGGCACAATTCTGCGCGCGGGCGCGGTCGTGCACCCAAACGGAGACGTTTCCGAAGCTGGAATGGGGCTCGAACAGCTTGATGCCGAGGTTTTTCCCCTCGCGGCGGGCGATGCGATAACTCTGGGCCGCTTTCTCTCAGGTCCACTCGCGGCAAGTATCGCTACGGACGGAACCCGGCAATTCGCGTATTGCGGCGCCCGGCTCAGTCCGTGCCAAACCGAAGCGCTCCAGAAATTGGGCGCCGCGGGGGGCTACGTCACGCTGGAATCACCAGCCCGGTTCCGAAGCGTCATCTGCCTGCCGCCCGCCCCCGCCGCTTTGGTTGCTGGTCCGCATTTGCGCGCCCTGGCCGACCGGCTGCGCAGCGTCGGCCCGGCGCCGCATCAACGCCTCGCCATTTTGCCACCACGTGAGACCGAGCGTTTTTCGCTGACGAATCGCGCGAGCCTCATGGCCTGGCTTCGCGCTAAAAAATTTACCATCATTGTGCCTGAAACTTTGAAGTTTGACGAACTCGCCAATTGGATGGCCGCTGCCGCGCTGCTCATTCTGGCCGACCCCGAGCAGGCCGGACTGGTAAGCCTCTGCGCGCGGGACACAAAAATTCTCGAAATCGCGCCGGAAGGCTGGCTGGGCGCTCATACGCGCTGGTTTTGCCAGGTTTTCGGGCTGCAATGGACTCCGTTTCTGGCAAACGCCCCGGCCTATCCGCTCCTCAACGCCATTCCATTCGGCGCGCGCGTGCCCCTTAGCTATGAAATCCCCATCCGCGCCTTGGCCAAGACACTTGATGCGCTGGGCTAGCGAAACGCTGTAATCTCATTTGCGACTCGGAGTCGCAAATTGCAGATTCGAACTTGTTTGAAGGCGATTTTTTCTATCGTGCTCGCCGGCTGCGGCGGTCCGCGTGCGAATTTCAGCAATTACGGGGCGCCCACGCAACTCACCTGCGTCCCCTATGCCCGCGCTGTGTCCGGCATCGCGCTTTCCGGAGATGCCTGGGAATGGTGGGGCGAGGCCGCCGGGGTCTACCCAAGGGGCCACAGCCCAAGTGTCGGCGCCGTGCTGGTATTTGCCCCGCATGGTTCGATGGCATCCGGGCATCTCGCCGTCGTGACGGCGCTGCGCGATAACCGCACCATCGAGGTCACGCAATCCAACTGGCTGCCCTACCGCATCGAGCATGACCAGCCGGTGATCGACGTTTCCGCCGCCAATGACTGGACCGCCGTCCGGGTGTGGTACGAACCGGTCCACGCCATGGGGGCCACGGTTTACCCAGCCTACGGGTTTATCCTACCCAGATAATGGTTTAGCTCACCAGCATGTTGAAGGGCGCGTTTACTGTCGGGATGTGGACGATGGCGAGCCGCATTCTGGGCTTCGCGCGGGACATCCTGATCGCCGCGATTCTCGGCACCGGCCCGGTCGCGGATGCGTTTTTTGTCGCACTTCGGCTGCCAAACCTGTTCCGCCGGCTGTTCGGCGAAGGTGCGTTCAACGCCGCCTTTGTGCCTTCGATCTCCGCGATTTTGCATACCGAAGGAATCGAAGCCGCTACCGGATTCGCCGAGGAAGCGACGGCGGTGATGGTGTTCTGGCTCGGCATGATCACGGTTCTTGGCGAGATTTGCATGCCCTGGCTGCTTTACGTGCTGGCGCCTGGGTTTTCCGGAAATGCGGGAAAATTCGCCCTCGCGGTTTCGCTCACGCGGATCATGTTTCCCTACCTGTTTTTTGTCTGCCTCACGGCGCTTTTTTCCGGCGTGCTGAACGCGATGGGCCGCTTCGCCGCCGCCGCCGCCGCGCCGGTGCTGTTCAACGTCTTCTCGATCGCCTTCATGGTGGCTCTCACCCCATATCTACCCAACCCAGGCTTTGCATTGGCCTGGGGGGTCACGGTTTCCGGCGTCGCCCAGCTTCTGCTGCTCATTTTCGCCATGCGCCGCGCCGGCATGCGCATTACTCTGCCGCGCCCAAAACTCACCCCCCGTATGCGCGGGCTGTTCAAGCGGATGGCGCCTGGGCTGGTGGGCGCCGGCGTCACGCAGCTGAATGTCTCGATCGACATCATCATTGGCACGCTCCTGCCCGCCGGTTCCGTCTCCCTGCTCTACTACGCGGACCGGGTGAACCAGCTGCCGCTCGGCGTGATCGGCACCGCGGCCGGTACGGCGCTGCTGCCGGTTGTCGCGCGGCAGATCGCGCTGGGTGAAAACGCCGCGGCCCTTTCAACGCTCAACCGCGCGCTGGAATCAGTCTTGATGCTCACCCTGCCGGCGGCGATCGGCCTCTCGGTGGCGGCGGTGCCGGTGATGGATGTTCTGTTCGTCCGCGGCGCGTTCAGCACGCACACGGCCGTACTCGCCGGCCACTCCCTGGCGGCGTTCGCCATTGGGCTGCCGGTATTTGCGCTGGTGAAAATCCTAACGCCGGGATTCTTCGCGCGGGGCGATACCGTGACCCCGCTGAAAATCGGCGTGGCGGCGGTGGCGCTGAATCTGGGCATGAACCTCATCTTCATGCACCCGCTGAAAGCCGTCGGGCCAGCTCTGGCAACTAGCCTCGCCTCCGCCTTCAACGCGGTGGTTTTGGCAGTGCTTCTACATAGGCGCGGCCATTTCGCGCTGGACGAGGCGGCAAAGCGCCGGGTGCCGCGCATTCTGCTCGCCGGCATACTGATGGCGGCCGCTCTCTGGGGGACGGAAATGATTCTGCCGCCGGGCAAAACCACCATTCCCGATTTTCTGCTCCTCACCCTCGCTGGCGGCGTTGCCTATGCGGGCGGTGGTATCATCCTCGGCGCATTCGACCTAACCCAGCTAAAATCCCTGCTGCGCCGCCGCCGGCCCAAACCGGCCTGACTTGCATCGGCCGCTTTCCTTCGGCACACTCGCGTCATGCAATCCATCCAATTCTGCGCACAAAGCTGGTGGCGCTCCTTCTAGGAGCGGCAGGGGCGCAATTTTATTCACAACGCCGCTCTGCCCAAGTTTGGGGCGGGCGTATGTTTGCCTACCCGAAGCCGGCGGAGCGAAAGAATCGGGGCAACACATGGCACGCATATTTTCCGGCATCCAACCGTCAGGCATACCAACGCTCGGCAATTATCTCGGCGCGCTGCGCAACTGGGTTGATCTGCAGCAGGGTAATGAGTGCGTCTATTGCATTGTCGATCTGCACGCGATCACTGTGTGGCAGGACCCGGCGGAGCTGCGCGAACAAACGCGGACGATGGCCGCGATTCTGATCGCCTGCGGGATCGACCCCGACAAGCATATCCTGTTCCACCAATCCGCCGTGCCGGCGCATGCACGGCTGGCCTGGATATTCAACTGCGTCGCCCGGCTTGGCTGGCTGAACCGGATGACCCAATTCAAGGACAAGGCCGGGAAGGACCGTGAAAACGTTTCCACCGGCCTGTATGTTTACCCGAATTTGATGGCGGCGGATATTCATGCCTACCACGCAACGATGGTGCCCGTCGGCGATGATCAGCGGCAGCATCTGGAACTCGCCAACGACATTGCGGAGAAATTCAATCACGATTTCGGCGTGAGTTTCTTCCCGCGCATCGAGCCTATGATTCTGGCCGAGACGGCGCGGGTGATGAGCCTGCGGGATGGGACGAAGAAGATGTCGAAGTCCGATCCCTCGGACCAGAGCCGGATCAACTTGAACGATGATTCTGATACGATTGCGCTGAAGATACGGCGGGCGAAGACGGACCCGGCGCCGCTGCCGGACAGCGTGGCCGGCCTGAAGGATCGGCCGGAAGCTGCGAATCTGGTTGGCATTTACGCCGCCGTAACCGGCGCCAAACTGCCGAACGTCCTCGCCCAGTTCGCCGGTTCAGGCTTCGGCCCGTTCAAGGAGAAGCTGGCCGAAGCGCTGGTGGCGCATCTGGCGCCGATCGCGTCGCGCGCGACGGCATTGCTGGCGGACCCCGGCCATATCGACTCCATCCTGCAAACCGGCGCCCGCCGCGCCGCCGCCATCGCCAACCCGATCGTTGACGAGGCGGAGCGGATCGTTGGCTTTCTGCCGCGCGGTTGAATTTCCTCCTTGCTCTCTTTGCGGCGAGTAGGCTCCAGCATATGTTATTGTTCACACCTAAACACAAAAGATCAGATGACCGAAACCGCCACCCTCACCGTCCGGCTTCCAGCCGGAACCAAAACAAGCCTCGCCACGACCAGCAGTTTCCTGGCAGCCGAAGCGATAACTTCTTACGTCACACGCGAGCTGGATATCATCAAATCTGTCGAAGTCGGAATGGCGGACCTTAAGCCGCCCGGTTATCCACCAAATCCGTCACCACGCCCGGGTCCGCCAAAGTTGACGTGTCGCCTAAACTATCCGTCTCGTTGGCGGCGATCTTCCGCAAAATGCGCCGCATGA
>Ga0116226_10006469_pt1 | contig 10520 bp, 7 predicted proteins | sample S1TSphfallax_FD_89692 | JGI IMG/M metagenome (GOLD analysis project Ga0116226, IMG submission 89692) | Host-associated microbial communities from peat moss isolated from Minnesota, USA - S1T2_Fa - Sphagnum fallax MG | ecosystem: Host-associated > Plants > Peat moss > Unclassified | place: USA...
GGCATTCTGGTCAGCGTGCTGTTCACCATCGGCATGACCTTGTGGCTGCTGCCGCATATGAAGGGCGCCGTCGCCGCCTATCTGTGGCGCCTGAAGATCCCGAAGGGCTCGGTCGAAGCCAACTGAAGCGGATGACAGCCTTTTTGGCGGACCATCGATGACCAGCGCGCCCGACACGCCGCTCTCGCTGCGCGACACTCTCTTGGCCGTGCTGGTGATGGCGGTATGGGGCACCAATTTCGTCGTCATCAAATATGCGCTGGGCGTCTTGCCGCCCTTGCTATTCGCCACGCTGCGCTTCCTGCTGGTGGCCTTTCCGGCGGTTTTCTTCTTGAAGCGGCCGGCGGTGCCGCTGCGCCACCTCGCCTCTTACGGGGTGCTGATCGGCGCCGGCCAGTTCGGCCTGCTCTATATCGCCATGACCGGACTGATCTCACCCGGACTTGCCTCGCTGGTGGTCCAGGTCCAGGTGGTGTTCACCATCGGTCTCTCGATGATGATCTCGGGCGAGCGCATCCGTCCGTTCCAGATCGCCGCCGTGGCGCTGGCCGGCGCCGGCCTGATCGTCATCGCGATGCATGCGCAGGGCTCGGCGACGCCGCTGGGTCTCGGGCTGGTGATTGGTGCTGCGCTGTCCTGGGCGGGCGGCAATGTGGTGGCGCGCTTCAGCGGGCGGGTCAATATGCTGGCCTATGTGGTGTGGGCCAGCCTGTTCTCGATCCCGCCCCTGCTCGGCCTGTCGCTCTTTTTCGAAGGGTGGCCTTCCATCTCGGCCGGGCTTGCCCATCTCGACGCGCCGGTGCTGGCGGCGGTGGTCTGGCAATCGGCCGGCAACACCATGTTCGGCTATTCGCTGTGGGCCTGGCTGCTGGCCCGCCACCCGGCCGCGACCATCTCGCCGATGGCGCTGCTGGTGCCGATATTCGGCATCGGCGCGTCCGCGCTGCTGCTCGATGAACCGCTGCAGCCCTGGAAATTGAGCGCCGCCGCCTTGGTGCTGGGCGGGTTGGCGGTCAATTTCTTTTGGCCGCTTAGAGCGCGATGACATTAGATCGACGCGTATACGCGTCGATCTAATGTCTGAATCGCCCTCTAGCTATTTGTTTAGAGGCGGATTCAGCTTGTAGGTGTAATCGCGTAGCGATTCCACCTAAAAGCATCCGGCTCTAGAACAATTTTCCGCCGTTCGGGACTTTGAGGTCGGGCGCGAACAGCACGACTTTGCCAGTGTCGTCGGGAAAGCCCAGGGTCAGTACTTCGGACATGAACTTGCCGATCTGGCGCGGCGGGAAATTGACCACCGCGGCGACTTGGCGGCCGATCAGCGTTTCCGGGGTGTAGTGCTCGGTGATCTGCGCGCTGGAGCGCTTGACGCCGATGGTCGGGCCGAAATCGATCTTCAGCTTGAAGGCCGGCTTGCGCGCCTCGGGAAAGGGCTCGACCTCGAGGAGGGTGCCGACCCGGATATCGACGGCGAGGAACTGGTCGAAGGTGATCTGCGCCGCCGCCGGCGCGTCTGCCTCATGCTGCATATGCATGGAACTGGCTCTCCCGAAAATCCGGCAGAGACTTTAGTCTGCAAGAGCGAAAAAGCGGAGCTTTTTTCAGGGCTGAAGCGCCGCTCGGGCGGGAGTCACACCTTGGCGCGCGAGGGGGTGTCGCGGTCGATGCCGGTCAGGCGCAGCGTCTCCTCGGCGCGCTGATAGGCTTTGCGCCATTCCTCCTCGGCGCCCAGCTTGCAGGCGCGGCCGTAATAGCGGCGCGCTTCGGCCAGTTTGGCATCGCGTTCGGAGAGACGGCCTTCGCTCGCCGCGGCCCCCGCCTCGTGTAGCCGCGTGTCGCAGGTGCGCATGTTGGTCGAGCATTCGAGGATCTTGGCGCGCAGCATCCCCTTGCGCTTGAACTCGAAGGGAAGATCGCGGTCTTTGCCGCACCAGTCGCGCAATTGCTGAGCCATGCGCTCGGCCTCTTCGGGCGTGGCGCTGGCGATTTTCTGCACGAAGTCACGAACGGTCTGTTTGCTGCGCTCAAGGGCGGCTTCGCGTTCCTTTTCCGCAGCGGAGCTTTTGCCGAAACCAAACATCGCCCCGTCTCCTCGGTCGGGTTGAGATGCCGATATGCTCTGGCTGAAACGTGAATAGCCTATCATTTCGGGCGATTTAAATACAGCTCTCGCCAAAGTCACGCCGATATTGTGGCACGATATGTAAACCCGTGCCTTTATTTCGATTAATCGACACACGCATAAGTATATCGGGTTTTTCTTGACTCTCGGCATGATTCAGACGAGAACATTTCATGAACAAATATCGGAGCGCCATGCCGGATCTCGCCCAGCTGCGCGCCCGCATCGGCGCCTTGGAAGGTCTGCCCAGCCTGTCGGCGGGTCACTCGGCCGAGGCGGTGCCGCTGGGGGTTGCCGCCATCGATGACTGCCTGCCCTGGGGCGGGTTGGCGGCCGGCGGACTGCATGAGATCCGCGCCGCCAGGGCCGGGGCTGCCGGCGCCGCTCAAGGTTTCGCCGCCTATCTGCTCAGCCGCCTGGCGCGCCAGCGGCGCGGTCGGTTGTTATGGCTGACCTTGTCGGACCATCTGCACGCGCCCGGTCTGGCCGGGCTTGGCGTGCCGGTCGAGAGGCTGCTGCTGGTGCGGCCGCCGCGATCGGCCGATCTGTTGTGGGCCGCCGAGGCAGGATTGCGCTGCAAGGCTGTGGCCGGGTTGCTGGCCGATATCGACGGCGCCGATTTCCGCGCGGCGCGACGGCTGTCGCTGGCGGCGCGCGGCTCCGGGGTGCCGGGGCTGCTGCTCAATCGCGGCGCGCCGCTGGGCGCGCCCTTGACCCGCTGGCAGGTCGGCGCCGCGCCCAGCGAGGCAAGCATCGGGGTCGGCGCCTGGCGCTGGTATTTGGCCTTGACCCGCTGCCGCTTCATGGCGGCGGGCGAGGAGGATCGGGCCCTGCATTGGCTGGTGGAGGCGAAACATGCGAAGGGTGGTTTCAGTCTGGTTGCCCTATCTGGCGACCGATCGTCTGGAGACGTCCGGCGCCAGGCCGGATGAGGCCTGGGCGGTGGCCGAAGCCGGCGCGCAGCGCCGGCTGGTGGCGGTCAATCGCGCCGCCGAGCGGGCCGGTCTCAAGCCGGGCATGAGCGTCGCGGATGCGCTGGCGATCCGCCCGACCCTGAAACTGGCCCCGCACGAGGCTGCCGAGGAGGATGCGTTGCTGGGCCGCCTGGCCGAATGGTGCAGCGTCTATACCCCGTTCGCCGCGCCGGATCTGTGGCGCGAGGGCATCGGCAGCGCCGGGTTGTGGCTCGATATTTCCGGCTGCGATCATCTGTGGGGCGGCGAGGCGGCCCTGCTCGACGATCTGACCGGCCGGCTGGACCGGTTGGGCTTCACGGCCCGCGCCGCGGTGGCCGACACGCCCGGCGCCGCCTGGGGCTGGGCTCGTTTTGGCGCCGGCGGCGTGGTGGCTGCGAAAGGGGCGCGCGAGGCAGTGGCGCCCTTGCCGGTCAATGCCTTGCGGCTGGCGCCCGACGTCACGCTCGGCCTGGCCCGGCTGGGCTTGCGGCGCATCGGCGATCTCTATTCCATGGCGCGCGGGCCGCTGACGGCGCGCTTCGGCAGTATCGTCGGCCGCCGCCTCGATCAGGCGCTGGGCGCCGAGGAGGAGCCGATCTCGCCGCTGCGTCCGCCGCAATCGCTGCAGGTGCAGCGCCGCTTCGTCTCGCCGATTGCCCGGCCCGAGGATGTTTCGGCGGCGGTGCAGTTCCTGCTGCCGCGCCTGATGCAGCTGCTCGAGCGCCAGCAGCTCGGCGTGCGGCGGCTCGACCTGTCGGTGTTTTGCGTCGACGCCTCCTGCAAGCGGCTCAGCATCGGGACCAGCCGGCCGACCCGCGACGCGGCGTCTCTGTTTCGCCTGATGGCGCTGCAGCTCGACGGGCTGGAGGCCGGCTTCGGCATCGAGAGCCTGGTGCTGGCGGCCAGCGTCGCCGCCCCCCTGGCCGCCCGCCAGCAGGACATGCAAGAGGGCGAGGCGGCGGAATCCCTGTCCGAGATGTTGGATTGCCTGGGCAATAGGCTGGGGTTCGGGCGCATCCAGGGCTTCGCGCCGGCCGCCAGCCATCTGCCCGAGCGGTCGATGCGGCGCCTCTCCGTCGAAGCCGCCGCCGCCAATCAACCCGAGCCCTGGCCCGACCAGCGCCGCCCGCCGATCCTGCTGACCCGGCCCGAATCGGTCGCGGTGACCGCGCCTCTGCCCGATGCGCCACCGATCCTGTTCCGCTGGCGCCAAACCCTGCACCGCGTCCGCCGCGCCGAGGGACCCGAGCGGCTGGAAGGCGAATGGTGGCGCGAGCAGGCCCCGGCACGGGATTACTACCTGGTCGAGAATGAGGAGGGGGAGCGCTTCTGGCTCTACCGGCTGGGGTTGCCTGGCGAGTTCAACCCGGCGCGGTGGTTCGTTCATGGGCTGTTTGCCTGACTATGCCGAACTCCAGGTCACCAGCAATTTCTCCTTCCTCGAAGGGGCATCGGATCCTGACGAGCTGGTGATCGCCGCCAAGGCGCTGGGATATCGCGCCATCGCCATCACCGACCGCAACAGCCTGGCCGGGGTGGTGCGCGCCCATGCCGCCGCCAAGGAACATGCCATCCAATTGGTGATCGGGGCGCGGCTCGATCTCACCGATGGGGCCAGTCTGCTCTGTTTCCCGAGCGATCTCGAAGCCTATGGACGGCTGTGCCAATTGCTGACGGCGGGACGGCGGGCAGCGGCGAAGGGTGAATGCCGCATCACCAAGGCCGAGGCGATGGCGGCCGGGGCCGGGCAGTCGCTGGTGCTGCTGCCCCCCGAGCGGCCCGGCAAGCGGTTCGCCGCCGAGCTGGGCGAGTGGCGCCGACGGTTTCCCGGTTCGGTCTGGCTGGCGGCGTCGCGGCGCTTTGCCCAGGACGACGCCCGGCGCCTGGGGTTGCTGGCCCGTATCGGCGGCCTGGAAGGCGTGCCGCTGGTGGCGGTCAATGACGTGCTCTATCACGGTCCCGAGCGCCGGGCGCTGCAGGATGTGCTGACCGCGGTGCGGCTCGGCTGCACGGTGACCGAGGCCGGACGGCGGCTGACCGCCAATGCCGAGCGCCATCTCAAGGAGCCGGCCGAGATGGCCCGCCTGTTCGAGTCCTATCCCGACGCCATCGCCGAGACCCTGGTGATTGCCGGGCGCTGCCGCTTCTCGATCGACGAGCTGAAATATAATTACCCGATCGAGAGCGAGGATGCGCCGGGAGATCTGGAGAGGTTGATCTGGGAGGGCGCGGCGGAGCGCTATCCCCAAGGCGTTCCCGACACGGTGCGGGACATGCTCGTCTATGAACTGGCCTTGATCCGTGAACTGAAATTCGCCGCCTTCTTCCTGACCGTCCACGACATCGTCCGGTTCGCCCGCGGCCGCGGCATTCTCTGCCAGGGGCGCGGTTCGGCGGCCAATTCGGCGGTGTGCTATTGCCTCGGCATCACGGCGGTCGATCCGATTGAAAGTGTCTTGCTGTTCGAGCGCTTCATCAGCCGCGAACGCGGCGAACCGCCCGATATCGATGTCGATTTCGAGCATGAGCGGCGCGAGGAGGTCATCCAATATATCTATGGAAAATATGGCCGCGAGCGGGCCGGCCTGGCCGCCACGGTGATTCATTACCGCAACCGCTCGGCGCTGAAGGATGTCGGGCGCGCCATGGGCCTGTCCGACGACGCCATCCTGTCGTTGAGCCGGTCGCGCTGGGGTCGCGACGGCGATGCTTTCAGCGATGCGCGGCTGCGTGACCTCGGCTTCGATCCCGAGGATCTGACCCTGCGGCTGACCCTCGACCTCGCGCGCCAATTGACCGGCTTTCCCCGCCATCTGTCCCAGCATGTCGGCGGCTTCGTCATCACCCGCGACCGGCTCGACAAGCTGGTGCCGATCGAGAATGCCCGCATGGCCGACCGCACCATCATTCAATGGGACAAGGATGATCTCGATACGGCGGGGCTTTTGAAGGTCGATGTGCTGGCGCTCGGCATGCTGACCTGTATCCGCAAGGCCTTCGACCTGATCCGCCAGCATCATGGCCGGGATTTCGACCTGGCGACGGTGCCCCGCGAAGATCCTGCTGTCTACGACATGATCTGCCGCGCCGATGTGATCGGCGTGTTCCAGATCGAAAGCCGCGCCCAGATGAGCATGCTGCCGCGCCTGAAGCCGCGCCGTTTCTACGATCTGGTCATCGAGGTGGCGATCGTCCGGCCCGGACCGATCCAGGGCGGCATGGTGCATCCCTACTTGCGCCGGCGGCAGGGCAAGGAACCCGTCGATTACCCCGACGACAAGCTGAGAAGCGTGCTGGAACGAACCCTGGGCGTGCCGCTGTTCCAGGAACAGGCGATGCAGATCGCCATCGCCGCTGCCAGTTTCACCCCCGGCGAGGCAGACGGGCTGCGCCGCTCGATGGCCAGCTTCCGCAATCTCGGCACGATCAATCACTATGAGACGCGGCTGATCGAAGGCATGGTGAAGAACGGCTATCAGCGCGACTTCGCCGAGCGCGTCTTCAATCAGATCAAGGGTTTCGGCGATTACGGCTTCCCCGAGAGCCATGCCGCCAGCTTCGCCCATCTGGTCTATATCTCCGCCTGGATCAAATGCCATTACCCGGCGGTGTTCGCCTGTGCGCTGCTCAACAGCCAGCCGATGGGGTTCTATGCTCCGGCGCAGATCGTGCGCGATGCGCGCGACCATGGGGTGCCGGTTCATCCGCCCGACATCAATCTCAGTCAATGGGACAATCGCCTGGAGAAGGGCGCCCTGCGCCTCGGCTTTCGCCAGATCACCGGCTTTGCCGGGGCGGATGCCGAAAGACTGCTGAAAAGCCGCGGCGCGGGTTATGCCAGTCCCGAGGATCTGTGGCGGCGCAGCGGTCTGGACACGGCCGCTTTGAAACGCCTGGCCGATGCCGATGCGTTCGGTTCGATCGGCCTGCCGCGCCGTCAAGCACTGTGGGCGGTGCGGGCGCTGGGCGCGCCGCTGCCGCCTTTGTTCGCCGCCCTGGGGCTCGGAGGGGAACAACCGGTGGTTTTGCCGAAGATGACGATGGGCGAACAGGTTGTTGAGGATTATGCTCATCTTCGCCTGTCCCTGAAGGCCCATCCCCTGGCGCTGATGCGCCCTGCGTTGACGGCTGAAAAGATCGTGCCGGCGCGCGAGTTGCAGGCCAGGGGCAATGGCGGCCGGGTGACGGTGGAGGGGCTGGTGCTGGTGCGCCAGCGGCCCGGCACCGCCTCGGGCGTGGTTTTCGTGACGCTGGAGGATGAGACCGGCGTCTGCAATGTGGTGGTGTGGCCGCATATGGTCGAAAAGGCGCGGGCGGCGGTGCTGAGCGGACGTCTGCTGCGGATCGGGGGCCGGCTGCAGATCGAGGATGGCGTGGTCCATCTGGTGGCTGAAACCATTCTCGACCGTACGCAGACACTGACCCGGTTGGCCGAGCAGGGATTGAAGACCGCGTCGCGGGATTTTCAGTAAGGGGGACCCAGGGTGATCGAGCTGCATCAGTTCCGGCGGGCCTGGGGTCTCAATCCCAGCCCCTTCTGTCTCAAGGTCGAGACCTTCTGCCAATTGGCCGGCATCGCTTACACATCGGTTCCCACCCTGCCCTTCAAGTCGCCGCGCGGCAAACTGCCCTTCATCGTCGCCGGCGATGACCGCATCGCCGATTCAGGCCATATCCTGGCCTATCTGCGCGCCATGGCGGACGAAGACATCGATGCCGGCCTCGATGGCCGGCAGCGCGCCACCGGCCATCTGCTGCGGCGCCTCTGCGAGGAAAGCCTCTATTTCGTGCTGGTCTATTCGCGCTGGATCGACGAAGCCGGCTGGGCGGTGGCCGCGCCGGAATTTTTCCGCGGCCTGCCGCCCGTGCTGCGCTCGGTGATACCGGCGCGTAGCCGCCGGAAGGTGCGGACCCAGCTCCACCAGCAGGGCTATGGCAGGCACAGCCGCGACGAAGTGTACGCCATCGGCGCCGCCGATCTCGAGGCCCTCGCGGTCTATCTCAGCTATCATGCCTTCGCCGTCACCGACCGCCCGACCTCCTATGACGCGACGGTCTATGCCATGGTCAAAAGCATCCTGGCGACGCCGCTGGACAGTCCGCTGAAACAGGCGGCACAGGCGCTGCCGGTGCTGGCCGATTACCTGCTGCGTGTCGAACGCGCCATCGTCGTCAGGGCCACCTGATCAGAAAGAGTCACGGCAGCTCCAGCCATTGGCACAGCCGGGCGAATTCGCTTTCGGCTGCCTCGGCGCGTGCGGTCAGCACCGCCCAATCCTCGCCTTCGCGCACATCATGTTCAAGGGACGCCAGCCGCTCGGCCAGTGGCTTGGCGGCACCGTTGCGGGCCGCTCCCTTGGCGGTATGGGCGGCTATTCGCACCGCGTTGGGATCACCCGAGGCCAGCGCCTCGCGCACGCTGTCGAGCACCCCGCCGAAAGCATCGACGAAGAATCCGGCCACCTCGCGCAGATCGGCCGGATCCTCGCTGCCCAATATCTCGCCCAGGGCCGCCCAGTCGATCGGGTCGGGGGTCGCAGGCTCGGCCGGACGCTCCGCCTGTCCTTGGTCGAAGATCTTGTGCATCAGCGCCGACAAGCGGTCCAGCGTCAGCGGCTTGCTGACATAATCGTCCATCCCGGCCTGGCGGCATTTTTCCCGCTCGCCTTCCATCACATTGGCGGTCAGCGCCACGATCGGCAGATGGCCACCCTGGCGTGCCTCGGTGCGGCGGATGCGGCGCGTCAGATCGTAGCCATCCAGTACCGGCATGATGCAGTCGGTCAGCAGCAGGCGATAGGGCTTGGCTTGCAGCATGGTCCAGGCCGCCTCGCCATGTTCGGCCATGTCGCAGGGATAGCCGAGCTGGCGCAGCTGCTTGCCGAGCACCAGCCGATTGATCGCATTGTCCTCGGCCACCAGCACCACGGCGTCCTGCTTGTGGGTGATTTCGGTCGGCGCCGGGGCGCTCGGCGCCTGGGCGATCTCGACGGGGGCGACCCGGCCCAGGGCACGGGCCACCGCGCGCATCAGGCTTCGCTTGCGCAACGGCCGCAGCAGCGGCGGGGCAAGCCCCTGCTCGGCGCACCAGGCGCAAGCCGCCTCGTCCGGTCCGGGCAGGGTGGCGATAATGGCGCTGGCCGGCAGGCGCGCCAGCAAAGCCGGCAGCAGAACATCGAGTTCGGCGCCGACATCGACGATGGCGACATCGAGATCCTCGCTCTCGGTCAGCAACTCCTGCGCCGCCGCCAGATCCGAGGCCTCCAGCACTCTAGCCCCTTCCGACCGCAGCGCCGCCGCCTGATTGGCGCGGCTCTCGGGCAGGTCGTCGATCACCAGCGCGGTGACGCCGGCCAGTTCGGTGCCGGCTGCCCGTGGCGCGGTGTCGATCACCAGCGGCACCTCGAACCAAAAGGTGCTTCCGGCGCCGGCGGCACTGACCACGCCGATCTCGCCGCCCATCAATTCGGTCAGACGGTGGCAGATCGACAAGCCGAGGCCGGTTCCGCCGAAATGGCGCATATGCGAGTTGTCGGCCTGCGAGAAGGGTTGGAACAGGCGTTGCTGCTGCTCGGGCGACAGGCCGATGCCGGTGTCGGTCACCTCGAAGCGCACGGTCGGGCGTTCATCGCCGTCGCTTAGCGCATAGAGGCGCAGGATCACACTGCCGCGCTCGGTGAATTTGACGGCATTGGTCAGCAGATTGAGGCAGATCTGCTTCAAGCGCATCGGATCGCCGATCACCTGCTCGGGCAGCGAGGGATCGGCCCACCAGGCCAGTTCCAGCCCCTTATGGTGCGCCTTGGCGGCCGCCAGCTCGACGCTTTCCGACATCAGTGTCGGCAGGCTGAACGACACGCTCTCCAACGTCATCTGTCCGGCCTCGATCTTGGACAGATCGAGGATCTCGTCGGTAATGGTCAGCAGGGTCCGGCTCGATTCCTGGATCACCTCGACCATCTCGCGCTGCTCGGGCGACAGCGCGCTGCGGCTCAGCAGTTCGAGCATGCCCATCATGCCGTTCATCGGCGTGCGGATCTCATGGCTCATGGTGGCCACGAACATGGTCTTGGCCTGGGCGCTGCGCTCGGTCTCCTCCTGCAGCGCGCGCCAATGGCGGGTGTCGGCCGCGGCGCGCCCCTGATCCTCGATCCACAGGGCCAGCCGGCCGGCGCCGAGCGGCAGCGCGGTCCAGGCCAGTCGGGCCGGGAAATGATCGCCATTGGCCCGGCGCAGCTCGATCTCCAGCGTGCCGTCGCCCTGGGCCTGGAGGGCCGCGTGGCGCTGATGGCCGGCGATATCGGCGAAGAACAGCGCAAAGGGCGTGCCGTCGAGCGGCGCGCCGAAACCGAACAACGCGGCGGCGGCTTCATTGGCCAGCACGATCCTTCCATCACCGCCGAGAATCAGGCAAGGCTGCGGATCACCCGCCACCAGCC
>Ga0116226_10006470_pt1 | contig 10520 bp, 9 predicted proteins | sample S1TSphfallax_FD_89692 | JGI IMG/M metagenome (GOLD analysis project Ga0116226, IMG submission 89692) | Host-associated microbial communities from peat moss isolated from Minnesota, USA - S1T2_Fa - Sphagnum fallax MG | ecosystem: Host-associated > Plants > Peat moss > Unclassified | place: USA...
AAAGAATAAATGCAAAGTTCCAAGTAGAGGTGCATCTTATAACCATTTGCAAGATTACAAGATATATGGGATAATGATAAAAATGTTTTGCCAAAAGTTTTTGAATAGCTTGCAACAACCTCCTAGAGACAATCCATGGCCAATGCACCTGACTAATCAAAACTATAGAATGCGGTTTCATAGGTAGTGTGATTACTTACTCATATTTCAAGTTATGAAGAAAATAAATGAATCACTCTTGCTATGAAATTGGCCAAGGAATGCTTTTGACACTAAAGACATTGAATATGAAACATTAATATTCGTTTACAACAGCAAGTTGGATTCCCTAATGTCGACCAATTACATTACTAGAAGCCTAGAGGAAGAGGAGAGCTCCCCACCACACATAAAAGATATAGTGATGAACTCAAAAGAAGAGATAAAGAATATTTTCCCACCATCCCAGGGATATGTCGTTATGGATTCAAAAGACATGACCCCAATGCCTACACCATAGTCTGTAATGAGTTCCAACAAATTCAATGACTCACCAATGGAACCTGGCTTAACTCAATATATCTAAAGTAAAGTCTATAGATGCCTCTAAAGTTGGCAACAATTGGAAACCTCAGTAGGAGAAGTTAACAAGTTTATGTAAACAAGGTTTTTCAAGGCTATGGTGCATGAACATCAGGGCAAAAAATAATAGTAAAAAATGCATAGATTAATTCAAATAAACAATGTTATTGCTATGTATGAAAAATGTTTTTGTGGAAAAGAATTGAAGTTTTATAGCAACCATAAAAGTGAAGTTGGAGAAAACATGTTGGCTCCAAGATTACAAACCGTACCAAAAAGCTAATTAGGTTGATGCCACAAATATCTGAAATAGATCATTGTTTCTTAATTTAAATTTTATACATGTGAGATAAAATGTTTCAGAATGTAGATTAAAACCGACCCAGGGCATGATGCACTAGGGTTAATAAATGCGAGAAAAGAAATCTTGTGAGTATGAACCAAATACATTAAAGGTAAGTGCAAAAAATATACATTGAATGAGAATCTTTCAATGGCAATGCATGCACTGGTACATAAGTTACAACCAAAAAAATCTGAAAAGAAAACCAAATCCAAAAAAATGCCTATTATGAAATAAAAGAAAATGTAAATCCAAATCCAAAAAAAATTGTATTATGAAATAAAGGAAAACTACAAGCCACACTTATCAATCTTTCAACTGCTTCAAAATCTATGAAGTGCATCACATAATTATCCTAAATATGGGGAAAAATAGAGCGAGAAGGAAAAGGGCAAGTTGCTAGGATTTAAGCATAATCTTTAGCATATGAAGGCAACTGGAAGCTTGAAGGTGGGCTTGGAAAGAAATTGTCACAGGAAAAAAATGTATGCACCTCGAGGAGCTAAAGACACCTTTGCATCACACAAGAACAAGTGTCATTAGTGTGGTTGAATTCAAAAAAGGAAATCAAAAAGCAGATTAGGTGGAAAGGTTAGACTTACTCACAATCCAAATCAATCTTAGAGTGCTTATGGATTGGGGATTTAGGATTTAGAGAGCGCTTTAGCAATTCTTCACCTTGGGATCCTTCATCTTGAAAAAGAGGACAAAGAACCTTGTCAAAAACCTCTTAATTTCCATCAAGTGCTAAAATGTGTCAGCTTAGATTACAACATGCCAACACATTATTACCTAAAAGGAAAAGAATGTTAGATGAAATTTTGGAATGAAAATCTAATGCAACAATACAATGCTTGAAACAATACATATTAGTTGAAATTGCGAAATCAACAACAAATAATTTTGGCTTCAAACAAGCTCCAATCAAGGCTTCAAGTATCAGAGGATGCATTTCTTTGCCCACATGAAATGGCTTCCCAGAACTTGAAACTATCATCGGGGTGCTATCAATCCAATTGTACAAAACATCTTCCTTGGCAACCTTGATCCCCTACTCAACTATGCCAAAAGCATGTGTTTAAAACTCAAAAGTTTGGGGGGTCCTCACCAAAATTGTAACTTGGTTAAATAGAGTCTGCAAGAAGAAAACAGGGCACTGAGGAGTGGAAAAGAAAACCAGCAACAAGAGCAATAACAACAAGATATGGGAAGGGAGATGTACCTTCAACCCAAGATCCTTAGTGTTACAGAAGGGAAGATTATTCACCACAGCACGTTTCATTTGAATTAACATGGAATAATTGTTTAGGTTTTCTTTGATTTGTTTGAGAATTTGCAAGGCATCCGAATTAAAAACGAGGATGGCACCACTTTGGGACAAAAACTTGTTTGCAAAAATGAAAACATAGTTTTCATAGTGCGGCACCTTAACATTCCAATTTGGAATTTTAGCTCCAAATTGAGACACCATGGGAACACCAACACCTTCTGGCACATTTCCAATCATAAGATCAACTAGCCCTTATGGATTCACCTAAAAGACAAAATTTCGTAAAATCATCGAGACTAGAAAAAAAAATGAAAAGAACAAGTTGTTCATAAATTACATGTAAGGTATTGAGTTCACTTAATGAAGTAGTCAATGAAAATGGCATGCTTGGGAGGCCACTTTCCAATTCTCATTTGAGAGGAAATAAAAAAAGACCACAAGAGATGCATCGCCTTCTTATGGAATCCCAATGGTCTTTTTGTATGAGCCAAAGATAAATTCCATTGAGATGATAGTGGTCGATGAACTCTTGACAAATTGAAACCTAATGTTCTCCTTGAACCTCTGAAACAAAAATCAGGCTAAGACAAGGATTGTCAATGACTTTTTAATGATAGGTCAAGGCATCTACTAGAATGTTTCCTATTGGTTCCTTCAAGTAGGTTATCAAAATCCTTCTTTGAGGTCATGACCTCATAATCAACCATGGTCATGTCTCTTGGAAGTTCCATGATCTCTTGGGGAATTGTCTTTTTCCCCTTCCCCTTTGCAACAAACTTCTTTTTGCTTGTTTGAACATTCAAACCCCTAAAACTTGTGAGTTTTTCTTGGAAGCCGGGCTCATGGCTTTCTTTGAACGCAACCTTAGATGGAGGGGTACAATCTCAAGGGCATTCAATGTACCAACCACAATCTTCAAGGTGGTCTAGGGACCAATCCTTGAAGAGGTCCTTGCAATACATGGTGTTATCTGCTTTTGGATCTTGCTAAATTCGAAGCAGATGGGGGAGCTCATCAATCACACCCCTAGGTAGCAAAACATGGTAAAAGAACTTGAAGAAAACATGACAAAAGAATTCACATCATCTTCAAGATTCAATGAATGATAGTGTGAGTGAAGTAAAAAATACAAAGATGATGGTCGAATTCTCATCTATAAATAATTATCTTGAAGGCCTCCTTTCCTCCACATTGTTGTTCCTAGGTTTTACTACAACAAATACCATCCTTGGGTTTGAACTCCCAAAAAAACAAGTCTCCCATACTGTAAGTCTCCAATGGGAATATATTCCTCCAATGTCATTATTCATGGACTTCTCTTACCATGAGCTTGAGGTCAAAGATTATGGCAGTGTAGAGCTTGAGTGCCTCAACTTCAAATTGCCAAAACCCAAGGTAGTAAGAGGAGGTAGAAAGTGGACTGCATATTGAAAATGGAAAGCTATGCAAGGAAGTATCAAGTCTAACCTAATACCAAAATGTCACCTTGTGTAACCATTTGTTGAATTGATCGTGCAAGAAACCATGTTTTGGGAACTTCTTGGTTTCCCTCATAACTCTAGAATCATTCCATTACCTCAACCAAAAACATTTATGTTCCTTGCTCACGAAAGAGTGTATAAACATTTGGGTGAATGCATTCTAGGGTGGACCGAAAGTGGCACATGTGGTGTCCACAATTTTCCTTTTTCATAATTTCTAATGGGAATATTTGATGTTTTGGGAATGCAAAATAGTCCATTTGAAAGTAAGAGGCAAGAAGAATACTTAATCCCTAAATTTACAAGTTTTCAAATTATGATAGGTGCTTCGATTACATCAACTAGGGGAAAAATTAAAAGCAAAAACATAGGTTTTCTGAAATTTTATAATTGGCAAATGTTATGTTGGGTAGTAATATCACTTTTTACAAAACAACATTTATTATTTTTTCCATTTTAATCAATTATGGACTTTTTGAACTATTGGTAATCTTGTAGAATCCTAATAAACTAAAATATTAAATTTGATTGGAAACCCTTATTTTAGCATTACAATAGCTTCACAATCATACTAGGAAAAAAAATCAACAATTAAAACATGTTTATTATGTAATAAAAATCCATAACACATTTTATGGATTGTGACAAAATTTTTACAACATTTGAAAAATCCACCTTGTAATGAAATGATAGCATTTTATCTTCAATTTTTAAATTTTGATTTTTCAAGTGTTACAGTTTAATTAAAATGAATCATTTTTAAATGTTGAATTAAACCTCAACACATATTATACCAAACTTAAAGGTACCCCATAAAAACTACCTTAGCAACACCAAAAAATGGATTGTCTAGTGTGCAACCACCCATCTAAAGTTTTTCAATGAGCATCTCACGCTCCAAGTTATTGTCATAGTGGGCCTAAATTTCCTACAAAAATTTGAGCCCGAGACCTAAATCATAAATAAGGAGATGCTTGCAAAATGCCGAATAATGTTCCTTTCTCATTTGTTCTATTGTCTTCACTATTAATTCCTACATCTTTGTAGGAGATCTTTCACCTTCTTTAAGAATGTCTTCATAATAGAGCTTGACTGCCATATTCACAATAGATGTAAGCTCCTTTTGCAAGTAAAACATGAATGTAAGAATTTTCAATAGGATCATGCTAAGACATAAAGTTGTAGAGAAATGATACTATGTTATAAATGGAAATACATTTACCTTGTACATATAGTCAAAAAATGCCTTCAATGTTAAGGAATGCCAAGTCTTCTTTGACTTGCTCTCACATTTGTTAAATACTTTTGTTGGCAAAACATCCTTGAATTACTTCAATGGTATGATTCCAATCCCTTGAATTCAAATGAACTTGTGCACCAAGCTCGGCTTCACATGATCAAACTCAACGCCCCTACACATGAATTCAAAAATTCAGACATTGGAGACAAGAAAGAAAACACAATTTTTTCAAGAATCAAACAAAATGAAACTTATTTGTTCAAGTCAATCATGGTTGTAAATAACTCCACAAGCCCTTCAAAACTGTCAAATAAAATTGAATCTAAAAATATGTGCTAGGATGGATCATCATTGTGCAATCTGCTAATGTATGGCATCCAACCCTAGATGTAGTGGTTCTTGTCCCACACAAAAAACATCTTGTTGGAGAAGCGCACCAACTTTGGGTCTTCTTATAACACCTTTTCAAATTGTTCATCTCAATGACCCAGTGTTCATCCCATGTTCCACTGTGCAAAAAAACATTTTGTTCCTTGCCCTTCCAACTCATCAAAGACAAATAAAAAACCTTGTCCCCTTCCTTATATCCCATGTGAAAGGCTTGTTCCATTTTCAAGATATCAATCTTGAGAGCAGGCCTCACAACCAGCATGGAAACCATCCGACACAATGCAACAACCATACGCGCCTTTTGCTTTGGGGAGATCTTGTACTTTTGAAGAATCTCCGTTGTGTTGATCTTCGTTTGGTTATGGATCACTCTAATTATTATGTCGAATGACAGGTGATTGTCTTCCATTTGAATTGTGAGCGTTGAGAACTGCTAAAGAACACAAACATATTAGTGATTGGAAAAAATGAAAATCAAGAGGAGGACTGAAGATTTAGAAGAAACCTAGCAAGCTTTTTTTGGCATCGAAGGAAGCTCAGCATGGGTTTTTCTAGAATGAATGACGCACAAAAGGAGGAGGGAGAAAAATAATAAAATGTTTAGAGGAAGAAGAAGAAAATGAATTTTGTAGAAATTTTTTTTGTTGAGCTTCTTTCGTTGTTGAAAGAAGCTCAATGGGATGTTTTTCGCAACAAAGATCAAAGAGTGGGAAGAGCAAGAAGAAAGTGGAAAAATCAAAGGAAAAAACTTGTGGATCTTCTTTTGGCATTAAGAGAATTTCCACAACTGTCTAAGATAATCTCCACAATTGTGTGGGATATTTTTTTTCAAAAAACAACCTACTAGTCTTGTTTTAGTGTTGAAAAAACCTCAATGCCCAGAGAAGATTGACAAGAAGAGTATGAATGCCTATTAAAAAAACTTGTTAAGCTTTTCTCGGTGCTAAAAGAAGCTTGGCGGGTTTTTTTACCAAGTTTAGTTCACATGGAAAAGACGTAAGATAAGAAAAATGGGAAGAGTGGTTGCATGAGAAAACTTGTGGAGCTTCTTTAGGCACCAAGAGAAGTTCCACAGGTGTGCAGGTTAAAAATTTTGCAAAAAAAAACCCACCAATCTTCTCTTGGTGCCGAAAGAAGCTTAGTGTTGAAAGAATATCAGCATGAAAAGAATGAAGTTTTCTTGAAAAAAACCCATTGAACTTCTTTCCATGTCAAAAGAAGCTCCACAGGTTTGTTTGATGGAAACTCAAGCTCAAAGAAATAAAGTTTCAAATAAACCTCACCAAGCTTCTTTCGATGCTAAGAGAAGCTCCACAAGTTTGCAAGTAAGAAATATTGCAGAAAAACTCATGTTGAACTTCTATTGGCGTTGAAAAAAAAACGGCAGGAAAAGATTGAAAAAAAACTCATCGAGCTTCTCTCAACATCAAGAAAAGAACAATGGGAGAAAAATGAAAAAAAAATCTTTCAAGCTTTTCTCAGTGTTGAAAGAAGCTCCATAAGTTTCTTTTCAAGAATTTTTTTTTGAAAAAAAAAAGTCTGAAAAAAAAAGAAATGGAAAAAAGAGGCTGAAAGAATGTTGCAAAAAAAACTAGCGGAGCTTCTTTCAAGCTTTTGTTGATGCTAAAAAAAACTCAACGAGTTTTTTCTTTGCAGATGATGAGAAGCTCATACCTTTTCAATAAGGTTATGCCTTTTGGAGTCAAAAGTTGTGAAAGTTGGAAAAAGTTCCAATTGTGACACCTCCTTTCGCTTTTTCGCTTCAAAAATTTGCTCGCTCTTGGGGTGCGATGCCACCTCATCTTCCTTCAATGGATTCCACTATAATTAGAATTTCACACAGAAGAAGGTAAAACATCATTTACAATTTCAAGAAACAAATAAGTTCAAGAAATGAGGGTGATTTGTGCTGAGTTTTCCTTTAAAAACTACCAAATCCTCATAGCTCTCTTCTAAAATGACGGATAAAGTTTGGTTCTTTTTTCTTTGCTTTGAACTTATCCAATTATGGCCACACTTTCTTCGATTTTGACAAAGCTCTTTCTTACCCAAATTTGACTTCTACATCTAGAAAACTTGTAATTTGAATACTTGCAATTGCACATGCTGCCAACATTATCTTTATATTGATTAATTGAAACCTTAAACCTAAATCGTATTTAGATTTTCAAAACTTCTAATTAGATTTCATTTATTTAAATATTTGATGGAAATTTCATTTAAATGGAAGTTTTTATTACATTTATATGTTTGGCACATATATCATCATGGTTTGTCATATTAAGAAATCCTCCACATGGCAATTGGGTTTAGGTTTCACATCTTAAAATTTACAAATCTGCTCATTTTCATTTAATTTTTTTCACTTTTGAAGGAAATCACATGTATTTGGATTGGTACACATATGCATCAAACTAGCACATGCATATGTATGTACAATACATTGTATTAAATAAGTGCATTGTTTCATTTAAAGGGCCAAGTTACTTATTGTTCCTATGATACATATAATAAATGTGTTTCATACAATATATATGACCCATATTGTCAAATGGGAACAAATTGTATTTATTGGTCATGTGGACATATGGGACATGTGCCAAATTTGGTGCATATGGTGTGTGTGGGACATTTGTTACATATGCGAATGAGAAATGTGGGACATTTGTTGCAGGTGGGACATATGTTACACATGTCCCCTATTCACAAATGGTTCACACATCATTGGACCTCCTAGCTAAATATAAACATGTGTTTACAAGTGGGTCCAAAAATAAAATAAGCTCAAATCTAAATGTTTAGTATATTGTTAGTTAACATGCATATGCATAGACATAACTATGCATACAAATTGAGATGTATACCACATTAGTAAATAAGGAAGCCTCTCTACAATATGAGTTTCACACATTTGAATAAAAATTTCAAATATATCTCCCACACATTTGCCTATCCGTTTGAATAGTCTCTCCATAAGGTTAAATCTATAACCATTGCACATGATTTTCAATTTATGGGGTGCAAATAGATCTTGTGGATAGCTTAATGAGACCATGCTGAAACATGGGTTTCCAAAACCAAATTTCAAGGGATTGATGGTTGATAACGCACAAGCCAATTATAATGTTATCATAATTGTTTATGGTTATGGGCACCCTTTTGTCAAGATGGTTGATAAAGAATGCATTTGTTTATTCCATTGGACTTAATCGTTCAATAGGCACACTAAAAAATTGATCAAACTTAAGTTGTAAGATCAACATAACACTTTATGCCACCAATACAAGAATGCAAAGTCCCTTGTGGAGGCTAATAGTCTCTATACTACAATTCGTTGTTAGTGGTTGTCATTAGGGGTTGCTTTGGAGGCAGGTGTCCATGAGCTTGTAAATTGGCTAAACTTTTGGCATTTTTGTGTTAGGCAATGGGAAGGTTTCATGGTCCATGTGAACATGTCACCTATAAAGTTCCTTTGACTCCCTCTTTCTTCTGTTTATTCAAAATTGAAATTCCATTTGGTTCCATCTAGAGTCCATTTTCATATGTGCTTCCATTTGTGTTGTGACATTTTAGATTTTGCTGATTTTTCCTTTCCTTTCTTTTGTAGAAGTTCAATGATGAAGAGTGGGTTGACATGCCCACTTGCAATCTAGTTGAAACTATGCATAACATCTAGTTGTAGAAGTTGGGAAAACATAACACTCGTTTGTATATAACGACGTCTAACGACTACATTTGTGCTTTCAAAAAATCTACATTGTATAGACAATACTTACAACAATGGTAAATTACACATCTGGATTATCCTTCATTAATTTCCTACTGCACCTCAAGGGGAAAGAGGTTTTTGGGTCTTCCAATCGACTTGTTAATTGTCCTCTTGGTGCTGACAATGATTCCCATTGTCTTGACCATGTGAATTTTTTTCATCCATGAGTAACCATTTTTGTTGTTGAACCCAATATTGTGGATGATATACACATGCAACAATTGCCCTTTAGTTCCAGTAAGTTGATATTTTTGGTATTTTGAGGTGGCCTGGAGTTAAAGGAAAATATTTGTGTTGATGACCAGTGACGTATTGAATGTTGCCCACCCAATTTTACAATTCAATGTTTTGCATTATAAGAAACCAGAACATTCAAATGCAAAGCAAGGATGAATAATTGCAAATTTATAAACGGAAATCTTGTTCCATTTTACTTAGGTTTTTAGGTACAATATCATAATCGATCATTCGAGAACCATAAGCATTGGTTTTTCCAAATGACTTGAATCGTTGCATCGGTGGAATATTGTGAAAATTTGTAGTTGCTAGGCATGTAGTTCCAACTGTATGGCACATCCAAGAAGGTACTAACTTAACTCAAAATGAGTTAACAACTTTAGAAGAAGCAAGGTTTTCCTTTGATTGCCTTTGTAAAATCAACATTTAATGTTTATTTGGCTCCTAATCTTCATGTTCAAGCAATTCCCATGTGCCTATTGTAGTGAATTGCCCTAGTGTTGTGAGGCCTTCTGATGCTAGTTGTTGGCCTACAATTTGTGGTGGCAAGAAGGTGAAACAACCTTTAAATTTCAAATTAACACAACAACACACTAACAATTAGGAGGTTAACATCTTGCTTCTCTAGTGCATTTTTTTCCCCATTGTTGATGTCCCCTTGCTTGGGTACAGACGAATGTACAATATTCTTTTAGATGACAAACAATACGATGTGACTAATCAAAATTTCCCTAGATGTTCATGTGTCTACTTTGTGACAATGTTGGCAAGTTCTTTAGGTGGCCTTGGGACATATGTGCAATGTAAACATGTGTAATACGTCTTGTAGTCAATTATGTTCTGTGGGCTCACGAAAGATTTCACTCATTATTACACATGGAATTGGGATGAAGTTCAACGTTTGTTACAACACTCTAAAGTCTTAGGACTCTAGTGATAATACATCACAATTGTATCAATTATGGTTTTCTCACTCATGAAACTTGCAATAAAACTTTTGACAATCATAATGTGCTTCCTTGTACATTGTTTCTTTGTGTATAATATCATACACTAGTAGAAATCAGCCAAAATGTAACCACTCCATTTACATGCGACTTGTAGTTGTTTGCGACTAAATTTGAGAATATTTGCAACTATAAGACCAAATTTCAACTATTTTGGTCATTCTCACAACTATGATGCAACTATTAGAAATTTCATCCTATTGGTTGGATCGATCTTACATT
>Ga0116226_10006471_pt1 | contig 10520 bp, 3 predicted proteins | sample S1TSphfallax_FD_89692 | JGI IMG/M metagenome (GOLD analysis project Ga0116226, IMG submission 89692) | Host-associated microbial communities from peat moss isolated from Minnesota, USA - S1T2_Fa - Sphagnum fallax MG | ecosystem: Host-associated > Plants > Peat moss > Unclassified | place: USA...
ACAGGGGGTCATAATTGGAAAAAAGAAGTGTCAATGGCCATTTCAGGCACCGCCCACTGCCTTTTTCCATTAGGCTAATGTGAACAGAAATTCTGCCCCGACATTAGCTTTTCATGATTTTTGTTCTTTCTAAGTCACCTCAGAGTTCCATAGGTCAAACATTGATCCAATGTACAGCTGTGAGTCAAATTGTGAATCATTTGAAAGTGGCATCTATCATTTACAATGGGAGTATTTGTTTTTAAAAATTCTTTAAAAGTTCCCTATGTATGAAATGTTCTTAATCTTCCCACATCAATTACCTACATGCCTAGTTGCAACTCTCCAATGAATAACGCTTCTTCATGCAACAAGAAATAGGGCTCCATTTCTACATTTCAGTGGCTTTCCATTAGGCTGCCATGAAGTGAGCATATTGTGTGTAATTGTGAACACAACAGCCTAAGGAAGCAGAGCCTTACTGCAATATACACAATTACTTCCATTTTAGAGGTGTGTAAGTTTACAATTGCCTTATGATGGCAGTGAGGTTTCCCAAACTTCCCCATTGTGTGACAATTAAGGTTTTTGGTGATTGAGATCTGGTGCCTTCCACAACTTGGGCAACTTGGGTTGGTTATTATTGCTTGGGTCAGTACATTTTTACAATCCTTTGAATACCATTGACATCTAGAAGGGCATGATGATGATTTGAACCCACAATCACTTCCAAGGTGGGATTGCATCCCCACCACTTGGGCCATTAGCTTCATGCTAGTGAAGATTTGAGAGGCCACTACCTGGATTTACATCAAAACTAGAAACCTCAAAAGCATTTTGCTAGTCTCATCTGAAAAATTAAGATTTTATATATGCACAACATATTATCATCAAACCTAGAGTAGCTCCTAATAATTTGTATGGAATCCAATAAGGCATAAGACTTGGTAGGGCTTTGAAAACAAAAAAGCATTTATAGATGACTGTCTTCTTGAAAAAGGCAACGCATAGCTTGGAGCAAGGAGAAGTTGACTCCATGTACAGGATTGGAGCAGATTCCATCTAGATAGAGCCCCCATCCACTATAAAAGAATTGGTTCCCATCTAAAAATGTTTGTATTTGGAGCTCAAAGGGCTCACAAAATGGAGTGAAGCACACCTATCATGAACAAGGTAACTGGCCAGAGTGTGCACATTACTGGGAGTGAGCATGGAGACTATTCACAGTAACCAATGCACTGAAGTTGGTACTGGACATAACCATCCCTTGCGAGAATCAAGATACCCTCTTTTCACCTACACAGAGAGTGCTTATGAAATCTTCATTGAAGCTATGAAAGGTTATCAAATCATTGGGCCAATGAAAGCCCAAGGTGGCACCTCATGCTCACTAGTAGGACACTAATGAAATGGAGGTTGAATGTTATGGGTTGTAATTTGTGACCTGACAGCCAACTAGAGCATGGAGAAATTCTCCCAAGGGATGGTTATGGCGAGATGCTAAATACCCTCTAATGAGCTCCATCTGGCGCATTTTTAAGCATGTTGCATTGCACCCTTATTTTGCCTTCCATGGTTTTGCATGAAACTGCACTATGCAGTTCTCCTTGTTCTGCAAAAAAAGAAATTGTTTTTATTTTGCTGTCCCAAATAGATTGAAAACCCAACACCTCTCAAGAGAAGTTGAGTATACCAACCAGCAGCAAACATTTCAGCTTTGAACAACAACAGCAATGTTTTTAACCCATAAACACAAGAATATCAAGCTAGTCAAATCCTGTAGCAAACCCAGGTGACTTTGCGCAGGGCTAAGCACACAATCAACCACTTCTTGTGTGGGACAGAGCTCATTAGGGGTGTTAGCATCTTCCATGGTTTTGTATGAGGGGTGGCCATGTTGGGAGCACCTGACAAATTGGGGGTTGCCCACCAGCTAGATGGGTACTAAATTGTAAGCAGATATGGTGATTTATTTGTGAGTGGGAAAATTGGAAAAGTATTTGTTTGTGTGCTGAACTGGTGTGACAAGATGATGAAATGTCCCTCTCTGTAAACCTAGGCTACCAACAAGGCACCCGAAACTGATGATTTCTTAACGTCAGCCTTTGACTTGGAAGAGGAAGAGGAGTGCGCGCAATCAAAAAAATTGCAGCACTGGACGAAGAAGAATCAGGCAGCTATAGCTAGCTAGCTACCGATGCTACTACTTTAGGTACTGATGATGATGATCATTGCTTCTCTGTCGCGCCCAGTAGCAGCAGCATGGACAGCAGCAGCATGAGCAGCATTTCGTGCTCAGCGATGGGCGCCGAAAAGTGGCCTGCCCGGCGCCCGTCCTCATCTCGGCTCATTTGGCCCCACCTGCTGCATCCGCCTGCACCCACTTATGTAATGGGGTGCAGGGAGCTAGGAACCGACCATGCACATAGCAGCAGCAGGAGCAGCAGATGACACAGCGCCTCCATCCCTGATTGTTGCAGCAACCAATTCTCCAGTAAATAATATAACAAGGCTGGGTAAGTACCAGTGTTGGGTGGGTGTTAGGCACCTGCAGGGTTTCTCTTAAGGATTTTGTGGTGTAGCCAAAGTGGCAATCATCCAGATTTAAATACTTTAGCTAAGCTAAATTTGGCTCCCTACTACTAGATATATGAAAGTAGAAAAAAGCAGAAACCTTCTATATTCTTGGCTTACCTACTGGAATGGATTTGTTTTCTTTGAAATATCTCGTGAATTTGGGTCGTTTTTTTTGGATCTAAAGTCCTTTGTATCATATTTTTCAGGTTGAAATTTGGCGAAAATTTGCTATGGAAAAAATCTCTGGGTACCTGGTTTGGAAGGTTACAGTCACAGGTTCTGGTTAGTATAAAATGGAACGGAGTTGGGTTTAGAACCAGAGTCGAGGTTTTTGTTTTTTAAAAGAATCTAAATTGGGATCCCATTTTGTTAACAACAGGATCCCAGATTTTTTATAAGAAAGGGGAAAAGGACTAGAACTGAGGATTAACTGGAGGTTAACTGTAAGTTAACCATTGGTTTTGATCCAGGTTATCCAAAACCAGACCTGAACTGGGTCCGATTTTCAGAACCAAATCCAAAACTGGAATTGAGATTTTTCTTTTTGTGTGTTTTTTATAAAAAGAAACACACCCAAATTGGAATCAGGATTTAGTTTTTCTAAGAACCGGACCTGGAACCAGAACCATTCTAATGCATTTTCTAGAACCAGGACCGGATGATCCTCATCAAAGTCAAAAACCACCCAACATTGCAGGTCAGTAGTAAGTACTTGTTTGTAGTAGCCTGGGTTTGTCTGACTCCACATGGACGTCGTTTGTGCGACTGTCATCACCAGATAGGTGCCAGAAGTGTTGGTATTTTGGCTGGGTGGAATGTTATACTCATGTGTGAGGATCCCCTTCATCTCCATCTGACTGTCAGTGTCTTTTATGCATTGCAGAATGTGGTAAAATGTTATAGAAAGTTTTAAAGGGTTATTATAGCCTCTCATGAGCGTCGTCACTGACTGGTCACTAGTTTTTTTTTCCCTCCCTATAGTTGCATGTCAGTTTTGGATTCTACTGCTCACCTAATTCTTAACTTAATTGCTACTGTCCTTTCGATGCCTTTTGCATTTGCTTGTGTTAGGAGGGAGGGAGGCAGGGAGGGAGTTGATAATCAATGGTTCCACCTGCAAACCAGCAACTCATATAAACCCAAATGAACAGATAACTATGTAATAACCAGTGTTGTCTGGTTATCACATATTAGGCTTCTCTTGCAGATACCAATAGTGTATATTCTCATTTTAAAAAGAAGAAGGATATGTATTTTGAAAAAACCTGAAATTTACTGGCACCATCTGGTTACAAATTATTTTACTTTTTAACACAATTCTGATTATGAATATGCCAGTTTTCAATTTTCACAAAATGACTGATAGACACAAAGATTATGCATATTAATTTTCTGATTTTATTACCTTAAAAAAAGAATGCAACAAAAAACAAAGAACCTACAAAGCTAGACTCCTAGAACCAAACCAACACTTGTGAGGGAATTGAACCCAAGTTCTATGAAAAACCATAGAACTCTGCCCAATTACAACACAAGTTCCTAGACCCAACCCACACAAACCCACCCCAGCTCACAAAGTTAGTCACCATCAACTTGTAATTCTCTTTTTAAAATCATGTTTTTCAATCAAATTGCAATTATCCTCCCAAAAGTCCTTATGTTTTTAAGTATTGTTTAAAATCAAAATTTGGCTTGCAATTGGCCCATGGATTATCAAGTCAATTTTCCACAATCGTGATGATCTGGTCCATATTGTCCACTTACAAGTGATAGTGCCTTAAAGCTATCAACACCCCAACAAGATTAAAAACATGTTCAATTTCTATTTGTGAACTTGAGATTTCAAGAATCTATTTTGCAAGAAAACCCACATTCAAAAACTGGCCTTCATGCATATGCCACCAAGTTAATGGATTTGCACATGCAGATGAGGAAATAGACAACCTCTTAAACACAAACAACTTTCTAGTGACTCATGTTCAAGACGATTTCTCAATTGAGGCCCCAACTCCAAATGTATTTTCTTCAAGCTCCAATCTCACATCATCATTTGCTATAACAACCGCAATAGTACTAGGGTTTAGCCATTCAAAACACACCATCAAAAGTGGAATCACAATTTTGGCATCATATTCAAATGCCAATTTAATTACATCCCATGTCCCACCAAACTTTTCACAATGTGCAAAGCTTGGAAACGTGGATCCAACAATATATCCATTATGTTGTGAGCCTATAGGACATAAAAAAACCTCAAGAAATCCAAAAAAAGTTTGATCACTTTTATATTCTCAAGTTGCATATTTTTATGTTAAAGCAAGATCTCTACCTCAAAAGGGTCAAAAACTTTAAAAGAGTTAAATAACTGTAACAACTTAACTTTCATGTTCATACTCTAGGTGATAGTTGTTCTCCAAGCATCTGACAAGAACCAATGGCCCTTGGATTGATTTAGCACACATGTTAAAACAACAAGATTCAAAGCAAATGTGATTACTTTAATAATATCCCACACTTGGGTTTTAGGAACCTTCTATTAATGTAAAGCCACAAATAGTTGCCTACCATGATAGAGAATAATGGCATTTAAAAACCCCAAAGTCTTTTCCAACATAATGACCTTGTTAGTAAACCTTGTCTTCACAAAAAAAATTATTTTTTGGTGTTGCATCCCACTTTGAGCACAAGCTTGTTCCCATTCCTACCTCCCTTTCCTTAATTTTTTAGTATAAGTAATGGTTTTATGTAAACCTACTCGAGCATCCTTCACATTCACATGTTGTAGCCTAGTAGAAACTTTGTTCTCATTTGTATCAAATTGACAAGCTTTAGACATCACATGCCCAAACCATGTGCCTTCATAAACCCTAAAACTTTTCAAAGGTTCACAATCAATAATAAAATGTAGAGTTGTTGGCATAGCTACCAAATTAATGCTTTCAATTTTTACAAAATCGAACACTCGATGCAACAAGCCAAATTTTTCCAACAAAGATTAGAGTTGTGTAACCATGGATTGTCCAATCATTTCATTCATTTCAAACATCCCCAAAGTGACATGCATGGGGACCTAAGTGATTCAAAAAATTGATAACCAAAATGAAAATATCCACATTGCCATGAGACATTCATAGATCAAAACTAATAGACTTTATTACTATAGATGCAAGATTTGACACAACATGTTGGTCCGTGGTCTTTTTGACTATGGCAAGCAACATTTTTTCCACAAAAAAAAATCGAAATGAAATGGGAAAACCACACAGGGGCATGGGTGTAAAACTAACCTTCAAAGCCAAATGTTTTCACAACTGGAGAAGGCTTGTAACTTTTATAAGTATAGAGAACCAAATCTTCCAAAACTTGTTGCTAGTGTTCATCATTTTTTCCTATGGGTTTTTGGCACCAAAAAAATGAATAATTGCATAGCTAAAAGGATCTATCCTTTTCGTCCCTAGTTGCTATGAATGACTAGCAACAAGTTTTGCCATTGCACAAAATTTTTGTGGGTCAAAACATGTAACTAGGAATTAAAAAGGGCGTTGAATGTTAAACATAATTAATTCAAATTAAACATTTATTTTTTTATTACCATTTAAAACCATAGTAATCATGGCAAGTTATTCCTTCTTCCCTCATGTGAATGTTAAAAAACTTAGAGTAAAAATTCATTTGATCTAATTTTAAGTATTGGTTTTAATTTAGGACGTTTGAAAATGTACACCTATTGCATTAGATGGAGTCAATTTTGCAAAGGACTATCAAAAAGACTTTTATAATCAAAAAATATTCATTGAAAAGAATATAAATGATAAGAAAATATTGGTCACATCCAAAAAACATTCATACTTTTAAAAATGCTAAATTTGAAAACTTTAAAAATTCAAAGACTATTTCAAAATTGCTTCAAAATTTCAGAGCTTGAAGAGTCCTTTACCACATATAAATGGGATATAATGTATATGATGTATGAAGAAAAGTTATAGCTTAAAGTATAATAAAATGAAAGAATGTGAAAATTTAATTTTTGGTGATGATTTAAAATTTTGATCATTTTTCAAAATGAAACATTAAATCTATAAAGAATCTTGCACACTTTTAGAAACTCATAGTTATTCAATAATGACTAACAAAAAAAAAAAGTGATGCATTGGGGAACATTTAAATATTTTTTAGAACAAGTTACAAAAAATTTCATTCAAAAATTCATTTGCATGTAAAAGGTTATTTTGGGAAAAAGGACTACATGTCCTTTTCCAAAGTAACCCCTTCAGCTCCTAGTTACAACTTTTGACCTTTGTTTTTTTAGAGCAAAAAATTTCAGATGTGTAATTTGCAGATGAATAGTCATGGGATTGATCGCATTAACATTGTTGTACTTAAGTAAACCTTTGTGCAAAATAGATTTTTGGGCCAAAACATTGATAGTTGCTTGCTGTTGGATCTACATATTATGCAATGCAACAAATTTTGCAGATTCACCAAATGTACAAGTAGCCCATTGTTCATAGCAAAAAATCCCTAACATATAGACATGGAGTTGTGAAGTTTCCAAACCACAACTTGTGTTTCTACAATCATAAGTTTTGAAACATCAACAACATCTAACAATGTCACATTACCAAATTACAGATGCACATTCTCAACATTTGAAAATGATGAAAATATTATTTGATTAGGGGCAATTGATATATCTAACATCTTCATCAACTCCTTTCACATTTTGGACAAAATAGGGTTGTTGAAGCCTTTCAGCCATTGAAGATAGAAACCTAAACAAAAAAAAATAAAAATCTAAACCCACATTTTCAACAAAACAACATTGCTAAATTTCTTTAGCCATTGAGGATAGAGACCTTAACTAAAAAACAAACACACTAAACCCTAAATCCACATTTTGTAGTAGCCTTGAGGGTTGCTGAAGCTTTTTAGGCATTAAGATAGAAATCTTAAAAGAAACTAGACACATTAATACTCTAAACAACATTTGGAGTCAAGTTCCCAAACACAAAAAGAAACAAAAAGTTTGGAGCTTACCTCTATTGATTTCTTGGATTTGAGGAGTAGACCAATAGACTCACATTAATGCCAATCTTGCCGAAGTACATGTTCAACACCAAATTCATAGTATGAACATGCAATGCCGATATTGAACTCTTTGACAATGTACAACACCAACACCCAATTTGCCATCAAAGAAATCTATAAAGTTACAAAGTATGCACATAGTCAAGTGCACTCCAAGAAAACATAGTGAAAATCAAGGTGTGTGTGCACAATGCACATAGTTAGGTGCCCTCAATGAAAGTAAAGCAATTGAAATCAAGGTGCACTATGTGTGCATTGTGCACTCAAAAAAATAAATGAACATGTGCACAATGTTAAGTAGTGAGCATGCGTGCAATGCCAAGTAATGAGCATGCACACAATGTCAATGCTAAATTCACACACAATGCACAATGACAATGCTAAGTTTTGCATGAAAGAAATATGCAAAGCTGCAAAGCACTATGTGCCTATGTAGCCAAACAAATATGACCGATGAAGAGGCCAAGTTCCATTGAGTACTTAGATTGTATTCAAAGAAAGTAAAACAAATGAAATCCATATGTTTGTGTATGTTGTGCACTCAAAGAAAGCAATGAGTTGTAAACTTATGATGTTCTTGCAAAGTGCTAATTCCCAAGAGTAATGGAAATGAATAGGTAGAAAATGCACTCAAAGAAAGTAATGCAACCTAGAATCGATGTGTGTGTTATGTGAGCGCATGATGCACTCAAAGAAAGCCAAACACTCAATTGTGCTCCTGCTTTTACAAACCCTAATTCCTAACACCTAAACCCTACATGACATCAACCCTAGATGACATAAACCCTAAACCTAATGCATATATTGATTGTTAGAATGTGACCTCCAGGGATATCTATTCTATCTGAATGGGCCCTTTTGGATAAGGTTATTCGTAATGAAACTATAGCGATGGGTATCCAATGGTTGTGTATAAGGCTCCATCAAACTGAACCGAAAACCAGGATATGTATATATACATATGCAGCCACTATGTGGATGTATATCTAGATTTGTCTATATAACCGGACAACACTGGTAATAACTTAAGACTAGCATGTCCAAGATGGAGGGCAGTTTGTCTTGCTTTTTTTTTTTGGCCCCTGACTGTGTTCCTTCCCAATTTTCTCATACACTTATACACCCACTCCATTAGCACGTTGGGTACTTAATTTAAAAACTCAGGTTGAGGGATGCTGACAATCCAAAATTTGTCAGATAGCTAATAGATCAATGTGTGTTTGTTCTGTTTGCTAAGGCCGTACACACAGAGAGGGAAATATGCTGGGAAAGTAAGTGGAGACCCGTTGCGCATAAGTCGTGAAGGGTGTCAGGATTTTGAGCGGTGACTGGAAACTCTAGAAGTCGTTGGTACTTTGTTGCCTTCGCCGTTGGCTGCTGTATATTTACATAATGGCAACTGGTTTTGTGGTACTCAGATTCATGCTCTTGGGATTCTGCTCTCAAAGGGAATTATGTGCTCTGCATTTAAAAGAGTTGTGATGCAGAGTAAGTACCACTGTTAGCCAGTTTTTTCAATTTTAAGAGAACCTCCAGTCTCAGTTTTGCCTAGGGGTTTGTTTCTGTCTCTGATAATGCCACAACACCGGTAATGGTCCTTTTCATTACCTTTGTTGGGACTGTCGTAGTTTCACATGAGAATGAGAACAAGGTATTGAAAAGTGACTGCAATCCTTTTTTGAACAATGGGTTTCCATGGGAAAGTGCAATTGTTATGGAAATGTGTATGTTATTCATGTTGAGAACATTAAAAGTTTCAAAAATACGATGGTTTTATAAAAACTAAACAGGTGTTAACTTGTAACGAGTCACAATTTGACTTGTGGCTTTGTATATTGATGAAGGCTTGACCTGTGAGTCTAAGGTAATTATGATAACAACCAGAGGGCAAATTATAGTTGTTGTTGTTGCAAATTCTGTCATTGCATATGCCTAGTGGAAAGATATCTTAAGTACTCCCACAACAAATTTGGTTGTATTGAATTACCAGCACCCACCAAGACACTAATTGGACATTCTCTCCATTAGATGGGGACCATTTTTTATTCTTGTACTTACTTTTTATTTAATCACCCTTAGATAGCTGAGTTAGTCAATTTAAAGCCCCTACCTAACTATACTTTAAAAAAAATAAAAATAGTACAAGTTCCTTCCTTTCTTCCATTTTATCCTACTTGACTACCTACCTACTTGAAACGACATACTTACCTAGTCTTTTGTACTCATTGACATGGACCTACTTGTATGGGCCCATCTACTTACTTACCTACATATTTCACTATCTACCTATTTCCCCTAAACCTAATAGCCTACGAATGTCAAAAGATCAAATATCATCATCATCACATGCAAGTATTGCAAAATTTTTGGCATCCTCCACTTAAGTAAAACCTTTAACACTCTAATGGTAATATAAGATGGACCTCAAATGCATGTATTGCACATAGTTATATTGGAATACTTGCATCTAGGATACATTACAAAATTATCAACTATTATTTAAGGTAGGGGCTTAAACAAGGAGAGAATAACAAAATGCAATATTTTCATGTTGTTAGAAACTCTAGTTGTAAATCTAGCAAAATGCTTAAAATGATTATAACATCTTCATGTAATACTAAAAACTTAAATTGAAAATGGGAAAACATTTAAGGTGGTGCATTGTTAAGTCATTTTCTTGGGGTTTCTTATTGTTTTGTAATGCTTTTATTTACATTTTAATTTCTTCTTCAAGTTTTTTTTAAAAATAATTCTTTTTCTTTTTATTCTTCTTACCTGCTAGAAAGAGAGAGGAAGGGGGAAGGATTAGAAACTAACTGGGTTAAGGTGTTGTGGTTGCAACTCATCCAAGAATGGCCATAATGGCCTCAGCCCAA
>Ga0116226_10006472_pt1 | contig 10519 bp, 7 predicted proteins | sample S1TSphfallax_FD_89692 | JGI IMG/M metagenome (GOLD analysis project Ga0116226, IMG submission 89692) | Host-associated microbial communities from peat moss isolated from Minnesota, USA - S1T2_Fa - Sphagnum fallax MG | ecosystem: Host-associated > Plants > Peat moss > Unclassified | place: USA...
AACGCTTTTTCATTCTGTGAACCTGTGTGCGATGGGAAAGCGACGCCCCACTCCAAATGCTTTCGCCGTGATGCGCAGGCCGGGCGCGGCCTGCTGGCGTTTATATTCGTTTCTGTCCACTTTTCGGACAATGTCGCGGACTAACTCTTCCGAGATTTCAAGCTGGCGGGCAATTTCGGGAACGGCTTCAAAACGCTCGATATACGCTTCCAAAATGGCATCCAGCACCGGATATTCGGGCAGGCTGTCGGTGTCTTTCTGGTCGGGTCGCAGTTCGGCTGAGGGCGGCTTGGTCAGCGTGTTCTCGGGAATGGGCGCGGGCAGGCCCTGGTCCAACGCGCGGCGATTGGCAATTCTTGACAACCGGTACACCATGGTCTTGGGCACATCACTAATGACGGCGAGTCCGCCGCACATATCGCCATAAAGCGTGCAATAGCCGACGGCGATCTCGCTTTTGTTGCCGGTGGTCAGCACCAGCGCGCCATATTTATTCGAAAGCGCCATCAGCGTGACGCCGCGCAAGCGCGATTGCAGATTTTCCTCGGTCACGTCCGGCTGACAGCCGGTGAACAATGGGTTGAGCGTGGCCATCATGGCCTGGTAGCCGTTGTTGATGGAAACCACTTCAAAGCGGATGCCGAGGTTTTCGGCCAGCGCGCGCGCGTCGGCCAGGCTGTGATCAGAAGAATGCGGGCCGGGCATGCCAACGCCCATGACGTTTTCTTTGCCGATGGCTTCGGCGGCGATGGCGGCGACCAGAGCGGAATCAATGCCGCCGCTGAGGCCCACCAGAACGCGTTTGAAGCCGCACTTGCGAATGTAATCGCGCGTGCCCAGCAGCAGTGCTTCATACGCGGCTTCGTCACCGACAATGTGGTTGGCGTGGTCTTCACCCGTACCGCTGCCGGGATCAAACAGCACCAGGTCTTCTTCAAAAGACTTGGCCATGGCGGCCATTTCGCCTTGCGCGGTCATGGCGAAACTGGAGCCGTCGAAGACAAGCTGGTCGTTGCCGCCCACCATGTGCGTGTAGATGACGGGCAGATGGAAACGCTGCGCGGCGGCTCGAAAGATGGATTCGCGCTGGCGGCGCTTGCCTATGTTCCAGGGGGAAGCGTTAATGGTAATGATGATTTCCGCGCCCTTGTTCACCAGTTCTTCAATAGGGTCGCGGGAGTAGCGGCGGCGCTCCCAGAACTGTTTGTCATTCCAGGCGTCTTCGCAAATAGCCAGAGCCACGCGTCGGCCGGCAATGGTGACAATGTCCTGGGCGGTGCCGGGTTCGAAGTAACGCGCTTCGTCGAAGACATCGTAATTGGGCAGCAGCATCTTGGTCTGTTTGAAGACCACCTGGCCGCGGCAAAGGACGGCGGCGGAATTTTGCGCCTTGATAGCGGAATGTTCGGGCGAGCGGGAAACGTAACCGACAATGAGCGTGGTTTTCAGAGCGGCGGTTTCGCAGGCCAGGGTTTGCAAGGCCGATTCGGTGCGGTCGAGGAATGAATCCTTTTCCACCAGGTCGCGCGGCGGGTAGCCGGATAAAGCCAGTTCGGGGAACACCACGACATCCGCGCCAGCGGTTTCAGCGCGTTTTGCGAATTCAACAATTTTGACCCTGTTGGCATCCAGATCCCCCACCGTGTTGTTGATTTGGGCCAGGGCAATACGCATGGAAATCTTATTGTAGCGGCGGGGCGTTCGGAAAGCGTTACTCTGAAGAAGGAGGCGAAATGATAAGAATTTCTTTCGTCATAACTTCCGCGCTGGTTTTAGCGGGCGGAATGAACCAGGTTTATGCTCAGCATGCGGGCGGGGGTCATTCATCGGCCGGGCATGGCGGACTTTCTCATTCCAGTTCCGGTTTCAGCGGCCGCTCCAGTTTCAGCACACCGCTTTCCGCGCAAAGCGGCGTGATCGGTATTAAGGCGGGTGCACTTCCCACCGGGCCGTATCGGACGGGGCGCGGCAATACTTACGCAGGCCGACGATATCCGGTGGTTTACGGCTATTACCCCTATTTCGATCCGTTCCTGGACTATGACAATGGATTTTCCTCCAGCGGCCCTAGCCAGACTGACCCGGGTCAGGAAACCGCCAATGTGACGGCCAATTTACTGGGCGAACAGGTTCAGCGTTTGTCAGCGGAGGTGGACGCGATGCGGAATCAGCAGGTACCAGAAAATGATGTCCCCATGGCGCGTCGGCGTTATAACGCTCCGCCGATGCTGCCGGAAGATGAAACGCCGACATCCGCGCCCGTAACGCTGATCTTGCGCGACGGCAAGAGCGTGAAAATGAACAGCTATGCCGTCATGGGGCAGCAGATTTGGGATTTCAGCGTCCAGCCCGCCAAAAAAATCGCCTTAGCGAGTATTGATTTGCCCGCTTCGCGGACGGCCACGGAGGCTGCGGGCGGGGAGTTTCCAGAAATTCCCTAGATCTTGCTATTGAAAGGAAAACAGGCTAAGCTTGCAATAAGAAATCGCTATTGAAAGCTTCCTTTCAAACCCGGGTCGGGACATATGTGACGGCCAGAATCCCGCAGGAGTCCTTCCAGGCCTATATCCCTATTCCCCTGCCGCCCGATCCGCCCGTATCCATGGCGGGCATGGAACCGCTTCTTGAGAAGGCGAACCAAGCGTTAGGCCGTCTGGACGGCATCACGCTGGTTTTGCCTGATCCAGACCTTTTCATTTATATGTATGTGCGGAAGGAAGCTTTGCTTTCTTCGCAGATTGAAGGCACGCAATCTTCCCTCTCCGATCTGCTGATGTATGAAAGCGAAGAGCATCCCGGCGCTCCGCTGGATGATGTGCAGGAAGTTTCGCGTTACGTGGCAGCGATGACGTATGGGTTGCAGCGTCTGCGCGAGGGTTTTCCGCTTTCCCTCCGGCTGCTGCGCGAAATTCACGAAGTCCTGATGACAGGCGGGCGCGGGGGACACCAGACACCCGGCGAATTCCGGCAATCCCAAAACTGGATTGGCGGCACACGGCCGGGGAATGCCGCCTTCGTGCCGCCGCCTCCAGAGGAAGTAGACCGGTGCCTGGGTGATTTCGAACGGTTTCTGCATGCGACTGATCCGCCAATGTCGATTCTGGTGAAAGCCGCACTCTGCCATGTGCAGTTTGAGAGCATTCACCCGTTTCTGGACGGCAACGGACGTCTGGGCCGGCTGCTGATCACCTTTCTGTTCTGCGCCAAGGGGGTGATGAAAGACCCGTCGCTTTATCTCAGCTTGTATATGAAGCGAAACCGAAAGCGCTATTACGAACTTTTGCAGGAAGTGCGGGTCAATGGCAACTGGGAAGACTGGGTCGAATTTTTTCTGCACGGAGTGGAAGAGACGGCGACCCAGGCGGTGGAAGCGGCGCGGCAGATTGTGGCGGTCTTGTCAAAGGACCGCAAAAGAGTGGAGCAAACGGGGCGCGCGGCACGGTCGGCACTGCTGCTGTTTCAGATGCTGCAGCGGCGGCCCATTATTTCGATTGCGACCGCCGCGACGATTCTGAAACTTTCGAAGCCGACTGTGGCGAAATCAATTGAAGTTTTGCTGAAGCTTGGAATTTTGAATGAGGCGACAGGCAAGCTGAAAGGCCGTTTATTCGCCTATAAAGAATATATTGCGATTCTGGGCATTGGCACGGAACCTCTCCCGCGTTAACTAATCCCAGAAATCCAGGCCGAGCAGTTTGCGGCCCAAGTCAGTTAATTGTGCCGTCGCGTATTTTGTTTTTTCCCATGCGCGCGCGTCGCCGGGAAAGGCGAACCCTTCGGGCGCACGGCGTTCGCGCCAGGATTCAATGCGGCGCTGGCGGATTTCTTCATTTCCGCTGTCAGCGGGCGTCATGGAAATATATTGCGCCATGCGGACTTTATTTTCGGACGTGTTGGGGCGAATACCATGGGCCAGAAGGCTGTTGAATATCAGCAGATCACCGGCTTTCATGGGCACCGGCACCACTTCATAGCCTTCGATGTCCGGCTTGAAGCCATCGCGGTCCGCGGGCTGGCGTTTCTTCCATTCTTCAAAATGATGAAACAGTTCAGGCACGCACTGGAAGCCGCCGGTTTCACCATCCACATCCACCAGCGATAAAACGCCTTGCACGTTGACCGGAAGCGGGTCCAGCGTGGTGTCCACGTCGTTATGGATGAAACCCATGAAGGCGCGGCCGCTTTTGTTCGGCGTATTAAGGTTGGCGCGGTCGATGGTGACCCACAGCTTTTCGTCGTCCCAGATATCGACGAAGGCGTCGTAGATTCTCGGGCACTGGCGGTTATCCCAAAGCGTCTGGTGATTGTAGACCTCCACCATGCCGCTGTTGTTCAGTTCTTTCATGGCGTGGTCGCGCAGTTGCGCGGCATACCAGGTTTGCTGGTCATTGGGGTCTTTCTCCTGAAACTCCCAAAGAAATTTCACCAGCCGCTGGACATTCTCGGTCGGAACGGCTTGGCGCACCACGACGAACCCATAGGTCTGCCAGTGGGCAAAATCTTCCGGCGAAAGAACGCGCAGGGGAAGCTTCTTCTTAATCTCGCGCAGCGGCTCGCGCTGGGCCGTCACGTTCAGGCTGTTCTGGCCGGGCTTGCCGGTCTTTTCTTCTGTTGCAATCATCATGCTGTCACCTGAAATGAATTTATATCCGTTTGGATGAGCCATGTGATCGTGGCATGCCAATTACTGATACGATTGTCCTAACTGAATCGCGAATTCGTCCATTTTGAAGCCATATCTGGAACACATTGCCGCGCCCAAAGACTCATCGTGGGTGCTGTTCGACCGCAAGCTGAAGTCAATTCCATTTGAATGGCATTACAACAGTGAATATGAGCTGACGCTGACACTAAACAGCCGGGGGCAGCGTTTCATCGGCGACAACGTTTCTTCTTATGACGATGGCGACCTGGTGCTGATTGGTCCGAAGATTCCGCATACCTGGTGTTCGCGCCAGGACGTGGAACCGGGCCAAATGCATCAGGCGTTGGTGCTGTGGTTTAGTGATGAATTCGTGAAAGGAATCGTTGAACCGCACATTGAGTTTCGGCCCATTCTGAATCTGCTGGCGAAGTCGTCGCGGGCGCTCACTTTTTCAGAAGGCGTGCGCAGGAAAGCACGGTCCATTATTTGCGAGATGCCGGGTCAAAGCGCGGGCGAGAGGCTGCTGGGACTTCTCAAAGTTTTAATGCTGCTGGCCTCCGACACGCGGGCTTCGTTTCTGACATCAGTGGCCAACCAAACCGAGAGTTTCCCGCTGCCGACCGAGGAGCGGATCGGGAAAGTGATCTCGTATCTGCATGCTCATTACCGTGAGGAGATAGCGGTCTCGCAGTTAACTCGCCTGGCTGCCCTGAGCCGCAGTTCGCTTCATCGTCTTTTTAAGTTACAGACACGAATGACTGTCGGCAACTACGTGGCACAACTACGAGTAGGCAATGCCTGCGCGTTGTTACTAAATTCCAAGAAGCCTATCTCCATTGTGGCGGAAGAAGTAGGTTACAGCAGTCTGGCGCATTTCAACCGCCAATTCAAAGCAGTGAAGAATCAGACTCCGCGCCAGTTCCGGCTAGCCTTTACATAACTTCATCTCCGAATGAGTAACTGCCAGTGGGTCGAGCATCGTATAGCTATACGAGCGCCCATGATGACGCTCCAAGTTGAAGGAGAAAACTACTATGAAGACAACGTTGATCTCGGGTTTCTTGATTCTGGGCATGAGCGTATTCGCCGCCAGCAAGACTCACAAGGTGGATATCCAGCAGGATTCAGTGATTGAAGGAAAGACTGTAAAGGCCGGCGAGTATAAGCTCTCGTTTGAGAATGGGAATGCGGTTCTGCAGATGGGCAAGGAGTCCATACAGGTCCCGGCGCATGAGGAGACAATCGCCAACAAAGTGTTCTCGGATGAACTGACGTACGTGGACAACAAACTGGAGGCGATTAATATCGCCGGAACGACCACGAAGATTGTGTTTGAACCGGCCGGTTCGGCGCAGTCGGGTTTGTAGGAGCGGAAGCGGGAGTTTTCCCGCGCGGAGCAGGCGCTTCGCCGAATGACATAGAGTTTTTCCAGCCCTATGTCATCCCTGAGAAGTTTCCAAGCGAAACCAAACTGTTTTAAGTGGCGCTATTTCCAGGGCGGCGAACGCTTGCCATCTGTCTGCTGATTTTGCTTAGCGCTGCTTCCTTGGCTGGCACTACGGTAGCTGGCACTACGGTAGCGAGCGCACCCCAACCCCGGCCCCATGTGTCTACGTATCTCGAACTGTCGCGCGGGAACCTGGACAGCCGGCTGGTAGAAGTGACGGGCGTAGTCCATTCCGCGCATGTCGGGGAGATCTGGGGCAGGAAGGTTTTGCTGCTGGACCTGCATACGCTGGACGGCGGCGAACTGACGGTGCATGTTCTGGATTTCCCGCAAGACTTTCTGGACAATGTGGTGGACAGCACGGTGGTGGTTCGGGGCGTTTGCGGAACGGTCTTCAACAGCCGGCAGCAGCTTGTGGGGGTGCGGCTGTTTGTGCCAAATGCCAGCCAGATTGAACGGGAACTGGCGCCGGTGGAACCGTTCCGGCTGCCGCTGTCGTCTCTGGCCAGTTTGCTGCGCTTTAATCCCGGTCCGGCCATTCAGCATCGGGTCCGGGTAATGGGCACGGTGACGCTTCAGGTGCCGGGCAGTCTGCTTTATCTGCAGAGCGGCGCACTGGGCATTCGTGTCGAAACCTCTCAGACGGCGATTTTTCCTTTAGGCGCGCAATTGGAGGCGTTCGGCTTTGTCGCGGCGGAAGGATATTCGGCCACGCTGCAGAATGCGGTTGTTCGGCTTGTTTCGGGGCCGGGCCCGATGCCGGAGCCGGTGCGCGTTGCCGCCGGAGACGTGATTGGCACCAAAGACGGATTCACGTACGCGCCTTATGACGGCGTTCTGGTGCGGGTGGACGGCAAGATTCTGGAGCGGATTCCGCAGGTGAAGAGCCAGTTGTGGCTGGTGCAGGGTGGGGGACAAGAATTTCAGGCGGAACTGGGCGAAACCGAGGAGCGCACGGGCTGGATTGAGCCTGGATCTTCGGTCGTGCTGACGGGCGTCTGCCGCATGGAGACCGATAAGCGCGGCACGCCGAAGTCGTTTCGCATTCTGCTTCGCAGCCCGGCTGATATCAGCATTTTGCGGACAGCGCACGCAAACGTGTCCACGGTTTCGGCCGCCGCGGCGCTGGTGGTGCTGCTGGCGGGCGGCGTGGTCATCCTGTGGTTTGAATGGCGTTCGCGGAAGGCGTGGGCGGCCGGTGATGAGGCGGTCTCCGATGACGCGAGCGACAAACAGGGTGCCCGGCGGGCAGTCTTTCTCCGGGTCTCGAAGGTTGCGGCGGCCGTCAGCGGCGCGCTGGGCGCGCTGGTTTTGATCGGCTGGGCGGCGAATATTCCGCTGCTGAAGAGTATCCGCGGGGATTTTCCCAGCATGAAAGCGAATGCCGCGTTCAGTTTGGTGACTGCCAGCCTCGCCATCTTGCTCATCCGGACAAAGGTTTCACGGGTATTGGCGGCCATCACGGCGGTTGTTGGCGGTCTGACGCTGGTGGAATATCTCACCGGCTGGAATTTGCATATAGATCAGGCGCTGTTTCCGGAATCAGGATTGCTGCTGTCCACCACCAGCCCGGGAAGAATGGCGCTAACGACGGCTTCTTCCTTTTTCCTTCTTGGCTGCGCGCTGGCGTTCATTCAGTCTCCGCGCTTCACGGCAGTGGCGCAGGCGCTGGCGCTGCTGACCGGGGCGTTCTCGCTGCTGGGCATCAATTGCTACGTCTACGGCATTCACAATTTTGAGGGCGTGGCGGTGTATGCAGCGGCTTCGCTGCATGGCGCAGCCGGTTTGCTGCTGCTGAGCCTGAGTATGCTGTGCCGTTATCCGGATCGCGGTCTGATGCGCGCCATCGGTTCGCCGGCTCCCGGCGGGGTGATGGGTCTCCGGCTGCTGCCGCGCGTGATGGTGCTGCCTTCGGTGCTGGGCTGGATCCGCTGGCAAGGCCAGTTGCTGGGGTATTACGACACCGCTTTTGGGCTGGCGCTGTTCACCACCATCAACGCCTCCTGCTTTGTCTTTTTGATCTGGGGCACGGCGTTTGTCCTGAACAGGCTGGAGCAGACAAGGGAGCGGGCCGACACTGAAGTGCGGAGTTTGAATGAAACGCTGGAAGCGCGCGTGGCGCAGCGGACGGCTGAACTGGAAGCCAGCGAGGAGCGTTTCCGTTCCATTATCGACGCGGTGAAGGACTACTCGATTATTACGCTGGACTCCGGCGGCAACGTGACCAGCTGGAACTCGGGAGCGGAGCGGCAGAAAGGCTACCGGGCGGAAGAGATTCTGGGAAAGCACTTGTCCACGTTCTATTCGGAAGAGGAACGCGCGCAGGGCGTGGCCGACAGAGAACTGGCGCTGGCCAAGGCCAACGGGGAATGTCGTAAGGAAGGCTGGCGTTTCCGCAAGGACGGCCGCCGCTTCTGGGCCAGCGCACTGATTACCAGCGTGTGGAACAGCGACGGCAGCCTGCGCGGATTTTCGAAGATTACCCAGGACATTACCGCGCAAATGCTGGCCCAGGAGCGGCTGCGCGTGGTGGTGGAAGCGGCTCCAAACGCGATTGTGATGGCGGGCGCGGATGGCACCATCGCCCTGGTGAATGCGCAAACGGAGAAGCTTTTCGGGTATGAGCGCGAGGAATTAATGGGGCGGCCGGCGGAAATCCTGCTGGCCGGGCGGCTTTATGGCGCCGGGGAAGCCAGGGACCGGGCGGTGCGACGGGAACTGACCGGGATTCGGAAAGACCGCGGCGAGGTGCCGATAGAGATCAGCCTAAACCCTATTGAAACCAGCGAGGGGAACTTCCTGCTGGCCAACATCATCGACATCAGCGAGCGCAAGAAGTCTGAAAAGATGCTGCGCGACCAGGCGCGGATTATCGACCTGGCAAACGACAGCATTTTCGTCCGCGACCGCGAGGACCGCATCATTTACTGGAACGAGGGCGCGGAACGGCTGTATGGCTGGTCGAAGCAGGAGGCTCTGGGACGGGCCACTCACGAATTACTTCAGACGCAGTTTCCCCGCTCACGGGCAGAAGCAGCGGAGCGGCTTTCCTCCGACGGCCGCTGGACGGGTGAGCTGATTCACACGCGGCGCGATGGCTCACAGGTGACCGTGGTCAGCGCCTGGACGCTGCAGCGCGACCATTTCAGCCATCCATTGGCGGTGCTGGAGATGAATTACGACATCACGGAACGCAAGCGCGCGCAACGGGCGTTGAATGAGGCGCACCAGATGCTGGAGCAGCGGGTGGCGGAACTGGCGAAGACCAACGAAGAGCTGGCGCGGAAAAGTGAGGAAGTGGAAGCCTTTGTTTACATTGTGTCGCATGATCTGCGCGCCCCGCTGGTGAATCTGCAGGGCTTTTCCAAGGAACTGGAAATGAGCTGCGAAGAGCTGCGGGAAACGGTCTTCCCCGCCCTGGAGCCTGGGACGCCTGCGCGGCACCGCATTCACGCCGTCCTGAATGAGGAGATTCCGGGGTCACTGCGCTATATCAGCGCCAGCACCAGCAAATTCCGGCGTTTGATTGAATCTCTGCTGGAACTGGCGCGATACGGAAAACAGGCGCACCGGCCGGAGGAACTGGACCTGGATGCCATGGTGCGGAACACGCTGGACCTGATGCGGCTATCGATTGCAGCCAGCGGCGCCGAGATATCTGTAGGGCCCCTGCCGCGTGTGCACGGCGATGCCACGGCCGTGGGCCAGGTGTTTGCCAATCTAATCGGCAACTCCGTGAAATATCTGCAGGCCGGGCGGCCGGGAAAGATTGAGATCGGCGGGGAAAGGGAATCGGGGGTGGTTCATTGCTGGGTGCGCGACAACGGTGCCGGTTTGCCGGCCAGCGCGAAGGCGCGGCTGTTTCAGGTGTTTCAGCGTTTTCATCCGCAACTGGCCGAAGGCGAGGGGATGGGACTGGCCATTGTAAAGCGCATTGTGGAACGGCACGGAGGCAGGATCTGGGCGGAGGGGGAAGAGGGCGCGGGCAGCACTTTTCACTTCACGCTGGCGGACGGTTAATTTTATGGAAAACGTAATACTGGCGAGTTTTCTGCCGCACGGCTATTGCATGCAATGGCAGCCCGGTTTGATTGGCACGCATATGGCTGCCGATGCAGCGATTGCGCTGGCGTATTTCTCGATTCCCAGCCTGCTTTTCACTTTTATACGCAAGCGTCCTGATATTAAGTTCAACTGGATTTTTCTGGCGTTTGGGTTATTTATCATGGCTTGCGGCATCACGCATGTGATGGAGATTGTGACGCTTTGGGTGCCGGCTTACCGATGGTCTGCGTTTTTCAAGGTGGTGACGGCGCTGGTGTCGGTGGTGACGGCGTGCGCGCTGTTCCGGATGATGCCCAGCATTTTGCAGATTCCCACGCCCGGCCAGCACCAGAGCCTGAAAGACGCCGAACTGGCCGTGCGCA
>Ga0116226_10006473_pt1 | contig 10519 bp, 10 predicted proteins | sample S1TSphfallax_FD_89692 | JGI IMG/M metagenome (GOLD analysis project Ga0116226, IMG submission 89692) | Host-associated microbial communities from peat moss isolated from Minnesota, USA - S1T2_Fa - Sphagnum fallax MG | ecosystem: Host-associated > Plants > Peat moss > Unclassified | place: USA...
GATGTCGTCGATGGCGTCCTGCACCGCTGTGCGCACACGCTCGACGTCCGCCTCCGACGGCGCCTCCGCGTTCACGCGGTAGATCAGCTGGTGGAGCAGACCGAGCTTGGCGTAGCTTTGGATGTCGTAGGCCATGGGCGGCACACGCTCGCCCAGCGCCTCCAGCGCCTCTACGGGCCGGCGGGTGATGCGGGCGGCGGCGGCCTTGCCCATGGCGTGGACCAGCACATCGGGCGAGCGCAGTGCAATCAACCGGTTGGCCTGATAGCCGTGGGCCAGAAAGGCGCCGGACATGGCCTTGCCGACGAGCAGCGCGACGATGGGGTGGCCCGCAAGCCGCGCCTGGGCGTAGGCGTCGGCGGCCGCGGCGCAGGCCAGGTGAACGCCCAGCATCTCTTCGCGCAGACCATAGGCTTGGCCGACCACATCGACCACGGCGACGATGGGACGGCGGCTTGGCGCGTCGTCGTCGGCCGTGCGCGTCTCGCGCAGCAACCGCGCCAGGGTCCAGCCCTCCTCCAGACCCACCTCCCCTGTCCGGGCGCGGGGGAGGCGCGCGTGGGGATCGGGCACGACGGCGATGAAACGGGCGGTCTCATCGCCGAGCTTGGCGTCGGCATAGATCACCGAGGGTTGGCCAAAGGCGGGCGCGCCGGACACGCCAACGAGGCGGTTCAGCCAGGCGCCGCCGAGGCTTTGGTTTGACTCGCTCATGCGGCCTCTCCTTCGCCCCAGGTGCTTCGCATGGCGAGGGGATCGGCGGGTTGGGCGGGATCGTAGGCGGCGACGCGGGCTAAATAGGCCGCTACCTGCTCGGTACGGGCAGGCGCGCCGACGCCGGCTGTGAAGGCCGCGCGTACAGCTTGTGCAATGGCGTCGGCGTCGTCCTCGACCAAGGTATCGACAAAGCCGGTCGCCGCGCGCTGAGCGCCGCCGATCAGGCTCCAGATCAGCCGCCGGTCCGAGGCGTCGAGTTCGGCGACGCCAGCCTCCTGTTCGATCACCTCTGGCCCGTTCATGCCAAGGCGCGCCTGGGGCGTGGCGATCAGATAGCTGCACAGACCGGCCGCCAGCGACATGCCGCCAAAACAGCCGACCAGGCCCGCCACCACGCCAACGACGGGCACATAAGGACGAAGCGCCACGATGGCGGCATGGATTTCAGCGATCACGGCGAGACCCAGATTGGCCTCCTGCAAGCGCACGCCGCCCGTTTCAAACAGGATGACGGGGCGGGTCGGAACGCCCTTCAGATGATCCTTCAGGGTCAGCTCAAGCGCGCCGGCGATCTTGGCGCCCGACACCTCGCCCATGCTGCCGCCTTGAAACCGGCTCTCAATTGAGGCGACCATCGCGGGCGCGCCGTCGATTTGGCCGCGCAGAATCGTCACGCCGTCGTCGGACTGGGGCGTGATGCCTTGGAGCGGCAGCCAAGGCGATGTCAGCCGGTCGAACGGGCCGAGCAATACCCGCGCCGTACCCGGATCCAGGATCGCAGCGGCCCTGTCGGCCGCGCCCAATTCGATGAAGCTTTTGCGCGCCAGGAAGCGTTCGAAATCTTGTGGCGAGGGGGCGACGGTCATGGCGCGAGCTGCTCTGCGGCTTGACCTAAGCGCAACGCCACCATGCCAGGCGTTGCGCCAAAGTCGTTGATCTCGATCCGCACAGCCCGGTCGAAACGGGTGAAGAAGCGATCCACCACGCTGCGCCATATCGCGCCATAGCCATCGACGCTGGTGGTGATCGTCACATGGGCCGCGCCGTCAGTCGAAGGCTCGATCAAGACCTCAAGGTCGCCCGAACCCACCACGCCCACATAGGCGCGGCCGTTCACGGGCGCGGAGGCGGCTGGATAGTCGTAGGTGAGGACTTCCATGGGTTAGTTGGCTCCGTGTAGAGGCGCGCCGCGATCTAGCGCATCGATAAACAGGGCCGCCGCCAGCATGTCCGCAGCGCCGCCCGGCGAGGCGTTTAACGACACAAGGGTCTCATCCAGGCGGGCGAGTGCAGCCAAACCGGCAGGCGACGCGCAACCGCCTGCGGCCAGCACCGCCGCCGCGCCGATCTTGGCGGCGTCGAGCGCGGGAAGGCCGCCCCGATGCAAGAGGCAGGTGTCGTCCATCACCGCGACCACAGCCATGAGCGCATCGAGCCGCGCCAGGCGCTCGTCCACACCTCGCGCTCGCGCCGACCGCAGCGCCGGAAGGCAGACCTGGAGCGCGTGGGGAAAGCCCGCCAGGGCCTCTGCCCGCGCACCGCCAACGCCGTAGCGCGCGGCGACGACGCGTCCATGAGACAGGCTTGTCTGGCCGAAACGGTCGGGGAGCTTGGCGAGTTCAGCCGCTGTCGCCCCCACGTCGCCGATGTCGGCGCTTTGGCGCATGGCCACGGCGGCGATCATCAGGCCGAGCGCCCAAATGGCGCCGCGGTGGGCGTTGGCGCCGCCGGTCGCCGCCAGCATGGCCTGCTCCCCCGCCCGTCCGATGACGGCGAGGTGTTCGCGGAGCGCAACGCTGGGCGCGCGATCCAAAGACGTCAGGGCCATCTCATGGAAGAAGGGGCCGAGCGCGATAGCCGAGCAGCGGAGCGCGGCCAGGCTCATATCGGGATGCACGCCACAGCCCCGACCATCCACCAGCGCGGGCTTGGGCGTCAGCTCCGCCTCGTCGATCAGGGCTCGGACCGCCGCCTCGGCTAACCGCGCGGCGATGGCGGTATCGTGGGCGACGTCGATATGGAGCGCGTGGCGGATCATCGGCTCACCAACTGCGGAACCGGGCCGGCGGCTTATAGAGGCCGCCGGACCAGGCCACGAGATCGTCGATGCTACGGGCCGCCAGCAAGGACCGATTGGCCTGGCCTCGGCTGACGCTCAGATCTTCAGGCAGAGCCACGACGCCCCGGGCGCGCAAGTCCGCCGTGACCTTAGGATTAGCGCGGCGGCCGATCTCGGTCGCGCCAGCCACGGCCGCCACAGCCGCGCGGCGCTCCTCGCCCTCGACCTTATAAAGATAGGCTATGCCCTCCTCGGTCACCACATGGGAGACATCGTCGCCATAGATCATCACCGGCGCGATCGGCATCCCGCTTTTGCGGCCGACCTCGACCGCATCCAGCGTTTCGACGAAAGCCGGCGCCCCGCCCGCCTTGAAGGTCTCGAGCGTCTGGACCACCAGCTTTCGGCCGCGCGATACAGGCGCGTCCTTGGTCATCAGGCTGAGCCAAGCCTCGCTGGCGTGGCGGCGTCCGTGCGGGTCGTGACCCATGTTGGGCGCACCGCCAAAGCCCGCCAGCCGACCCAGCGTGACGGTGGAGGAGTTGGCGTCGGCGTCCATCTGCAGGGTCGAACCCACGAACAGATCGACGCCATACTGGCCGGCCAACTGACAGAAGACGCGGTTGGAGCGCAGCGACCCATCATGCCCCACGAAAAAGACGTCGGAGCGTTCGCGGATATAGTCCTCCATCCCCACTTCGCTGCCAAAGCAATGCACGCTCTCCACCCAACCGCTTTCGATGGCGGGGATCAGGGTGGGATGGGGATTTAGGGTCCAGTTGCGGCAGATCTTGCCCTTGAGGCCCAGCGACTGGCCATAGGTCGGCAGCAGCAACTCAATCGCGGCTGTGTCAAAGCCGATGCCGTGGTTCAGGGCGGTGACGCCATGGCGCTCATAGACGCCGCGGATGATCATCATGCCCATCAGGATTTGCAAATCGCCGATGTGGCGCGGATCGCGGGTGAACAAGGGCTCCACCGCAAACGGCCGATCCGCCTGCACCACCACATCGACCCAGGAGCCGGGGATATCGACCCGCGGTAGCTCATCGACGATCTCGTTGACCTGGGCGATCACAATGCCATGGCGAAACGCCGTCGCCTCAACGATGGCCGGCGTGTCCTCGGTGTTGGGGCCGGTGTAGAGATTGCCGTGCCGGTCGGCGCTAACGCCGCAAACGAGCGCCACATGGGGCGTCAGATCGACGAACATGCGGGCATAGAGTTCGACATAGGTATAGATGGCGCCGATCTCGAGCTTGCCATCTTCCAACAGCTGCGCCACCCGCAGGCTTTGCGGCCCCGCGAACGAGAAATCCACCCGCCGGGCGATACCGCGCTCAAACAAGTCGAGGTGCTCGCGCCGACTCAAGGTCGAGATCAGAAGGTGCAGGTTGTGCAGAACGCTGGGGTCGGCCTGGACCAGCGAGCGCGACAGGAAGTCGGCCTGCTTCTGGTTATCCCCCTCCAGCGCGACCCGGTCGCCAGCCTTGATGAGGATTTGCAGCGCTTCGACGATCTGGGTCGTATTGAGCACCTTACCGTCCATGAGCCGGGCGGCCGCGTCTAGACGGCGCTGTTTCTCATCGCGGCGAGTGGTCCAGCTGCGCGGGGCGACGGTTTGGGCGCGAGCAGGCGCTTCGACAAGGCTCATAAAGGTACGCTCATCATAAACCTCCGCGGCTTGCCGTCTTTTCGCGGCCTAGCGTCTTGCATACAAGAGCGCGGCTTACGCATGCACGTCAAGCGAAGATGGATCACACTGCCGTCAGCTCGTGCTAGTCTAGCCTCGCCATGGACGTCATCGCCAAATCAACGCGCAACAGCTCCGACCTGATCCGCGAACGCCTCGAAGAGGCTATCGCCACGGGCGAGCTGGCGCCCGGCGACCGGTTGGATGAGACAGAGCTAGCCCACCGGTTCCAGGTGTCGCGCACGCCGGTCCGCGAAGCGCTGCATCAGCTGGCCTCGGTGCGCTTGGTGGAGATCCGCCCCCGCCGCGGCGCCATCGTGCCGGAGCTGGATCCCCAGGCGATTGTGGAAATGTTTGAAATGATGGGGGAGTTGGAGGCGAGCTGCGCCAGACTGGCGGCGCGACGCCATACGGCGGAAGATCGCGCGGCGATTGAGGCGGCGCACAACGCTTGTTTGTCGGGCGGCGAAACCGTCGATCCCGACCGCTATTACACTGAGAACGAAGCCTTCCATCGCGCGCTCTATCACGCCAGCGGCAACCGACTGCTGGAAAGCGAAACCCTGGCGCTTCAGCGCCGCCTGCGCCCCTATCGCCGCCTCCAATTGCGCCTGCCCGACCGCATCGGCTCCTCGCGCCGAGAGCACGCCAAGATCGTCGCCGCGCTCCTCGCCCACGACGGCGAGGCCGCCGCCGCAGCCGCCCGGGACCACGTGCTGATCCAAGGCCATGGCTTTGGAGATTTCCTGGCCTTGCTGCGCTCAGCGTCTCCGGGGCGCCTGAAGGCCTGAAAGGGTCGGCTCCATCGGCATCCAAAAGCCCGGCGGCGGGTTGTGGGGAGGCGCCGACCGGAGTTCGAGCATGAGTCAGGACCAACGCCCCACTGCTCGGGACATGAAACCCCAGACGCTGCCCTATCCGGCCAAACAGTCGGATATGGATATCGCGCCCGCCAGCGACTTGCGGGACTATCGCGCCGCCGGCAAGCTGAAGGGCAAGGCGGCGTTGATTACCGGCGCCGATAGCGGCATCGGTCGGGCCGTGGCCATCGCCTTTGCGCTGGAGGGCGCGCGCGTCGCCATCGTCTACAACGAGAACGACTCCGACGCCGAGGAGACCCAGCTGATGATCGCCGACCGTGGCGGTGTCTGCGAGGTCATCAAGACCGACGTCCGCAGCCGCGACGCCTGTTTCGCCGCCGTAAAGACGGCTGTGGACGCCATGGGCGGGCTGAATATCCTGGTGAATAACGCCGCCTTTCAGATGGCTCAGGAAGGCGGCCTCGAAGACATTTCCGAGGGCCAGCTCCGCCGCACCTTTGAGACCAATATTTTCGGCTATGTCTTCATGGCCCAGGCCGCCCTGCCCCACCTGAAGGCGGGCGATGCGATCGTCAACACCGGCTCCATCGTCGGCATGACCGGCGAAAAGCTGTTGATCGACTACGCCGCGTCAAAGGGCGCGATCCATGCCTTCACACGGTCATTGGCCTTGTCGCTGGGCGAGAAGAAGATCCGGGTCAACGCCGTCGTCCCGGGCCCGGTCTGGACACCTAATATCCCAGGCACCATGCCCAGTAACGAGGTCGGCAAGTTCGGCCACGAGGTGGCGCTGGCCCGCCCCGGCCAGCCGGAAGAATTGGCGCCGGCCTATGTGCTGTTGGCGTCGGACGACGGCTCCTTCATGACCGGGTCGCTGGTGCAGGTCACCGGCGGCAAGCTCTCGACGGACTCGTGAACGTGGCTGCGCCCGTAACCGCGCTGGGCGATCTCGTCGCTCGAACCGAACGCCTCCTGACCAGCGACCGCCTGACAGAGGCCACGCGGGCGGTTCTCAGGGCGCGGATGGATCAGCGCTATGGACCGCCGCAGCTGTTCGACGAGGCGCAGATGCAAACGCTGCGGGCTGTCATCGCGCGGCTGATCCCGGCGGCCGAGCTCGTCGACGTGGTCGATCCGGCTGGCGCTCTGGACGCGGCCCTGGTGCAAGATGAAGGCGACGGATGGCGCTACGCCGATGCGCCGCCCGATCAGCGACTGCACGCAATAGGGCTCGACGCGCTGAACGCCACAGCCCTCTTCCGCTTCGGATCAAGTTTTAGCGACCTCAGCCCCAAGCGCCAGGACGACCTGCTGTCGCTCGCCGCCGCAGGCGACCCAGCGACGGTCGGCGTCGAGGCCGGGCGTTGGTTCGAGGAGCTGCTGTGCGCCCTGGTCGAGCTGTATTACGCCCACCCTCTGGTCCAGGTCTCCATCGGCTACGATGGTATGGCGGATGCGCGGGGCGTGCAGGCGGTTGGCCTGGCAGAGGTAGCACATGAGTCTAGCCTTGGCGGTTGAACCTCCGAGACGGGCGTCGGATGCCGAGATCGTCGATGCGGTGGTGGTCGGCACGGGCGCGGGCGGCGGCCCGCTCCTGATGCGGTTGGCCCAGGCGGGCCTGAGCGTCGTCGCCCTGGAAGCCGGCCGGCGCTGGAACCCTGCGCGAGATTTCGCCACCGATGAGCGGGCCCAAGACGCCCTATTCTGGAAAGACGAGCGCCTGAGCGCCGGCGCCGATCCGCTGCCGTTCGGCAAGAATAATTCCGGAATCGGCGTGGGCGGATCGACCCTGCACTGGACAGCCTATGCGCCCCGCGCCCAGCCCGACGATTTCCGCCTGTTCTCTGAGTTTGGGGCCGGGCGCGACTGGCCGATCAGCTACGATGACTTGGCGCCCTATTATACCGAGGTCGAGCGGCGGCTGGGCGTGTCAGGGCCAAACCCATACCCTTGGGGACCGCCGCGCGATGTGGGTTACCCGCTCGCGCCCCTGCCCCTGAACGGCGCTGCGGAGTTGATGGCGCGAGGGGCCGCGGCGGTGGGGCTGAAGACCTCGCCCGCGCCCAACGCGGCGTTGTCTGGAACCTACTATCAGGACGGCGTCGGCTATCGACCGGCATGCAGCAACCGGGGCTTTTGCCAGGCGGGGTGCAGCACGGGGGCGAAGGGATCTGTAGATGTCGCCTTCATACCCTTGGCGCTGGCGGCCGGAGCGGAGCTGCGCGAAGGCTGCTTCGCCACGGGTTTCGAGCGCAACCGCGACGGCGACATCTCGGCCGTGATCTACCGCGACGCCTGCGGCGACCAGCGCCAGCGTTGCCGCTACGTCTTCCTTTGCGCGGGCGCGGTAGAGAGCCCTCGCCTGCTTCTGATGAGCGATCTGGCCAATTCGTCGGATCAGGTGGGTCGCAACTTCATGGCCCACCCCGGCCTGCAAATCTGGGGCGTGTTCGACGAGCTGATCAAGCCGACCCGGGGCATTCCCGGCGGCCTAATTAGCGAGGATACCCATAGGCCTCCCGACGCCGATTTCGCAGGCGGTTATCTGGTGCAGAGCCTGGGTGTCATGCCCGTCACCTATGTGGGCCAGCTCGCCCGCAGCGAAAAGCTGTGGGGCCAGACGTTGGTTGATCATATGGCTGAGTTCAACCATGTGGCCGGCATCAACATCTTGGGCGACTGCCTGCCTCACCCCGACAATCGGCTCACGCTGAGCGACGAGCGGGACGGGCGCGGCCTGCCAAAACCCCTGATCGCCTTCTCCAACGGCGATAACGAGCGGCGCATGACCGCCCATGCCGACCGCCTGTTGACCGCACTCTGGACGGCCGCCGGCGCACGGGACCTCAAGAGAGTTCAGCGCAACGCCCACACCTTGGGGACCTGCCGCATGGGCGCGACCGGCGACGACGCCGTGGTCGACGCCGATGGGCGCAGCTTCGATATCGATAATCTCTATATCTGCGACAACTCGATCTATCCCAGCGCGCTCAGCGTCAATCCCGCCCTCACCCAGATGGCGCTCAGCCTGCGAACGGCCGACCGCTTTCTACAGACCACTCGGCGGTCGTCATGAGCTTTCTGAAAAGCCTGCCCGATGACATCGGCGGCGGCGACCGATTTGGCGGCGGCGGGGGGCGCGACGGCTCGGGCCTGCCTCAGGGGCCGGCGGGGGCGAGCTTCGTCTTCGCCACCGGTATCGAGGGTTCCTATCCCAAGATCGATAACGGCGCGGTCCGCCGAGATCTTTTTGAAGAAACAGGCCACTACGACCGCTGGCGCGAGGATTTCTCCCTGGTCAAACGCCTGGGCGTGCGCGTGCTGCGCTACGGCCTGCCCTTACACAAGGTCTGGCTCGGGCCGGATCGCTACGACTGGACCTTCGCCGACGAAGCGCTGGGCGAGCTGAAGCGTCTGGAGATCACGCCGATCCTGGATCTGCTGCACTTCGGCCTGCCCGACTGGGCGGGCGATTTCCAGAACCCAGACCTACCGCGGCTATTCCAGACCTACTGCGCCGCCGTCGCCAAGCGCTACCCCTGGGTTCGCCATTATACACCTGTAAACGAGGTCTATGTTTGCGCGCGCAACAGCGCCATGGACGGCATCTGGAACGAACAGCTGAAAAGCGACCGCGCCTTCGTCACGGCGCTGAAGCACCTTTCGGCCTGCAGCATCTTGGGCTGCCACGCCATCGCGGCGCATCGCCCCGACGCCATCATCACCCAGAGCGAAAGCGCCGAATATATCCACGCCATGACGGCGACCCCGCCGCCCGAGATCACCCTGAAGAACAAGCTGAAGTTCTTGTCGCTAGAGCTTTTGTACGCCTGCCCGCCCGATGCGGACGTTCTGCTCTACGCTATGGACAATGGCCTGACCCGCGCGGAATACGACTGGTTCATGCGGGCGGAGCCGCCGGGCTTTCAGGTGTTGGGCATCGACTATTACGGTCGCAACGAGCGCATAATCACTCCGGATGGCCGCAACCTTGAGGTCGAAGACGTCCTGGGCTGGCGCCATATCGCCGCCGAATACTGGCGGCGGTTCCGCAAGCCGATCATGCACACCGAAACCAACGTGTTCGACGCCGACGCCGCGCCGAACTGGCTTTGGAAACAGTGGGTCAATGTGTTGAACGTCCGCGCGGCTGGCGTTCCGGTGGTGGGCTTCACCTGGTACTCGCTGATCGATCAGGTGGATTGGGACGTCCAACTCGCGCAACAGCGCGGCAAGGTGAACGGCTGCGGCCTGTATAACCTGGACCGCCAGCCCAATCCCGTCGCCGCGGAATTTCGCCAACTGCTCGAAGCGTTCGGCCAGATCACCATCATGCCCCACGCCGAGATGCTGGGCGTGGCCGACCGCCCAGCCGAGCTGAGGGTGGAGCGATGACCCGGCCGACGCTGGTCCTGTTGCACGCGTTTGGCGCCTCGGCAAAGGCGTGGGGGCCTGTGATCGAGCATCTGGACGGCCGGTTCGAGATCGTGGCGCTGGACCTGCCGGGGTTCGGCGGCGCGCCGGATGATCTGCACGCCCGCAGCATCCACGACTACGCCGCCTGGGTGGAGGACCAGATCGCAGAGCGCCGCCTTGCCGGCTTCGTACTGGTCGGCTGGTCCATGGGCGCAAAGATCGCCCTGGCCTGCGCGCTTCGCCGCCCCAAAGAGCTTCACGGCCTGATCCTGGTCGCGCCCTCGCCGCCAGGGCCGGAACCGATGACGCCCAAGGCCCGCCAGTCGGAGCGCGACGCCTTCAAAGATCCTCCCGCCGCGCGCGCGGCCCTGAAGCAGGTCGCTGGAGACGACTTCGCCGGCCCGCGCCTGGAGGCGGCCGTGGCGGACAGGATGGCAGCCCGCCGCTCGGCCTGGGACTTCTGGCTCGACGTCGGCAGCCGGGAGGACATTACAACGGCCGTCGAAGGCCTCCACGTGCCGATCCTGGTCGTCACCGGCGACGAGGACGAGCACCTTGGGCCGGAAGCCGCGGCCGAACACGTCACGCCCAAACTGCCCACCGTGACCCACCACGTGGTGGCGGGCAGCGGCCACCTGATCCCTTCCGAAGCGCCGGAGGCGTTGGCGGCGGAGATTGAGGCGTGGATTGCCCCGTTGTAACTGGCGACAAGCGCTGGTCAGGTTAGAGGATGGTATCCGAGTCCTAAGCCGCGATTGAGGAAGAGATGCGGGCCGCCGCGATTTTTGCCTGCCTATGGGTCCTGTTCGCCAC
>Ga0116226_10006474_pt1 | contig 10518 bp, 7 predicted proteins | sample S1TSphfallax_FD_89692 | JGI IMG/M metagenome (GOLD analysis project Ga0116226, IMG submission 89692) | Host-associated microbial communities from peat moss isolated from Minnesota, USA - S1T2_Fa - Sphagnum fallax MG | ecosystem: Host-associated > Plants > Peat moss > Unclassified | place: USA...
GACGCAGTCACGCTGCGCGCCGCCCTGCAGGCGCGGTGCGACGCGGCGAAAACGAAGCTGATCTACACGCAGGGCACGGACATCCTGACCGAGTCCCGGGCCGGGTTCGGCGCGGCGGTGGCCGCGGCGCGGCAGGCCGATGTGGTCGTGCTCGCGCTGGGTGAATCGGCACCGAAGATGACGGGCGAGTCATCCTCGGTCACGCGGCTGGATCTGCCGGGCAACCAGGAGGATTTGCTCGAGTTGATCACCGCCGTCCACAAGCCGGTCGTGCTCGTGCTTTTCGATGGGCGTCCGCTCGCGATCAAGTGGGCGGCGGACAACGTGCCGGCCATCGTCGAGGCGTGGTACCCAGGCGTCGAGGCCGGCAACGCGGTCGCGGAAATCCTCTTCGGCGACGTGAACCCGAGCGGCAAACTGACGACCACCTTCCCGCGCGCCGTCGGGCAGGAGCCGCTCTTCTACAACCAACTGCCCACCGGCCGGCCGGCGGAGGACATCGACCTGACCCACCCGCCGACCGGGCAGGACAAATATTACTCGCGCTACATCGACGAGACCAACGCGCCGCTCTTCCCCTTCGGCCACGGCTTGTCCTACACGACGTTCACCTACGCGCAACTGCGGCTGAATCACTACCAGATTTCGGCGGACGAATTGATGTACCCGCCGATGCGGCACAAGGTCAACCCGACGAGAAAAATCCAGGTCACCTGCGTGGTCAAGAACACCGGCAACGTCACCGGCACCGAGGTCGCCCAGCTCTACATTCGCAACATCGGCGGCAGCGTGGAGGAGCCGGTGCGCGAACTGCGCGGATTCCAGCGCGTCACGCTCAAGCCGGGCGAGTCGCGGCAGCTCCAGTTCAGCCTCGGCTTCCGCGAGCTCTCCTACTACAACCTCGACATGGACCGGGTGATCGAGCCGACCGAGTACGACGTGTGGGTGGGCGGCAGCTCCGACGCCACGCTGGGCACGCAATTCGAGGTGACGGAAAAATGAGTGGCCTTTCCGCGCCGCACCGGATAGCAATGCGACTCCCCTGAACCATCCTCATGCGCCTGCACCTGACTTTGGCCCTTATCACGCTGGTCGCGCTTTATGTCACGCTGCGGGCGGAGCATCGTCACCGCTTCACTTTCGCGCAGGTGCAGGAAATGGCGCAGGCGCGCGCGGCCAAGCCGTATGCCCCGCTGCCGGATGATCTGCCGCCGCAGTTGCTGAACCTGACGCCGCTGCAGGATGCCGGTATTTTCTCCAAGGAAACCGCGCGCCTGTGGCGGCGCAAGGGCCTGCCCTTCCAGGTCGATTTTTATCATCAGCTCAACAGCAATCCGCTGCCGCACATCGCGCCGAAATTCTACGAGGTGACTTCCAAGCGGGTGCAAGCCCTCCCGTACTCGCCCAACCTGTTCAACTTTTTCAAGGTCGGCACCAATCCGCCGCAGCCGCTGGTCTTTAACCCGCCGCTGCCGGCCAACCTCGGCTTCGCCGGCTTTTACGTGCGCTATCCCGACATGGCCATCGGCAGCAATCCCGGCTCGCTCGACGGCTTCTTCTCCGCGCTCGGCGCGAGTTACTTCCGCGCCATCGCCAAGGACCAGGTCTACGGACTCTCCGGCCGCGGCGTGGCCATCGACTCCTCCATGCCGGACCTGACGAAAAACCCGGAGGAATTCCCGGACTTCACCGACTGGTGGCTGCGCCAGCCGGACTCGACCTCGACGCAACTGATCCTCTACGCGATTCTCGACGGCCCAAGCGTCTGCGGCGCGTATGAATTCAAGATCACGCCCGGCAGCGCGACCTCGGTCGACATCCACGCCTCACTCTACTTTCGCCGCGATGTCGCCCGGCTGGGCATCGACCCGTTCTCCAGCATGTACCTTTTCGGCGAGAATGCCTTCGACCACTTCAACGACACGGCGCACCAGGAAATCCACGATTCCGACGGCTTGCTCATCCAGTCTGCCGACGACCAGTGGAGCTGGCAGCCACTCTCGCAATCCGACGACAAGCGCACCGGCGCGAAGGGCTACCAACTCCAGGAATATGCGTTCAGCGAGATCAATCCGAAAGGCTACGGCCTGTTGCAGCGCGACCGCGACTACCAGCATTACCAGGACAACCAGAACCTCTACAACGTGCGCCCGAGCGCGTGGGTGACTCCTCACGCGGGCTTTGGCCGGGGCGAAGTGACGCTGGTCGAGCGCCCCAGCAACGACTTCAACACCGACAACGTGGTGATGTTCTGGCACCCGGCGGAGCCGATCAGGGCGGGCGACCACAAGGACTACAGCTACACGATCGACTTCTACACGGATGACCCCTCGCGGCCCAGCGTCGCCTACACCAAGCAGACGCTCATCAACGTGCCCGCGCCGCCGCCACCCGCGCCGCCGCCCTTTCCCCCGGCACCGAAGCCCGATGCGACGGCGGCGGCGAAATCCCCCAGCCCGGCGACACCGGGCAAGCCCATGGCCGGCCCGCCGCACGAGCCGATCGGCCCGCCGTTCATCCCGCGCGGCACGACCTCCGTGCAGTTCGTCATCGACTTCGCCGGCAACGGCATCGAGAACATTCCCGCCGACCAACCGCCCGACATCGACCTGCGTTACGCGCCGCAGGGGACCTACCTGCGGGACAAGCGCGTGGAAAAAAACAATTTCGACAAATCGTGGCGCGTCACGTTTTCCATCGTTCCCTTCAAGCCTTATGTCTATACGCTCCTGCGGTGCAGCTTGAAACGCGACGGCCGTCCACTGACCGAAACCTGGAACTACACCTGGCGCAAAGGCCCGCTGCCCGGAGACAAATGTGCACTCCCCGCGAACAATCCTGGAACGACGCCTACGACCGGCTCGTTCTTTACCTGCGCACCTTCGACCTGCCCGACCACGCGCACGTTTCCCGCCTCGCGCTGGAAACCCTCGATCGCGCGCAGAAAATCTATCAATCGGACACCTCGCGCAGCCCGACGGCCCTGATGATGGGCCTCGCCCAGGAGAGAATCGCCGAGTGGCTCGCCCGCAACCTTCCCCCGGCCGACCTCTCGCCCAGCAACCTGCTCTCCGCCGGGTGCATTGCCATCCTGCTCAGCCGCGCCAACCAAAACGCGCCCGCCTCGTTCCTCGCCACCCCGGTGCCGGAGGAATTGCGCCAGGCGCTGCGCGAATCGCTGATCGTGACCGGGCCGGACCTCAATGTCTCGAGCATGACGCCGCGCCACCTCGACTACGGCCCGATGCTGCACTTCGCGCGGCAAACCTGGCACCGCGTTGAACCGAAGGAATTCCTGATCGCGGCCGCCTTCTGGAGCTCGGTCTACATCGTCTTTTACTGGTGGCTTTCCCAAGCGTTATGAGCCAAGCGTTATGAGCACACCCAGCCTCGAACCCGAAGCCCACACGAGCGACTTTGTCGTGCGCCGCTCGCTCTTCATCGGCTTGTCCAGCCTGCTCACGACCATCGGCTTCGTGCTCATGCTCGACCGCTACACCGGCCAGGTGAAGTTCTGGGAGGACTATGTGGTGCTCGCGGTTTTCCCGCTCTTGTTCAGCCAGATCTCGGTCGGGTTTGTCCTGGCGCTCTTCGGCTACTTCGACCAGCGGCGCGGCGGTGATCCCTTCCACCTCATGCGCGGGGCGTGGCGCAAGAACGAGAACTCGATTCCCCTCGCGGCCACGGCCATCGTGATGCCGGTCTACAACGAGGACGTGGGCCGCGTGACGCGCGCCGTGGCCAACATGTGGGCCAGCCTGGAAAAGACCGGCCAGATCGAGCACTTCGACTTCTACATCTGCAGCGACTCGACCAACCCCGACCGCTGGGTCGAGGAGGAATGCGCCTGGCTCTCGCTCTGCCGGAAGTTGAATGCCTTCGGGAAAATCTTCTACCGCAAACGGCGTCACCGCATCAACGGCAAGAGCGGCAACGTGGCCGATTTCTGCCGGCGCTGGGGCAAGCGCTACCGGTACATGATCGTGCTCGACGCCGACAGCGTGATGATCGGGCCGACCCTGGTGCGGCTGGTCCGCGCGATGGAAGCCAACCCGGACGCGGGCATCATCCAGACGCAGCCCTACATGGTGCTCGGCACGTCGCCCTTCCGGCGCATCCTGCAATTCTCCAGCCACGTCTACGGCGGCCTGTTCTCGCAGGGGTGCAGCATGGCGCAGATGGCCTCGGGCTCCTACTGGGGCCACAATGCCATCATCCGCGTGGCCGCGTTCATCGAGCACTGCGACCTGCCGCTCCTGCCCGTGCCCGACCCCGGCAAGCGGCATGTGATGAGCCACGACACCGTCGAGGCGGCGCTGATGCGGCGCGCGGGCTACGGCGTGTGGATCGCCTACGAGGAACCGGGCAGCTACGAGGAAGGCCCGCCCAACTTGAGCGACATGCTCATCCGCGACCGGCGCTGGTGCGCGGGCAACCTCCAGCACTTCTGGTTTCTCTTCGCCCGCGGCATCGAGATGGGCAGCCGGTTGCAAATCTGGATTGGCCTCATGGGCTACCTCTGCTCGCCGCTCTGGCTGACCACCCTGGTGGCCGGCTCCTTCGGCGAATATTTCCGCCAGCGCTTCCTCATGCTCTCCGCCGAGCCGGAAGACTTCAGCGTCGTCAGCGGCACCACGAGCATGGAACTGGTGGTCCTCACCTTTCTGCTGCTTTTCATCCCGCGCATCCTCGCCTTCCTGACCAAGCTGCCGCAGCGGCGCGACTTCGGGGGATTCTTTCGCATGCTGCTGAGCGCCCTGCTCGAAAACATCTTTTCCGTCCTGCTCGCGCCGGTGTTGATGATTTTCCACACCCTCTTCGTCCTCTTCACCATCTTCGGCGTGCAGATCAAATGGAATCCCCAAAACCGCGCGGACAAGGGGCTGAGCCTGCTGCATTGCCTCAAGCTTTACGGCTGGCTGGCCGTGCTGGGCGCCGCGTGCTGGCCGACCGCCCTCGATTACCTGGGCGTCTCCGGCTGGTGGTTTTCCCCCATCTTCGCGGGCTGGATTCTCGCGCCCCTCATGGCCTGGCTGACCAGCGGCAGGGGCCTCGGCCTCTTCCTGAAAAAATGCGGCCTCTTCGTCACGCCGGAAGAAGTGCGCACGCCGCCGGAGTTGCAGGGCCTCACCGATGACGCTGCCGACAGCGAGGAGCCCGCCGGGCCACCCTCGCCCCTCTGGGTCCACGCCCTGCTCAGCCCCTACGTGCAGGCCGTGCATCTTTCCCTCGTGCGCCAGGGCACCACCGGCAAGGATGAACCGCCCGCGCGCACCCTGACCGAGCTGAGCGAGCGCCTCATCCGCGAAGGGCCGCTCGCACTCCCGTCGCAGGACGTGCTCCGTTTGCTCTGGAGCGGCGAGTCCGTCTACTGGCTGCACCGGGAACTCTGGGCGCGCCCGAAGGAGCTGCTTCACCCCCGCTGGACCGACCTGCAAGCCGAGGTGGAAAAGAGCCGGCTCGTGTCGGGCTATTTATTACGCTAGCCGCCGAACATATGGCAGCCGCCGGACGCTGGCCGCCGGGCGCGGTTGCCAACGCAACCCCGGTTGAGGCCGCAAAACCACAGAGCCCGCCACCGAGCCTGCGACGGCTACCGAGGCTACCGAGAAGCGGCAGCTAACTCAGGACGAGCTCTTGCGGCTCTTCTTCGCAGGAGTCGGCGCGACGCCCGCGGCGGACGGAACCTCCAGCATCTCGAACGTCAGCTTGCCCTCGGCCACTTCCTTGAGCGCAACGTCCATGAACGTAAGCTTGGGATCATACGCAACGAGCGGGCGAAAGCCCTGGCCCAGTTGCCGCACCCGCTTCGACACGATGTTGACGAGAATTTGCGGGCTTTGTACGGTCTTGAGGGCGTCTTGGACGAGGTTCGGTTTCATAAAGGTATCGTAAAGCGGGAGAATCATGGGTAGCGTCAAGCGGAAAAATTTGAGACTGCCGACCATGCTGGCATAACTCAAGCTTATCTTGCCAAAAAAATGGCCGAGACGTAACTTTCTTGTGCGCCTCTTCGTAAGAAGCCCGGTCCTTCGCGCGATTTTTGAACGGTTCGCGCTTTTCCCACGTCGAAGTGTAATGAGTAGCTCGGGCTGGTCATCGGGCCAAGACCACTATATATAGTAGCACGTCACCATGAAGCCTACCGCCGGTTATGCCAAGCGTCGCCGCGTGGCCCCACCGTCCCGCACCCGGCTCAACCTCCAGCGCCGCCCCAAGCCTGAGCCGGGGGACGAACTGGACGAACGCGAGCCGGGCGGCTTCTGGAAATGGGTGCTCCTGATCGCCCTGCTCCACGCCGCGATTATTGCCGCCGCGTCCCTCTACTATCTCTTCGCCCCCGCGCCGCCTCCGCCGCCCGCCTTCATCTCGCTCTTGCCACCCGGCGATGTGGTCAAGGGCACACCCGGCGCGGCACAGGCGCACAAGCTCGGCGCGACCACGCCCACCGTCCCGGCCCATCATGCCGCGCCGCCTCCCCCCGCGCCCGCTGCAGTTGCGCCGCCCGAGCCGCCCGCGGAGTCGCCCACGCCGGTGATCCCGCCCGCGCCGATTCTCAAGGACAACGCGCCGCCGATTAAAAAAGAGAAGCCGGTCAAGCCCAAGCCAAAGCCCGCGAAGCCGAAGGTCAAAATCGATTTGCACGAAGTCGAGCGCACCGATGCCACGGCGGAAACGACGCCGAAGCCGGTCAAGCACCACGCGAAAAAGCCGGCGCAGAAACCGGACGACGCGCCGGATGATTCCGACTCCAGCACGGAAAACACCGGCCTGAGCAAGGAACAGATCGCCGAGAAGCTCGGCGAAAAACTCGACGCCAGCGGCACCCCAAATGCGCAGAAGTACGGCGCGAGCGGCTCGCCCAACGGACATCAAAACGATTTCGGCGAATTCTACGCGACGATCCGCGACCAGGTCCACGCCGCCTGGACAAGCCCGCTCACTCCGGCGGACGTTGAGCCTTACGTCCGCATGCACGTCGAGCGCGACGGCCACGTCGTGCCGGAAAGCGTGCGCCTCATCAAATCTTCCGGCGATCCCGCCTACGACCAGGCCGCCATCGACACCGTAAAGAACCTCGGCCAACTCCGCGAACCCTTGCCCGAAGGTTGTCCCCCTGATATTACCATTGGGTTCAACCCTAATTCTTCCCAGTGAATTCGTCTCATCTCCTTCTTCGTTCATTCCTCACCGCCAGCGTTCTCACCGCGTGGGTCCTTCCGCTCCGCGCCCAGGTCGAAGTCTCCGCCTCCGCCCTGCCCACCGTCGGCGTCGCCTTAAGCGGCGCCCTCGGCGGCGGCGCGACGGAAATCATCAGCACCGACCTGCGCCGCACCGGCGAGATCGAACCGGTCGGCGGCGCTTCCGGCCAATACTACGCCACCGGCGTGGCGACCGAGAGCGGCATCACCGGCCAGCTCGTCAACAAGCGCACCGGCGAAGTGGTCTTCAACCAAACCTTCGACGGCCACGGCCGCCTGGCCGCGCACCAATTCTCCGACGCCATCACCAAAGCCGTCACCGGCCTGCCCGGCTTCGCCACCAGCCGCATCGCCTTCATCGGGGGCCAGGGCCGCGTCAAGGAACTCTACCTCGCCGACATCGACGGCTACAACGTGCGCGAAATCACCCACGACAACACCGTCAGCGCCAGCCCCGCGCTCAGCCACGACGGCGCAAAGATCGCCTACGCCTCCTACAAGAGCGGTTACCTGGACGTTTATCTCGTCGATCTCGGCACCGGCTCGCGCACGCGCATCTCCTACTACCCCGGCATCAACAGCGGCCCGTCCTTCTCGCCGGACAACTCAAGCCTCGCGCTCACGCTCAGCAAAGACGGCAACCCGGAAATCTACACCATCGCGCTCAACGGCGGCATCGAGAACCGCATCACCCGCACGCGCGGCGGCGAAACCTCGCCCTCCTGGTCGCCCACCGGCGACCGCCTCGTCTATTCCAGCGACGACCACGGCACGCCCCAGCTTTTCATCAGCAGCTCCACCGGCGTGAGCGAGATGGACCAGCTCTACACCGGCAACTCCTACTGCACGAAACCCGACTGGTCACCCGACGGCAAGACCATCGCCTTCACCGCGCGCGTCGGCGGCCAGTTCCAGGTCGGCCTCTTCGACCTCGCCACGCGCCTGGGCCATCTCGTCACCGCCGACGGCGGACAGGACCCGGCCTGGACGCGCGACTCGCGGCATCTCGTCTATTCCAAACACGGGCGGCTCTACCTGCTGGACACGGTGACCCACAAGTCGCTGCCCATCGCGCTGAGCGTGACCGCGGACTGCGGTGAACCGGCGGTCTCGCGTTAGCCCCTGCAAGCAAACATTGCCAAAAGCTCCATACACTCGTATAACTCACTCTTCACCCCAAACTCGGTAATTTCATGAAAATGCCCCGCCGCCTTGCTCTCCTTTCCGTCCTGACGCTTGCTCTCGCTGCCTGCAGCGATGACAAGAACAACCCCAACTACGGCGGCATGGGCGCGGACGGCAGCGGACTACCCAGCAACCAGACCGATCAAATCGGCGGCAACAACGCCGACATCAGCGGCATCCCGCCCACACGTCCCGCCAACGGTGCCAGCCCCGACAGCGCCGACTACGGAACCCTGGCCAGCGACACCGTCTACTTCGGCTTCGACAAGGCCATCGTCAACGCCGAGGAACGCGGCAAGCTCGAAGCCGTCAGCGAATGGTTCAAGGCCAATCCCGGCCACGCCCTCTTCCTCGCCGGCCACGCCGACAAGCGCGGCACGCCCGAGTACAACCGCGCGCTGGGCGAACGCCGCGCCGAGGCCGTGCGCGAATACCTCGTCGGCCTGGGGCTCTCCGCCACCGTGCTCTACACCACCAGCTACGGCTCCGACCCTCCCGCCGTCGATGGCGACACCGAGGAAGCCTACGCCAAGAACCGCCGCGTCGAGATCGGCGTCGTCATGCAGCAGTAGCCGCTGTCCGCCAGCATCGCCGAACGAGCGGAAGCGTACCGCCTCAATCGGAGCAGTGACCGATGACTGCTGGGACGTCTTTAGCGCGGCAAGCCCCGACGGGGCGAAACATGGGAGCCCAGGGCGCAAGCTCTGGGTATTCCGATTAAAAAAAGAGACCAAGCCCCAAGTTGGCGAGACAATAGGAGACCAAACCTATTTTTCGCAGCCGATCTTTTGTGCGGAAGATGAGATGGACGCGAAGAACGGTGAGTCATCGGAACGTGGGGTCGGATTTTGTCTCGCCTCCTTGGCGCTGCCGAAGGGGCCACACTGTTATTTAATAGGCTCCAACCCCCATCCCCAACCCCATCGGCGGCGTAAATCGAAAAAAATTTTGAGAGCGGAAAAAAAGATTTTAAGCTCCGCAGTCTTTCCAAGGCTAACGCCCTTCGCCGAAATGTGCGATCATCCCCCCCATGACAACTTATCGCTCGTTCCCAACCCCGACGCTTCGGCCCGCCACGCGCGTCCGGCGGAAGGGGCCACTCTCCCACGCTTCCACACGCTTTTAACCGCCCCCACACGCTCCACACGCTCCACACGCTCCACACGGTTATTTTTTTCCTGCGCGTTTCGATTCACCCACCCGCCAACCCCTTTTCTTTTGCGTTCTCTGCGTTCTTTTGCGGCTCATCAGCTCCCCCTATCCTTTATGTTTTTCTTGCGCTTTTTTGCGGCTAATTAATCCCATGCTCATCGGCCCCGTTCCCCTCACCCAGCTCGAACCGCACCCCGGCGTCACTGGCCTCGCCATCGGCGTCTTCGACGGCGTCCACCTCGGCCACCAGGCCGTGGTCAAAAGCCTCGCCGGCCGCACCGACGCCCTCACCTTCGAGCCGCATCCCCTCGCCGTCATCGCGCCGGACCGCCTCCCGCCGCGCCTCACCACCCTCGAGCAAAAAGTCGCCTACATGCGCGCGCAAGGTGCCGTCACCGTCGTCGCGGTCAAGTTCGACGACGCCCTGCGCAATATGTCGCCCGCGCAGTTCGTCGACGAAATCGCCCGCGTCTTCCCCGACCTGCGCGAAGTCGCCATCGGCGAAAGCTGGTCCTTCGGCAAAGACCGCGCCGGCAACGCCGAAGGGCTCGCCACGCTCGGCGGGAAGCACGGCTTCGGCGTCAAGGCCATCGCGCCGGTCCTCTTTGAGGGCGCCACCGTCAGCAGCACCCGCATCCGCGAGGCCATCGCGCAGCGCAACTTCGAGCTCGCCGCGAAACTCCTCGGCCGCGCCTACGCCGTCACCGGCAAAGTCATCCGCGGCGACCAGCGCGGCCGCACCCTCGGCTTCCCCACCGCCAACCTCGCCGGCATCGAGCAACTCCTCCCCCCGCGCGGCGTCTACGCCTGCCGCGCCCGCCTCGCCGCGCACCTCACCCGCTACAAAGCCGTCATGAACCTCGGCGCGCGCCCCACCTTCACCTCCAACGGCATCGACGCCCTCGAAGTCCACCTCCTCGACTTCGACGCCGACCTCTACGACCAAAAACTCTGGGTCTCCGACTTCCACTGGCTCCGC
>Ga0116226_10006475_pt1 | contig 10515 bp, 11 predicted proteins | sample S1TSphfallax_FD_89692 | JGI IMG/M metagenome (GOLD analysis project Ga0116226, IMG submission 89692) | Host-associated microbial communities from peat moss isolated from Minnesota, USA - S1T2_Fa - Sphagnum fallax MG | ecosystem: Host-associated > Plants > Peat moss > Unclassified | place: USA...
CGAGTGCACGGCCCGTGCCAAGCGCAACGCAACTGAGTGGGTCATCGGCGATCGATACCGGCAAACCAGTGGCATGGCGCAGGATATAATCGAGATTACCAAGCAGCGCGCCGCCGCCCGTCAGCACGATCCCCTTATCGACAATATCCGCCGCCAGTTCCGGCGCGGTATGCTCCAGCGCCACTTTTACTGCCTCGACGATCGCGCCGACTGGCTCCGCCAGACTCTCCGCGATCTGCCTCTCGCTGATCCGCAGTTCCTTTGGCACGCCATTCATCAGGTCTCGGCCCTTGATCTCCATCATCCGGCCTTCACCATCCTCGGGCATACAGGCCGAGCCGATTTCCTTCTTGATCCGCTCGGCGCTGCTTTCGCCGACGAGGAGATTATGATTGCGGCGGATATAGGCGATGATCGCCTCATCCATCTTGTCACCGCCGACCCGCACTGAGCGGGCATAGACGATACCGCCCAGCGAGAGGACCGCGACCTCGGTCGTGCCGCCGCCGATATCGACGACCATCGAACCGGTCGGCTCGGTCACCGGCAGGCCGGCGCCGATCGCCGCCGCCATCGGCTCCTCGATCAGGAACACGCGGCGCGCCCCGGCGCTCTCGGCGGCTTCCTTGATGGCCCGGCGTTCGACGGCGGTTGAGCCCGACGGCACGCAGATGATGACCTGCGGGCTGGCGAAGCTGCGCCGGTTATGCACCTTGCGGATGAAATGCTTGATCATTTCCTCCGCCACTTCGAAATCGGCGATGACGCCGTCGCGCAAAGGGCGGATTGCCTGAATATTGCCCGGTGTGCGCCCCAGCATCAGCTTTGCCTCGTCGCCGACGGCCAGAACCTGGGCCTTGCCGCGATTGGTGGTGATCGCAACGACCGAGGGTTCGTTCAGAATAATCCCGCGCCCCTTCACATAGATAAGGGTATTCGCGGTGCCGCGGTCGATGGCAATGTCGCTGGACAGAAAGCCGAACAAATTTCCAAACATCGTGATGAGTATCGTCCATTAAGCGCCACCGGACGGCGCGATCGAGCAAAAGAATTGGGGCGTATGGGTTTGGATAGAACAACTGACGTTACATCTCAAGTGTTAAGGCACCCTACGCCCCTGCGGCCTGCGATACTAGCGAAGCCGGAGTGAACTGCGCCGGTTGGACGTCTTAGGTTGAAGCGGTAAAGCCGGTCGACAAAACGCGGAATTAACGTTACGCCCTTTCTTGAGCTTTACGCAGAGAAAGGGCGGACATGCCGGGTGAGACAATCGCGATTATCGGCGCTGGCCGGGTTGGCGCATCGTTGGGCGTGCAATGGGGCCGGGCGGGTTACCGTATCGTTTACGGCACCCGCAACCCAACCGGCGATGCGATCCGCGAGACGCTGGCCAGGACCGCCGGGTCGCCCAAGGCGGTGACCCCGGCAGAGGCGGCTGCGGAAACCGACATGATCCTGCTGGCCGTGCCTTGGCTGGGCGCGGAGGCGACCTTGGCGTCTATAGGTCCGCTGGATGGGAAAATCCTGATCGATTCGACCAACCGCCTGATGTTTCAGGACGGCAAGGATAAGGAAATCGTCCTGCCGCTTTCGGGCGCGGAAACGATCCAGAACTGGGTTCCCGCCGCCAAGGTGGTCAAAGGCTTTAACAGCACCAATTGGGGCATCATGGCCAACCCGGCGGCGGCGGGCGGCCCGGTCAGCATCCCGCTGGCGGGCGACGACACGGACGCGAAGGCGCGAGTCGCCACGCTGGTCAGCGCCATCGGGTTCGAGCCTGTGGATGTCGGGCCGCTGCACAACGCCATGCATCTGGAACATATGGCGATGCTGTATGTCAGCTTTCTGCTGCGCCCCGGCGCGCAGCCCATCGAGTTTCACCTGCGCCAAAGAAACAAGCTGTGACGCCTATCGATGAGGGCCGGTGGCCCAACCGGCCCTATGCCTGGTACGTCGTGGTCATGCTGATGCTGGCCTATTCCTTTTCCATCGTCGACCGGACGGGGCTCGGATTGCTGGTTCAGCCGATTGAGGCCGATCTTCATATTTCCGACAGCCAGATGGGCCTGTTGCAGGGCGCGGCCTTCGCCCTGTTTTACACCTTGTTCGGCCTGCCGCTGGGCTTTATGGCCGACAGAACCGGTCGCCGCAGCCTGATCGCCGCCGGCGTGGCATTCTGGAGCGCGGCGACCATCGCCTGCGGCTTCGCCCGTTCGTTCCCCACTCTGTTTCTGGCGCGGGTCGGCGTCGGCGCGGGCGAGGCGACGCTGAGCCCCGCCGGCACATCGATGATCGCCGATTATTTCCCGCCGCAGGCGCGGTCGAGGGCTTACGGCGTGTATGTGATCGGCACCTCCATCGGGTCGGGCATGGCGTTTCTGCTGGGCGGGGCGGCGATCGCGCTGGCCGGGCATTTGCGGCAGGATTACCCGGACTGGCTGGGGACGCTGGCGGTTTGGAAGATCGTCTTCTTTCTGATCGGCGCGCCCGGCCTGGTCATCGCGGCGATTTTCCTGGCGACCGTGCGCGAGCCGGCGCGGCGGGGCCTGAGCAGCGTGGGCGAAAAGATTTCGCTAAAGCCCCTCTTCGCGCGCCTGTCGTCGGAAAAGCTGGTCTATAGCAGTTTGATTCTGGGCGCGGTCGCCAATTTCACCGCCATTTATGCAATGCTGGGCTGGTTTCCCAGCTTTCTCATTCGCACCCATGGCTGGTCGCCCGCAGAGGTTGGGGGCGTACTCGGTACCTACGGCGTGCCCTGCGGCGTTTTCAGTTGCCTCAGCGGCGGCTGGCTGATCGGCTGGCTGCAAAAGCGCGGCCATAAGGATGCGCCCCTGATCGTAGCAATCGGCGGATCGGTCTGGTTCAGTATTGCGGGCGTTTGCGCGTCATTGGCGCCCAGCGGCAATCTCGCGGTCGTATGCTATTGCCTGCTGAGCCTTGCCACGAATTACTGCGCGGTGTCCGCCTTAACCGGCCTTAACCTGATCACGCCCAATCAGCTTCGCGGGCAGGTCGTCGCCATCTTCACCATGTCCACCGGACTGATCGCCCTGTCGCTGGGGCCGTTCGCCATCGGCTTCCTGTCCGACACATTCTTCCCCCAAGGCGGCGGCATCGGCCCCTCACTCGCCATCGTCTTCGCCGCCACGGGCGCAATCGGCGCAGGGGTGCTTGCAAACGCCCGCAGGTCGTTCAGGCGGGTGGCAGGGGAAGTGAGTTAGGCGCGTCAGTCTCGGCGCGCATCGGCATCCCGTTTTGCGATGCCATCAGTTATCAAATCGTCGAGGTTCAGGGCCGTCATGCTTGCGATGTCCGCCCCGACCTGGGCGCCGGATGTATATTGCTCGACAAAGGTCCGTCCCCCGACGACGATAAGGAGGGACGGGTTCAGTGAGGCGCGGCGCGCATCCTTTATGGTCTTCGTCAGGCGGGGAATCAGATGCTCCCTACGGAATGCCGAACTTAACGAAACGTCCAATGCGTCGAACCATGATTCGGACACTAGATCTTGCAACGTTTTGTCATCGGCGGGGTATTCGGAACGGGGCGACCAGCCGGCATTCCACAAGACCTCCGAATCGAGCGCCGCGCCAAGCTGGTGAAGCTCGCCGGGCTCAGGCGCGATAAGAACGGCCGCCGCCGGGGAACGAAGACCGGATTTCAGTTGCGCGGGGGCGCTGAGCAGGCGGGCGGCGGTTTGAATGCGGCACAGCCCCAATGTTACCTCGAATTCGCTACAGAGGTCTTCGGCCCATAAATCGCCGAGCTTGCGGGCCGCAGGCTCGAACAATGCCGAATAGAGCGGCCAGATCGATCCTTCGGCGGCCTGTAGCTCCTCGATCAGCTCGCGGGCGGCGCCCTGATCCGACGCAACCAGCAAGTCGGCAAGTTCCGATACGCGCGGATTCACCAGAAGCCCCTGCGAATGAGGCTCCGCCAAACCATGCTGGCCGGCCAGATCGGGAATGACTACGGACTGGATGACGCTCTTCAGAATCGCCGCCGCCGCCCGCCCGAGCGGGGCAGGGTCGAACTGGTCGGCTGCGGCTGTATCGAACCGGTCGCGCGATCGAGGGACCAGCTTGATCAAGACGGCCGGGGCCGCATCCGGACGCCGGCGCAGATCGTTCACGATCTCGGCCGGCGCTTCGATGATCTCATCGCTCCAGGATGCGGATTTTGGGAACCGCGCCGCGAGCTTCATGCTCCAGTCGCCGAAGGCGCGCTCCCGCGAGGTTTTGTCGTTCAATATCTCGATATTGGTGTGCCGCGGGTCGTTGCGGATAGAGTGCATGACCCTGCCCACGCCATCGACCGGCCCCTCAAGCCACTGGAAAAAGCGGCTGTCGTCGTAAAGCATAACGCCTGTTATCGCTTCCCGGCGGTTCCGGGCCTGGGCATCCATCGTCAGCCGGTAGAGGTCGGGCGCCGAAAGAGGCGTCACGGCTTGGCTGCGATAGACGAGCGTCGCGACAGGCGCTTCCCGGTCGAAGCCCGAGCCATAAGATAGATTTCGGGATGAAAGTTGCGCTTGCGACATCGGCCAATCCTTGATCGTCTATTCCGATCGGGGCGCAAGCGGACATCGGCAAAATACCGGCGACATGACGATGTCATCACCGGAACGCCAGCATCCTGCCGGGGCGACCCGCCCGGTGAATTATCGCTAAGGCAGGTCTCCTGGCTTGCGGGTCTTCGCTTCGATCCGGCCTTCCCGGAACGGTCGGTCCCAGTGACGCGAAATAGATCTCGGCTCGCCGCTTACAGTTGCGGGGACAGCATCGGTTTTGGCTTACGCCGCACCGAATTCCCTCTTAGCTCCACGCTTGTTAAGCGCGAAGAACCATAGCGGTTTTATGCTTCAACCTTCCTCAGCGCCTGTCAAGGATAATTCTCTGCTTGCAGTGGGTGTATTGAGATCGATAAGCCCAAATTCGCCGCCATGCGATCGAGCCAAGGCCGGGCAGACTGCGTCTTCCTTAGACGGAATATCCTTAGGTACCCGGTAATGATATCGATACGCCTCCAGGAATCCGAGGCTTGCATAGAGTTTTCGCGCCGGATCGTTCTGCTCGCGAACCTGTAGGTAGGCCTTTCGCGCACCGGCGCGCCGTCCCCATTTAAGCAATGCATTGGTCAAGGCGCGGCCATTCCCGCGACCGCGTTCTTCCGGCGCAATTACGATATCGAAAAGCCCGACTGCGCCACGTTCGTAGACGGCAAGACCAAATCCTATCGCTTGGCCGTTTTCACGAAGAGTGGCAAAAGCGGACGGCATTGGGATCGACGAAACCATGCGATCATGGATTGCCCGCTTCACAGTGTCGATGCCATTGGCGGCTGCGAAGCCGTCCAGCCAGATTTTGGAGGGCGCTGCTTCGATCTCCACCTGACCGCCGATCCCCGATGCCGCTAAAGGCGCAACCATCACCAGCGAAGGATCGAAAGCCGCATAACTGGCTTGGTCTAAAGCGCTATCGACCTCCGGTGAGGCAAGCGGCGATAATCTGAACACAGTGGGAAGGCCATGCCGCGCATAAAGCGCCTCAGCCGCCTCCCTTACACCGGCAAAGGACGCGGCGGGTCTAATCGCATTGACGGAGTTTGCGCGCTTCGTGAGGCCATCGGAGAGACGAAAAATCCATCCGCCGAACAGAACCGCTTGTCGTGCCGGCCAAGCATTAAAGCCGCGCTCCTCAAGCTTACGAATTTCGGTCATTCCGATCATACGGCAATTATACGCAACGACCCAGATATGGCCAACAACAGGTCGCGTACAAAATAACTTGACACTTGTTCTCTTTTGTTCTAATAAAAACATATCATAAACATATGGGGCTGGAATGACGTGGCCAGTTAGTATGTTCCGGCTGGTTTCAGAACCGGCCGGACCCGGTCTTTATTGCGGCAAGGATGGATTGACGCTCGGCTGCGTTCCGCTTTTAGAGCAGAATGAATTGGGATTTACGCCGCGCTCGCCGGACGAGTTGGACCGGATATTCGATGCGGCCTACGGAGTGGATAGCGGCATCGACGCCGCTTCGCGCATGAACGGCCTGCAATCTGTCGCCCGCGCCCTTAACGAAAAACGATCTCAGCCGGGCAATAATTATCAGCCTGATGCTGAAACTACCGGATATCGACGATGCCGGAGCGGCACGGCTCTCGGCACTCAACAGGACACAAAAGTTTCATTACAACGACGCAGAGCCGCGCGACTGGCGTGGATGGTGGACTACAGGCGGCTCAGGCAATCCAAATGTGACGCCCGTACAGTTAGCGCCGCCTTTTCCGATACTCGGACCGCCAATTCCGGGAACTTATGGGGCGCCAAAACCGAAAGATGACGATGTTTTCCCGCTCATTCCGCCCGTAGATGCCGGCCAACCCGCCAACAGCAATAGTCTGACGGACACACATGCGGTTGCGAACGACAATACGCCGAAAGCCTGCCCCGATCCAAGTTGGGAGCCAAGCTCAGTTAGCCGGACACGCGAACAGCTTCTTTATCAAGCACAGATCAACGGACTTCCCCTTGGATGGCATGTTCTGGTTAACGGTGTTGGATATGACGGTTGTCGTGATATCGACGAAACGTTGCTGGAGGGAAAATATAAAAATGCATGGTTTCTAACTGTTCCGGAGTTTTTAAGACCGCATTTCGACGAATATATCGAGACCATGGATCAAGCATATAGGCAAAATTACCATTCAGGCGGACGCAGAGTGGAGTGGCATTATAGCAATGAAGCTATATCCAAATATTGGGCTTCCGAGTTCGAAAAAGCGGGCTTTAGCAATATTACCGTTAAATTCACACCATACGACCAGAATTATAATTATAACCTTATCAGATACGATAAATTAGCTCATTGTAATTATTAATACTTAGTTTCAACCCAAACTCTGCGGTGTTCAGATGAGCTTCTCTCTAAGCCTTCAATGTTTTGAAAATGGCACATTATCGTCATTTCCACGATCTGTTGCCTGGAATATATTCGGTCAATACTTACATCCATCGAATGATGGCCTGGAATTATGGTATAATAATCAATATGATGGAACCTTGCTTATGAAAGATGAGGTCGAAATCACCGGCGTTTCGATCAACCGTCCGGGCAACCATGCTTTGAGAGACCTTTATCGGCTGGCCTGTCTGACTCCTTCGGTCATCTATTGGGGCACATCTTATGCCGTTACCAATGCCTCCTATATCTCTGGACTGCCTAAATATCTGATAGAAGCGTTTACTTATGAACCGCATATTGTTGGCAGTGTAGATGAATTTCTGGAATGTTTAGCGCATCATTAGTTTTGATTATATTGGCAGAAAATTACTCTGTTCCATTTTCGTCGATGCTAAAGAAAAAAGATGAGCTTCACGATACATATGCAGGCTTTCGACCATGGGACGTTTTCTTCGTTCAAACGCTCCATCGCGTGGGATATTTTTGGCCCTCATATAGTGCCCGCCTTTATGGGAACAGAGTTGCGTTATGACGATCACTATAATGGTGATTGTAATATCGAAGATACGGATGAAATTACCGGCGTATCCATCAATCGCCCCGGCGTTCCCGCTGTGATCGATCTTCATAAATTGGCTTGCCTCGTGCCCTCGGCCATCTACTGGGGAACGTCTTACTGCGTTGCCGATGCCGCGTATATTCCGGGATTGCCGCAATGGCTGATAAACGCCTTTACTTTTCAGCCGCCCGTTGTTCGTACCCCGGATGAATTACTCGACTACTTATCGAAACATTAGCTTTCCGTCTCATCTCCGCCCCGTCAAAGCCGCACCCCGAATTTCGCCGCGACCCAGACCGTCAGCAGATATAGCGCGAACGTCACCGCGCAGGATGCGGCCAGTGAGGGCCAGAAGCCTGCGCCGTGGCGCAGCAGGGCCGGAAAGATCAGGAACATCGGTAATGTGGGCAGCACGTACCAAAAGGTTGCCTGGGCGTGGGCGGCGATGCGTTCGGTGTCGCCCGTGTCGTTCCACAGCCAGATAATGGCGAGGATGGACACCAGCGGCAGCGAGACCACCAGCGCGCCCAAGGCCGCGCTGCGCCTTGCAATCTCGGACACCGCCATGATGATGACGCCCGACAGCAGCGCCTTTAGAATTGGGTAGAGCAATTCGTTATCCTTGCATAAAGCTAAGGGGTCTTTTTGCCGGCGGAAACGATCGTCCGAAGGTTCGATTATTATCCGCAGATTGCGCAGATAAGCACAGATTAAAAGAATGTTATTTCTTGATCTGCGCCCATCTGCGCCATCTGCGGATAAAAATACTAGCTGCTCAAATTGGTGGGTTTCACCCACCCTACTCATGAATTGGATTGGCGCCCCGTGAAGCAATAACGGGTGTTATGGCGTCGCGCTTACAATTGCCCCTTAATGCCGCAGCCATCGCCTTATGGCTGGCAAGCCGCGCGATAATGCTGTTAATTGTCATTCATGGTTCGGCAAGGGCGACATAAAACATATTCGCAGGCGGCATGGGTCGCGGTATTCGCCATGATGTTTCAGGCGCTTATGCCGCTACTTCATCATCCGGCTGGCATGGCGATGGCCGGTGTGCTTTCGCCAGACGCAACCAAGAATATTTGTATCGCCGCCGCGCCCAGCACGATAACGCCCGGCGACCACGATAAATCGCCCGCGCCCAAATCCGGCGATTGCCCTATTTGTCAGGCGGTTCACGCCATCGGCGGGTTCGTTCCGCCGGTTGGACCGGTCCTCACCGCCGCAAGCATTAGCGATGTTTCGCCCCTTATTCCGACGGCAATTTCCGTCCCCCTGCGCCGGTCTTACGCCGCCGCCCAGCCACGCGCGCCGCCCGTCGGGGTTTAAAGCCAGCGTTGCTGCGAGCGTTCCAGAACGCTCATATCCCTTAAGAATCGTCATTCCCGCGAAGGCGGGAATCCATCTATCCACGAGAACGTCTGCTCAGAAATGGATTCCCGCCTTCGCGGGAATGACGGATGAGAAAACGAATCACTAAGGTGCTCATAAAATGAAAACATTCCTCTTGATCCCTGCCATCCTGCTCGCACTTGCCCTGCCGGCCTTCGCGCAGGAAATGGGGCCGATCCATGTCGCAGACGCCAAGGCGCGGCCCACCCCGCCGAACGCCGCCACGGGCGTGGTTTATCTGATCGTCATGAATCACGGCGCGGCGGACGATACGCTGACCGGGATCAGCACACCCGTCGCCGACAAGGCGGAGATGCATCGGTCAGTCGATGAAAAGGGCGTGATGCGGATGGATGCCGTTCCGGACCTGACCGTCAAAGCCAATGACGGGGTCACCTTCGGCCCCGGCGGCCTGCATATCATGCTGATCGGCCTGAAACAGCCGCTGAAACTGGGCGACAGCTTCCCCCTGACGCTGAATTTCGCCAAGGCCGGGCCGGTGACAATCACCGTGAAGGTCGCTCCAATCGGTCCCGCCGCCCATAAGATGGACGATATGCCCGGCATGAAGATGTAGGGGTCGTCACCGCCGGCATCCCAGCGATGACCGCCTTGAATAAACGGATGCGGCCCGCATCCTGGCTCGCCCTGTTCGCGCTTTTGTTTCAGGCGTTGCTGCCGCTTGCCCATCATCCGGCCGGCATGGCGTCGATGGATATGGCGCAAATGGACATGCCGGGATACAGCGCGGGCAATCTGTGCATGGCGCCGGGAACCGCGCCCGTAGACCCGCATAAAGACCCGGCGCATAAGCCGCCGCCCTGTCCGATCTGCCAGACATTCCAAATGCTGGCGGGCGGATTCATTCCGTCCAGCCCCGTTTCGTTGGAGCGGCCGTCATTCACGCAACTGGCCGCCACAATTCCGCCTAATGCGGACCGTCACGAGCAACATATCCACCTTGGCGCGCGCGCCCGCGCGCCACCGATGAGAGCCTGACGCCCAAAGCCTCAGCCGCGTTGCGCCGTCATGGCGCGCGCATTCTCATTTTTATTTGTGGATATTCATCATGCACGTTCCTTTTTGCCATCGCTTGGCGCGCCCGCGCCTGGGCGCACACTTGCTTGCCGCCAGTTCTTCTCTGGTTCTGATCGCCTTCATGCCCGCTTATGCGGATACGGATGCCGCACAACAGCGGGAAGAAATCGTCGTCACCGCGCCCAGCCCAGTCGAGAAATACGATCTGCCGCAAACGACGGCTACCATCACAGCCGATACGATCGATCAGACGATCAACATCATGGATACCGAGGACGCGATCAAATATTTCCCCAGCCTGTTCGTGCGCAAGCGTAACGAGGGGGACACGCAGCCCGTTCTGGAAACCCGCACCTGGGGCGTCAATTCCAGCGCCCGCAGCCTGGTCTATGCCGACGACACGCTGATCAGCGCGCTGATCGCCAATAACAATACCATCGGCGCGCCACGCTGGGGCCTTGTAGCACCCGAGGAAATAGACCGGATCGACGTACTGTATGGGCCGTTCGCCGCCGCCTATCCCGGCAATTCGATGGGCGCGGTCATGCTCATCACCAC
>Ga0116226_10006476_pt1 | contig 10514 bp, 5 predicted proteins | sample S1TSphfallax_FD_89692 | JGI IMG/M metagenome (GOLD analysis project Ga0116226, IMG submission 89692) | Host-associated microbial communities from peat moss isolated from Minnesota, USA - S1T2_Fa - Sphagnum fallax MG | ecosystem: Host-associated > Plants > Peat moss > Unclassified | place: USA...
CAGCTATTTCTTTTTCTTCTCCTTCATTTTCATATCTCATATGAAGTTCTAGTTAATCCAGTAGCTTATTCATTCTCTTATATTCATGTACTTCTTTTTCTCTTCTCTAACTTCATATCTCATATGAAGTTCTAGTCAATCCAGTAGCTTATTCATTCTCTGCTATTCATGTACTTCTTTGTTTTTCATTATTAAGCACGTTCTTTCCTTTTCCATTCGTTATCATACACAGTATGTAACAAGGACAACACAATGCACACCAACTGCATAGATAACTCCACCAACACCTCATCCTATACACACATCCTATTATTCACAACACAACAAATTCAACAAAAATGTATCTCTGAGACGAAAGACAATCGTCATGTGTCTCCTTTTCTTTTTTTCATGCCTTCCAGCTTTTTGGCAGTACTATTTGTTACTCGGTGTTTCCGTTGCCTTTTTGTTATGTAACGATAGTATTGTCTTATGTCATCAATAAAAGCTTTGTCGCCAAAAAAAAAATAACATTGTGCTGTTCCTAATAAACGTGAAGAAGACCAAATTTTTGGGTTGAATAATAAATAAAATAAAGCAATAAATGAAAAAATACGATAAAGAACATCATTGAAAATGATATTAATTCTTTCGCAGCTAATTTCAATATTTCATTGAATAAAACTAAACGTTGATTGTGTCGACAGCGACAAACAAATTTAATCGTACTAAAAAAAAACCCACAAAACCCAAAGAAATAAGTTCACAGAATACTAATATACGCAGATAATTGGAAATTTATGTAAACATATTCATTAGTTAGAGAAAAAGTAAATTTATTCGATTTGATTCTCGATATAATGCCATACATAAATACCCATAATAGACCATGAACATACATCGATATCTAATCCAATTAATGACTAAAATTATGGAAAATATTTCATTTTTAAATGAACAAAGGTTCGAACTTCTAAGAACATCGAATAAATGTTAAATAATACATGACAGATAATGTAAATCAAATGAAACAACGAGACAAATGCTACATCAAACAAATGAATATATTTTAATCTACTGAAGAAAAAGATAATCTTACCATCACAAACGAACTGGTTCAATTCGAAGGGAAGGAAAAACTTCACCAGTTGATAAAACTTCGGTGAGAAATGTTACTGATGTAAATAATCGACAAAAATGACATAAATAAACCAAGTATATGTCGAAAGAATTGTGCCAACAAAGGACTCGGAGTCAATGATAACAATTCAACAATTGTACCAATAATAATTTTCAATATGCAATCAATAAATGATGCAAAAATTCTCAGCATAATGTACAGAGTGGTAATACAAATGAAACTGAAGAAGTTTTACTTAAAGGCCAAAAACATGTCTGTCCAGTATATTGATTAACTTGTGATACATCATCGAATCTATAAACTAACAGATAAGCAAGAATAATAGTCGATGGTCGAGGTTCGAAATGAGTTGAAATGGAAAAATTCTTGTGCATATTGATATAATGAAAAGAAAAGAATTGATTATTTGAAGTTAAATTCAATGCTGCGACATTTTGTAAGGTTATTTCCGGAACAATGATATTTGGATCATGTAGAATAAGAATTTCAATCGATTGATTGAATGACATTTGATTTCCATTTTGATCAATTATCTTGAGGGTGAAATGGAAGTGGATAAATTTGTATTGGGTTGAGATTTAGAATTTCCAAATAAGGCCAATGGTTTCATTAGTGACTAGTGAGACAACAAAATCATTCAGATCATCAAAGAAGAAAAACTTACTTGAAATGAAATTGATCCATTTTGATTGAGATTCAAATTTGCTGGGAGACGAATACGTACATTTCCTATCTTGTTCAATTACTTTTCCAGATAAAGATTTACTTGATAAAGTCTCTAAGGACATAAATACTTCGGTTGTATTGATTTGTAAAGACAGAAATGGTAATCTTTCTACAAGATTCCTATGGCATTCGTTGTCACTGACTTTGTTTTCTTCGCATTTTTCAATGGATTTTTTTCCAGCACTTTGAAGTAGTGTCTACAATGGTAGAAGAATTCACATTGGATTAGAACATCATGTTTCTATTTTGAAATAGTTCAATGTAATCAAAAACAAAAGACAAGAAGAGAAAAAATTTGTTCATCGAATATGAAATAAGATATTAAAAAGAATTCGAGCAAACGACAATATCGTAGCCTCTCTTACCTCAAAGCACAGTTCTAATTGTCAAAATATTGAATAGTCTCGTTTTTTTTTTCTGAGCATTTCAATTCCATTCATTTCATTCCTTATCGAAAATTATCAAACAAGCTAAGCTGAGCAACAAGAGTCATTTTCTCGTCAAAACTATTTCAAATTAAGAAGTTCGTGAATAGAATTCAGTCATTGTATTGAGAAGCTATTCTATCAAAATCATTCTAATTATGTCTTTTTCACTTTTTCGGTTGAAACCGCAATCGCTCAGTATGTCTTCCTTCATACAATGATCAAATCAGTCAAGTCACATGAACAGAAACAACTTTTAGTTCAGAATGAGCAAATTTGAAGGAGATGAATAGTGCAGAAGTTGATATGTTCCAGTAATTGAAAAAGCATATACATGTTTAGATGTTTCATCTGGATTGATTTTTCGGTTGCATATTGTTCATTTGGCTCCAGTTTCGATTCTAACTGCTAAAATAGTTTAATCTCCATAAAAAGATCGAGTTTCTACTTGAAAAGTATTGACACTTCATCCAACAGTGAAAAGCATTGGTTTCTCTACTATAGATTGTAAAATCGGATGGAATGAAAAGAAAATTTTTCTGATTGTTTTGGTAAACAAATGTTGTGTTTTTAATTCTTTTCTCTATTTGTAATGGCTGAGTAAGTGAAATTGCATGAAATCAATAAGTTTTCACATGAGAATGAAGAATACTAAAAGAATAGAAGAAAACAGTATCTCTGACAATTAGCTTGAACACATGCAAATCACTTTAAAATGATTTGATGTGAATTTTTCAATGGATGCTCTCCTAACTGAATCTTCTTGTTTGGTTATCATTATCCAGTGGTTCAATGTAAAGGAGTAGTGTTACATATCCAACATTTAAGAGATGTAACTACATCTCCCAATGGATACATGGAATCTTTATCAGGAGCTGTGGTTGTATCTCCAAAATCTTGGATATGTGACACTGTTGTCATCGTTAATCGTTTAAATGATTCAAATTGCACGCCAATTGTGAAATCTAATTTCGAATCATCGAATTTGAAAGCAGAAGAAGAAGAAGAAGAGAATCGATCTTTTCTTTTATCGAGAAAATATGTAGGTGGTGTGATTTTAGTGGCATTTTCTCTAGTTGATTTATTTCCGAATCTAGGATAGTCGAGTCACTTGAATAACTTCGATATATTTAGTTTAGATCTTCGAACATAGATGTTTGAACATGTATGGAGTCAAAGTAGAATTTAGATGTTGAGAAATTCACTTGTGAACGCTAGAGAAAGTCAAATTTTTAGAACACTTATCTAGAAGAATTTCTTCATTTGATTCGATATGAAATGTTCCATGGTAAAGTGAAACAAACGACATAAAGATGTTCAAATTGTAGGTGCGAATATTGACGAGTGTGTACAATCAATTGAGATGATCTCCTGTCATTGGACAATCCTCAACTTTTCTGACACTATCCACTGTACTTTTATTTCTCAGATTTCATTGTGGATCTGGGAGGTTATTTGAAATAGTTAACCGTGGTTCCTATTCATGAAGGTAGATTGATTGAAAGCGAATCGAAATATTTGATTCGTATCTAAAGATGTTCAAGTATCAACGAATGATAAGAAAATAGTTTGGTTACTGCGGTAAGGTTCATAACAATGTCGAACAAATAAATATGTTTAGAATTTATTTTGATGAAGAAAAGTTTCTATTAATCTATTCCGTTTATATCTCTGGTATCACTGAGTAATAAAAATTGAATCCTCTCTCTCTCTCTCTCGCTCTCTCGCTCTCTCTCTGATCTTTGGTAATGAAATCAATTTCATTTTTCTTTCGTACTGTTCACTTTCGAGAAATTAAGAAAGATTTCTTTGGAGAATGTTTCTTTGCTTAAGATTGCTTCGACTTGACTGTGTTTTTGTCCGAGTATGATGAATAAATTAAATCGAATAATAATATGGAATAGAGTATTGTAAATGTCAAAGAATGCTGTTTCACTAGTCGTTTTGTCCAAAGATTCATTCGATTTCTTTTGTTTTGATCTAGAATGATGAAACAATCACAAGAGTACCAAGATGTTAGATTATTTCTTTAAATTGATAGAAACTGAGTAATGAAATGAGTTTATGTGTTGCAAAGCACATATCTAAATGGATCAGCTTACCATTGGTTGAATAGTATCGATAGAGACGATATTCTCTGCATTTTGTTTTGCAAACTAAGAAAATAAAACAGCTCGAACTCAATAAAAAAATTCGATTTTTATTAAGAGATGACCAGATACATCTGCTGATTGGATCAAATTTGAGTTTGATAGGACTAAAGCAAACAATCGAATGCCAAACGGTTTAATTTTCCTGATCCTATTCATGGAGATTTTGTTGCTTCAACTTTGCTTCTCAGTTCAAATGGTAGATTAGTTCAAAGTTACTGAAGGTATTTGATTTGTAGATCAATGCATCTGGATGTGAACGATTAATTAAAAGAAATCAATTGGTGATTGGAAGGAACGCGATGTGAATGTAGAAAAAAGTAGATTCTTCGTGATTGTTACACGGATATCTTCTTGGATTGCTTTGAATTTCAGTTCTAGTTGTTTAACTATAAACGAACAAGATGAGGAAAGTTTCCATGTCAATGAATTGACTTGTTTGATTTTTTTCTCTCCAAAAGAGATTAGTATACGAAACTGCTAAAGGTTTCATGAGCATTAAGAAAGATACGATATACCATGTGCAAAGTCTATATGTCTGTGTCATGAAATTCGATTGTTCGTCATGCTTTTAAATGAAATTCCGTTTATTTGATTTTGATCGCAACACAGAATGAGAAAGTAATTGCTAGCAAACGGAGATCAATATATATTATTCAGGATGTAGAAGTTTAAGTGATAAATATCGAAAATTTCCTTTTATCGTTGTTAATTTTGATGGTGTGAATTATAATTCTCTGGCTATTATTGACATAGGATCTCCTTTCATTTGATAAAAAAATTCTGCATTGATGTATTTCTTAACTCTAATTTTCAAGACGAATATGAATAGATCATTCATTACGTTTCTCAATCCAGAACGAATTGATTTTTGCTCGATTTCAGTTAAAAAGAGAACAATTTCATCATAGTTTTGTCTTTTCTGTTTTTCAAATGATCGTTAGTTATGAGACGGCTACGAAGAACTTACATTCAGATCTATGATTAATAGACTGTCCATGTTACTGTCAGCTCTAGTGTTAAACTCAATCTTCAATAACGTTAACCATAAAGAAAATTGTCTGGTTAGAATTAATTCATTTTTAAAAAATTACTCTATGAACGTCCTTGAAATACATTGTTGTACGTGATTAAAAAGAGGATGAGAAACTTTTTGATCATTTACAATACCTATTTCGTAGCTGATTCGATTAAGAAATTCTAAACAGTCTTCGAAAAATAAGCTTTCTCTTTCAAAAGTCTTTGGCTCTATAATTGCGGATTAATTTCGAAATGAGATGGAGATGAGATGGAGAACAACAGACAATATTTCTACCAGATTGTTTTGAAGAACGTATGTATGTTATATTCAAACAATTCAACTGAAAATATATTGATGTAATCGTTAATAGGTTTGCATTTCGTTTCTGCTGAAGTAAAAAATTATTTAGTCTGTGAAATAAAAGCAAATAGTCGGTTTAGTTCATTCTACGGATCACAAATCACTCTTGTGACCAATTTTTCTAAGGTTGTCGATGAAGAAGATGATCGTTTTTTTTACTAAATAGTCGAGAGAATGGAAAGTAGTATGGACGAATAGGTATAAATGAATGACCATATGTTTCTTACTAAGGAAACGTATGCTTTCCTAAATACTACATTTTCGAATTGAAGTTTTGATAGCAACTTCGACTCGTAATAAGGTTTTTAGACAAGATGCAATTGCTCCATTGTAATGATTGTAACGTGTGCAATCATGGTTCCCGATTACTTTTGAAAGTGTGGGGGGCTAAATTTTGGCAGAAAGTCTTTCTGCCAAAGCACTCCTTTCACAATATTAAGTGCTTATCGCAAATGACAATATCTAAGCTAATGTTTATCAAAAAAATGTATGATTCATGAGTGAATACTTCCAGAAAAAAGACGAAGAATGATGACATTTCTGGCAGAGAGAGTCAACAGAAATGCAAGAATTTTTGGCAGAAAGAATTAATCGAAATGAAGGATTTTCTGGCAAAAATAGTGAATAGAAACAAAAGAATTTCTGGCGGAATGAGTTAATCAAAATGGAGGATATTCTGACAGAAATAGTGAATACAAACGAAAGACTTTCTGGTGGAAAGAGTTAATCGAAATGAAGGACTTTCTGGCAGACATAGTCAACAGAAATGCAAGAAATTTTGGCAGAAATAGTGAATAGAACCGAAAGACTTTCTTGCAGAAAGAGTTAATTGAAATGAAAGACTTTCTGGCAGAAACAGTGAATAGAACCGAAAGACTTTCTGGCAGAAAGAGTTAGTTGAAATGAAAGACTTTCTGGCAGAAACAGTGAATAGAACCGAAAGACTTTCTTGCAGAAAGAGTTAATTGAAATGAAAGACTGACAGGAAGTTGCTGCTAAAATTGTTTTTTGGGGGTCTTTCTGGGAGAAAGTGACTAGTGAAAACCGTTTTTTCAGGTCTTTCTGGCAGAAAATAAAGGTTAAAAGAAGTTTAGAAAATTGGCAGAAAGTCATAATTTTTTGCCGGGGGCTGGACCCCCGCTGCCCCCCGCTGATCGGGAAGCATGTGTGCAATTGTAATGTGTGTACACAGTATATTTTGGAAAGTAAATTTTGCTATGTAGCTACGTATGCTACAAAGTAAAGAAACATCGCTCAAAGAAATATATTTTTAGATTCTACTTTAAGTTTTTTTTCTACTAAAGGTTTGTATCTTGTAAAGATGACCGTGGGGATCTTACAGAATAAACTCAGGTTAACCCTTTCAGGACCGAATTATTTTTCCTACTAAAATCAGAATCGTTCTATGAAAAGTTTATGGTATTTCAAGAATTGGTATATATGGCTTATCTAAACATTTTTAGATAGATCCCACACAATTTTCAGAAGGAAGAGGAAGATATATATGAGTTCGGCGGAAAAAAGCACAAGTAAAAAATGTCTAAAGAAGAAGTATAGAAAAACCTTGATTATCTTGATTCAGTACAAGGTATTGATACAGGAGTAAAGAGATATATCACGTACTTTTAATGAAATTTTGAGTGAGTTTTCTTTTCTACCTTCAATATTGATACCATTCAAGTTGAGCATGCGAGTGATTTGTGAACTCTGCGTTTGTTTTTTTTATCTATTCATGATCTTTTGTTGCTTTATGTTTACAACGTATAGACGCTCAGGAGCGCGTCCAAACTGAGTGGGAGGGTGTGCCGATATTGATATCGGTCACTCTCGTCATGTTCGTTCGTTCCTATCTGTTCACCTCTGTGTATGGTTATATATTCACCCTTCTTTGTCTGTTTTGTATATAAGCGTGAGTTCTATACAGAATGAACACATTCTGGAGATGTGGAGTAGTCAATAAACATCATGGCCGAGGTGGCGGCAAAGCTACTCCCACCCAGTTTGTCGTTACAGGAGCATTTTTCTTCATTCACGCCACGCGTTTAAATATTTTCTATCGATCGATCGTCAAACAGTCATGACTAGTAAACAACGCACAATTTCTCTTCTGAGCTTACCTACTGAACTTCTTCATCGAATTTGTGATTTTCTCGAAGCAGAAACAATCGTTCTTTCATTTCGTCATGTGTGTGCACAATTGTTTGCCACTGCAGAAACTTACAATCGATACAAATGTCGCTTTAGTTCTATGTCAAAGATGAATATTTGTCGAACTATTCCAGCTGAAAATGTTATATTGCTGGATTTTAGAAATAAGAAAAACACAATCGAACTATTTCTCTCAGCTTTCGATATTCATCAATTTATTCGACTTCGTTCATTATCTATTGATCATATCAACGTCACCGATTTGAATACCATCTTGCATCATACAGCAACGAACTGTCGATTGAAATCATTATCGATCTATTCGAATGTATCACAAATCAGTGATGATACATGGCAACTTCTTTCGTTAACTACTGCACAACCTAATCTTCACCATCTACGATTAAATTTTGATTATATTGATCAAGATAAATTCTTCTGGCCTGTTCGATGTGCAACTACAAATCTCTCCATTGCCACATGTACTTTCAAACAAATCTCCTCTATTCTTCGAAATTCACCTCAACTTTATACACTAACGATTAATAATTGCCAAATCATCGAGATGGACAAAAGTTTCTTATTGAATTCTTATCAACAATTAAACTCATTAACCATCAATGATGTACAAATGACCATGGATAAACTTGAATTTTTCCTTTCATTTCTACCATCTTTGATTCATCTAGATTTAACTAGTTCAGGAAAACCATACGAATTTATTCAACGTTTATCTCGATAGGAAGAATTTATTCGATGGAAATTACCACAACTAAATCAATTCGAATTTTGCATCTTTTGTTACTATTCAGATTGGGAGAATTTCGATACATTAATAGCCGGATTTCGAACTCCATTCTGGCTCGAAGAAAAACATTGGTTTGTCACCTGTCCATTTCGCGATGATTGGACTTCAAGTTTCACTATATTTATATCACCAATTTTTTTTTCCTAACGCCATCTAGTTCGTCCATGTTCAATGGTTGATAATCGTTGCCAACTGGAAAGAATTGATATACTCATTCATTTCGATGAATGATGTTTATAATCCCAACATTCTATCAATCGGAATTTCAATCATTTATTTTTTTAATATTCAATCTATTAATTATTTTATTTCTTATCTGTTTTATTGAACCATTTTCACTTCTATATTTATTAATTTATTTCTCAATTGTCATATTTATCTGTAGAAAATTAGCCCATCGTCAATCGTACACTATTCCAAAAAATACCGATTTAACTGAACAAACAGTGATCGTTACAGGAGCATCATCGGGTATTGGTCGTGTATCAGCAATTGAATTTGCTAAATTAGGTGCCAAAGTAATCGTTGGTATACGTGGTGAAAATCGAGCTCGACAAATCGCAGAAGAATTAAAAAATGACTCACACAGAGAAGTGATCGGTGAAGATTTAGATTTATCAAATCTTTCCAATGTAAAAAAATTTGCTGATCGAATTCTTAATACTGAACAACATGTTGAGATTCTATTGAATAATGCTGGAATCTCTCAAACAACATATGCATTAACCATTGATGGATTAGAAATGGATTTTGGTACGAATCATATTGGACATTTTTATTTAACAAAACTTTTATTATCATTATTAATTCAATCAAAATCTCGTATTGTTAATGTTAGTAGTATCGGACATTGTTCTGTTGAGAATGGAATTAATCATCAATTTCCAAGTTTAACGTATGATACAAAAATAGCTTATGGACAATCGAAATTAGCACAAATTTGGCATACGATTATTTTACAAGAACGTTATGGAGAAGAAGGTATTAATGCATATTCAGTACATCCGGGAGTCGTTTATACGAAATTAACACGACAACAACCATTTTTATTTGAATTTATTTATCGAATGATATTGTTATTGGTTGGAAAATCGTTATATGAAGGAGCTAAAACCAGAGGTGTGCGGGGCAGGTAATTTTCATGCCCCGCGGGCCCCGCCCCGTGACTTCTATGTCCTCCCTCCCGCCCGTCCCCGTAGACCAGTCTTTAAAACAAACCCGCCCGCCACCCCGCTGAAAACTTTTCTTTAACCCGTCCGCCCGTCCCCGTGATAGTAAAAATTCTATCCCAGCCCGCCCGCCCGCCACTTTTGTAACGGGGCCCCGCCCGTCCCCGTGCGACCCGCGAATTTTTTTTTCATCATAGAATTTTATTTCTTCTTTCTTATTCTAAAGTACATTACACGTTTTTTCAACAAAAAATACAACACTAGGTTTATATGTTTTTGTTGAACGATTGCCAACCGATCGAATAAGTATAATATCATTTACAAAAGAATTTCAACTTTTATACCACTTAGAAATTCACTTTCGATCGATCAGAGCGCCAGCAGAGAGAATAAAACATAGCGAGTTAAACGAATTAATATCAAATGCACTATTTAAAACCATTTCTTAAAAAAATTAAATAGGTCGAACTTCTGATTTATACTCGTGGATAGAAAAAATTTTCTCTATCGAACTGTGTTTTTGTTTTTTTCTGAATAAATGCCTGTGGCGCCAAACACACTAAAAAAACAGACGAATTAATACTGAG
>Ga0116226_10006478_pt1 | contig 10514 bp, 8 predicted proteins | sample S1TSphfallax_FD_89692 | JGI IMG/M metagenome (GOLD analysis project Ga0116226, IMG submission 89692) | Host-associated microbial communities from peat moss isolated from Minnesota, USA - S1T2_Fa - Sphagnum fallax MG | ecosystem: Host-associated > Plants > Peat moss > Unclassified | place: USA...
AAGCCGGAACGCCGCGCCCGCATCGCCCGCGAGACCATGGAAATCTACGCCCCGCTGGCCGGCCGCATCGGCATGGAATCGGTGAAAACCGAACTCCAGACCCGCTCCTTCGCCGAACTCGACGCCGAAGCCTACGAGACCATTCAGGCCCGCCTCAACTTCCTGCGCGGCCAGGGTGCGGACGTTATCGAGGAAGTCCGCAACGAACTGCTCCGCGTCTGCCGCCAGGCCGATGTGGACGTGGTGGAACTCTCCGGCCGCGAAAAATCCCCTTACTCCATCTGGGAGAAAATGCAGCGCCGTAACGTTGCCTTTGAGCAGCTCTCGGACATCATGGCGTTCCGCATCATCGTCCCGTCCCGCGAATCCTGCTACGTCGCGCTGGGCGCCATCCACGCCGCCTTCCCCGTCATCGCCGGCCGCTTCAAGGACTATATTTCCACCCCCAAAGCCAATGGCTACCAGTCCCTGCACACCGGCGTGACGCTGCGCCATCCGCGCAATCAAAAAATCGAAATCCAGATCCGCACGCCGGATATGCAGATGATCGCCGAAAACGGCGTCGCCGCGCATTGGCTCTACAAGCAGGCCGACGCCTCCTCCGGCGATCTCCAGCAATTCCGCTGGGTGCAGGATTTGCTGGAAATTCTCGAAAACTCCTCAGCACCCGACGAGTTTCTGGAAAACACCAAGCTCGAACTCTACCAGGACCAGGTCTTCTGCTTCACGCCCAAGGGTCAGCTCATCCAGCTCCCCCGCGGCGCGACTTCCGTGGATTTCGCCTACGCCGTCCACAGCCAGATCGGCGATACCTGCGTCGGCGCCCGGATCAATGGCCGCCTGATGCCGCTGCGCTACGAATTGCAGAATGGCGACCAGGTGGAAATCCTCACCGCCCGCGGCGGCACACCCTCCCCGGCCTGGGAGCGTTTCGTCACCACCGGTAAGGCGCGCGCCCGCATCCGCCGCTTCCTCACCCAGCAAATGCGCGAGCAGCACCGCGACCAAGGCAAATCCGCCCTGGCCAAGGCCTTCCGCCAGGAAGGCGTCGACGGCTCGGAAAAAATCCTGGAACCGACAGCAAAACTGCTGAAACAGGCAACGCTGGATGACCTCTACGTCGCCGTCGCAACCGGCATCCTCGGCCCGAAGGAAGTCGTCAACGCCGCCTATCCGGAATTGCGCGAAGCCCGCGCCCCGCGCATGCTGCCCGGCTTCATGGGCACGACAACCGCCGGCGGTGTCGCCGGACTCACCGCCCGCTCGCCCCGCAACAGCGCCCCGAAACTTGATTTCGGCATGCCCCTCACCGGCCTGGTCTCCGGCATGGATGTGCACTACGCCGGCTGTTGCCACCCGCTGCCCGGCGACAAAATCGTCGGCATCGTCGCCACCGGCAAAGGCGTCACCGTGCACACAAAGGAATGCGCGACGCTGGAGAACTTCGCTGCAACGCCGGAACGATTCATCGATGTCGACTGGGACTTAGGCAACATCAAGCCCAGCACCACCTTCACCGGCCGCATCAGCGTCATCGCCAGCAACAGCCCCTCGGCACTCGCGACCCTCACCAACGCCGTCGCCAAACAAGACGGCGCCATCTCAAATCTAAAAATCGTCCATCGCCAACAAGACTTTTTTGAAGCCCTGGTAGACGTCGAAGTCCGCGACCTGCGCCACCTCGCCCAAGTCATCGCCGGCCTGCGCGGCGCCGCCGGCATCGCCCAGGTCGAACGCGCCAAGGCATGACGCCCAAAGTAAGGAAGGCCAGCATGATCATCGGCATTGGCTCCGACATTTGCGATATCCGGCGCATTGAGAAGTCGTTGGACCGTTTTGGCGATCGCTTCACCATGCGTTTATATTCCGTGGAGGAACGCGCCCGCGCCGAGCGCCGGCCGATGCAGCGCGCCGCCACCTATGCCAAGCGTTTCGCCGCCAAGGAGGCTTGCGCCAAGGCGCTGGGCACGGGGTTTCGCCGTGGCGTGTTCTTCGCTGATCTGCGCGTGATAAATCTGCCTTCCGGCCAGCCCAGCGTTTCGCTGCATGGCGGCGCGCTGGCGCGGCTGAAGGCCATCACCCCGCCGGGCCATGACGCGCAGGTTTTTCTTTCATTAACTGATGAGTATCCTTACGCATATGCCAGCGTCACGATTTCCGCTGAGCCATCATCGCCCGCACGATAGGAAAATATGCGCAAGACATCTTGCTATTTTTAGTTGACGAAAAATTTTTTGCTCGCGTTAAAGTAAATTCTTCTTTAAATTCATACCGTGAATCACGTAACTTTCTGATTCGCATGTGCCGCCCATGGAGATCATTTGCGCGATGACATGGCAGACCGGACTGGCCGAGCTGATGAGAATACTGGCGATGCTCTGCATCGGCGCCGGCATGGCCAATTTGTTCCACTGCCGCGAAACCGTCTTCATTGGTCCGGCGCGCTGGCTCGTGCTTGGCATCTTGGCTGCTTTTCTGATGCTGCATTGCGGCATTTTCCTGGCCTGGCTTGCCGGCTTCGCGCTTGCCCCTGGCCCGGCGGATTTATTATCGGGCGCCAGCCTCCTCGTCATCGGCATCAGCCAGGGCTGGTTTCTGCTGCATGTGAAGGCGCGCATGCGCCGGGCTATGGGGCCTTCGCTGAAGCGCCGGTTCGACAGCGCGGATGCGGCGCTGTTTGAAGCCAAAAGCTCGCTCGAACTGGCGGAGGAAATCGCCCATGTCGGCTATTGGCGGTATGACCTGAATGGCAAGCGCCTCACCTGGTCGGATGAAATCTATCGAATTCACGGCGTGACCAAGCGTGACTTCACCCCCAGTCTGGAGGCCGCGATCAGCGCCTATCACAAGGACGACCAGGCGGCTTTCGCCCGCGCCTTTTGGAATGCCGTTTTTTGCAAGACCAGTTTTGACATTTCCGCGCGGCTCATCCGTGCCGGCGGCGAGGTGCGGCATGTCCGTTCGCGCGGCGTGTCGCAAGTCGATGCGGATGGCGATGTCTCATCCGTATTCAGCGTCTGCATTGACATTACGGAACAGCAACAAGTGGAGGCCGCCTTGCGGCGCGCCAACGCGCTGGCGGAAAAGGCAAACCAGGTTCTGCATGCCATGGCGCTGGTGGACAGCCTGACAGCCCTGCCGAACCGCCGGCAGTTTGGCGCGGCACTGGTGGCGGAATGCCGGCGCGCCGCCCGCGCCGGCACGCGGCTCGGCATGATCATGATCGATCTCGATCATTTCAAAGGCTATAATGATTTGTTCGGCCACCCGGCGGGCGATGACTGCCTGCGCAACGTCGCAAGCGCGATTCGCGGCGCGCTGCTCCGCCCGGGGGATTTCGCGGCGCGCTATGGCGGCGAGGAATTGGCCGTGCTGCTGCCCGCGACCGATTTCACGGGCGCCGAAATGGTCGCGGGCCAGATCGCCCAGGCGGTGCGGGCGCTGCGCTTGCCGCATCCGGCAACGCCGGCCGGGATCGTAACGGTGAGTTGCGGCGTTGCGGTATATGATCCGGAAACCGATGCGCATGACCCGGTGAAGCTAGTTTCGCGGGCCGACCAGGCGCTTTACCGCGCCAAGCTCGGCGGCCGGAATCGTATCGTATGCGAATCCGCGTTCAGTGCAGAGGTTTTGCCGTAAGCCATTCAAGCCGGAACGAAAACACAATTTTTAATTGAATTAAATAAAAAAACACGCCTTAAGGTGTAGACTTTGTAATGATAGCATTATAACCATGATGAATATCGTGGAGAGACGTTGCAGGTGGCGGTTTAATGATCCTTACGCTCTGGCCGGTTTACGCCGGCGAAATAACCAGGGCGGCTGCCTATTCGCTAACGGCAATCGGGCTATGCCGGCTGTTTCGCCGGCCCATGGCGGCAAGTCTCGGCAATGCGCGCTGGTATTTCGTTGCGTTGCTGGCCGCAGTCGCCGGGCTGCAATTCGTCATGCTGGCGGGCTCCCTTACCGGGCGTTTCGCGCTCAGCCAGTTCTGTTACCTCGCCGCGGCCGGTTTGCTGTTCGTGGCGGCGCTCATGCTCTGGCCATTTCTAGTCTTTGTGGACCGCCGTCTGTCCCGCCGGACCGCCGCCAAATTGCACTTGCGGCTGCGCCAGGCGCGGGCGCAAGCCGCACAGGCCCGGCGCTGGCTGGAACTGGGCGAGCAGCTTTCCCATGTCGGTCATTGGGCTATCGAGATCCCGAGTTTCCGGCTGTTCTGGTCCGATGAAATCTATCGGATTCACGGCTTGGCGCGGGACAGTTTCACGCCGGACACCGATTCGGCCACTAGCGTTTTTCACCCGGATGACCGAAGCGCCGTCCGTACCCGCGTCGCCCATGCGCTTGCCGAAAAATCCGGCTTCGAATTCGAGGCGAGGCTGATCCGGCCGGATGGCCAGATGCGAACCGTGTTTTCCCGCGGCATCGTCAAGCTGAACCCGGCCGGGGAGGTGACCCGGCTGTTCGGCGTCTTTATGGATCTGACGGAGCAGAAGCGGACCGAGGCGCAGCTGCGCGAGTCAAACCAGGTCAGCGAAGGCCTCAACCAGGCCTTGCGCCAATTGGCGCTGGTGGATGGCCTGACCGGGCTGCCCAACCGCCGGCATTTTGATGCCGCGGCGGAAACTGAGTTCAAGCGGGCAATCCGCCAGGGCAGTTCGCTTGGCGTCATCATGGTCGATCTCGACCATTTCAAAGGCTATAACGATTTGTACGGGCATCCGGCGGGTGATGCCTGCCTGTTCGCCGTCGCCCAGGCGCTGGCCGGCGGCGCGCGGCGCCCCGGCGATTTTGCCGCCCGCTATGGCGGCGAGGAATTTGTTCTTCTGCTCCCCAATGCCGATGCCGCCGGCATGAAGGCCGCGGCCCAGGCCATCTTGCAGGGTGTGGCGGCACTTGGGCTGCCACACCGGGCCAACCCGCCAGGCTACGCGACGGTGAGCTGCGGCGCCGCCCTGTTCGAGCCGAATTGCGACCCGCATTTGCGCCTGGCTCTGATGCAGCGTGCCGACCGCGCCCTGTACGAAGCCAAGCGCAATGGCCGTAACTGCGTGGTGATTGCCGCCGGCGACGTGCCGGACGAGAAAAATGCGACTTTAAGAAGCGCTGCCAGCGGATAATTTGCCGCCGTTAACTGAAACGTAGCGTTCGGTCCCCTATCCTGGCCTCGCGTTCGTTGGATTTCCGACTCGGATGGCGAGGAGTTAATTTTCACGTTATGCTTTGGCTGGCATGCGCTTCTGTGATTTTGGCATTCCTGGCTTGCGGCGCCACCGGCTTTGCGGTGGCGGTCTTGCTACGCCGGGGCCGCCGGCTGGACCGTGCTGAATCCCACGCGACGGAAGCCAGGCATTGGCTCGAACTGGCGGAAAAAATCGCCCATATCGGCCATTGGCGGTACAACGTGGCCAGCCGCAAACTCGTCTGGTCGGATGAAATCTATAAAATCTACGGGGTTTCGAAGGCGGATTTCACCGTGACGCTGGAAAGCGCGCTAGCCCCCTATCTGCCGGAAGACCGGCCGCTGGTGGCGCGAATTTTCCGGGACGCCCGGAAATATCCGGCGCCGTTCGAATGCACGGCAAGGCTGGTGCGGACGGATGGCCAGCTTCGCCATGTCATGGCCCGCGGCCTCGCCCAACGTAATGAGACCGGTCAAATCACCGCTATTTTCGGCGTCTTCGCCGATATCACGGACCAGAAGCGGATCGAGCAGCAATTGAAGGACGCTCATGCGATGAGCGAAATCGCCAATCGCGCTTTGCATGAAATGGCGATGCAGGACGCTCTGACCGGCCTGCCCAACCGCAGGCATTTTGACGCGGCGCTCGCCCAGGAATTCAAGCGCGCCGCGCGCGACAATCTGGAACTCAGCCTCATCATGATCGACCTTGATTTTTTCAAGGGCTTTAACGATTTGTATGGCCATCCCGCCGGCGATGCCTGCCTGCGCAAAGTGGCCGAGGCGATTGCCGGCGTGCCGCAGCGGCCAGCGGACCTTGTCGCCCGCTATGGCGGCGAGGAAATGGTGGTTCTGCTCCCCCATACCGATTCCGCCGGCGCGGCGACGGTGGCCGGCTTGCTGCGCGATGCGGTGCGAGACCTGCAAATTCCCCACGCGGCAAGCCCGGCGCATCTCGTGACCGTAAGCTGCGGCGTCGCCTCCTTCATGCCAGAACGGGACCCGCAAGTGCCCGTGATGCTGGTAGAGCGCGCGGACCGCGCCCTTTACCAAGCCAAACTCGCCGGCCGCAACCGCGTTGTCTGCCATGACGACTTCAGTTCCAGCCATTGATCTATTTCTCCCCCGCGCGATATTCAATTCAAGCGCCGTGGCCGATGACCCATCCACCCCGTCATTCCCGCGAAAGCCGGACTTTTCTTTCGCGACGCGGAGACGAAGATTCCGGACTTCACGGGAATGACGATCGATCCGTTATCGGCCCTGACCGCTGGCATCAGAAACGGGAGTGCGGAAATTGGGCAGCGCGGAACAACATTACTACGAACCGGCAAACGGCCATGGCCTTGCTCATGATCCGTTTAACGCGATCGTGGGCCCAAGACCGATCGGCTGGGTTTCAACGCAAGGCGCGGATGGTTCGGTAAACCTGGCGCCCTACAGTTTTTTCAACGCCTTCAACTACATTCCGCCAATCATCGGTTTTTCCTCCGTCGGCGCCAAGGATAGTTTGCGTAACGTACAGGAAACCGGAGAGTTCGTCTGGAACATCGCAACAATGGAGACGGCGCAAAAGATGAACCAATCCTGCGCCCCGGTGGCCTATGGGGTTGATGAGTTTGCGCTGGCCGGCCTGACGAAACTTCCCTCCCGCCTGATATCGCCGCCGCGCGTCGCCGAAAGCCCGGTGAATTTTGAATGCAAGGTGACGGACATCATCCAGCTGCACAGCCATACCGGCGTCAAAGCAAATACATGGCTGGTGCTGGGCGAGGTGATCGCCGTGCATATCGCGCAAAGCCTGCTGAAGGACGGCGTTTTTGACACGTTCAACGCCGGGATTTTGCTCCGCGCCGGCGGCCCATCCGCCTATGCCGTCATTCGGCCCGAGAGCCGGATTGACATGCACCGGCCGAAATAACGGCCGCCTCAGTCAGTCATCCCCTTGGGCAATCCGAACGGTGCGCGAAACTGCCCACATCATCCGCCGCTGACCAATCCCCCGCCGCCACGCGGTTGCGGCCACCATGCTTGGCAACGTAAAGGTTCGAATCAGCGGCTTCGAATAACGTCATCGAACTGTTTTCCGGCGATGGAACCATGCTGGCGGCGCCAAAACTTGCGGTGACGATGCCGTTCTGCCCGATGCCGGCATGTCTCAGCCCCATGCTTTCAACCGCCAGGCGCATCCGTTCGGCGATGGTGAAAACCGTTTCCAGCCTGGCGCCGGGCAGGATCACGATAAATTCCTCCCCGCCATAGCGCGCAAACAGATCGCTGTTGCGCGTCTCCCGCCGGGCGGCGCTGGCCACCATGCGCAGGCAGTCATCGCCGCCGCTATGGCCGTAATGGTCGTTGAACAATTTGAAGTGGTCGATATCCATCATGATCAGGCCGACGGGATCATTTTGCTCCTTGGCGGCGGCCCAGCTTTCGGTGAGCATTTCATCGAAGCAACGGCGGTTGGCCACACCGGTAAGTCCATCGGTCTGCGTCTCCATCAGCAGGCCGCGGTTGCGGGCGACAAGCTCGGCGCGGTTGATCCGGTCGGAGGCCTGCAGCAGAAACACCCGCCGGTCACGCGTCTCCAGCCGCAGGTTCAGCACAACGGCGCCGGCGCCAATCGCCACATCCATCAGGATGAGCGAGGCCAGCTCGCCATGCGGTATGCTGGGCGCGATAAGCAATGATCCGACGAACACGGCGACCGAGATCCCGGTATTGCTGTAAACTTCCGCCGGGGTGAGCCTGGCGATCAGCCCGGTTGCCATCAGGATCAAGGGAATTGATCGAATGTCGGACATATTCGTGGTGGTCGTCGCCGGCGTCATAACGGTCAATACCGCGCTGATCACGGTCGCCATCACCGCGATCGTCACCAGCGCGGTGCCATAGGCGCGGCCAAGCCGGTTGCGCCCATCCAGCATGACGAACGCGGCGAGCAGAACTGTCATGCCAGCGCGAAGCATGAGAGACGGCAACAGGATCGCCGGCGCGGATTTGAATTGCGCCAGCCAGAAAAGATCGAAAATGATCGTCATGATGATCAGGACGCGGCGATTATGGCCGCGGCGCAGGGCCAGCTGCTCATGATCGTAAATCGGCCGCAATTCAGCCGGCAGCGGAATGACCCAGGCGGCGCTGTGCAGCGCCTGCGTAATTTCCGGCAGGGACGCCGCGGCGAGCTTATAATCAACGGGCAGCTTGCTCAAAGCGGCGCCACAATCTGGATCGTCATCAAAATCTTTGCTCCGGCCGGGAGAAACGCGCGTTGCTGACCGGCTCTCAACCCGGCGCGCCAACCATTGGCCGAAGCAGCAGGTCAGTCGAACCATCAGCGATGAATATAGTCGAAAGCGCGGCGGAAACTTTGCCTCACCGGACCGGTCGAGCCACCTGTTTGCCATGCCACGCCATTCTCCGCCCCTGCCCCTTTCTCACCCCACAGCCGTTTATCGCCGCGAATGCGGCAATCTTCTTGCGTGCAGCCCCCCAAGGCAGAAACTTCCCGCCAGACCCCAGCGGACCAATCAATTAATTTCCATCAAAACCCGCCATGCACCAACACGCCATGTTTTATTTTCCGAAAAATGTTGATATTCCGGTCCCGTAGTGATACTCTCTTCATAGTTGAGACAGACGTATAATAAAAATTTGTCGGCAGGTATGTGGCTTTTTTGTCCCGGTTCGCGGGGTTGGAATGGGATTGATGAGTCTGGGTGGATTTTTGGCGGAGCGGCGCCAAGCGGCAAAATGCCCCGCGGCGCTGCTGAGAAATCGTTTTCAGCACGACCGGAAGGCCAGTACCGCAATCGAATTCGCGATTGTCGGGCTGCTCTATTTCTTCGTGCTCATCTTCGCAGTCGAAGGCGGCATTTACTACCTGCAGGCGACGGTCATCGATTTCGCGACGGAACAGGCCTCCCGTGCGATCATGATCAACCAGGGCGCCAATAATGCCGGCGTCTACACGGACGCCCCGCAAACCGCGGCGTTGTTCCAGGCTCTGGTTTACAATGATTCCTCCGCCGCTTCCGACGGCCTGCTATCCCAGGCGAACATCCAGGTCGCGGTGCAAATGGCCGCGCCGGTTACCGGCAACGCCGTTACCGGCCCCGGCTTCGCTTCCATCCCGCCGGTCGCCGCTCCCAACGGCAGTGTTTATGAGTACGTTCCCGGCTCCTGCACGGTCGATTACACCACCAGCACGGTCGCCGGCGTGACGAAATACACGCTGGTCGCAAACCACGGCTGCACGGACGGTAACTGCGCGGCGACACAGACCAGCTTTAATCTCCTCCCGGTGAATGGCGAGCTCTCGGGCGGCGCCTATGACTCCACCACCGGCAAGTATTTGAACGCAACGTACAGCTGCAGCGCCGGGCAGGATATTCTTGTGCAAGTGCAATATTCTGATTCCCCGCTCTCGGCGCTGGTGGCTTACCTTTTCGGGCCGATAACAACCACGCTCGCATTTCAAGTGGAGCCCGCGACGACATGAGCAAGCAAGCGCCGTTCCCGTGGCTTAAGCGGTTCTTTGCCGAATGCCGCAGCACGGCAGCGGTCGAATTCGCGCTGACCGCGCCGATCATCATTCTGCTCGGGCTGGGCGCGGTTGAATTCAGCGCCGCCGTGCGTGCCGAACTGAATGTCGACCGTACCGCCCGCTACTTAGCCGGCATTCTGCAGAGCCAGAAAAGCATTTCCGCGGCGCAGTTGACGGATTATTTTGTCGCGGCGCGATACATGTACGCCAATGGCGGCGTTAACGGCACGCTGGTCCTCTCGGCGGCGAGCATCAATTTCACAAATCCAAATTTTAGCGAGAAGGTAACGACCTTCAGCGACGCTATCGGCTGGGACGCATCGAACGCCGCCACGACTCCGAAATACACGGCGCTGCCGGCGGCCGCCCAGGTTAATGCCGCAACCCTGACGGATACATACGATAACGACAGCACCATCATCGTCGAAGCGAGCGCCGTTTATACCTTGCCGTTCATGCCGTCGTTTTTCCGCGTCATACCGAGCAGCTTCACGCTGTCATCCATCGCCAGAGTCAGGCCGCGCTACGTTCTGCAAATTCCAAGTACGGGGTTTTAGCAATGTTGAAATTCATGCCAAAGAAATTTGCCAAGGACCGCCACGCGTCCATCGCCTTGATCACGGCGATCGCGATCCTTCCCCTGCTGCTCTTCGCCGTCGGCGTGCCGATCGACCTTGCGCGCGCCATTCAATATCGCGCCACGTTGCAGAATGTCGCGGACGCCGCTGCGCTGGCAGGCTCGGAAGCGCTGGGGGTCGGCGCCACACCGGCGCAAGCCTGCGCTCT
>Ga0116226_10006479_pt1 | contig 10513 bp, 8 predicted proteins | sample S1TSphfallax_FD_89692 | JGI IMG/M metagenome (GOLD analysis project Ga0116226, IMG submission 89692) | Host-associated microbial communities from peat moss isolated from Minnesota, USA - S1T2_Fa - Sphagnum fallax MG | ecosystem: Host-associated > Plants > Peat moss > Unclassified | place: USA...
ACGATATTGCCGCTGGCGCCCGGCGCGAACGGGCAGCCGCCCAGGCCGCCGAGCGAGGCGTCCAGCGTGGTGATGTCCTCCTCGAGGCCGGCGAGTGCGTTAGCCAGCCCAAGCCCGCGGGTGTTGTGCAGGTGCAGGCCGCTTAAAGCCTCCTTGCCGACCACGCTGCGCACCAGCCGCACCAGCCGTTTCACCGCGGCGGGATTGGCGTAGCCCGACGTGTCCGAAAGGCCCACCTCGTCGCATCCGGCCGTCATCAGGCGTTCGGCCAGATCGGTGATGACGGCGTCGGGGATGGCGCCTTCCAGGGTGCAGCCAAAGGCGGTGGAGAGGCCGCCTTCGAATTGGGGCCGCGACGCCGCGGGCAGGGCGCGGATCAGGGCGGCGATGGCGCTCGCCTCGTCGATCATCTGGACGTGGGTGCGGCGCACATTGCGCAGGCTGTGGGTCTCGCTGACCGAGACCGGCAGGGTGAGCTTGTCGGCGCCCGCCTCAATCGCCGCCTGCGCGCCCTTCAGGTTGGGGACCAGCACGGCGACCGTCAGGCCGGGCAGCGTCTTGGCGTAGCGGACCAGTTCGGCCGTGTCGGCGAGTTGGGGCAGCACCTTGGCCGGCACGAAGGAGCCGACCTCGATCTCCCGCACGCCGGCCGCGGCTTCCGCCGCGACCCAGGCCTTCTTCACCTCCAGGGGCAGGATGGTCTTGATGCTCTGGAGGCCGTCGCGCGGACCGACTTCGCTGATCAGGATATCGGGGCGCGTTGACGCAGCGGACATGGGGTTTCCCTAGGCGCGTGAATTGGCATACTTCTATACCAACTTAGATCATTTCGCCAGGATCGCCCCTTATGACCCTTGACGCCACGCCGACCGGCGCTGCGCCTGAAGCCTTCGCGCTTCCGCTCGCCGGGCTGAAGGTGATTGAGTTCAGCCACATGGTCATGGGCCCCTCCATTGGCGTGATCCTGGGCGATCTGGGGGCGGAAGTGATCAAGGTCGAGCCCATCGATGGCGATGCGACCCGGCGGCTGCTTGGGTCCGGCGCGGGGTATTTCCCCATGTACAATCGCAACAAGAAAAGCATTCAGATCGATTTGAAGCACCCGGAGGGCCTTAAAGTGGCCCAGGGTTTGGCTGGCTGGGCCGACGTCTTCATCGAAAACTTCAGGCCCGGCGCGATGGCGAGGTTGGGGCTGGACTACGATACGCTGAAGGCGATGAACCCGCGGCTGATCTATTGCTCCGCCAAGGGGTTCTTGGCTGGCCCCTATGACACGCGCGCCGCTTTGGACGAGGTGGCGCAGATGATGGGGGGCTTGGCCTATATGACCGGGCCGCCAGGTAAGCCGTTGCGGGCCGGGGCGTCGGTGATCGACGTGACCGGCGGCATGTTCGGCGTGATTGGCATCTTGTCCGCCCTGGAGCAACGCCACCGAACCGGCGAGGGTTCGAGCGTGGATTGCTCTCTGTTCGAGACCACGGCGTTTCTGGTGGGGCAGCACATGGCCCAAAAGGCGGTGACAGGAGAGGCGGCCAGGCCCATGCCCGTGCGCATCTCCGCCTGGGCGATCTACGACGTGTTCGAGACGGGGGATGGCGAACAGGTCTTCGTCGGTGTCGTCAGCGACGCCCAGTGGCGATCCTTCTGCAAGGTGTTCGGGCGCGAGGCGTGGGCGGCGGATCCGGCGCTGGCGCTCAATAACCAGAGGGTTCAGGCGCGCGATCGCCTGATGCCGGAGCTGCGCGCCTATTTCGCTACTCTGTCTAAGGCCGAGCTGCTGCGGCTGTGCGAAGCCGCCGGCCTGCCGTTTGCGCCGATCACCCGGCCCGAAGACCTGGAGACGGATGAACACCTGATCGCATCGGAAGGCCTGGTGGCCGTCACCGTGCGGGACGGCGTCAGCGCCCATCTGCCGGCTCTGCCGCTGCGCATGAACGGCCGCCGCGCAGGCGTGCATCAGGATGTGCCCCGCGCGGGCGAGCATTCCGACGCTATTCTGGCCAAGGCCCTGGGCCGCACCGAGGGTGAGATCGCGGCCTTAAGACAGTCTGGCGTGGTGGCCTGATGGCGGCCCCGCAAACCCTTATCGACAAGATCTGGGACCAGCACCTGATCGCGCCCCTGCAAGGGCCCGACGCGCTGGTGCTGATCGACCGGGTCTGGCTGCACGAGCGCACCGGCGCGGTGGCTTTGCAGAGCTTGAAGAGCGCCGGCCGGCCCGTGCTCGCGCCCGCTCAGGCCTTCTGCACCATGGATCATATCGTCGATACCCGGCCGGGCCGGACCGACGCGACCCTGATGCCGACGGGCGCGGCCTTTATCACGGCCACTCGGCAAGCCGCCCTGGAGGCCGGCATTACCCTGTTCGATCTCGGCGATCCCCGCCAGGGCATCACCCATGTGATATCGCCCGAGCAGGGGGTGGTTCTGCCGGGCCTGACCCTGATCTGCCCCGATAGCCATACCTCGACTCAAGGGGCGTTGGGGGCGCTGGCCTGGGGCGTGGGCTCAAGCGAGGCGGAACATGCGCTCGCGACCGGCGCGCTCAGGGTCGCCAAGCCCAAGGCGATGCGCGTGACGGTGAACGGCGAGTTGTCGCCGGGCGTCACGGCCAAGGACCTGGCGCTGCATCTCTTGGCGGCGCTATCGTCAGGTGGGGGCGCGGGGCGGGTGATCGAATATGCGGGCTCGGCGATCAGGGCCCTATCCGTCGAAAGCCGCATGACGCTTTGCAACATGGGGACCGAGCTTGCGGCCTTCTCGGCGATCATCGCGCCGGACGAGGCGACCTTCGATTATCTGAAGGGCCGGCCGTTCGCGCCGGCCGGCGCCGCTTGGGATCGCGCGGTGGCGCACTGGCGCACGCTCTTTAGCGACGAAGGCGCGACGTTCGACGCCGATTACACCTTCGACGCCGGCGACGTCGCGCCCATGGTGACCTGGGGTGTGAGCCCGCAGCATGCAGAACCTATCACGGGCGCCGTGCCGGCGTTCGATACGGTCGCCCATCGCGACACCCGCCAAAGCTACGATCGCGCGCTCAGCTACATGGATATCGAACCGGGCACGCCGTTGACTGATCTGCAAATCGACGCCGCCTTTATTGGCTCCTGCACCAACGCCCGCCTGTCTGATCTCCGAAGGTCCGCCGCCATCCTGAAGGGCCGCCGCGTGGCCCCCGGCGTGCGGGCGATCTGCGTGCCGGGGTCGAGCGCCGTCAAGCGTGAGGCTGAGGCTGAGGGGCTCGACCGCGTCTTTCTGGACGCCGGGTTCGAATGGCGGGAAGCGGGCTGCTCCATGTGCTTCTTCGCCGGGGGCGAAAGCTTTGGTCGCCAGGAGCGGGTGGTCAGCTCCACCAACCGCAACTTCGAGAGCCGCCAGGGGCCCCAGACGCGGACCCATCTGGCCTCGCCGGAAACTGTCGCGGCCTCCGCCATCGCCGGCCGCCTGGCGGACCCTCGATCCTTGGCGGCGATCTGATGCGGGCCTTCACGACGCTGACGGGGATCGCCGCGCCCTTGATCCGACCCAATGTCGATACCGATGCGATCATTCCCTCACGGGAGATGAAGGGCGTCTCCAAGTCTGGTTTGGCGGACGGCCTGTTTGCGGGCTGGCGTTACCTCAACGAGCGCGAGCGCATTCCCGATCCGAATTTTGTGCTGAACCAGCCGGCCTATGCGGGCGCCTCCATCCTGCTCGGCGGCGAGAATTTCGGCTGTGGATCGAGCCGCGAGCACGCCGTCTGGGCGCTCGCCGAATATGGCTTCCGCGCCGTGCTCGCGCCCTCGTTCGCGCCGATTTTCGAAAACAACTGCTTTCGCAACGGGGTGCTGGCCGCGCGCTTAAGCGCCGAGTTCATTGATCATGTCGCTACGTCGGCAGGCCCCGTGTCGATCGACCTGCCGGCTCAGGAGGTCAAAGCCCATGACGGGACCACGGCCAGGTTCGACATAAACCTTGAGGCTAAGGAGATGCTGGTGCGCGGTCTGGACGCCATCGCGCTGACCCTGACGATGTCCGATGCGATCGCCGCCTTCCGAGATCGTGACCGCTCCTTGCGGCCGTGGGCGTATCTATAGGCTTGGTTGCACGCGAAGACGCGAAGAACACGTTAAATAGAGCGCGTCTCCAGCCGGCCGACAAACCGCTGCAGCTTTGGCCTCACCCGCAGGAAGGCGCGATAGGCGGCTTCCAGCCCACGAAGCGCCAGGGGATTGCGCGCCAAAAGTCCGAGCGGCCTGAGCAACGGGATCGCTCGCCACATCGCGGCGAAGGCCTCCGCCCCAGACACCAGCCGCCCATCCTCCATAGCGTGGAAGCGGGCCAAGAGCTCCGCCCGGTCCAGAGGACACGCGCCTTCGTCCGGCGACGCCACATCCAGAAACTGGATCACCCCCGCCCGATCAAGCCGACGCATCACGGCAATCTCCCGCCGACACAGCGGACATCCCCCATCGAACCAGACGATCACCTCTGCCATGGGGTGTAGATAGGAAGTCCTGGGCCCAATGGGGGAGGCCTGTTTTCACCTGGCGGCCCATTTCGCGCGCCAGCTCAGCTGAAATGTCTACGCTGTCACACCAAGCGTCCTCGCCTTGTCTATGAAGAGAGGCGCCCCTGGACGGGGGAGATGAGGCGGTCGGCTCGGCGTGGCGGGTCTGCCCGGTTTCGAGCGTTGCTGAACTTTGACGCTTGGCTTAGCTTTGAAATTCGCGGCGCGTTGATGCGTAATTTTCAACCCCTAGGTGCGGGAAGTGGGTTTTGACATCAGAAGAAAGGTATCCTGACCTTTATGATCAGGCGGCGCCCACCGTGCTGGTCGTTGAAGACGAAGTCCTCATCCGTATGAGCTTGGCGGTTGTCTTAAGGGATGAAGGCTTCACGGTGATCGAGGCCTGCGATGCCGACGAGGCTTTGATCGCCCTGTCCACCGCCCCCGTCGACATCCTCGTGACAGACGTTCGCATGGAGGGCTCCATGAATGGGCTCGACTTGGCGGCGCAGGTCAGATCCACCAGGCCGGACCTCAAGATCGTTGTGGTATCGGGCCATTTGGCGGCCGATGAAACCCATGGCATTGCGGATGCGTTCGTACCGAAACCTTACCTGGCCGAAAAAATCGTCGACCAGGTCAAGGCGATTTTAAACGGTACAGATTTGGATCATGCCTTCTGACCTGCAACACGCCGAAGCGTTTTCGTCGCCAAAAACAATTCTGGTCGTCGATAGCGAAATCATCGTTCGGATGACATTGAGCGAATACCTTCGGCACTGCGGATACAGAGTGGTTGAAGCCGCCAGCGGCGAAGAAGCCCTCACGGTGTTGAAAGACTCTGATCTGCCGATCGACGTAACCCTGGCGGAGGTCGAACTGCGGGGTGAGATCGATGGGTTCCAACTGGCGGCATGGATTAGAAGTCGGCGGCCTGGGATCGCCGTCGTCTTGGCGGGAACCCCCACGAGGGCGGCGAAGGCGGCCGGCGATCTCTGCGAGGACGGGCCCATGATGAGCAAGCCCTATGATCCGCAACTGGTCGTGGATCGCATCAAACGTCTTATGTCCGTCAGCCCATAAAAGAGCCATAATCGGGGTTTTGCGGAGCCTCAGGGCCTCCTGGCGCATTTGCTTCAAAATCTCGCCAGGAGTCGTCTACCCCATGACTTTTGTCTGCTGATCATGGTCGGCGATCCAACAGAGCCTGCTCCGGCTGGCGCTGAGGGGCCCATGCTGCTTCGCGGTCCTGGCGAAGTTCGAGCCTTGATGCGCGCTTATGATTGGAGCTCCACGCCGCTTGGCCCCCCCGATGAATGGGCGCCCAGTTTGCGCGCCATCGTCCGCGTGATGTTGACGTCGCGTTTTGCGATGTGGATGGCCTGGGGGCCGGAGCTGACGTTTCTTTGTAACGACGCCTATCTGCCCACGGTCGGCCTAAAGCGCGACTGGGTGATTGGCAGCCGGTCGGATAAGGTCTGGGCGGAAATCTGGCCCGATATCGGGCCGCGTATCCAGCACGTCTTGCAGACCGGCGAGGCGACCTGGGACGAGGCCCTGGGGCTCTATCTTGAGCGCAACGGGTTCAGCGAAGAAACATATCACACCTTTTCCTACTCGCCGCTCCCCGATGATGCAGGCGTCACAACCGGCATGTTGTGCGTCGTCGCCGAAGTTACCGAGCGCGTGATTGGCGAGCGGCAACTGAGCGTGCTGCGCGACGTGGGCGCCACCTTGGCCGCCGCGTCCACGCGCGCCGAGGTGATGGAGGGGCTGGAAACGGGCCTGGCCGGCGGCGCCTGCGACCTACCGTTCGCCTTGGTGTTTCTCGCCGATCGGGAAGGGCTTCCCCAGCGCGCCGCCTTGCATGATCCCGATCGCTATATGGCGTCGGGTAGGTCGCACGTCGATCTGACCGCCGCCGGAGCCTGGCCGCTCGCGCAGGTCGTTCAGGGGGCGCCCGTCCAGGTCGAGCTCGAGGCGATGCGCCTCGGGGGTGCGCCGCATGCGCCGCGTCAGGCCCTGATCTCAGCCATCGCCGGCGCCGAGGGCGAGGAGACGGTCGGCTACCTCATCGCGGGCCTTAATCCCCACCTTTTGTTAGATTCCGCTTATCGGGGCTTCATCGAACTCCTTACGGCGCAGGTCGCCGCCGCCGTGGCGCGGGCCGACGAATATGAACGAGCGCGCGAGGAGGCCGAACGCGTGCAGTTGGCGTTGGACGCCGGCGCCATCATCGGTACGTGGATCTGGAGCATCCCCGACAACCAGGTTGTCGGCGACGAAAGGTTCGCGCGGTCCTTCAGCCTCGATCCCGCGCGATGCCGCGTGGGTCTGCCCCTGGAACAGGCCATGGCCTCGATCCACGAGGACGACTGGGCGACCGTCGCGGCCGAAATCGGCGAGGCTCTGCGGCGCGGCGGCCCCTATCGTTGCGAATTCCGAGTGCGTCAGCACGATGGCGTGTTTCGCTGGGTCGAGGCCAATGGCCGGGTAGAGCAGGATGAAGCGGGCGCGGCGATCCGTTTTCCCGGGGTCCTGATCGATATCGATCACCGACGCGCCATCGAAGCGGCGTTGCGGGATCTGAACCAGGATCTCGAGCACCGAGTGCAACTTGCGATCCAGCAACGGGAGCAGGCTGAAGACGCCCTGCGCCAAGCGCAAAAGATGGAGGCGGTCGGCCAGCTCACGGGGGGGATCGCTCACGACTTCAACAACCTTTTGACCGGCATCTCGGGCAGTCTACAGATGCTGGAGGCGCGCATCGCCCAGGGGCGGTTGGAGGCCGTGCCGCGCTATGTCGACGCCGCTCAGGGCGCGACGAAGAGAGCCGCGGCCCTCACCCAGCGATTGCTGGCCTTTTCGCGGCGCCAGACGCTGGACCCCAAGCCCACCAATCTCAATCGTCTGATCACCGATATGGAGGAGCTCGTGCGGCGCACCACGGGCCCCAATATCGAGGTGGAGGTGGTCGGCGCGGTCGGCCTTTGGCCGGTCATGATCGATCAGAACCAGCTCGAAAACGCCCTCCTGAACCTTTGCATAAATGCGCGCGACGCCATGCCGGATGGCGGGCGTTTGACGATCGAGACGGCCAATCGGTGGCTTGATGCGGGCGCTGGAATGGAGCGCGATTTGGCGCCCGGCCAATACGTGTCGCTGTGTGTCACCGACACCGGCATTGGGATGTGCAAGGAGACGATCGGGCGGATTTTTGAGCCGTTCTTCACCACAAAGCCGTTGGGCCAGGGGACGGGCTTGGGCCTTTCGATGACCTATGGCTTCGTAAGACAGTCGAACGGTCAAGTGCGCGTCTACTCCGAGCCTGGACGCGGAACGACCATGTGTCTGTATCTTCCGCGCCAGCACGGCGAGGCGCCGGATAGCGAGCCGGCGAAGGCGGACAGGGTGGGTTTCGAGACAGGCTACGGTGAGACGGTGTTGGTGATCGACGACGAACCCACTGTGCGTCTGCTGGCGGTCGATGTTCTCCAGGGCGCCGGCTATCGCGTTTTGGAAGCCCCCGACGGCCCTGCCGGGCTCAAGACGTTGCAGACCGACGTACGGATCGACTTGCTGGTCACCGACGTCGGCCTGCCCGGCGGCATGAATGGACGCCAGGTGGCGGATGCGGGGAGGGCGCTCAGGCCCCAACTTAAGGTGCTGTTTATCACCGGCTATGCCGAAAACGCTGTCGTGGGCAACGGCCATCTAGAGCCGGGGATGCAGGTTATTACCAAGCCGTTTGGGATCGACGCCTTCGCCCACAAGGTTCGCGCCATGATCGACGGATGATCGATTGGGTCATGGGGCGCGTTGGTCTCGACCCACGCCGCCTTCCCAAGCGTCAGATATCGAACGACATCGCCCCTCACGGCCCCAAACTCAAACTCAACCCCAACGCCCGGATAAACAGAAAATTAATCGCCATAGTTTATTGAAAATACGATAAAGATTATAAATTGTATCTATGAGCGATAAGAGCAATGGGTGAACGGAAGCCTGAAAATTTGGATTTCGACATTCCTGAAAAAGGCTTTTCAGATCTTTTTTTAAATTTCCATCCTGAAATAGCCGCTCTATACGAAGACGATCGCAAAGAAGTTCGGACCAAGTATCTGCGCCGATCCATCCTTATTGGTCTTTTTATCTATAACGTATACAATTTAACGGACCAAATATTAGTCGCTGACGTCGCCCTGTATGGCGTAATGGCCAGGATATTATTGATAACTCCAGTTGGGCTGATTTTGGCCTTTACGGCCGAACGCTTCGGTCCAAAAGTTCGCGAAGGGCTGCTTATGGCGGCGATCTTCGGCGCTCTGGCCGTGCCGCTCGCCCTATTCTGGACCTCTCGCGAACCGCTAGCAGGATACAGCCTCTGCGAGATTCCACTGGTCATGGTGTTTGGCGCCATGATGCTCAGACTGCGCTTTCCCTCCATCGTATTATTTTTGGCGTTCGGTCTGCTCGGCTCGCTGGCGGCGCTGATTTTGCCGCCTCGCTTCGGACCGTCGCTTGCCGAAGTCTTTATGATCCAGCTCGTCACTGCAGCGATCTTCCTGCTCTTCGGAAGCTACAATTTTGAAAGAATGGTTCGGGAGGGATATTTAGACACGCTGCGGCAGATAAAACTTCGCAATAAATCAGAAGTGGCCCACGCTGCGGCCGAACAAATTGCTAAAACCAAGAGCGAATTTCTGGCCAATATGAGTCACGAAATTAGGACTCCGCTCAATGGCATCTTGACGATGACCGAAATTATGGAGCGCGGGGCGCTTTCGGAGGCGCAGAGATCCCGCTTGCTCGTCGTTCGCCAATCGGGTCAGGACCTGCTCAGGCTGTTGTCCGATATCCTGGACTTTTCCAAGGTCGACGCTGGAAAACTGGATTTGGAGCACATCGCCTTCGATGTCGAACATTTGCTGGCCTCGACGCTGGCGTCGTTCCGCCCGCTCGCGGAGCAGAAGGGCCTTGAGCTGCGCCTGGATGTCGCGCCGAGCGCCAAGGGGTGGCGACGCGGCGATCCGTCCCGCGTACGTCAGATCGCGGCCAACTTTATTTCGAATGCGATTAAATTCACGGCGGCGGGCGACGTGAACGTTCGGCTTATTGGCCTTGGGCCCAACGGCGAAGACGGTCTGCAAATCGCCGTTAGCGATAGCGGTATCGGAATCCCCGAAGACAAGATGGGCAGGCTGTTCCAGACCTTTTCCCAGGTCGATTCGTCGACGACGCGGCATTTCGGCGGTACGGGCCTAGGTCTCGCCATCTGCATGCAACTCGCAGGCCTGATGAACGGCAAGGTCTGGGCTACAAGCGAAGAGGGCCGGGGTTCGACCTTCTTCGCCGAACTCAGGCTTCCCCATCTGGACGCCGCCGCCGCGCCGCCGCCCAAGGCGGTTGAAGAGGCGCCGCCCGAGCGGGAAACGGGCGTGCGGGCCATCCGGGTGCTTGCGGCAGAGGATAATCCCACCAATCAATTGGTCTTGTCGACCATCATGGAGATGTTCGGTTTCGATCTCACGATCGTCGGCGACGGCGCCGAGGCTCTGGAGGCGTGGCGCGCCCATGATTTCGACGTCATCTTGATGGATGTTCAGATGCCGCGCATGGACGGCGTGACCGCGACACGCGCCATCCGCAGGGAAGAGACCCAACGCCTGCAAACCCAGGGTCAGGACACCGATAGAGGGGGCCGGCGAACGCCGATCATCGCGTTGACGGCGAACGCCTTCCCCCACCAGTTTCTGGAATATCGGGCGGCGGGCATGGACCTTCACGTGACCAAGCCGGTTGAACTCGACGCTCTGAGGGCGGCCCTGGAAGAGGCGTTAAGCTACGACGGTGAGTCGGACGCCGACGCCGCTTCAGGCTCATGGCGACATATGCAAAGCTTGGCGCCGTCGGGGTCGCGGACATAGGCCCCGCGGGCAACGCACGCGAGCCCGAAGGCGAGGACCATGAGCAAGCTGTAGTGAAGCGTGCATGCCTTCCCCTCGGAGGCAGTTCCCC
>Ga0116226_10006480_pt1 | contig 10512 bp, 9 predicted proteins | sample S1TSphfallax_FD_89692 | JGI IMG/M metagenome (GOLD analysis project Ga0116226, IMG submission 89692) | Host-associated microbial communities from peat moss isolated from Minnesota, USA - S1T2_Fa - Sphagnum fallax MG | ecosystem: Host-associated > Plants > Peat moss > Unclassified | place: USA...
CTGGATACGCGTTCCGTCAATGCCTTCGCTTGCGCCTAGCCGATTTCGAGGACATCAATGAATACACCTACCGAATCCTTTATCGCCAAGATCGACACATCACCTTGGGCAGAGGTTGGCCGCTCACACTTTCACGAATCGGCAGAGTTGCATGTGCTTGGCGAAGCGACTTATACCGATGACGTGCCAGAGCTACGTGGCACCCTGCATGCTGCACTCGGCTTGTCGCAAAAACCACATGCAAAGATTAACAGCATCAATCTGGATGCCGTGCGTAAGTCCATCGGCGTGGTGGCGGTTTATACCGCATCAGACATTCCCGGCACCAACGACTGCGGCCCGATCATTCATGACGATCCAATACTGGCGGATGGCTTGGTGCAATATGTCGGTCAGCCGATGTTCATCGTCGTCGCTGATACGCACGACAATGCACGCCGCGCCGCACGACTGGCTGTTGTTGATTATGAAGAATTACCAGCAATTCTGACGCCACAAGCAGCAAAGGCTGCCAAGTCTTTCGTGCTACCGCCTATGCAATTGAAGCGCGGCGATTTCAAGGCGGAGTTAGAGAAGGCGCCGCATAGCGTCAAGGGTGAGTTGTATGTCGGCGGACAGGAGCAGTTCTATCTCGAAGGCCAGATTTCCTACGCGATCCCAAAGGAAGACAGAACAATATTGGTGCTGTGCTCGACGCAGCACCCATCGGAAATGCAGCACATCGTCGCCCATGCGATTGGTGTGCATTCGCATAGTGTGACGGTAGAATGCCGCCGCATGGGTGGCGGATTCGGCGGCAAGGAATCGCAATCAGCGATGTGGGCCGCGTGCGCATCGATTGGTGCAATGAAATTGAAACGTCCAGTCAAGCTACGCGCCGACCGTGACGACGACATGATGGTAACCGGTAAGCGTCACTGCTTCCACTATGAATACGAAGTCGGCTACGACAACAATGGTCGCATCATGGCAGCCAAGGTCGAAATGGTATCGCGCGCCGGTTTCTCAACCGACTTGTCTGGCCCGGTAGCGACACGTGCAGTCTGCCACTTCGACAATGCCTACTACCTGTCGGACGTCGATATTCTGGCACTATGCGGCAAGACCAATACACAATCCAATACCGCCTTCCGTGGTTTCGGCGGCCCGCAAGGTGCGATTGCGATTGAATACATCGTCGATGAAATCGCACGCAATCTCGGCAAGGATGCGTTGGACGTACGCAAGATCAACCTCTATGGCCGCAACGATGAAGAAGGCCGCAACTTCACGCCATATGGACAAAAAGTTGCAGACAACGTAATCCATGAACTGATTGCCGAGCTTGAGCAAACGAGCGAATACCGCAAGCGCCGCGAAGCCATCAATGCATACAATGCAAAAAGCCCTGTGTTGAAAAAAGGCTTGGCGCTGACACCGGTGAAATTCGGCGTCGCATTCAATCTCACGCATTTAAATCAGGCTGGGGCGTTGGTACACGTGTATGTCGATGGTTCGGTACTGGTCAACCATGGCGGCACAGAAATGGGCCAAGGCATCAACACCAAGGTGGCACAGGTTGTCGCGCATGAATTGGGAGTCGATCTCGAACACGTGCGCGTCACTGCCACCGATACCAGCAAAGTGGCGAATACATCTGCGACCGCTGCATCGACTGGTGCCGACTTGAACGGCAAGGCCGCGCAGGATGCAGCACGTCAAATTCGCGAACGGCTTGCGGTGGTTGCAGCGAAGCTCATGGAAGGCAAGGTCGAGGACGTTCGCTTCTATGCCAATTGCGCATGGATAGCTGAAAAGTCGCTGCCATTCGGCACTGTGGTGCAGAAGGCTTACATGTCACGCGTGCAGTTGTGGTCTGACGGTTTCTATGCAACCCCCGGTTTGCATTGGGATGCCAAGACGATGACAGGTAGCCCGTTCTATTACTTCGCCTACGGTGCTGCAGTCGCGGAAGTAGCCGTCGATACCCTGACCGGCGAATGGCGCCTGCTGCGTGCTGATGCACTTTATGATGCGGGCAACTCCCTGAACCCTGCCATCGATATCGGTCAGGTAGAAGGTGCGTTCATTCAAGGCATGGGTTGGCTGACGACGGAAGAACTCTGGTGGAATAAGGCAGGCAAGTTGATGACGCATGCACCATCAACGTACAAGATTCCTGGCATCTCCGATTGTCCTGAAACCTTCCGTGTGCGTTTGTTCAAGAACATCAACGTCTCCGATAGCATCCATCGATCGAAGGCTGTCGGTGAGCCGCCGCTGTTGCTACCGTTCTCAGTGTTCTATGCGATTCGTGACGCCATATCTGCTGCCGGTAATCATCGCGTCAATCCGCCACTGAATGCGCCAGCGACCAGCGAAGCGATTCTGAAAGCGGTGGAAGCAGTGCAAGCTGCTGTTCACTGATATACAGACGGGTGTGATCATGAGCAATTGGCTCGCCAGCATCGCAGCACAGAAAGCACCAGCAGTACTGGTGACGGTTGCTATTGTCGAAGGTTCCGGCCCGCGCGAAACCGGGGCGAAAATGCTGGTTACTGCCGATACGCAATTCGACACCATAGGTGGTGGACATCTGGAGATGCGCGCTTGCGAAATCGCACGTGAGATGTTGCAAGCACCTACATCAGAAAGCTGCACGCGCCGACTGGAGCGTTTTGCTCTTGGCCCAAGCCTGGGTCAATGCTGCGGTGGTGTCGTGCATTTAGCTTTCGAGCATGTGGATGAACACGCGCATCCCCATTTTGATCTTGTGCGCGATAGCCTGCAACAGCGCGAAGATAGCTGGCGCCTGATACCGCTTGATGATACGTCAGAGGCACTCGTATTTGATCTCAAAGGTCGCTGCCTGACGGATCGTACGTTGCTGTTACCACTGGATTTTAATCTCGACCGCCCATGCCACGTCATGCGTGACCGCACCGGAAAACGCTGGTTGATTGACCCATGCCGCGCCTACCGCCCGCACCTGGTGCTATTCGGTGCCGGTCACGTTGGCGCAGCGATCATACGTGCTTTAGCTGACCTGCCCTGCCATGTCACGTGGGTGGACGAGCGTGAAGATATGTTTCCGCATGAGGTGCCACTCAACGTGCAAGTGGAAGCCACCGACATGCCGGAATACATTGCCGACAGCGCTCCCGCTGGCAGCACATTCCTGGTATTGACGCATAATCACGCGCTCGATCAACGCCTGTCCGAACATATCCTGCGCCGCGCAAGCGATGATTGGTTTGGTCTGATCGGCTCACGTACCAAGCGCATGCAGTTCGAGCATCGCTTGAGTGCACGTGGTATTGGTCGAGCTCGTCTGGATGCAATGGTTTGCCCGATAGGTTTAGCAGGCATCACCAACAAAGCGCCTGCGGTCATCGCAGCCTCGGTTGTTGCACAATTATTGCAGGTGTGGGAAGCAAACGCGAAGGCAGCCGTGCTCGATCCACAGCCAAGTTTTGTCGAGCGCAAGGCAGCGTATTGCTGAGTTTCCATTATCATCACACCCTCGCACGCTTATTGAATATCATCCAACAATAACCTAGAACGATTTACACGTTGTACCGCAGTGCTAAAACTGTGGGCATGAGACAATTCAACGAACCGTCCAGAAAGCTTTAAATGAATCCTCCCCTTCCCAGCGGCACCGGCGTGCATGCTTATCGCGCCAGCATTTTGCATTTCATTGCCGACCCGGCTCTTTATCAACATTCGTATGAATGGTTTGAAGATGGTCTATTGATCGTCGAAGGCGGTCTGGTCAAAGCCGTGGGAGATTTTGCAAAGCTGCAGTTGAGCCTGAACTCGGAAATCCCGCTGCATGACTATAGCGGCAAACTGATCATACCCGGCTTCATTGATACGCATGTGCATTTTCCGCAGACAGACATGATTGCATCACCCGCACCGGGATTGCTGCCATGGCTGGAAACCTATACCTTCCCGACCGAGCGACAATTCGCTAATCCCGAACATGCGGCAGATGTTGCCAAGTTCTTCGTCGATGAATTACTCCGCTGTGGCACCACCACAGCAATGGTGTATTGCACCGTGCATTCGACATCAGTGGATGCTTTCTTCCGCGAGAGTGAATCACGCAATCTGCGTATGGTTGCGGGCAAAGTGCTGATGGATCGCAATTGCCCAGAATTTTTGCAGGATACGGCAGAAAGCGGTGCACGTGATAGCGAAACACTAATCCAGAAATGGCATAAGCGCGGTCGCCAACTGTATGCGATCACCCCGCGTTTTGCGCCGACATCGACTGATGCGCAAATGCAGCTGGCAGGTGAATTAGCGCAGAAGTATCCAGACACTTACCTGCAAACCCACGTCGCGGAAAATACCGACGAAGTGGAATGGGTGAAATCGCTCTATCCAAAAGCGCGCAGCTACCTCGATGTGTACGATCACTTCGGCATGCTGCGTCCACGTGCGATGTACGCGCATTGCATCTGGCTGGACGATACCGATCGTGCTCGCATGGCAGAAACGCAATCGGCGGTATCGATGTGCGCAACGTCCAATCTGTTTCTCGGCAGCGGCTTGTTCGATTTCGCCAAGGCTGACGCAGCGCAAATGCCGTTGTCGCTGGCAACCGATGTCGGTGGTGGTACCTCGTTCTCGATGCTGCAAACGATGAATGAGACTTATAAAGTAGCGCGCATGGGCGGCACCTATTTGCCTGCATTGCGCATGTTCTACCTCTCGACACTGGGTGGTGCGCGCAGCATGCAACTGGAAGGCACCATCGGTAATTTCAAGTTTGGCGCAGAAGCCGATTTCATCGTGCTCGATCCACATGCAACGCCATTGTTGTCACGCCGCACCGCGCGCACAAACAGCCTGGAGGAATTGCTGTTTGCATTTGCCTTGCTGGGCGACGACCGAGCCATCGAAGCGACCTTCTCCGCAGGCCGTCGTGTGCATCTGCGCGGACAAGCTTCCTGGCGCGAGGATGCATGAACGCCGCCGAATGGGAGGTACGCACCGACCTGGCCGCCTGCTATCGCTTGTGTGCGTTGAATGGCTGGGACGATACGATCTACACACATATCTCGGCATCGGTAACTGATGAGCCAGGACATTTCCTGATCAATCAGTTCGGATTACGCTTCGACGAAATTTGTGCATCCAATCTGGTGAAGATCGATTTGCAAGGCAGAGTCATTGGCAACACATCTTATCCGGTCAATGCCACCGGTTTTGCAATACACGGCGCGGTGCATGCCGCACGCGCCGATGCCATGTGCGTCATGCATTTGCATAATACAAATGGCGCAGCAATCGGCATTCAGGAGCATGGTTTGCTGCCGCTTTCACAGCATGCGCTGCGTTTCTATGAACAGATCGGTTATCATGATTACGAAGGGCTGGCGTTGTCGCCATTGGAGCAGCAACGGCTGATCGAAAATCTCGGAGCACGTCCTGCAATGTTGTTACGTAATCACGGCACCTTGGTTTGTGGCCGCACAGTCGGCGAAGCCTACGTGTTGATGGATACCTTGGATAAAGCCTGCGAGATCCAGTTGACGGCATTGGCTGGTGGTGCAAAGTTCCATATGCCGGATAAGGCCGTATGCGAACAAACACATCGCGATCTATTGGGCAACGATGAACCTGAAGGAGCACTCGAATGGCCTGCGCTACTACGCAAGCTCGATGCGATCGATGCCAGCTACCGATATTAAAAGGAAAATTCTATGCCAACTATCAATGTTCAAATGTTTGACGGCCGTAGTGTGGAACAAAAGCGTGCATTCGTAAAAGCAGTAACTGAGGCTGCATGCAGCACACTCAATTGCGGCCCAGAATCCGTCGATATCATCATCTCTGAAGTCAAACGCGAAAACTGGTCAACCGCAGGTAAGTTATGGTCTGATCCACAATCATAAAGTCTTGCAAAACCACCGCATTAGTAGTGCGGTGGTTTCTCGTGCGGTAGCACCCCGCCCTCATGATCGCTGGACGTTTCCGGCAGACGACGCAAAATTGCGGCGTATAAAGCTTCCAGCGTCTCTATCTTTTTCTGTTGTGCATAGACGACCTTATTCAATTCGTCCAACATATCATCAGCGCGCGACAGCTTGATTTCGATATCGACCAAACGCTCTTCATCCATCTTCATTCCCCTGCATCAATCTGACAAGTTGCAATGGTAATCGATGGCGAGCCGATTTTTCTGCCGCAATGAAAAAAGGGCGGAAAATTCCGCCCTTCGCCTTCCAAATGCTTGTCAGATCAGACAAATGTGCCCATCTTCTTTTCAACTGCCTTGCGCACCGAACCGGTGGTGACGAAAGACTGCGCAACCAGAATATCGTTATGGAACCAGCGATCGCCATCGAGGCAAGCAGGGATCTGACGGCGCACTTCTTCATATGCAGCTTGTGTTCCCTTGCCAAGCACGACACCCGGCAACAACGATTCCGTCATCGTCAATGCTTGTGCCGCCAGCAGCATCTCGACTCCGACAATGTATTGCGTATTGGCGACCACGATTGCAGCTTTGCGTGCGCACCAGGTCGAATTCGATACGTGATCTTCGCTATTGCCCTTGGCCGGAACGCTATCGACACTACCCGGCATACACAATGTACGGTTTTCCATCACCAACGAGGACAACGAACATTGCACGACTGGATAGCCAGTATTGACTCCACGCACACCACTCATCAGGTTACGCGGCAAGCCCCAGGACAAAGTCGGATCGATCAAGCGTGCGACGCGACGTTCGCAGATGCTACCGAGGTCAGCAACCGCCATCGCCAACAGGTCCATTGCCTGCGCCAGATACTGGCCGTGGAAGTTACCGCCCGAGATGATCTCGAATCCACCGCCATCCTTGCTAAAGATCAGCGGATTATCCGTTGCGGAATTGACTTCCTTGACGATGATGGTGTCAATGTAGTCGAGCGCATCGAATACCGGGCCATAGACTTGCGGCGCACAGCGCAAGGAGTACACATCCTGAATACGTGCAGTATATGGGATGTCCGTACGGCGCAATTCTTCCGGGAATTGCACAGCGCGTGCTTCGTGCGTGGTGCGTGTCGAGCCATCGAGTAGATTGCGGATGATTTCGGCCGTCTTGATCTGCCCCACGTGCGGACGCGCTTGATGAATACGTGGATCAAACGCTGACATCTCCGCACGCATCGCTTCCAGCGTCAAACCAAGCGACAGGCAGGCATCCGACAACAAATCGCGCGCGTCACGCGCTGCCAACACGGCAACAGCCAGCGATACAGTGCAGCCGTTTATCAATGCAGAGGCATCCTTGGCTTTCAACTCAAACTTGACTGGGCCAATGTTGGCGAGCTTGATCGCTTCCGGCGCGGACATGCGCTTGCCCTGATACATCACCTCGGCCTGCTCGAAACCAGCAACTGCAGCAGCCAGATACGACAGCGGCGCCAAATCACCAGATGCACCGACAGAACCCTTCTGCGGCATGATCGGGTGAATGCCTGCATTCAGGAAAGCCAGCAGGCGATCAACAACCTCAGCACGCGGTGCCGAATAGTTGCTGGCGAAAGCATTGGCACGCAACAGCATCGTCGCGCGGCTCACCTCTTCTGAAAATGGTTCACCCATACCTGCGGAGTGCGCCATGATCAATTGCGTCTGAAATAGCTCGATGTTCTCAACCTTGATCCGTGTGTCCTTCAGCAAACCGACGCCGGTGTTGAAGCTATACATCATCGGCGCTTCGTCATGCATCCAGGTCGATTCGATGTAATCGCGGCTTTCCTTCAGTGCCGCACGTGATGAGGCTGCCAGTTCAACCTTGGTGCTGGTGTCACGTGCCGCAGCAACCACCTGTTCAGCAGTGAGGGTGAATCCGTCTATCGAAAATGTAGTCATGTTCGTCTTCTTTACTCAGTTATTTCATTGATCTGTGCGGATTATTTGGCACCTGCCTCATACCACTTGCCTATCGTTGCACGTTCTTCGTCGGTGATATTGGTCAGATTCCCCAAGGGCATCGCCTTCAATTGCACTGCTTGCTGATATACCTTCGCTGCATTCTGATGAATCAGGTCTGGTGTTTGCAACAAGATACCAGCCGGTGCAGCAGCAAAGCCGGGTTGTGTCGGTTTATCCGAATGACAGCTGGTGCAACGTTGCGTGATGATAGCTTGAACCTTGGTAAAATCTGGCGCTTCCACTGTTGCAGCATTGGCAGAAGCAACAGGCACCGGAGCCGATGCCGGTCTTGGCGCAATCGCCACCGCAACTGCAAACAGAATCGCTACACCCCCAGCCGGATAACCGATTGCGATCTTGCCTTTGTGCTTCAGGTTGAAGAAGTGACGGATCAATACGCCTGCCGCCATGATCGCTGCCAGAATCAACCAGTTATACGCGTGGTTATACGTCATCGCGTAGTGGTTGCTGATCATGATGAACAGTACCGGCAACGTGAAGTAATTGTTATGCACACTGCGTTGCTTCGCGCGAATACCATAGATAGGATCAGGCGACTTGCCTGCCTTCATCGCATCGACCAGCTTACGTTGTCCCGGGATGATCATCATCAGCACGTTACCGACCATCATCGTACCGATCATTGCACCGACGTGGATATAGGCTGCACGTCCACTCAGGAAATGCGAGAGCATATAAGCTGCGCCGACGATCAACACATACATGATGATGCCGAGCAAACCATCGCGCTTGCCCAAAGGCGAGCGGCACAGTAAGTCATAGACAGTCCAGCCGACGACCAGCGTACCGATACCAATACCGATTGCCTGCCACGGCGCCATGTCAGCAACGGACTTATCAATCATCATCGCGGATGCGTTGAAGTAATAGACAATGAACAGCATCGAGAAGCCGCTCAACCAGGTTGCATACGCTTCCCATTTGAACCAATGCAGTTCCTCTGGCAATTCTTTCGGCGAAACCAGATATTTTTGCGGGTTATAGAAGCCGCCACCATGCACAGCCCAGAGTTCACCAGAAACACCCTTCTTTTCCAGATCGGAACCCGGCTTCGGTGGTTTGATGGAGTTGTCCAGCCAGACGAAGTAGAAGGATGCACCAATCCACGCAATCCCGGTGATCAGATGCAGCCAGCGAACCAGCAGGTTGAGCCAATCAACACCATATGACAACAATAACGCTTCCATGTGCTCCTCTAAGTGAAGTATTTCGTCTGCCTCTGCGGGCGCTTCAGACGAGGATGAGCTGACGCTCCACTGGTCGCGAACTTGTCAGATTTAACGGCAAGACTCCTTTCAGAATTCTGCCGGGCAACCCCGAAGCTCCGCTGCGACCTCTATTGATATTGTCCATTTATCAGTATCAGAAACCTAATAAATGGGTCATACCTTTATTCGTATATCAGTATTACGAAGATAGGCTTTTTCGTACGTCAAAACATGGGGAAAGGAGTATATTTGACATAAAAATATGCATATAAGGAGATGCCTGATGGCCAACTTGCCCGACCACCTGGACGTACACTTGATTCGGATTTTGTACATGCTGCTATCCGAAAAAAACGTGTCACGTGTCGCCCTCAAATTGAACCAACCACAACCTTCGATCTCGGCATCGCTGCGCAAACTGCGCGAGTTGACCGGTGATCCGCTGCTGGTACGCGGTGCGCGTGGCATGGTGCCGACGCAACACGGAGAAAGCCTGCTGCGCCCGGCCAAGCGCATCCTCGACGATACCGAACGCCTGTTCATCCGCAAAGTGCCATTTGTTGCGCAGCAGGAAGGCCGTACCTTCCACATCGCCGCGCCGGATTATCTGGATAGTCAGTTTCTACCAAATATCGTTGCCTCGCTACGACGTGAATCGCCCATGAGCCGCATCGTCATACACGGTCTCGGCCCTGAAATCGATTATGTGCGACTTTTGTCTGACGGCGATCTTGATCTGGTGATCGCGAACTGGGACGAACCTCCTGAGCATTTGCATCTATCCAAGCTATTCGAGGATCGCATTGCCTGCACGATGCGCGCCGATTGTGCCTACGCGAAACGCACCGATCCTGATAAGATGACCGTGGAGGATTACCTGAGCCTGCCGCACGTCGCACCGTCGCAGATGATGCCGGGTTATCACGGCGTCATCGAATCGTATCTCGCGCGGCAAAATCTGCACCGCAACGTTGCGGTCGAGTCGGCCTACTTCGGGTTGATCCCCTACATGCTGACGCAGACCGATCTGGTACTAACGACTGGTAAGCAATTCCTGCGCTACTACGAAAAATTCCTGCCGTTAAAGACCTTCAACGTGCCGATCAAATTTCCGGCAATGCGCTTCTACCAGCTCTGGCATGAGCGCGTGCATCAAGCCAGCGAACATAAGTGGCTGCGTGAATTGATTAGCTCAACAGCCAAGACCTTGGTATTGAAATAACATGGCGCACATGATTTCCAGAGGCAATTATTGATCCGGCCTCATTAAACTTGAATTAAGCAGCATAACGGACAGGCTCATGTTCAAAGTATTTGCGAACTCGTTCTGGCGTTTTCTGTACCCGACGTAGGTGGCTGA
>Ga0116226_10006481_pt1 | contig 10511 bp, 5 predicted proteins | sample S1TSphfallax_FD_89692 | JGI IMG/M metagenome (GOLD analysis project Ga0116226, IMG submission 89692) | Host-associated microbial communities from peat moss isolated from Minnesota, USA - S1T2_Fa - Sphagnum fallax MG | ecosystem: Host-associated > Plants > Peat moss > Unclassified | place: USA...
TGGTATGGACAACTTGTTGGTATACATGTTACTGTTGTTGATCCCTTGAATGAGTGAGAGACTGTAACACGGTGATCCCTTGAACAAGTGAGAGACTGTAACTAAGTGATCCCTTGAACAAGTGAGAGACTGTAACACAGTGATCCCTTGAACAAGTGAGAGACTGTAACATAATAATCCCTTGAACAAGTGAGGGACTATCTCTTTTGTTTCAACTGCATGCATCTGTTCCTTCATTGTAGTTTGTCCCTTTTGTGTCTTCTTCTTCTTGGTTCTGTAAGTCCTTATGTCGAAGTCTGTTGTCCAGTTCAAGGAGAAGTTTTGACCATGTTCTGGCTTTCTTGATTGAATGGACTTCCTTCAGTTCTGACAACAGTTATTAGAGTTGTTGTCCTCAAGGGATCATGTTCTTACAGCTTGTCAAAGGTTTTCAACTTCCTATTTGTCTTTCCCGTAGTTTGGTTTTTTTTGTCCTTATCTTCTTATTCTGTTGTCTTCTTGATTTCCTATTCATCTGTTATCAATCTAGTATCATCAAAAACACTCAAGAAGTTCTCTAATGAAACTTGGAGAAGGAAAAAAAATCCCAAATGTTAGTGATTATTGGGTTATGATATGTTCTATTTAGTGGCTGTGGATATTGGCAATGACAATTTTTTATGTGAATAATATAATGTAACATAGTGAACTGTAAAGAGGTTGCTTGGCTTGTTCAAAAGTAATTCACTAACATGGACACCAACATATGAATATAGTCTTTTGTGTCTCAAGCTCATGGAAACACACTCAACATGAAATGTTACGTTTAATGGTATCTCTTCATTTAGCAATGCCAAACCAAACAAAAACCAACCTTGAATTCCAATTGTTTTGAACAATCTAGATCATCATTAATGCAATTTTTTTTCAATGAAAGTCACAATTATAACTATGGTTGATGAAAAGCTCGAATCCCCCTCTTATGGAACAACTGAACCATTTTATACTGCTGCATGATGATATATAGAATTCATTACTTGGAGAAACAGACCACATTGAAATAAATATGGAGTCTTTGTTGTCAAAAGCAGATCTTCAAGCATCTTTCTCTTGGAACAGAAGCATAAAATAAAAAATTCATGTGAAAGAGGAACATTAGAAAAAGATGCCAAAGCTAGAACTAGATGAAATAAGACATCACATTTGAAGGTTAAAACATCTATGTTCCTCTTTAATGATTTGAAAACTCCTTCAAAAATTGTCACCTTCATTAAATTTTTGACACCAAATCTTTTAGTGAACTTGAATCAATGACCAATTCGAACACACAAAAGCAATAGAGGATTGGAAAATCTCTGTTATTTCTGTTGTGTTGTTTGATTCACTTGGTCATGGATCTTGTAATTAATCTCATGACAAACATGGCGCTTATGCTATAAGTTTGAGTCCAAGGTCTAATGGGTCCATAAATTGATGATAAAATCACAACAATGTTTTATGATTTGCAAGATTGAACAAAATTTCATGGCTTACTATCAAATGAATATGTAGTTTGGATAGGGTTTGAAGCATGTTCAATTTGTTAGGGATAGTGTGAATGCAGCCTAATTGGATATTTTTAGACAAGTAACATAATCCTAATGTGAACAGAGTTTGAGGTTTTTAGTGATTTTATGATAATACCTTGTTTTGTGCTTTGGAGTCACATTCTTGGCTTTCGAAACTCCAAAGATTTGTGAAAAATTATTTGTTTGATTGTTGAATTGAAGATTGCCATGTGCATTTTTTGTTTTGGAATGTGTATGCAAGTTGTTTTACTTAGTTTTGAGCTTGGATTCATTCAAGATGATGAGTAGGTTGAAAACCAAGAATCACTTTTTGAGTTTGGTGCAATTCAAGAAAATTTGTTTGTGTTTTGCACTAGATTTTGTGGAACTTGGGAGAGATTTGTTTTAACAAGTGTCATGGTTTAGTTTAATTTGTGTTTTTGGATTTGGGGAAGGATTCATGAATTGTCAAATTGTGGTTTGATTTTGTGATTCAATTGCATAAAAGTGTCAAGTGTAGTTTTGTGCTATTTGTCGCAACATCGAGAGAGATGCATAAGAGCACTTTCTTGTTTTGTTTTTGTTGAGCTTGAGAAGCTTTAGAGTCTATTTTCTTTAGTTTCTTGATTTTCTTGTTTTTAGTTCAATTGTTTATTTGTTTGTTTTGAGGTGAAAAAGTTTGGAGGCAATTGTTTTCAATTCTATTGGGTTTACCTTATCTTGATTTTTAAAATTTTCTAACTCCATAGGGAATTGAACCTCAATTGAATACCTAGTTACTTGGACTTTGAAAGGTTGCAAGGGGAAGAAAAAGAATAAACAAAATAATTTAATTTCAATGACCAAACACATCATGAAGGTCATGTGCATCACAACATGACTAACATTTTTTTTCACTTTGGAAATTTGCCATGGCCATGTACATGTTGGGCTTGGGTTCTCACAACCAATCCACTACTTGTTTTGATAAACATATGTAAAGTATATTAGACATTAAGTTACATAATGAAAGATGATTGCATGGACATTCATTGAGCCAACAATTACATGCAAGTTTAATGGCTACACATAGATTCATTCATTTACATAAAAGTTACTTTAATTGAATGCTACCTCTTGATCTACCCTCTTTGATCTTTAGTATTTTAATGTTCCATATAGGACCCACAACCTACCTCTATGGTCATAATGCTTACAAAACGTGTTCATGATGGTATCAAAGCAACAAGAGGACAATTCTTTTTGAGTTATGCTTAATTGTTATGAATTGTGTGTTAAATCAACATTAAGAAATGAGATTAAGATTATTTTAAAATAAAATTGAGTGGTTGAACATGTTATTGCCAAAAAAATTTAAAGTTATCAATGTGATTACAAGGGGGTTTTTTTTTTGTTTTAAGGGTTTTGTATTTTTTGTTAACTTGTTTTTTAATATGGTTGAGTGTGTTGTATTGGAATCAAAGACTTAGTAACACCGTAAAGACAATAGACATTCTCCTTGATGCCCAAAAGTTGATAGGTGACAACTACTAAACATGAAAGTCTCATTGTAAACTACTCCTTATGAAAGAAAATACATGGAAGTAGGTGGACCTAATTGGGACCAATCTTCTAGTTGTAGGAAAACATGATGAAATAATCGAAGTCATGTCAAACTCTCTATTCCACCAACATGTATTGTCGAGAAGATATTTTTATTCTCTCTCATAAATCTCTAACCTATGAGTTTCTTAGAACACATTCAAAACTTGTTTTGAAATTATTAATAATGTTTCTTGTCTCATGTTTTACAATAAATTGAAGTAAATCAAATTACATGAAGAAGGGTCAATGATGGAATACATCAACAAGATTCAAGAATTCGAGTTGCAACTCAAAGGAGTTGGACATAACATATTTGAATCTAATATGGTGGAGTGCATGTTAAGGACTCTTTTTGCAAGCTACGAATTAATGAACTAGAAAATGAACATGCTAACAATAATTCCAACCTCGGGAAACATGACCACTAAACTTTTTCAAGCAAAGACACATTTGTAATTTCACCAAAGCTCCACTAACATCATGCCCATGGACAAACATGGATGTGTTAAATGTGAGGATGTAGCACAACTCAATCACACCCTATGGGCAACAAAAATTTGGTTTTAAACCTCCTTATCAAAGTTTTTAGTCTAGTCAACCCCCATATCAAACTTCATATCACCCCTAGGTCAAGCATCAATTTGTCCTCAATGATGTAATTTTGTGGTTCCATTGAACATATCATGCACACATGTTTAGAACTTGCACAAGAAATGGCCAAATGTGCTCATGAATGTCATATGTAATTGGACATGGACAAGTTTGTCCCACGTTTCAATTTCATTTAGTCATGATTGAAAAGCTTGGGGAAACAACTTTTAAGACATCCAATAAATGTCTTTGATGTGGCACTTAGTGGGTTAGATTTAGAACAAAATGGTTTATGGATTATGGACCGGGTTGTTCTTGTCATGTTTCTATGGATCCCAATGTTTTTTTTAGCTTAAATGTCCAACATATTCCAATTATAACTATGGTCCAAACATCAAGAATTCAAATCCTTCCTGTTGAAGGCAAATACACTATAATTTTTGGATCTCAAGGTGAAATAAACATCAATGATGTCTACTTTGTGTCTAAACTTGCCTTCAATTTACTTTTAGTAAGGTCCATAACTAACATGGGGTTAGTTTTTAAGTTTGATGATAAAGAATGTGTCACCTATCAAGGTCCTAATAAGCTTGTAGGTTGAGGAATATGTAACTCAAATATAGGTCCTTACCAATACATCATCACTCATCCAAAATTCAAAATATGTGCAATTCTTTCACCTTTCATGGCGCATCTTTGGGATCATCGTCTTGTGCACTCAAACCAACATAGTGTTAAATCAATGGGGTGACATCATATAGCCAAAGGCATTCCCCTAATCTTAGGACCACATGATATTTGTGACAAATGTTAGCTTAGCAAACGAGTTCATGAACCAATTCCAAAGGAAATTATTTGCCCTTGAGCTACCAAGCCATTAGTTTTAATTCATTATGAATTTTTGTGAGATTCATCCTATTTCTTTGGGTAGCAATCTATTTTTTGTCACATTCACAAATGATTTTCTAGCTTCACTTGGATTTATTTTATGCAAAATAAATTTGAAACTTTGCAATATTTTCAACATTTCAAGGCATGTGTTAAATTAGCTTTCAACATCAATATTCAAATCTTTTGGAATGATTAAGGTGGGGAGTTTCTTGATTTGGCTTTCATTGAATCATTGAATTTAGCTAGTATCCACTAAAAGGTCACACAAGCATATACACCCCATCAAAATGGGGTTAGTGAACGTAAAAATAAAACACTTCTTGAAAAGGCATGAACTATGTTGTTTGAAGCTCAAATGCCATGGTTCCTATGGTCAAAGGTTGTGAACATCATCAAATACCTCACAAATTATTTTCCAACCCGTGCTAATTATGATGTGAGCCCATACCAACACCTCTTTGGCAAACCCCCAAAGTTGCACCATCTTCAAGTGTATGGTTATGTGGTTTTCATTCACATCCCCAAGGATAAATGTGTCAAGCTTGATGTGCACAACAAAAAAATGCAATTTTTTGGGATTCTTCGATGAAATCAAAAGGTTCCACTTTTACAATCTTGCTTCCCACATGATTACTATTATTGGTGATGTAAAATTTGCAGATAACCATTATTAGCACACATTAGCAGATTCTTCCACGATTGCTAATGTATCTCGTGAAGTTCTAATGAATGTATTGACAACTATTGAAATCATTGACCCAATCTTCACACCCCCGTTGACATTTGAAAAATCTATGCCCACCTTTCCGCCCCTACATTTGGGCTTCCACTAGACCTTCGCTTCCTTTGATAAATTATTTTTCCCCCATTTCATGACCAACAACTTTCAATTATTTAAAAGCTACATTAACAATTAAATTGTTTAATCTTTGTCATTCAATGTGTCTATGTACATGTTTCCCCAACTGTCAATTGTTGAAATATGTTGTTTGTATGAAGTTCTTTGATGACATCATTTCATATGTGGTTGCCTTGGATGAACCACTTTTCTATCAAGATGCAACATGTGATCCTTCTTGGGTCAATCCCATGGAGCAAGAAATGGCCTCCATTTGTGACCACCAAACTTGGCTATTAGTTGATCTTCCACCTAGCCATAAACCCATCTTAATGAAATGGGTCTACAAATTAAAGAGTGGTCCTCCCAGCACCCTCCCAAAGCACAAGGCTTGTCTTGTTCTTCATGGTAATCAACAAGATGTTGGATTGATTACATGGAAACATTTACATTGGTCATCAAATGGTCAACAATGCGCACTTTTGTTGCCATTGTTGCACAAAAAAGGTGGCATGTGCACCATATGGATGTCAAATCGACTTTCTTGAATGGCAATATTCAAGAAGCAATAGCAACCCCTTTGCTTTATTGAAGTAGGTTCTAAACACAAAGTGTGCCATCTACACAAAACTATGTATGGTTTACATCAATTTCCTCATGCATGGAACAAATGGATTGACACATACCTCCAATCCATTGGACTCATCCTTTATTTTTCAAAACCTAGCTTGTATGTGATGATTGCTACTAATTTTATTTTCCTATTAATTATTTATTTTGTTGATTTAATGATCACATGAAATATTGCTTAAAAATTTGAATGGCTCCAAACAACTTTGTGAGCAATTTGCTATGTCTTTACTTGGCCTTTTGTCTTTGTGTCTCAATGTGGATTTCTTTTACACTTTTCTTTTTGTGATGTTGTCCCACCACTAATATTTTCTAAAATGTTTCATTGACATAGACTTGACTTATCACTTTCCCAATCCAATCCCCATGGATCCTAATAGCAAGCTCTTTCTTAAAATGGATTCATTGATGCTTATGGCTTCCACCATCACATATTATTGAATGGATGTAGGTAAGTTTCTTCATGTCACTAACATTTGCTTTAAGATTGCATACTATATTGGTGTTGTGATTAGAATCATTACTATTCTTCATGAGGCTCATTTGGAAGCAATGATCTTCATTTTTTGCAACTTGAAAGGGTTTTTGGATTTTGCACTTCATTACCAATGAGGAGGAGATATTGTACTAGTCGGTTTCATTGATAGTTCATTACTTGAACTTTTGAATGGAGTGTCACACCATCAATAATGTGGAATATTGCACCACCAATATTTTTCAATTATGTTTTAATGTTTTGTGGTGATTTTTCAATTCAAGCTTTCAAAAATGGGTGTTGAATGAAATCATAAATCCCATTTGTGTCATTATTTGAAATTCAATTGCATGTTGTATCCAAAAGTGATGATAGGCTACCTCCATTGTTTGTTTGTGGTGGTAAAATTGGGTTGATGACCAATAAACCACATTTGTCATGATCATGGTGAATCCATGTTCATTTGGCCCTACGAAACAATGGATGTAGGTGCACTATAAATAGTGTTGGTTTATACTCTTGTATGTGTAACATCTTTATTTAGTTAAGATTTTGTAACATGTCTTACAGTTATAAGGCACAATGGAGGTGTCAAGGTTCCTAAACATGGGGTACTTTGAGTGGCACTAATGTGTTGCAACAATGTATATTGTTTCATAGAACTTATTATACTACGATCACATAGTAATCTAATAACATGATGCTTGACATTTGTAAACATTCACCCAATCACAAATAATTGTCCCCTTAGTTAGATATCACACCATTTGTTCATACCATTTTGTTTTTGTTTTCAAGTTCATAAATTTAAAATGTTACGAAGGGAAACCAATTCAATTTCAATTAGAGGATGACCACATTTTGTTGATGTCCTTATAAGTTGAAACTATCAGAAAGAAAAAGAGTAAAAATGTGGTGATAACCCCTTGTAATTGGTCTGCTTGAACTCTCAAATGGAGAATTTGCATTTGCAACTATCGACTCTACAAAAGATATTTTTGACAATTGGATAGAAAAGTGCATGTGTGGTGATTACCAACCAATAAATAAGAAGACCAAGTTTAATCATTACCCAATGCCAACACCAAAAGAGTTATTTAACTCTTTGGGTGAGGTTAATGTGTTCAATACCTTGGATTTTCAATATGGATATCACCAACTTATATTGGAGATGGAAGATTAAATGAAGATTGCATTTTGTGGTGTGGATGACAATGGCAAGGATAGTTTATACCATTTGAAATTCTTACCTCTTGGATTGAAAAATGTACTAAGTTGAATTTTAGCATGTGATGGATTGAGTCCTCAAAGGACCATCTTTTGCATATTGTTACATAAATGATGTGATCATTTTTAGTCATACAACAAAGGAACGTGTTAAACATTTGTAAAATGTGTTTGAATGCCTTCAAGTTTGGGGATTATGTTTGCACCATGGAAAATGAAAAATAAACTACTTCCTAACCACACAAATAATTTTATGCACTTCATCACAAACAAATTAATTATTGTTAAATTCAATAAGTTGATATTGTAAGCAAGATTTTTTCTTGAAATTTCACAAGCTTTTAGCTTATAACTCTCAACACTACAACTTGACAAAAGAAAAACAATGATAAGGAACTAAAGATTTTATAACCTTCCATTATTACAAAACATGTCCCCATTTTGCTATGCATTCCACCCAAATGGCCTTTCCACTCAATGTCGAATGGATATTGGGTGAAAGCATAGTGGAATGGAGACATGTTTTGTAATATTGTTCATCCAAGCTTCCAAATTTCCTTGTTCATATTACACAAGTTGTTAAACTAGATTAAAATGAATGGTCATTAGATTAAGGATTTTTTTTCACAAAATCCTAACATATATACCATGTCGCCAAGAACATCATTGAAAGGGGAGTTTTTTTACTAAGATTTAGACACACATTCTATTGATGTAATCATATTGTTGTGGGATGTTGAGGTTTATGGAACCAACAATTGACCATGTTGGTAGTTTGGAGTAGTGGGCACCATTGAGCCGGATGATTTCATCAATTTTTTTAACAGTTGGTATGATATGCAGCTTATGTGTAATCCATAGTCATGCCATGGAAAGGATTATTTCAACATCTGTAATGATGTTGGGATGATTATTGTGATTTTAAACACACTTGGATGAAATGCATATTGAAGAGTGGCAACTATATTAGTTGTTGAATTATGTTTCAATCACTAAGGGCATTGGTTTTCCAAATGCAATTTTGTTAACTTTAGGTGGAAATTCGACAAGTGGAGGCACCAAGGTTGGCCATTTCATTGGTGAACAATATGCATATAACCCTATAGTGGAGTTTTCCCAAAAGTTGAGAAAAACACTAGAAGAATTTTTTTCCATCACAACCATATGTTTGCGACTAGTGTGTGATTAATGTCAAAATCAATGTAGTTTGTCATTACACTTGTTGCTACAATAAAAACAAAAGGAGCCAATGGTGTTATTTTAGATAAAGATTGCAAGTCTTTTTACCCAAAAATAACTTTTTCATCAAATGAATTTTTGAATGAAAGTTTTTGCAACTTGTTATAAAAAATATTAAAAGTTGCCCTAATACATAACATTTTTTTGTTAATTGTTTTTGAAAAAAATTGAACTTTTAGAAGTGTGCAAATTCCTTTTAGATTTAATGTTTCATTTTAAACTAATTACAATTTCAAATCATACCCAAAAATGCATTTTTAATATTTTAAACTTTCTATCAAGATATAAGCTACAATTTTTCTAAAAACATGGGCATGGGCATTTGTGAGTGGACCCACTATGAATGTCACATGGGTGTGATCATAGTCAAATGAGCCAAAAACCATGTCAAACAACCAAAAAACTATCAATTTTATTAAACATATTTATGTAATGCTATTATACATGTCATATTGATCAAGGAAATTTGTGTTGAATGATTTATATTAATTTTTTAAAAAATTTAATAAATTGAGTTTTGGTTTTAGTAAATGACTTTTTGAACTTTAACATCTAGAATCAATTTTATAAAAAATTAAGCTAAGGATTCTTTTAATAATAAATTGATGGGAAAAAAAATTGAAATGATGATAACCTACCATCCACATATGAAAAACACTCATAGTTAAAAAATTGTGATTACTTGAAAATTTTAAAATTGCAAAAAGAAAAAAATTCAAAAAATTCAAATTTCAATAGTCATTTGCTACATGTAAATAGGTCATAATTTGCATGACATATAAGTTTTGGCTTATGATACAAAAAATTAAAAATTAAAATAATTATCATATTTTAGCATGATTTAAAATTACAATTATTTTTCAAAACGAAATGTAAAATCTAATAAAATTTTACAGTTTTTGAAACATTCATATTTATTCAAAAAGAGTTAACACAAGTAATGTAATTTATTAGGGGAATATTTTATAGAGCATGTTGTCAAAAAATCTTTTTTTATGAAAAAATCAAAATGTTCGAAAAGGGCCCATTTGTGATTGAATCCTTCATCACTGTTGGTTCATTTGATTATGATTGCACTTACATTCCAAATTTCTAAACCAATCAAACTTTAGGACGACATAAAATTCACTTAAGGAAGACTTTTCACTCTAATTTCTTTATGAGAAGGTTACCCAAGTCATGTAAAATTAAAAAACTTCAATTAGATTTAAATTTTTTTATTTTTAATGTGAACAATGAGTGCACAAGAAAAAAAATTCAAGAATGTCACCCAAGGGGTTTTTTTTATTAGAACACAAAAAAGAATCTATTTTTTTAGTTTTTTGCTTGGTTGTTAATCTTGAAGAGTACTTCAAATGTCCATTTACTTCATTTCTTGTATAGATAATTTTTTGAAACAACTACCATTTATTTATGAATTTTTAAAGTTAGGAACAAGAAGTCCTAAAAGACCATTGATGTCAAAACACAAACAATATCTATTCTTGCCTTTTATTGTCCTTTTCTCACA
>Ga0116226_10006482_pt1 | contig 10509 bp, 9 predicted proteins | sample S1TSphfallax_FD_89692 | JGI IMG/M metagenome (GOLD analysis project Ga0116226, IMG submission 89692) | Host-associated microbial communities from peat moss isolated from Minnesota, USA - S1T2_Fa - Sphagnum fallax MG | ecosystem: Host-associated > Plants > Peat moss > Unclassified | place: USA...
CTGATCCTGGTGCCGGAAATCAATCTGACGCCGCAATTGGAAGAAAACGTGCGCACACGTTTTCCCGGTATCGAGATCGCGACCTTACATAGCGGCTTGGCAGAAGGTGAGCGGCTGGCGCACTGGATGTCTGCGCACCTGGATCGTGCCCGCATCGTGCTCGGTACGCGGCTGGCGATTCTGGCGTCACTGCCGAACTTGAAGCTGATCATTGTTGACGAAGAGCATGACGCCTCCTACAAGCAGCAAGAAGGTTTGCGCTATTCGGCGCGCGATCTGGCGGTGTTTCGCGCACATCAGTTGCAGATTCCGATTGTGCTTGGCTCGGCGACACCGTCACTGGAGTCCTGGCATCATGCACAGTCGCGCCGTTATCGCTTGCTGGAAATGCGCGAACGCGCGGTGCCGGATGCGGTGTTGCCCAAGGTACGCATCATCGACATGGAGCGCGACAAGCCGATCGAGGGCTTGACCTCCAATCTGATCACGGCTTTGAAGGCACGGCTGGAGAAAGGCGAGCAATCCTTACTCTTCTTGAATCGACGCGGCTATGCGCCGGTGCTGGCTTGCGATGCCTGCGGCTGGATCAGCAATTGCTCACGCTGTACCGCTTTCATGGTGCTGCATAAGCCGGAAGGGCGCTTGCGCTGCCATCATTGCAGCTTGGAGTTGCGTATTCCGAAGTCTTGCCCGACTTGCGGCAATATCGATATCCAGCCGCTTGGGCGTGGCACTCAGCGCGTCGAGGAAGGCTTGCAGCAACATTTTCCGCAAGCGCGGATTCTGCGTATTGATGCCGATTCGACGCGACGCAAGGGCAGTGCGCAAGCAGCGTTCGATGCTGTGCATCGCGGCGATGTCGATATCCTGATCGGCACGCAGATGGTGGCGAAGGGACATGACTTCCGTAACCTGACGCTGGTCGGCATCCTGAACCCGGATACCGCGCTGTTTTCGCACGACTACCGCGCCAGCGAACGCCTGTTTGCGCAACTGATGCAGGTTTCCGGTCGTGCTGGTCGTGCCGCGCAAAAGGATGGTGGCAATGCCAGTGAGGTGTTGATCCAGACGCGTTATCCGCAGCATCCGCTATATGCAGCAGTGAAGATGCATGATTACGACCGCTTTGCCAAAGGCTTGTTGACCGAACGCCAGCAGGCTGGCTTGCCACCCTTCCTATATCAAGCCTTGCTACGTGCTGAAGCGCGAGAATTACAGCAAGCGCTGGACTTCCTCCAAATGGCGACGGAATGTGGGGATCATCCCGGCATCACGATCAATGATCCAATACCGATGTCGATGACGCGCGTTGCCAACGTCGATCGTGCGCAGTTGCTGGTGGAGTCACCTTCACGCCCGGCGTTGCAGGCGTTTCTGAAGATGTGGGTAGCGGAACTACGCGCGGCCAAGTCGCGCGTTAAATGGTCGCTGGAAGTCGATCCGGTCGATATTTGAACTTGCTTAGCCGAGCTTGCCAGCTTCTGCCAGTTCGCGGATCAGGCTGATGGTGTCCAGGTCGGCTTCCTTGTAGGCAGAGTGGCGGAATTCGTTGTAGAACGCCTCCATGCCACCAGCTGATTCGGTGGTGCCGTCTTCGTACTCGAAGCGCACTTGCAGATACTCTTCGCCCGGTTCCTCGATCGTCATCACCAGGCTGGATGCAGGAATGTCCCCCTGTTGCGGCACCAGGTATTCGACCTTCTGGCCTAGGATATAAACCACGTGATCGCGGATCTTCACCTTGCCGTAATCGAGTTCACGCACGAAAGTGTTGTCCTTGCGTTCCGATATGTCGCAGCTTTCCAGATGCGGCATGAACAGTTTGGGCTGCTCGGCGCGCAATACCAGGCCGCGCCAGACCTGTTCGCGGGTCAGGGAAACGATCAAAGGATTCAGCGGGTCGTTGATCTCGACGATGTGATGAAATTTCATTAAACAAGCCAATTAGTAGATATCGACAGTGTAACGCTTATATACACCCGACACGTACCAGACTGTTTGTTGCTATCTCGTCGCGATGCGTGTCGCCATCATGACAAATCGACAAAATATGTGATCGGGAACACACAGGACGGAAAAACCGAAAAATCGGAAAAATCGCGAAAAGCCTTATCCGGCAAGGCTTCTGGTGATTTTGAAAAAGTTAACTCCCATAAATTCGGTATTGTTTGACCAGTTGGATTTCGTTATCGTGCGTGCCACAAAGCTTAAAAAAAGCGCGAGACGGATATGAAAAGCCTATATGACTTACTGGGGATAGAGCCCGGCGCTACGCAAGCGCAAATCGAACAGGGATACCGGCAACGGCTGGATCACTACATTGCATCACAAAGCAAGGGGAAGCAGGACGAGGAAACACGCCGTATCCAGATGGCGCGTGAAGCCTATTTGCTGCTGTGTTCGCCAAAACGCCGTCAGGCATACGATCAGCAATTACGCTTGTATGAAAAGGCGCGCACGCAAATGGCACGCCGTGGCAGTCGCCGTTTCCTGATGTGGGTGACGGTGGTGATTCTGACGATGCTGGCCGGGATTTACGGCCATCGCATATGGAAGCACAACATGGATATGCAGGCGCAGCAGTTGCAGGAACAACAGGCGGCACATACCGCCTTTACCCTTGCTGATCAACAGGCCAGCCGTCGTCCTTCGCAAGCACTGGCCGCAGGTCGATAAACCTATCTACCTGCGGACTGCCTTATCGCCGCAAATCCTCAATAACGCAGTTTTAATTATCGTCGTCGGAACTGCCAAAATCGACGCTGCTGCTGTCGTTACCGCTGTCATTGCTACTATCGTTGGTACTTTCTTGACCGAAGTCGATATCTGACTGCTGCTGGTCTTGTCGGTATTGCTGCTCCGGCACTTCGCGAATTTCACGAACTTCCCGGACTTCGTGGATCACTTCGCGGTCGCGGTGTTCATGCTCACCCATCAGGCTGCCCAGCACCATTCCGGCGACGAAGCCACCACCGGCACCGATGCCGCCATTGTTTTCCTCGATATATACGGGTTGCACCGGTTGTTGATAAACCGGCTGCATTACAGGCTGCATCACCGGTTGATAGACCGGTTGCATTTGCTGTATGGGCTGTCCCTGCTGATAGACTGGTGCACCGCCAGCATTGCCGACTGGCGAAAACTCGTTGTCGTTGAACTGGCCATTCGGGCTGTTTTGATAAGTCGGTTGCGATGGTGCTGGCGCAGGATCGGGCTTGCCTTCATATTCGCGACGTAACTTGTTCAGGCGTGCGGATGCACGGTCGATCTCGCCCTGTGCTACAGGTGATTGCGACAGACGTTCAATCAAGGCCACCAGATCGCGCTCGACACCTTCCAGTTCCGATACCAAATCGGGGCGCGGTGGATTGGCGATGCGCAAATCAAGCTTGAACGGCTTGACCGATTCCAAGAGCGTGTTCGCTTGTTTCAATTGATCTTGCCTGGCAGCCTTGATGCGATCTTCCTCTTCGCGGCGGTCACCTGCCTGCACACGGCGGGCGAAGATGAAACCGGCAACACCAACAACCACCAGAATCAGGATCACCCACAGCAGCGTGTGGCTGGATTTATGTGCCGGGGCAGGAGTAACAGGCGCCATCGGTTGTACAACCTGTGCCGTCTGGACTGGCGCTACCGGTGCAACCGACGGTGTTGTGATCGCATCATGCCGAGAGGCAGTCGATGGCCCGGAGGAATTCAGGCTGGCTTCAAATATGGCGACCTTATGCGGGTCCTTGACGAAGGAAGACTTCGGATCGAGTCGCTTGGCGTCGTTCAATTCCTTCAGCGCGCGGTCATCCTTGCCGTTGTGATGCAGGATTTGTGCATAGACCCAGTGGTCACGGGCGTCGTCTGGACTATTGGCGCTCAGTTCGCCGATCAGCTTTTCCGCCAGGCGATAATCGTGATTGACGTTGACTGCGGTTTCCACGTCTTTCATTGTCGCTGCTGCCATCGCGGAGCTTGCAAATGCCAGCGTCAATCCAGCGATCAGGAACTTGAATGATGTCTTCATGTTTGCATAGCGGCACAGTGCCGCTCTTCCCATAAATTGAAAATGAAGCCGGAGCCGGAGCGTAAAACAGGGCGCTATATGCGCCCTGACTTGCTTTCCTAAAACCGTGACGGCTTATTGAGCGCTTTGCATCTTGGCTTTCAGTGCAGCCAAACGTGCTTCCGCGCTATCGTCCGAAGAGTTCAGATTGCTCAGACGGTCATCAAGCGACTTGTGGGTCGCTACATCGACAGACGCCAGACGTGCATCAGCGCGTGCCGATTGCAGTTGCGCCTTTTCTTCCAGCTTGTTGAAGTCTTCCACCAGATTCTTGCCACCGATGCCACCTAACGCAGTTGCGGCGGTGTCTTTGGCAGCAGCTACCTGCTTTTGTACTTCGATGACTTCAGTGCGGCTTTTCAGGCTTTCGCGACGTGCACGCATATCGGCGATCTGCTTGTCCAGGTCTTGCACGGTTGGCTTCAACTGGCTGATTTGCGTGTCATACGCCTTGGCCTTGCCCTCGTGTTCCATCTGCGCATTCAATGCATCCGTTGCCAGCGCGTCGTCGCCGGACTTCACGGCATTGGCGGCACCTTGGCCGTAACGTGCCGCTTCCGCCACTTCGTGATCGTGCTTCGATTCCAGCACTGTCAATTGTGCGCGGATATCGACCAGCGCAGCTTCCGCCTTGCCAATGCTGTCGTCCAGATCACGCACGATCTGGCGTGCATCGCGTGCCGGGTCAGCAGCAGCGTCCGCAGCATCGTTCAATGCGCCCTTGATGGTACGAGTCAAAGAATCCAGGAAATGCATCTAAATCTCTCCGTTGGTAGTAAATTCCGGCTGCCCGGTTGAAAGTCACCGCACGAATGCGATGGTACTCCGTTCGTATAAATCAGGTTGGAATTTGTAAACACAACCCGGCCTGCATTTGTTGACGATGAATCAATGAAAATTTAGCCACATACTAACGACCCTTGTCAGAGTGTTCAAGCTAAAAATGCACTGATGACATCATCGAAGTTCTGCAAGCGCCTTGCAACGGTAAAACTCCGTAACTTTTCACACTTTTGTGCTGATCAATTCAATTGGGCATCCATGGTCGGCGCTGATAAAATGGGCGCCTTTTCCGCCGTTTGGCGCAATCCACCCCTGTTTCTGTGTTTCTGCATGTCAACTCCATTTCCTGGCCTGAACCCGCCGCAGCGCGAAGCGATTTATTACATGGATGGCCCCTGTCTGGTGTTGGCCGGTGCAGGTTCGGGCAAGACACGCGTGATCACGCAAAAGATTGCTAACCTGATCGAGAACTGTGGGTATGAATCCAAGCACATCGCCGCGTTGACCTTTACCAACAAGGCGGCATTGGAAATGCAGGAGCGTATCGCCAAGCTCTTGAAAGACCCGAAGCAGGCGAAGAATCTGACGGTTTCGACCTTCCACTCGCTGGGGGTGAAAATCCTGCGGCAGGAAGCGCGTGAACTGGGTTTGAAAGATCGCTTTTCCATCATGGATAGTGACGACTGCTTTTCGCTGGTGCAGGATCTGGCGATCACGACTGACAAGCAGTTGATACGCCGCATCCAAACCGCGATCTCGCTGTGGAAGAACGGCATGGTCGATCCCGAGATGGCGTTGCAGCAGGCGACCACTGAAGATGAGGCGCAAGCCGCACGTGTGTTCGGCAGCTATGTGGCGACGCTGGCGGCCTATCAGGCGGTCGATTTCGACGACCTGATCCGCTTGCCGGTGGAACTGTTCCGCAGCAATGAAACGGTGCGTGACCGTTGGCAGCGCCGCTTGCGTTACCTGCTGGTCGATGAGTATCAGGACACCAATACCTGCCAATATGAACTGGTGAAGCTGCTGGTCACGGGTGTTGGCAAGAAACCGATGTTTACTGCCGTGGGTGACGACGACCAGGCGATCTATGCCTGGCGCGGCGCGACCATCGAAAACCTGAACCAGTTGCGGATCGACTTCCCTGACCTGAAATTGATCAAGTTGGAACAGAACTACCGTTCCAGCACGCGCATCCTGCAAGCAGCCAATGCTGTGATTGGCAACAACCCGAAACTGTTCGAGAAATCCCTGTGGTCCGAGCACGGCTTGGGTGACCCGATCAAGGTCATGGCCATGCAGAGCGACGAGCAGGAAGCCGAGCAGGTCGCCATCATGATTTCTGCGCATCGCTTCGAGCGCCGCGCCAAGTTTTCCGATTACGCCATCCTGTATCGCGGCAACCATCAGGCCCGTGTGATTGAGCAGGCGCTGCGCAAGGAACGCATTCCCTACACCATCTCCGGTGGCCAGAGCTTCTTCGACCGCGCCGAAATCAAGGACATCATCAGTTACCTGCGCCTGATCGCCAACGAGGACGACGATCCGGCATTCATCCGCGCCGTCACCACTCCCAAGCGCGGCGTCGGCCAATCGACGTTGGAAGTACTCGGCTCCTTCGCCGGACAATGGCAGTGCTCGCTGTTCGAGGCCGTGTACAAAGGCGGTATCGAAGCCAAGCTGACCGATCGCCAATTGACGCCGCTACGCGAATTCTGCGACTTCATCAATCAACTGGAAGCGCGTGCCTCGCGTGTCGGCGCGGCTGGCACGGGCGACAATGCAGCGCAGGTGCTGGACGACATGATGAAGGAAATCAATTACGAGGGCTACCTCTACGATAACTTCGATGATCGCGCTGCGCAAAACCGCTGGCAAAACGTGCTCGACTTCACCAACTGGCTGAAGGACAAAGGCAATGGCGGCAAGGATGGAATGGGCGAGGAAAAGAGCCTGCTTGACCTGACGCAAATGGTCGCATTGATGAGCATGATGGAAGGCAAGGACGAAGAGCCGGATGCGGTGCGTATGTCCACGCTGCATGCATCGAAGGGTTTGGAATATCCGCACGTGTTCCTGGTCGGCGTGGAAGAGGGCATCCTGCCGCACAAGGGCGACCCGGATGCGCCGCCTGAATCGATTGCCGCACGTATCGAGGAAGAGCGACGCCTGATGTACGTCGGCATCACGCGTGCGCAGCGCAGCCTGCATGTCAGCTGGTGCAAGAAGCGCAAACGCGCAGGGGAAAGCATCCATTGCGATATGTCACGTTTCATCAAGGAAATGAAACTGGACGAAGGCGATGCGGTGCCGAAGGAAGAGGAAGCGATCACGCCACAAAATAGGCTCGCAAACCTGAAAGCTTTACTGCAAAAACCACGACCAACTGATATAGCGGTACAGGAATGAGGATAAAACGTGTTGCAAGCGTTGCCACAGAGAAAGCTGACGCGTGCTTGCCACAGATCGTATAAATCTTCTAATTGTTGCTCGTTGTTTTTAAAGCGATCTTGTTACAATCCACAAAGTTGAACCAGATACATTTGTTCAAATATATTTGAATGGAATATAATTGCTGAAATTGCACTGATTCCATCGTGCACGTGATTACGTAATCCATGGTGGCGTGGATACGTCAAAAATATTACTTTTTAATTTTCTACTAACACAGCGTCACCTCGTCGTCGCGATTTTCTCCGGGTAAAACACTATGCAATCCAAATCCACTCTTCTCGTCACCGTTCTCGCATTGGCTCTGCTGGCTGGTTGCGCCGACAATGGCGGCACCAAGAACAATACACAAGCTACTCCGGCAGCAACCACTGGTTCGTCGTCGCAAGCCAATACTGCAGGCGCCAAGGCGGCTCCTGCACCAGCACCTTCGCAACAAGCGCAAATGGCAACGCTGGCTGCTGCTGCCGATGGCACCGTTGCAGAGTTCGACAAGCAAAGCTCAGAGTTGACTCCAGATGCATTGGCAACCATCGCCAATACCAGTGACGCTGCCAAGCAAGCGCAACACGTTGTTGTGACCGGCTACTGCGACCGTCATGACGATGAAAAGAACGCCAAGCAACTCGCACTGGCACGTGCTGGCGCTGTGCGTTCCGAGTTGATCAAGCACGGCGTGCCTGCGAAGAACATCCGCGTCAAGTACGTGACCACCGAAGCACGTCACGCAGTGACTGTTGTGTTGAACTAAGTCTGCTGCTAGACTGGATTCGTCCCAACACAACCAGACAACTGCACATCAATGAACAGTAAGCGTACTTTCGCTGCACGAATTATTGCCGCCATCCATATCGGTTGGTGGGAGTGATGCTGTCTGTCTGAAAAATGAACCCGCCACCTCGGCGGGTTTTTGTTTTTCCGCTCTGGTGGTATCTAAAGAGAGGAAAGATGATGAAGAAAGTTGCCGTATTCGGTGGCCCCGGCGCGGGCAAATCCACCTTATCGAGAAAGCTTGCGGGTTTGACCGGCTTGCCCTTGTGCGCACTCGACAAGCTTTGCTTTGAACCCGGCGGTGTTGTTGTTCCCAACGATGTCTATGCAAAACGCCATGCAGAAATCCTCGCGCAACCTGCGTGGGTGATGGATGGCTATGGCAGCTATGAATCGCTCTGGGTGAGACTGGCCGAAGCCGATACGCTGGTGCATGTCGATCTGCCTCTATACCGGCATTATTGGTGGGTCACCAAGCGTTTTCTCAAAGGATTGTTTGTACCACCGGAAGGCTGGCCTGACGATAGCCCTTTGTTGCGCAGTACCCTAACCAGCTATCGCACTGTGTGGCTATGTCACAAGCATCTGACGCCGAAGTATCGAAAATTCGTTGCTGACGCGGCGGCAACCAAGCAGGTGTATCACTTGCGTTCTCTTGCCGATATCGACAGCTTTCTGGCGCATGTGAGTACTCTCGCCGATTTAGCCAGTGATTCTCATCGCAAAAGCTGACACGGAAGGAAAGGGATCAGGTCTGAAATTGGCACATGTGTGAATGTTCCAACGTCAGACCTGATGTTGAATTTCGCTCCCTTATTTCTTCCCTTTAGGCACGCCCAGCCAGTTCGGCAACCACTGCTGTCATTTTGTCGAATATCTCGATCATGCCAGCATCCTCTCCCTCGTCCCAGTGGCTGCGTTTGAAAACGACCTTCGTCTGACCATTTCCGAGGTCTTCGAACGTCACCACGTCACGAACTTCCACGTCATTCTTGTCCGCAGGTTCGACTTTTCCATTCTGGTCTGCATAGAATAAAAGCGAGACAATTTTTTCCTGATCGATGATCTCGGTGTATTCGCCGCCACTCCAGCCCTCGTAACCATCGGGTGTGCGCATGCAGTAAAGGTACTGGCCTCCGACGCGGAAATCGATTTTGCACGCAGGCGAGGTAAAACCTTTCGGCCCCCACCATCGCATCACAATTGCAGGGTCCATCCACGCCTTCCAGACCAGCGCGCGTGGGGCGTCAAATACCCTCGTAATTTCCAGGTTTTCAAGAAGATTTGTTGTACGTTCAGTCATCGCTTGCCTCCGTCCTTTTCATCTCAGTCAAAACTGCATCCAAATTGTCGAAACGTTCATCCCAGAATCGACGATATTCATGTGCCCAGTCACTAACTGCCTTGATGGCTTCCGGCTTCAATGTGCACACGCTTTCCCGGCCATGCTTTGATTTCGTCACCAGATTTGCGCGGATCAGATAGGCAATATGCTTTGAGATCATCTGCTGGGAGACAGCGTAAGGCTCAGCCAATTCATTGACCGTCGCAGAGCCTCGGGAAAGCCGCTCGATAATTGCCCGCCTGGTGGGGTCGGACAATGCCAAAAAGATAGTTCCTATGTTATCCACAACCATATGGTTGTACATTTTCCGTCACGTGTCAATGGTCAATCAGCAATTAATGAAAGTGGTTCATTGTGTGTTGATTGTTGTCCCGACCGACGAACCCTGTTTCGGTGGTTAGTCAATCCTCGCTCGCGAATGTCCGCTTCGCAGATGCTGCTTCATCCGGCATGAGAACAGCTGGCGAATTTGATGAGAATGCGCAGCATGCCGAACACGGCGGGAAGGGCGCATAAACAGTATCGGTCTCGTACGATTTGTCGGCAGCGCCGGTAAAATAAGCGCAAGCCGATTTGACCGGCCCTTTGATCATAGCCGTGAGCGATATTCCCCGAAAAATCATCCATTGCGATTGCGACTGTTTCTATGCCTCGGTCGAGATGCGCGATGACCCGACGCTGAACGGCAAACCGGTCGCTGTCGGTGGCCGACCGGATCAGCGTGGTGTTGTCGCCGCCTGCAATTACGAAGCACGCCACTTTGGCGTGCGTTCGGCGATGCCGATGTCGCAGGCGGTGCAGCGTTGCCCGGATTTGATCATCATCCACCCGACGATGGAAAAATACCGTATCGCCTCGCGTTCGATTCTTGCGATCTATCGCGACTATACCGAGCTGGTCGAACCGCTGTCGCTGGATGAGGCTTATCTGGACGTCACCAATTCCCCCCATCACAAAGGCAGCGGCACGCTGATCGCGCAAGAGATACGCGCACGTATTGCGGAAACAGTGGGGATCAATGCGTCGGCAGGCGTTGCGCCCAATAAGTTTCTGGCGAAGATTGCCAGCGCGTGGAACAAGCCGAACGGCCAGTTCGTGATCC
>Ga0116226_10006483_pt1 | contig 10509 bp, 12 predicted proteins | sample S1TSphfallax_FD_89692 | JGI IMG/M metagenome (GOLD analysis project Ga0116226, IMG submission 89692) | Host-associated microbial communities from peat moss isolated from Minnesota, USA - S1T2_Fa - Sphagnum fallax MG | ecosystem: Host-associated > Plants > Peat moss > Unclassified | place: USA...
GAGACCCTACACCTTCATGGCAAACACCAAGAGCATCACCGACACACTGGAACGCAAGAAGATCAAGCGCGCCGCGCGCAAGGCCGCCCCGCCCAAGGGCCCCCGCGCCGGCGCCCGCGGCGAAAACAAGCAGAAGCTCAAGAAGGCCGCCCGAGGCAAGAGCAAGCGGTAGGGGGCGCTAAGTGAATCTAAGCGCGGAACTCAGCAGAGTTCCGCGCTTACTATTGCGTCTCAAAGTTGATAGCCCCGGTGGACGCTGCTCACGTTAACCGTGGTCCAGAGAATTCGCGAAATGGCCTTGCTATTACCTAAATGCGAAGGACGGCTTGATTTCGTTGGTTACAGCGCCACGTTCCGCAGGAACGAATACGGGTCTGCTTGCTCATCCCAACCCTTGCCCGGTTTGTTTGCCAGAACTGATAGCCTCACAATGTCTGTCTCACGGATCGAAGTCGTGACCTCACATCTCGATTTGTCGAGTACAGCTTCCCCAGTCACCTTTAGATATTCCGAAACCGCCGCCGCCTCCACCAAAATTTCCCCGTTCCAGCCCAATGGCGGTTTTGACCATTTCTCTTGACTCCGGATATCCAATATGACTCTCCGGTCTCCATATCGACGTAGTTCCCCCTGCCTCACCACGCCGCTGGCCCTTCAGCTTCATCATCCCGCGTCCGTTGAAATAAAGAGTTCGACCGGATTTGGAGGCAGTGACATAGCCAATCCACGCGGGGCCGTCATCAGAATGGCCGCTTTTGAGTTCAACGTACTTTAGCGTCTTCATCCGCGAAGTCTGACATATCGGCACCGTCGGATCTATGAGAAAGCGCACGCCCTGGTCAATCATGGCGATCACACCTACAAATTCTCCCCCCTCAAATCCCAAAGAGATAGTACAGTTCTACCTATCTGTAGATGTTCCGAGAACGCGCACCGCACCCACGCGGCGTCGTCTCTGTTTCCACCACTCCATCGCCGAGGGACACTCCGCTGACCCGCCAAATCTTTCGCACCAAGTCGATCGACAAGCTGATCTCCGACTCCGAGCTGCCCGAGAACGCGCTGAAGAAGACGCTGGGGCCGGTCTCGCTTACCGCGCTGGGCATCGGCGGGGGGGTCGGCTCGGTCACTCAGCATCGCCAAAGGAGTAACTGATGTCTGCGCCTCGTATGGTTACGGCAAGGAGCTTCCCCGGCGGGCGTCTCATCGGTTTCGTCCTGGTACTTCTCGGGGGGATGTATTGCCTGGGTCGGCTCTACGCAACCCGAAACAGCTTCACCCACTACCTGGGAGTCGACTTCCGGGCGGTCTATGGGAGCAGTCGATGCCTGATTGCGGGTTGCAATCCTTACAATTCGGTGGATATGAGGACGCAGTTCCTCGCGCACGGAGGCTCACTGGCTGAGGCAGATACTCCTCAGTATGGGCCGTTTCAACCCCATTACGTGGGCTATCCCCCTTCGGCCTTGTTCTATCTGGCACCGTTCGCGTTGCTTCCCTGGCCTCTCGCCTGGAAGGTCTTCCTGTGTGTCGGTATCGGATTGTACGCAATCGCCGCTCTGCTGTTCGCCGATCTGTGTTCGGAGTACGTTCCCATTGCAGCGAGCGCGTGTCTCGGATATTTTCTGGCAGTCGAGCACGACATTGTGATGTTAGGACAGCCTACCCTGCTGGCTGCGGCGCTGCTCTCGATCGGCGTCTGGTGCCTCGTCAAGAATCGTTGCCCGCGACTTGGCGTCCTTAGCTTTGCACTCTCCCTTGCGCTCAAGCCGCCTCTGGGCGGGCTGTTCCTGTTGTACTTTCTCATCGCGACGCCCAGCTACCGCAAGCGTGCCCTGCAAGTGATTGGGCTGACGGTCATCTTATGCCTGCCGGCGCTATTGTGGTTTTCTCAACACTTCGCTACCCGCAACTGGGTTCAGGACTACAAGGCCAATCTTTCAGGCATCTCCGCTCCCGGCAAGATCAGCGATCCGGGCCCGCAGAATAAATCCGAGAATCTCATTATCGATCTCCAGACAATTGTCAGCCGATACCGCGACGAGCCATCCTTTTACAATCCTGCCGTGTGGATCTTCAGTGCGACGGTGATCGCTGTATGGATCTATCCGGTCAGGCGTTTACGGCCCAGCCTGGAGAAGGACATTCTTTGCATCGCAGTGATTGCAACGTTCAGCATGCTCCCGGTTTATCACCGGTCTTATGACTCCCGTGCTCTTCTCATCCTCTTTCCCGCTCAGGCGGTGCTGATGAAGCGAACGGTCTGGTGGGGCAGAACCGCTGCCATCCTCACGGTCCTTGCCTCATTTGTGCTTTCGGAGTGGTACAGCAGGGGCACCCGTCCGGCCAGCCGCGTTGCGCTGTACCTCAAGCACAGTCTGATATTGCAAACTGCCGTGGTTCATATTGTCCCTTTGATCCTGTTGGCGATCTCGGCCTTCTACCTGGTGGTGCTCTACGTCTCTCCAAGGGCCCTCGCGCTGGACAATGAGGTCGTCCCTGCGAGGATTGAAGAGCCGGTTTGTTGAGCAATCACGAGCACGCCGACTATTGAATCGTGGCGTGAAAACCGTCCTGGGCGGTGCGGTGTTTCGCGATTGAGCGGGTTCCCTGCTGAAGCTCGTGTCCTCGGACAAAATTGTTCCCCTCCACAAGCGGGCAGGTAGTACAGTTCTACCTATCTGCTAATGTTCAAAGATCGCGAACCGCACCTGTGCGCGGTCGTGTCTGTTTCGACCACTCCTAAGCCCGAGGGACACTCCGCTGACCCGCCAAATCTTTCGCACCAAGTCGATCGACAAGCTGATCTCCGACTCCGAGCTGCCCGAAAACGCGCTGAAGAAGACGCTGGGGCCGGTCTCGCTGACCGCGCTAGGCATCGGCGCTGTCATCGGGTCGGGGATCTTTACCGTCATCGGAACGGCCATCGCGGGAGAGAAGTTCGACACCACCTCGATCCTGCGGGCACCGGTGCTCGACTTTCTGATCCATCACTCCGCGCTGGCGGGGCGGCCAGGAGCCGGGCCGGCGCTGGCGATCTCACTGGTTCTGGTGGCGATCGTCTGCGGGCTGACAGGGCTCTGCTATGCGGAGCTGGCGTCGATGATCCCGATCGCGGGATCGGCCTACACCTACACCTATGCGACGCTGGGCGAACTGGTGGCCTGGATCATCGGATGGGACCTGATTCTTGAGTACGCGGGCAGCAACATGGCGGTCTCCGTCGGTTTCGCGGCGCACATGGTCGATCTGCTGGACTGGTTTGGGTTCCACCCGGCGCTGCGATGGATATCGCCTGCGTTCCTTCCGGGCGGGCTCCAGGACCTGCAAGGGAGAGACCTGTATCCTCCGGGATGGCACTTCGGCTTCGACTGGCCTGCGTTCCTGGTGGTGATGTTGTTGACGGTGGTCCTGGTGCGCGGCATTCGCGAGTCGGCCGAGACCAATAACATCATGGTGCTGCTGAAGCTGGCGGCGATCCTACTGTTCGTCTTCGCAGGGGCGCACTTCATCAAGCCCGTCTACTACCATCCCTTTTCGCCGAATGGCTGGTCCGGGATTCTTACCGGCGGGTCAATTATCTTCTTTACCTACATCGGCTTCGACTCGGTTTCGACGGCCGCGGAGGAGTGCAGGAATCCGCGGAAGGACGTGCCCATCGGTATTGTGGCGACACTGGTGATCTGTACCGTGTTGTACATCGGCGTAGCGATTACGCTGACCGGGCTGGTGCCGTGGCAGTCGATGGTGGACGACGCCGCCCCGGTTGTGAACGCGCTGAAGAAGCTGACACTGGAGCCGGGTGGACATGCGCTGCGCTGGGTGCGGCTTGCCGTACTCTTCGGGGCGATGATGGGGATGATCTCGTCGATCCTGGTGTTTCAGTTGGGGCAATCGCGGGTCTGGTTCGCCATGTCGCGAGACAGGCTGCTGCCGGCGTTCTTCGGACGGGTGCATAAAAAGTATCGAACGCCGGCAGTCGCGACCTGGGTCGCAGGAATCGTTGTCGGCATCCCGGCGGGACTATTCGATATCGGCACGCTGACCGACCTGTCGAACATCGGCACGCTATTTGCGTTCGCGCTGGTATCGGTCGGCGTGATGATCCTGCGCTACCGCGATCCCGAACGGCGACGCGGCTTCCGGGTCCCGTTTGGCCCGGTGATTCCGGTACTCTCGGTAATGTTCTGCATCCTGCTGATGATGGGGCTGCCGATCATAACGTGGATGCGGTTCTTCATCTGGCTGGGTGTAGGGTTGATGATCTACTTCGGATACAGCCGCTTCCGGAGCGAGTTTTACGAAAGCTAGAACTTCCTGATCGAGCCTGGATACTTCGCCACGAGCGTATCGACGGTGAGCAGGGTTATGCCTTCGATCATCGCTTGTGCGACAAGGATCCGGTCGAATGGGTCTTTGTGGAGCGGCGGCAGAGTCTCGGTCGCCAGGGCATGCTCGCTGGTGATGGGGAGTTCGATGTAGCCGTTGTCGAGCATACCGCGGCGAAGCAGCCGCGGCTCGACGCGGAAGTCCGGGCGCCCAAACGAGCGTTTGATGGCGATCTCCCAAAGGCTTGCGGCGCTGAAGATCAGGTCATTCGCCGGATCGGATAGCAGCTTCTTTGCAGACCTGGAGAGGCGGCCAGGTTCGCCGGCGGCCCAGAGAAGAAGGTGCGTGTCGAGCAGGAACTTCACTCTGCGCCGCCGAATAGCTCCTCGATCTCGCGCCGCCCCATGCGGTCAAAGTCTTCAGGTACGGCGATCTCGCCCTGCATGAAACCGAGCCGCTTCGTGCCCCTGGGAGCATCCAGCGCGGTCACCTTGACCAACGGCTTGCCGGACTTGGCGATGATGAAGGGCACTCCCTTTGCAGCCTTCTCAACGAGCCGGGAAAGCTGGGTCTTGGCTTCATGCATGTTCACGGCTTCCATTGGATTCTCCGGACTTAGCTTATCCGCCTTAGTTTACAGGTTGGTCTCGTAAAGTTCAACGGCTCGCTCGAATGCCGATAGACTTGTACGCATGACCAGCAAGCGCACCAGACCGAAGCCCGAGATCGACGTCCCTGCCTGGCTCCGCGGACTGCCCAAGGTCGAGTTGCATCTCCACCTCGAGGGTACGATCCTGCCAGAGACGCTGCTTGAACTCAGCGAGCGTCACGACGCGGAGCCGCTCACCCCCGAGGCCGCCCGGAAGCTCTACATTTACGAGAATTTTCTTGGCTTCATGGACTCGTTCAAGGCAGTCTCGTCACGCCTGCGCGGGCCGGACGACTACGAACTGATCACCTACAACATGGTGAGGGAGCTGGCCGCGCAGGGCGTCGTTCACGCCGAGGTGTATATCTCCTTCGGCATCATCTACTACTGGAAGAACGCCGAGGTGGAGCCGTTCGTCGAAGCCATCGAGCGCGGCCGCATCCGTGCGGAAAAAGACTTCGGTACCACGATCTACTGGCTGATCGACGCCGTGCGACACTTCGGGGCGGAAGAGGCGGCGAAGGTCTTCCGGAAGGCCGCAGAGCTGCGCCGCCAGTATCCCAGCATCGTCGGCATCGGCATCGGCGGCGATGAGGCCCGCGGCAGCGCCGACCTCTTCCGCGACTCCTACGCCGAGGCGCAGGCTGCAGGGCTGCGGCTGACCGCGCACGCCGGCGAGACTGGCGGCCGCGAGAGCGGTGCGGCGAGCATCTGGTCCGCGATCAACATAGGAGCCGAGCGCATCGGTCATGCGCTGGCGGCGCAGTACGATGACGAACTGCTCGAGGTGCTGGGCACGCGGCAGATTCCCCTCGAACTAAACGTAACCAGCAACATCCGCACCGGCTGCTGCGCGGAGTTCGACCAGCATCCCATCCGCGACTACTTCAACTCCGGGCTGATGATCACCATCAACTCCGACGATCCGCCGATGTTCGGAAGCAACCTGCTCGACGAATACATCCTCGCGCACGACCGGTTCGGCTTCACCCTGGAGCAGCTCCGCGAGCTTGCGGCCAATGCGGTCGAGGCGAGCTTCCTGCCGCCGGAGGGGAAGCTGGCGTTGCTGAAGAGGGTGGAACAGTACCGATAGAACGTCCGCTTGGAAGTCGTAGTTCCCCCCGTGCGATGGATTTGCATGGATGGGGCACGCGGACGTTGATGAGAGAAGTTGCTAACGTCCGTTCGGCGCGGGCACCATGACGGCGTTCGGGTCTACCTTTGGGATTCCGAAGTGGCCGCCGAGGTGGACGAGGTCGAGCGGTCGCAGATCGCCGGTGATCTGGATGACGTTCATGTTCTTCGGCGCTCGGACAAGGACCGTAACGTCGTCGATATCGGCACCCGAAAAGTGCAGCCAGAGGTCGGTGATCGTCGTCCGCGGCTGGGCGGAGTTCGCGGCCGACTGGTTTCCGTTGACGAGGTGCTTCCATCCAGCCGCGCGGTAAGCGGCCACCAGAGAGGCCATCGCCTCCGGCGTGTAGAAGGCCGGCTGGGAGTACTTATATGTGTCGACGCTGATGCTGGTAACGGCGGCGGCGGCACGCTTTTCATCCAGTCCACCCGACTCCAGGAAGCTCTGCGCGATCTGCATCTCGGAGCGGTCGAAGACGAACCCGGTATGGGTGGCCGGCTGGTCGGCAAGATTGCTGAACGCCTGTGGACCAACCGGCGGAGACTGTGCGGGTGCAGCTGCGGCACAGCAGAACAGCGCGACGAGAGCGAACGCAACGCGGAAGTCGAAACGCATGGGAATCCCCTGCTGCTTAGACACTGAAACTGGCCTGGAGTTACTTTGTTTCGCGGGAAATTTTGCGCCGGGCCCAGCTTCCACCATCTACTGCGGAGGCTTGGGCGCGAAGTACCCCTTGCGCGCGCGAACCTGGAACCGGGGATCGATGGCGTGCAGGTAGATCGTCCGGAAGGCCCCATCCTGCTTGAAGTTTGCCGGACGATAGACCAGTGAGTACTGGCTGCGCAGCTCCTGCTCGATGTTGCGGAAGCCGATGGCGACGTCTTCGATGCGGACGGGATAGAAGGCCTGGCCGCCGGTGGCATCGGAGATGGCCTTCAGCACATCGTCGCCCTTGTCTTTGGTCGGGCTGATGTTCGTGCTGATGGAGTAGACGATGGTCTCCGCGCGCTGGCACATCTTGATCGCGTCGGACTCTTCGGCGCGGCTGTAGTTGTCTTCGCCGTCCGAGACCAGGATCAGCGCCTTCCGCACGGAGCCAGTCTCGCGCAGCGTCAGCATCTGGTCGCGACAGCTCTTGTAGAGCGCGTCGAAGAGCGCCGTGCCGCCGCCCGGCCGCAGCTTGCGGATGCCCTGGTTCAGCAGGTCCACGTTGTTGGTGAAGTCCTGCGCCAGGTCCGTCTGCACATCGAATCCTTCGACGAAGGCGCGGTCGTTCAGGTGCAACACCTGCAGAAAGAACTCAATCGCGGAGTCCTGCTCGAACTGGAAACGCTGCCGAATGGAGCTGCTGGTATCGAGCAGCACGCCGACGCGCAGGGGGAGGTTGGTCTGCTGCGTAAACTGCACCACCGAGACCGGCGGGCGGCCGTCATCGAGCAGGCCGAAGTTCTGCTGCTGCAGCCCGGTGATGAAGTGGCCCTTCTTGTCCGTGACGGTGAAGATCAGGTTGACTTCGTCGGTCTCGATCGGCGCGAGCTTGAAGACCTGCCCGCCCTCGGAAGAGGTCTGGCCAGTGGGGGTGGCAGTCTGGCTTGTTGAGCCTGCGGCCGGGGCCGTCGGCTTGGCCTGCTGTGCGGGGGCTGGGGTCGTCTGGCTGGATGCCGGAGGCTGGGCAACCCCGGTAGCGAGAGAGAGAGTCGAGAGCACGGCGAGAGCGAAGAACCGGATCGAACGGATCAATTGATTCAGAAGTGTCACGGGCTTGAGTGTATCAACTTACCGGTGCCTTCTGCTCTGAATCCGTCCTGAGCAGTGCCATGAAGCGGGCGAGATCAGGCGGCAGCGGCGAGTGCAGGTCCATCGTCTTACCGGTGATTGGGTGGACGAAGACCAGATGCGCGGCATGGAGAAAGTTGCGCTCGAGCGCCAGGCCAGCATCGTCCTTTACCGGAGGAGTGGCCAGGATGCGGTGCGGTGCGCCGTACAGAAAGTCCCCCACCACCGGGTGCCCAAGCGACTGCATATGCACCCGAATCTGGTGCGTTCGGCCGGTCTCGATCCTGACCTCGACCAGCGTGAACGGGCCGTACGGCGTAGTGAATCGTTCGATTGCCGTGACATGCGAGACGGCCGAGCGCGCGCCGGGATCGGACGCCGGACGGCGCGTCGTCATCCGGGTCCGGCGGACCAGATCGCGCGCGATCGGCAGGTTGACGGTGACGCGGTCCTTCGCGAGATGCCCGTGAACCAGCGCGAGGTAGGTCTTCTCGACCCGGCGCCCGGAGAACATCTCACCCAGTTTGCGATGCGTGCTGTCGTCCTTCGCCACCAGGATGATCCCGCTGGTCTGTTTGTCCAGCCGATGCACGATGCCTGGGCGAAGGCTTCCGCCGACCTCAGACAGCTTGCCGAAGTGGAAGAGCAGCGCGTTGACCAGCGTGCCGCGGTTGCGGTCGTCGGATTCACCGCTCCGGGCGGGCACCGTTCCGGCTCCAGCGTGGACCATCATGCCCGCGGGCTTGTTCACCACGGCGAGGTGCTGGTCTTCGTAGAGAATCTCGAGCGGTATGTCTTCCGCAAAGGCGTGCAGCGGCGGCGGCTGGGGTTCGCCATCGATCTCGATGGCCTCGCCGCCCGCGAGTCTGTGCTTTGCTTTGACCGATTGGCCGTCTAGACGGACCTGCCCGGAGTCGATCAGGAGCTGCACCCGGGCGCGCGAGATATCCGGCAGCGCCTGCGCGAGGTAGGCGTCTAATCGCAGACCCGAGGCCTCGGGCGCGGCAGCAAAGCTGCGGACACCATCCTCGAAGTGCGAGTCGTCCTCATCCTCCAAATCGAGCACCGGGATGACGACCTGCGGCACTGGCTCCGCGCCGCGCGTGGCACGGTACTCCGTGCGGACTGACTTGCGGCGCTGGCCCTTGGGCAGCATGTTCTTAGACGGCATGGGTCGCTTCGCTCTTCTCTCGCAGTAGCACCTGTGCGGCATCGCGCCGCAGAAGAGCGACGCCTGTGAGGAGCATCGCTAGACCCATTATCTGCGATGGATCGAGCGGCGCGTTGGGCCACGCTTCCGATAGCAGGTCCGAGGGCAGCCGCAAGAAGTCGATGAAGAAGATCGCGAGGCCCGCCAGAGACAGACCGTGACCTGCGGCTCTGCCTTCCCCATAGCGGGATTGCAGCGACCGCAGCAGCAGCAGGCAGATCACCGACGCAGCGATGCAGGTATACATCTCGACCGGATGGACGGAGCCGGCAATGCCGTCGCGAACTCCCCAGCGAAGCTGCGTGGTGATGCCATCGTGCGTTCCGTCCAGAATGCGGCCCAGGCTTAGAAACGCCCATAGCAGCGCCCCGCACGGCGCCCATGTATCGAGCAGCCGCAGCAAAGGCACACCACGCAGTCTGAGATACACCATCGTGAAGATCGCCGTTAGCAAAACCCCACTCCCGGTCAGCGACGGCAGCGCGAGCACGAGCAGCGGATATTGCAGGAAGCTGCGCAGGTTAAATGCAATCAGCAGCAGCCGCGAGATCGAAAACGCCGCGACGACCGCCACAACCCCCGCGTTCCATACCCTCTCCGGGTCGATGCCCGCGTACCGCGCCGTGCGTTGGCTCAGTGCGAGCGCGGCCATTAGCCCGATCGCGGCGAAGATGCCAAAGATTGGGATGTGGAGGGGGCCGAGTTGAAGGAGAGAGGAATGCACTTTACCGATGCTGTATGCGCTGAGAATTCAGGTGCCCCTGAGAGAAGCGTATCGCAGGAGGCCGCAGCCGACGAGCATTTGTCACGTCATGGCAAAAGCCGCGCCCATATGCGAGACGAGCTATTCAAAATCCCCGCGAGGGGTGTCGATGGCCGGGTGACCGCCGACTCCGTGATCGCTACTCGTCTGCATCGTCTTCGTCTTCAAGGGTCGCGCGTCATGCCTCGTGATCGCGCGCGATCAGCATCGCATAGCTGTCCATACGTCTCACCATCACCCCCACGCGCTCAACCGTCTTCTCAGTCTTCGCATGCGCCTCCGCAACGCCCGCAATCGCGATCGACAATCTCTTCTCGGTTTCCACCTGCATGTGTGCCATCAATTCCACGCTCTGCGTGAGCGCTTCGAGCCCTTGGTCGCTCGTCAAGTGTTCCTACCCCCTTGTCTCACTTCCGCAGAAGCGCAGGTCGAAGTGCGGAACAAAGACGAAAAACCGACCCACGGGGCCGTGCGTCGAGTCGCTGGTGAACCCGTCTAAGACGGTGGGACCCGGCCGTGGCTCTTTAGGCTTTCCGGACTGGCGGACATAGCACACCGAGCCATATCTACGAGCTAGGTCCCTGTTCAATGAGTATTGGTTCAACCAGCGTTGGTCGCGCACCTGCTTTGCAGGCCGGTTCATCTGA
>Ga0116226_10006484_pt1 | contig 10509 bp, 4 predicted proteins | sample S1TSphfallax_FD_89692 | JGI IMG/M metagenome (GOLD analysis project Ga0116226, IMG submission 89692) | Host-associated microbial communities from peat moss isolated from Minnesota, USA - S1T2_Fa - Sphagnum fallax MG | ecosystem: Host-associated > Plants > Peat moss > Unclassified | place: USA...
CCTTCTGTCGTGTACCCTCGATTGATGTAACCTTGGATACTTTTCTCTTTTATGAATTAAGGTATTAAGCAAGAGGTTTAAGCTATAAGAAACTCTTTATTTGTTGTAGTCCTTTCTATAAGCGTACAGAGTGGGAAGAGCACCACGTGTAGGAATCGACAACACAAAAACTTTATCAGATTTCAATTTTAAAAGCATCATGCCCCGGTAATTGCTAATAATACATATATGGTTAGGACGACAAAATTCCATCTCATTTGTATTTTGGGTACCCATACAACCATCGGAGATTGTCGGGCATTGTTTTGGTTTAATTTCAATTTGGAGTTTACTTATGTTTTGTTGAGTGGGATTGCCTTGTTGGTCTTCAATAGTAGTTATGTTTTATTGAAAAATCCTAATAGAACCCAGTTTTGATTATTTGTGGTACATAATTTATTATAATTTTCACCCTACTAAAGCCATTCAACAACACATCCATTTTACATTCCTAAAAATAGGTCCTCACTTTAATTAACATCACCCAAAATACTATAGTTTCATTTATGTCGTTGGGTTCAACGTTTTCCTTCCACATATATTTGCCTTCTCAATTGCCTCCTTTGTGTAATGTTGGGATTGTTGTCACTCTCATTTATTGTTTTGGTTTGGTCATTTTCAATTTTCTTTTTAGCGCTTGTACTATTTTTATTGTTGCATTATCAACTAAATGCCTGAAATTTATGTAAACGAAAAAATGATTCATTCCATTTGGCCCACTTGGTTGTCTACAATCCTACCACCATGTTATTTGTGTTGGAAATAACATTTGGCACCCTATGGTTACTCTTCTTTGTGTTTTTGTTATAATATGCTTCAATAAAAAAAATTCTCACATTGAATTCTCGTGTTTTAGTTGTTTTTCTTTCCTTCAAACATTTTAAGGTTTTATTCGTTTATAATGCAATGGTCATGAATGGTTGTTTTAAGGTTTTGTTATTTGTAATGCAATCATTGTTTCCTTCAAATTTAGTTCCTAGTGCAACAACGATTCTTATTCACACCATTGTTGTCGCAACCCCACTTTGGGCTAAGTGTGAGGATGAAACTCACACTCCCAAAAGTGGGGACTTGGAGTCCTTCGAGACTCCCAAAGACTTAGAGTTTGATTGCAAGGGTCAAAACACCTCACATTATGGTGTTCTTTATATCAATGGAAAGGTCTTGAAATGTAGATGTCCAAAATGGCCTTACATGAGCCATTTGGACATTTGCAGCCCAAGTTATGGGCAAAAGAAGGGCCATGAGTCAAATTGGCAGTTTGACTCTCGACCATTAAAAGTTGGGAATCGACCTCTTCCCAACGTTTGCAGAAGGAGTGCGACTTGGCATTGGAAAGCTCTCGAGGAAGCTACAACTTTGGTTTAGACTTCACTCCAATCAGAGGTTGCAGCCAGGAGATATGAATTCCCAAAGTCCCAAGAGTCCAACCCAAGACAATTTCGGGACTCTTCCTTGGGAGTCCCGGGAAAAAGTGCCATTCGGATGTGGCTCTCGCAGAACAATGCAGAAAATACTATATGGGGGAAGGTGGTGATTTCCCCCGAGTCCGGGCCGTGGTGAATCAAATGAATCTAACGTCACCCGTGGCTTGTCCCAACACCAAATGGATGTAGAATGAGTTCTAACCAACTTGGGGTTGGTTTTGGATGCAGGATCGTGTAACAACATAATTGTCCCTCTTCCTAGTCTAATCCCGTGACTTCTAGCACGCCCCTCTTACCCCCTTTAGTGTTGGAAGTCGGGAGCAGCTCCAAGTTCCAACTTTCCGCAATTCAACATACCTAGACCCTCAAATGGGTCTAACAAGGAACTTAGGAGTGCGTCAATTGTAATGATCATGCATTGCAATGCAACAAAAAACCTTAAAACTCACATTACGCCTAATACGTGAGCATGCAATAACCACATGCAATAACCACATGCCTAACTAAGACCTGCATTATACATAGAACCCATGTAAGGTGAAAGTATGATTAAATGGACCCACTATGAGCCACCTTAAAGTACAATCAAGGAACAAAAATTAACCAAATAATATTCCTAGGCCTTTTTCTTGAACTTTTTTGATAATTATAAATGATTACTTTTCCATGTTTATTTATTGCATGCCAAAGTATATGGCTTGAGGTTTCAATTACAATGAAAAGGTGGAAATCATCACAAAGTTGTATTCCTTATTCATGTGACCCTTCCAAAAATCAAGTTCTTAAACTTTGGAAATTCATAACTAAATTATACCTATTCAAATAGTTACCCAATAAAAATATCAAATAGAATACCATCTAAAGTACCTTAGAAAATTATATCCACAAAAAAAAAACCCCCCAAGCCTTATTTGAAAAATGTTTACAACAAAAAACATTTAAGGAAAATAATCATTATGACAATCCTAAAATTTTGTGTGAATGTAATGGATAGGAACATCAAAATTCAAAATATTTTTTACATTGTTAAAGTTTCAAAATTTATACAACCAATTATTGTATTCAACAAATTTTTTTTACTAAAAACCTTTCTTGATGTGTTTCCTATGTTTTAAAAAAGTTTGATGGGTCTTGAAAAATGAAGGTGTGACATTCATTGTGGTACCACCCAATCATACTTTCACCTTACATGCAATTGAATAGTGTTCAATGCACATTTAGCCATTAGATGAAAAATTCCACCCCATCCAATGGAGAAAAGTACCAATTGGTGTGTTGGTGGGTGTTGATTCATGTTGACCATCTAAAACCACCTTTCAATAGTACTATGGACTTGAAATTTACAACCAATGCATGTGTTAATAAACAAAATATATATTTGTTAAAATACATGCACATAAGAACCTTGTTATTTCCTATGCATGCATGGTTTAAATATATACAATGCATGGATTCAAATTGAAAAGTTAACAAGACAAACTCTCATGCATGTATTACGAATGAATAAGAATGATAATAGATTCAAACTCACCTCTTTATATAGGTTACGTGATTCTTATTAGTAACTAAAATAATTACCTTACTTACACAAAAATATGGACCACTAATCAAATTTTTTATATCTAATTAATTACTTAACACTTACAAAAATCAAATCTATACTTAATACATGGTTAACATTAATCCAAAATATGTAACATTAATTTTAACTAGCAAGGTAACTAATAACTAATAAATTAACACTTACATAAATTATGATTTAATATTTACAAAGTTCAAATTTATACTTAATGCATGGTTAACAACATGATTTTCTATGTTATATTTGATTATTTTATTAGGACAAAATAAATTGGCCACTATACAACGTATTTTCATGATGGTTATAACACTACTTTGCAACAAACTACCTTTGGGATTATGTGACTTGCCATCCACTTGAAACCCATTATGTTTCATATATGTTTTAAATAACTAAAAGGGCCATACACTAATGATAATGGGACACCCACTTGCAGTGTCATTGCATAGTAGTATACAATAACATCATTACTTGCTGTCCCATTAATGATTATAAAAACCTTTACACACCAATTATAAAAAAATTTGGTTTTTGGACAACATAATTTAATAGGTAATGAACTTTTGATATATACATATTTGGTAGGAAGCACCAATTTGCAATAATGATGTAATAGACTTTTCAATGTAAACAATACCTCATTAAAAATGTCAAATTTAAACAATATTTATTAATGAATGTTAGGGATTACTAGAAAGTAAAAAAAAGAAAACATGAAAATACAACTTGTAACCCATGTTACCTTTGGATTAACGAAAGAGCAATATGTTAAACAAAGTTGTTCAAAAGTTACCAAGTTTCCACATGGGTAACCTATCCTATAAACATTCCCACTTTCATTGCACTCTACCTATGTAATTCAATAAGTTTCATAGGTATGTATATAGGTAATGTGAATGATTAATATGTATGTAGGTAAGGCACTTGGTGATTACTAGGTAGGTAGATAAATGTGCATTGAATGGTTAAATAACTTGCCATGAGGGTTAAATATGGGGATGCAGATCACTATGAGAAAAAGGGCTTGCAATAATTGGTCTTACAACTCAATTTTTGAGCTGCAATGACCACTTGCAACTCATCATATTTATATGTTGTGAGTGCTAATGGACAAGTTGCATGAATTGCAAAGTTACAACTCATTATATATATGATGCAATTCATTGTAACTCAATTGCAACTCTATCAAAACAACTCATTTTCAACCACTATGTAACTTCATTATAACTACACCCATCGTGTCATGCTCACGTCATTAATTGTTAGTCATTTATTAAAATATGACACGTGGCACTATGAAGATTTTTGGACATAAACATTATTTTCTTTCCAAAATATTGATTTCTATCATGCATTATGATTGTTAATGATGGTTTGAAGTTGTGATACATGACATGATTGAAAATTGTCACATGGCATATTAATTGTATTTTGGAAAAAAAATAAAAATAAGAATCTATTTTAGTAGCTAACGGGGTCATACATAACCATAGGTAGGTAGGTTGATAGGTTTTAAAACCTACCTACTTACATATTTACCTAGGACCTACCTACCTACTTACATGTAGGTAGGTAGAAAATAGGATCTACTACTTAAATGGGTATTAGGTAAGAAAACACAAGACTAAATCAATTTTAAAAAAACAATTTTTTTTCCTTTTTTTATTTTATGTTTTGCCTTTAAAGTTAAGTTTTTTTTAGCTTATTTCAAATTGGCATATGTATTTGAATGTGAAATATAAGATAAGAAGTTTTTTTTATATAGTTTCCAACTTAAGATTCAAGGACAAAGTATATGAGTTTAATTTTTTAACTGTTCCTTAGTTGCAAATTGACTTATAATTGAATTGCAATGATAGAAAATATTTTTGCACATGCTTTATGTTTTTTTTTCATTATGTAAATCATACAATTAAATTAATGACTACATGATAATGAAATATGTAAATTATTTATTTAATATTTATTTATTTGAAATAGTGATTTTAATTAATTAATTCTTAGATATTTAATTATCAAAATAACTTATTTCATTTTATGAAAAATATTGATGTAAAGAATATTTTTTTGAATTAAATACATGATAATTAATGAATTGGATTAATTATTTGAATTAATTACTTGGTGAGCTAGTTATTTAAATTAATTAGTATAATTCAAATAATTAGTTAGTTCATGAATTAAAATAATTTATATCAAATAGCTATTTTGTATTAATTAATTAATTCATAATATTTAAGTAAATTAATCATTAATAAAAAAAATTAATATGTAATAAATTACTGAAAAATAGCTCAATATTAAATATTAAATATTAAATATGAATTTGGGTAGAAAATGTGCATGTATGAATATGCATATATTGTACATTGAATTTAATTTTTAATATAATATACACATTGTTTTTATGTTATCATCTAAATTAATTATATTTAGTTAATTAATTAATTAGTGAATGAAATTAATTAATGATTTGGTAATTATTGATGAATTAATAATTATTTTAAATAATCAATATAATTCATTATGAAGTATCTCTATTTTGGATTAATATATATCTGATTAATATATAATATATAATTAGTTTGTTACTTAAAGTAAAATTAATTATATGAATCACATTTATTTATTCATATTAATAGTCAAATTATTGAAACAATAATTATTTACAAAACATTAGATATGAATATGTATTTTTCTTAAGTTTTAAGTAGTTATATTATAGTCATAACATATGCGAATAATAACATTTTAGTAGTGGTACAATAGTGGCCATACTAATTGTATCAATGGGAATCATAGTCGAAAATTAATTACAAATGTATTTTATAATAGGTGGTGGAAATGTGGAAAGTGGCATGATCACATGTATGTACATTGTAGATTAGTTGTAACTTATTTGTTCCTTTAATGACACATTTATAACAATTCTAAAGTAGTTGGCACAACTAAAATGCGATTCTTGAAAAAATCAAACATGGTTGATTACATATGTACATATGATGTGTATAAATTATCATATAAAAGACTCATTTTGAATCCACTTACAACTATAATACAATTAATTGATTTTTTTAATGTGGTAATTTATTTATTAATACATCGTATTTCTAAGGGGATAGTTGCATAATAGTTGTATATGAGTTTTTTTTAGTTTTAGTTGCAAGGTATTGTGGTTTCAATGGATGTAGTTTTTCATAATGAAATATTGTGGAACAATGTTTCCTACATTGCCATACCATCCATCCTACATGGTGCACAAGTGAGTGTTCATTCATTTTGGCCCTTCCTAGGCATGTCTTTACCTTCCCCCACCTTTTTGGAATGTAATTTGATTTAATGGTAGGTTTGAAAAGGGGCACTACTACAATTCATGGTTTTTTCGATTGAGTTTTCTAGTAAAAATATACCCAAAAGTGATAAGCATCAAAAAGACCACATGTTAATCAAAACAAGTTGTTTTGGCCATATCCTACATGACTGGGAAGTCAAATTGGACCTTGTCATTTTGATTGGCAAACTGATTTACAAAATGATTAATTATTCAACTAGAAGATAATTGACTATTTAATTAGATCAATTTTATACCTAAATTAAAATCATTTTTTGGATTATTATTTTAAAAATTAATAGGTAGGTAGGTAGGCAATAAAAAGGTTTAGGTAGCTTGAAAACATGTATTTAGGTAGGTAGGTGTTACTTTAACCTATTTAACCTAATTTCACCAAACTACTTTAGTCTAACCTACATACCTTAGCCTTTTAAGCATGGACATGGGTTGTAAATATAAGGAATTGAACCCCAAACCTTCCCAATGATAAACCAAATGCTTATGAATGCACTACATCATCAAAGGTGTTCAACTTTTATTAAGTTTTTTATTTTAAATGTTTATTTCACGTCATTAAACATAATGGTTAAACTTAAGTGGCAACTAGTGACTAAATTCAATGACTTAAATAAATGGTTAAACTTAGTGGTTAAACCTAATGATTTAAATTAATGGTTAAACCTAGTGGTTAAATTCAACGATTTAAACTAATGGCTAAACCTAATGACTAAATTCATTGACTTAAACTAATGGCTAAACCTAGTGGCTAAACCCAACAACTTAAATTAATGGCTAAACCCAATGGTTAAACCCAACAACTTAAATTAATGGCTAAACCTAGTGGTTAAACCCAATAACTTAAATTAATGGTTAAACCTAGTGGTTAAATTCATTGATTTAAATTAATGGTTAAACCTAGTGGTTAAATTCATTGGTTTAAATTAATGGTTAAACCTGGTGGTCAAATTCAATGAATTAAATTAATGGTTAAACCTAGTGACCAAATTCTGCGATTTAAACTAATAATTAAATATAGTGGCTTAACTCATTGATTTAAACTAATGGCTAAACCTATTGGTCAAATTCATTGATTTAAATTAATAGGTAAACCTAATGGTTAAATTCAATGAATTAAATTAATGGTTAAACCTAGTGACTAAATTTAACGATTTAAACTAATAATTAAATCTAGTGGCTAAACTCATTAACTTAAACTAATGGCTAATTTTAGTGGCTAAACTCAACAACTTAAACTAATGGGGTCCAAATTATTTAAGGTGTACCATTGAGGACAAAAAGGACTTAGTCCTTAATGGAGTCCTTTTTTGTCCTATATTTTGATCCCCATTGATATAAATGAATCAAAATGTGTCATATTATTTATAAGTACCATATGTTAAACCATTATAATTTAAAATTCCATCAATCTCATCCATTTTGTGTTTATAGATGGTCAAATAGGACTATGTAAAAGAGTACAATAAAAGTGACAATGTGATAATATTTCAGTATTCCTTAAGGAATTAAAACCCAATGGTTAAACCTAGTGGCTAAATTCAACAACTTAAAGTAATGGCTAAACATACTAGTTAAACTTTGATTAAGTTTCATGATAAAACTAAAGTTAAACATAGTGGTTAAACCTAGTTGATAAACTTAATGGTTAAATTTCATAACTAAACATAATGGTTAAACTTAATCGATAAACTTAATGGCTAAACATATTTCATGGCTAAACCTAGGCTAAACCTTGTCCCAAAATCTAGTGGTTAAACATAGTATCTAAACATAGGTTAAACTTAAGTTAAACCTAGTGGGTAATTTTAATGGTTAAACATATTGGAAAAACCTAGGCCATACTTAATGGCTATACTTAATGGTTAAATTTATGTTATACCTATTGGCAAAACTTAATGATTCAACTTAAGTTAAACTTAGTACCAAATTTAGTGAGTAAGTATAATGGTTAAATTTAATGGTTACACTTAGTGGTTAAACTTAAGTAGGTAAGTGGGTGGATAGGGAAGTAAATAATATGATGGTAGGTGGGTAGGTAAGTAGGTAGGTAGGTAAACAAAAGGTGGATGGGTGGTAATAGGTAGGTAAGTAGCTAACTAAGTAAATAGGTGGATGAGTAGGTAGGAGGTAAATTCATAGGGTAGTAGACCATGTTATATTTGATTAAAAATCATTAGGCATATTAATTAAATGTTCAATTTGATTAAAAACCATTGGTCATTTTTATTAAGAATCATTGGCCATTTGATTAAAGTTGTATAATTTGATTGTGTGTTTAGTCCAATGAACCATTATAGTCAAGTTGATTAGTCAACAGATACATGTGTCGTATAAGCCCTTAGACTTTAGTAAAATGTACACATCCATTGGTCAAAATGACAAGTTAATAATTTAAACCTTTCACTACTATAGAAGTGGGGTGCAATTTACTAGCCTAAATGACTATGCAACCTTAAAAAAGAAATAAGTTCATTGCATTTTATTGATTTCACCCTAGTGAAGTTATTCCACTATAACATCATTATGTAAAAATCATGTTTCCTTGCTAGTTAACATAATTCACTATTATAATTTATTGTAGTCAATAGGTTTATTTTTATGTTTTTTCAAAATATTCTATTTATGTTACTTTTTGATATACCCTATATTATTTTAAACTACTTTTGTTATTTTTAACTTACATTTTATGTTATTATAGGCTATTATAAATTATTGTACCCTAATTATTATACGTTATTTTACTTGAAGGTATCTTAACTAATTTATTATAAAATTTTAAGTTATTCTACTTTATGTTAAGTATAATAACTTAAAATAATATAAAATAAAATATAATGGCCTAAAGTAAAATAAATTGGAATATAAACTAATAACCTATGAAAAATAATTTATAATAATTTATAATATAATAACTACCAATAGCCTCTGATATTATAACATAGAATATCCAAAAATAATTTATAATACAATAACCATCAATAACCACCAATAAAATAATCACCAATGGCTTAAAATGAAATAACCATTAATAAAATAGCCACCAATAGCTTTTAATGTAATAACATTAATAACCACCAATAACCATTAATAAAATAACCACTAATAACTATTAATATAATAGCCATTAATAACCATTAATATAATAACCAATAATTAACACAATATCCACAATAGAATATCCATTGATAACCATTAATATAATAGCCACCAATAGCCAACAATAGAATAATCATCAATAGACATTAATAGAATAACCAACAATAGCCACTAATAAAATAATCACCAATATCCATTAATAAAATAATCACCAATATCCATTAATAAAATAATCACCAATAACCATTAATAAAATAAACACCAATAACCATTAATAGAATAGCCACCAATAGCCATATATTATAATTGCTTAGGATTACACAAAATAGTATAGGGTGAAATAATTTATAATAGACATAAGTGATTTAAGGTGAAATAACTTATAATAACCTATAATTACCAATAATAATATAAAATGAAATAGCCTTCAATAGCCAAAAATAACTTATTATAACTATAAGTAGCTTAAACCAAAATAATTTACAATAGCTTTAAAATCATAGAATAGCCAAAAACACTTACAATAGCTAAAAATAACCTAAGGTGAAATAAGTTAAAATAGCCAAAAGTAATTGAAAATAACCATAAATAGCCGTAAATAATGTAGGGTGAAATAATTTAAATTAATGAAAGAAGTCATATAATAATTGAAAGTAGTTTAACATAGGTAGTATTATTATATGAATAAAAATCTTATCCATTTATTTTATTTTTTTCTTTTTCAAAAGAATGGTCATTGAAATGTTATTTAGTACTAATATTTAACTTTTTTTCGTTCAAATGATTTTAAATTTTCAAAAAGAAATAAATGTAATTGTGTACATTATTCATAGTAGTGACATACGAAATACGAGTATTTTTTGAAGGTGCTCAAAAAGAAGTATTTTCAAGTATTTTTTAAAAAACATTATAATGATACAAAAGCTTGAAAATTGGCCTTTGTATCAAGTATTTTCAAGTATTTTTTTAAAAGCCCAAAAAAACGTAAAATACGCGTATGTTTGAATCGAATTGAA
>Ga0116226_10006485_pt1 | contig 10506 bp, 9 predicted proteins | sample S1TSphfallax_FD_89692 | JGI IMG/M metagenome (GOLD analysis project Ga0116226, IMG submission 89692) | Host-associated microbial communities from peat moss isolated from Minnesota, USA - S1T2_Fa - Sphagnum fallax MG | ecosystem: Host-associated > Plants > Peat moss > Unclassified | place: USA...
CGGCGAGGTCGCGATGGCGTCGCCGGCTGTGGCGCGAGTCGAACCTCCTTCAGCACCTGTGGAACATGTACGCAGTGAGCCAGCTGTTGAGCAAATCGAGATCAAGCGCGTAGAGCCAGCGGCGGCAATTGAAGAACCTCGCGACTTCACACCATCGCCAATCGAAGCACTCGACTGGGATGGTAACTGGCCTGCATTGGCGGCGACCTTGTCAGTGCGAGGCATCGCACAGCAGTTGGCGCAGCAAAGCGAATTGCTGCGCTGTGAGATCAACAATGAGACACCGTCCTTCCATCTGCGTGTTGCGGTGGAGACGCTGCTGTCGTCAGGCAGTGTCGATAAGCTGATGGTGGCCTTGACCGAACGTTTTGGCCGCAATGTGCGTGTAACGACGGAAATCGGCGCGGTGCAATTTACTGCCAATGCTGCCTCGATTGCTGATCGCGAAGCTTTGCAAAAGCGTACTGAAGAAACCTTCCAGAAAGATCCCTTCGTGCTGAAGATGTTCCAGGAATTCGGCGCCACCATCATGCCGGGATCGGTGCGACCGGCTGCGGCGTAAATATTGAATGGCTATCCGTATAATGGATTATCGGATAGCCGAAGCCATTACAATTCAACCACTTATAACAGGAGTTCATCATGATGAAGAATCAATTGGCAGGGCTGATGAAGCAAGCCCAGCAAATGCAAGACAACATGAAAAAGATGCAGGATCAATTGGCGCAGATGGAAGTCGAAGGCCAATCCGGTGCTGGTCTGGTCAAGGTAACGATGTCGTGCAAGAACGACGTCAAGCGCGTGGTGATTGATCCATCGCTGTTGGGTGATGACAAGGACATGCTGGAAGATCTGGTTGCGGCCGCGTTCAACGACGCTGTGCGCAAGGCTGAAGCGCTGACACAGGAAAAGATGGCAGGCGTGACTGCTGGCATGCCATTGCCGCCCGGCTTCAAGATGCCGTTCTAAGATCAGAGCGATAACAACAGTTTGCTCATGAAAACACCATCGAGTCTCGATATGCTGACCGAAGCGCTGCGCCGTTTGCCCGGCGTGGGGCCGAAGTCGGCGCAGCGTATGGCTTACCATATGCTGCAACACGACCGCGATGGTGCTGCGATGTTGGCGCGTGCGCTGTCGCAGGCTGTCGAGCAGGTGCATCACTGCGCCAAGTGCAATACCTTCACCGAGCGTGATATCTGCGAAACCTGCGCTGATTTTGAGCGCGATACCTCGCTGTTGTGCGTGGTCGAAACGCCCGGCGATCAGTTGATGATCGAACAGACCTTGACCTACAAGGGACTGTATTTCGTATTGATGGGACGCCTGTCGCCGCTTGATGGTGTCGGCCCCAAGGATATCCATCTCGAAAAGTTGATAGCGCGTGCTACCGACGGAGAAGTCAACGAGGTGGTGCTGGCTACCAACTTCACCAATGAAGGCGAGGCGACTGCGCACTACATCAGCGAGACGCTGAAAGCGCGTGGCTTGAAAGTCAGCCGTCTGGCACGAGGCGTGCCGGTTGGCGGCGAGTTGGAATATGTCGATGCGGGTACGATTGCCCGTGCGATGCTGGATCGCCGTTCAGCCTAACCAACATGAGAACATGAGCACATTCAAAGCAGGCGCATTGGCAGGTATCAAGGTGTTGGAACTGGGTACCTTGATTGCAGGGCCGTTCTGCTCGCGCATGTTGGCTGAATTCGGTGCTGATGTCATCAAGATCGAATCACCCGATGGCGATCCGTTGCGTCAATGGCGCGTGCTCAAGGATGGCACCTCGTTGTGGTGGTCGGTGCAGGCGCGAAACAAGAAAAGCCTGACGCTGAATATGAAAGATGCACGTGCGCAGGATATCGCACGTCGTCTTGCGCTGGAAGCGGACATCATCATCGAAAATTATCGCCCCGGCGTATTGGAAAAGTGGTCGCTCGGTTACGAGCAATTGAAGGCGATCAACCCTGCCACCATCATGGTCCGCTTGTCTGGTTACGGGCAAACCGGGCCGATGAAGGACTTGCCCGGTTTCGGTGCCATCGGCGAATCGATGGGTGGATTGCGTTACGTGTCCGGTCATGCGGACAGACCGCCGGTGCGTGTTGGTATCTCGATTGGTGATTCGGTCGCTGCGCTGCATGGTGTGATCGGTGCAATGATGGCCTTGCGGCATCGTGATGCAACTGGTGGACGCTGGAATGGAAAGAGCGGTGCAGAGTGCGTTGCTGGCGTCGGTCAGATGGTCGATGTGGCACTGTACGAATCGGTATTCAACCTGATGGAATCGCTGGTGCCGGAATTCGATCATGCCGGTGTCGTGCGCGAGCGTACTGGCGGTGCATTACCGGGTATTGTGCCGTCGAATACCTACACGACTGGTGATGGCGAAAATATCGTCATTGCAGGTAATGGGGATGCCATCTTCAAACGTCTGATGATTGCGATTGGTCGCAATGACATGGCGGATGATCCAGCACTGGCACGTAACGATGGCCGCGTGCCGCGTACTGTCGATATCGATACGGCGATTCAGCAGTGGTGCGATACGCAAACTATCGATCAGGCATTGACGACGCTGAAAGCGGTGGATGTCCCGGTTGGCAAAATCTATTCTGTACGCGACATGATGAGCGATCCGCAATTCCTGGCGCGGCAGATGTTCGAGCAACACACGTTCAAGGATGGTAGCCCGATCAAGCTGCCTGCGGTCTCACCGAAATTGTCGGCAACACCTGGCAACACCAAATGGTTGGGACCGGAGTTGGGTGAGCATAATCTGGAAATACTGAAATCGCTGGGTTATAGCGACAGCCAAATCGATCAATTGCGCGTGGAGAATGTGATCTAAGTCACATAATTACACGCCATGCTGAGGAGAGGGATACGCCATGTACCAACCTTCGCATTTTGAAGAAAAACGGCCAGATCTACTGCAGCAATTGCTGCGCGATTATCCACTCGGTGCTCTGGTCACCATTACGGCAGGCGAACTGAACGCCAACCACATCCCTTTTGAGTATGATCCGCAGCCGCAAGGCGATGCAGCACCGTATGGCCTGTTGCGTGCACATGTCGCCCGTGGCAATCCGGTATGGCGCGACTTTGCGACAGATACCGATGCTTTGGTGATCTTTCAAGGCGCACAAGCCTATATCTCGCCAAATTGGTATTCAACCAAGCAGCAAAATGGTCAGGTGGTGCCGACTTACAACTACATGGTCGTACATGCGTACGGCCCGATGCGTGCGATTGAAGACAAGGTCTGGTTGCGTGCCTTGGTCGGGCGACTGACCGACAGTCATGAAGCGGCGCAGCCTGCGCCGTGGAAGGTTGATGACGCTCCAGGCGACTATGTCGATAAGATGCTGGGTGCTATCGTTGGCATTGAAATCCCAGTGCGTAAAATGATTGGGAAATGGAAACTCAGCCAGAATCGAACAGCGGTTGATCGTGCTGGCGTGGTGACAGGTTTGCAGCAGCAGAGCGGCGAAAATCCTTTGGCAATGGCGGCTGCCATAGCGGAAAAAGGTTGAATTGCCTCTATGGGCTGAGGTTGCCGAAATTGGTGTGTCTGTGGCCCGACTTTGTGCGATCGATATGCAATTATGGCGATAGCAAATACCTGCAGGACATATTTGCTTGAATGCTGATCAATCTGACGGGTATTTTCCCTCTGAAATCGACCTCTTTTTCGTCAACAGATGTCAGACTGTAACTGATAGTTTGATGAAAACTGCATAAGTTGACAGGTTTGGGTTGGCTAAAATTCTGTAATAATTCAACCCTGCTTTCGCGCAACATTGCTCGCACTATTTCAGGTTCAGGCATTGTGTGATGGCTACGAGCAAGGGGGCGATTCGCTATGCAATTCAATCCCATGTGTCCTGGAATGACTGCGACGGTAAAGTCGTGATGGAGTATTCGATGTTGAGTGCGTTGGAGAGAAACTTTATTTTCAGCACGATTGAAAAGTGCCGTACCTGCAGCACGCCAGTGCAGCTGGAAGAAATCCTCACTTATTTCGTCGGTGGCTTCATCCCGCACAAGATGCGGGTGTGTGGTATCGGTGGTGTCGATGGCAAGGTGCCTGTGCAACGTCTGCATTTTGCTTGCCCACCGAAGATGGCGGAAGACATGCCGCTGGACGATTGCATGCAGAATAATTTCCTGCTGCCTTTGTGGATGAAAGAACGTACTCCACAATACACCGTGGTTGCCGCACTGACCGATAGCGAATTGTCGGAAGGGCAGCGTACATGGCGCGATCAGCTGCTAAGCCATGGCGTTCGCAATGTTGCTATTCATGGTAAGGTCGATGCCGCCAGCGGACTTGTCAGCTCCTTTTATCTCTGTGGCCTGAGTCAGCCGATGACAGGGCAGCAGGCTGAAGTATTCTCGATGCTGGTGCCACATCTGCATCAAGCATTGCAGAAAGTCTTGAAGGGCGAACCGGCAACACGCAGCAAGACTGCCGATGGTGTCGTCGTGAATACGGCGGCTGAGCCACGCCGTAGCGTCGAACGTGTTGATTGGGGCCTGACACGCCGTGAAGCTGAAATCCTGAAATGGATTTACTACGGCAAGACCAATTCCGAAACAGCCAAGATTCTCGGCATCAGCGAATTGACTGTGCGTAATCACATGCAAAACCTGATGTTGAAGCTGGGTGTCGGCAACCGTACGCAAGCTGTTGTAAAGGCGATGCAACACAACATCTTCAGCGAAGAGACAATGCTCGCTAATCAACACTGAATAAGCTACTGCGCGACCTACGCGGCCCGGCTATTTTTGTCTGCGATGCTCACCGTACTTGGGTACGGTTGCATTCTCGATGCAAACTAATCGGGCCGCCTAGGCCGCTCGCTACGCTTCTTCAGCGTTGATAGTTCAGAATCTTGTGACTTAACGGAAGAACGAATCGAATTGCAGGTCGAATTTCTGTAATGCTTTCTGTGCATTCTGCATCTTGTTACGGAATTCAGGGCCGCGTTTCAGGGCCAATCCTACCGCCAGAATATCGATGATTACCAGGTGCGCCAGTCGTGCCGAAATAGGCGTGTAAGGGTCTGTATTCACGCTCAAATCGATAGGCACAAGTATCGTCGCCAGATCCGCCAGTGGGCTGCCGCTCGGGCTAAGCGCAATCACATCTGCTTCCATATTGCGCGCCAGCTGCACACTGCGGAGTAGTGCCGCGCTATTGCCGCGCTGGGAAATTGCGACGACAGCATCGCCTTTTTTCAGTAGCGATGCTGCGATGCTGTGGATGTGTGGATCGCTATAGGCGACTGTTGGTACACCGGAACGGAAGAACTTGTGCTGCGCATCCGCTGCGACGATGCCGGAGGTGCCTTGGCCATAAAACTCGATCTTGTTGGCCGCGCTCAGTACGTTGATGGCGTTCTGTATTGCATCAGCATCGATATTGTTGCGCAAGTCCAGTAGGGTATTGATGGAGCGGCTGCAAATCTTGTTGACCAGATCGGTTGCGAGATCGTCTTGCGCAGGCAATTCATCGACGCCCGGTACAGACAGGGCCAGACCTTGCGCCAGCTTCAGCTTGAATTCCTGCCAGCCATCGTAACCCAACGCACGGCAGAAACGGACGACCGTCGGCTCCGACACTTCGGCATTCTTCGCCAGTGCCGTGATATTGCCGGACACCGCGAGGTCGGGATTATTCAGTACCGCTTGGGCGACTTTTTTCTCCGACTTCGACAGAATCTCAATCTGCGTGCGTATCGAATCTAACACCATGGTGGATTACAACTCCGGTAATGCTTCTTCGCGCCACTGCAAGCCATCACGCCCGATCAATGCACTCGCTGCTGCTGGCCCCCAAGTGCCGGAAGTGTAGGGCAGTGGTTCGGTTTCGTCCTGTTCCCAATATTCGAGGATAGGCTCGACCCATTCCCACGCTGCTTCCAGTTCATCGCTGCGCATGAACAAGGTCAATTGACCACGCAACACATCCAGTAACAGACGCTCGTAAGCTTCCATGCGTGGCATCTTGAAGGTTTCGCGGAAGTCCAGCTCCAGATCGACCGGACGCAGGCGCATACCATCGCCTGGCGTTTTTGCCATCAGGTTCAGGTGCAAACCTTCATCCGGTTGCAATCGGATAATCAGGCAATTTGGCTGACGTGTGGCTGTGTTCTGCGCGAAGATCGAATGCGGCACGCTCTTGAAGCGGATCACGATTTCCGCCAGTTGATCCGCCATGCGTTTGCCGGTGCGCAGGTAAAACGGGACACCCGCCCAGCGCCAGGTGTCGATTTCTGCCTTCACGGCTACGAAAGTTTCGGTGCGCGAATTCGGATTGGCATCCGGCTCGCTGCGATAGCCTGGAACGGCAACACCATCCAGATGACCGCCGCGATACTGACCGCGAATCACGTTTTGCGCCAGTGTCGCACTATTGAAACGCTTCAGCGAGCGCAGTACCTTCAGTTTTTCGTCACGTACCGCATCTGGCGTGGCAGATGTCGGCGGTTCCATCGCGACGATACACAGCAGTTGCAGCAGGTGGTTTTGCAGCATGTCGCGCAAGGCGCCGGAAGTCTCGTAGTAGCCTATGCGATTGCCGACACCAAGTTCTTCGGCAATCGTGATCTGCACGTCGGAAATCCATTCGCGTCGCCACAATGGCTCGAACATGATATTGCCGAAGCGTAGTGCCAGCAGATTCTGTACGGCTTCCTTGCCGAGATAGTGGTCGATACGGAAGATTTGCGATTCCTTGAATACGCGGCCCACTTCGGCATTGATCTGCTTCGCACTCGCAAGATCGCGGCCTAATGGTTTTTCCAGCACGACGCGTGAACTCGCGGTCGCCAAACCGACTTCAGCGAGATTGTGGCAGATGGTCGAAAACAGGCTTGGTGGCGTCGCCAGATAGAATACATGCGTGATCGCTGGATCAGTACGCATTACCTCCACCAGTTTCTGGTACGTGGCGACGTCGCTCGCGTTCAGCGTTACATAAGTGATACGGTCGCAGAAGGTTTTCCATAGCGACGCATCGAATACCTTGGCGTCGATATGCGGGCGTGCATTGTCTTCGACAGCATTCAGGAATTCCTGCTGACTCCATTCGTGGCGCCCGACGCAAACGATGCGCGCACTGGACGGCAAATCCTTCGCGCGGTCGCGTGCGTACATCGCAGGCAGGAGTTTGCGCATCGACAGGTCCCCACTGCCGCCGAATAAAACGAGGTCGAAATCTGCTATAGCCATATCAAACCAGTATTGTTGTGTTGATCAGATGCCGTCATTATGTCTAGCGTTGCGGCATTACATATGTTCATTATTGTTTCAGCGCTGCCTTGGCAAGTGCAATCAAGCCGTTGGTTGAGCTATCGTGTGCAGCAGGCTGTGCGTCGCCAGTCAGTTCCGACTGTATCGTCTTCGCCAATACCTTGCCGAGTTCTACCCCCCATTGGTCGAAGCTGTTGACATCCCAGATTACACCTTGCACGAACACCTTGTGTTCGTAGAGTGCGATCAATGCGCCGAGAGTTGCTGGTGTCAGCGACTGCAGCAGGATGGTGTTGCTCGGGCGATTGCCGGGGAAAACCTTGTGCGGCAACAAAGCGGTAATCTCAGCATCGGACAATTTTTGCTGTTGCAGATCGACGCGTGCTTCCTCTTCAGTCTTGCCGCGCATGAAGGCTTCAGACTGTGCAAAGCAATTCGCCAGTAGCGATGATTGGTGATCCGGCAGCTTGTGCGTCGCATGCAGCGCGGCGATGAAATCTACCGGGATCAAATCGCTGCCCTGATGCAGCAACTGGAAATAGGCATGTTGCCCATTGGTGCCGACATTGCCCCACACTGCCGGACAAGTGGTGTAGCTGATCGGATTGCCGTCACGCGTGACACGCTTGCCGTTGCTTTCCATTTCCAGCTGTTGCAGATAATCGGCAAACTGTGCCAGGTCTTGATGATAGGGCGCAATCGAAATCGATCCGCTACCAAAGAAATTGCGGTACCAGACGCCCAACAGCGCCATCAGCACCGGCATATTCTTTTCCAGCGGCGCGGTGCGGAAATGCTCATCCATTGCATGGGCGCCGGCGAGGAATTCTGCGAATTTATCTGCACCTATCGATAGTGCGACTGGTAAGCCAATGGCAGACCAGATTGAATAGCGGCCGCCGACCCAATCCCAGAACGGGAACATGTTATCTGTATCGATGCCGAACGCTGCAACAGCCTTGGCATTGGTCGATACAGCGACGAAATGCTTGGGCAGGTCCGCAGCATTTGCGCGTTGCAGGAACCAGTTGCGCGCAGTACCTGCGTTCAACATGGTTTCTGCAGTGGTAAATGTTTTCGATGCAATGATAAATAGTGTCGTCTCAGCATTCACCATGGCTAACACGGCATCCATATCGTGGCCATCGACATTGGCGACAAAATGCGTCTGCAGACGCGGATGGGCAAATGGGCGTAGCGCACGGCTTACCATTTCCGGGCCAAGATCGGAACCGCCGATGCCGATATTCACAACATCCGTAATCGCCTTGCCGCCAAAGCCCAACCATTCGCCCGAACGCACGCGCTCGCTGAAATGCTTGATGCGTTCCAGCACGGCATGCACATCGCCATTCACGTCCTGCCCGTCAAGCTGCAAATCCTGGCCGCGTGGCGCACGCAATGCCGTATGCAGGACAGCGCGTTTCTCTGTGCTATTGATCTTTTCGCCTGCGAACATCGCATCACGCTTTGCTTCTACGCCTTGCTGATGTGCCAGTGCGCACAACAATTGCAAAGTTTTCTGCGAGACGCGATTCTTGGAGTAATCGAGGAAGAGTCCCGCGGCTTCTTGAGAAAACTCGGCGAAACGTTGGGGATTTTCGGCGAACAGGTCGCGCATCTGCCATTCGCGCGCAGTTTGGTAATGATCTTGCAGCGCGAGATACGCTGGGCTGGAATCCAAAGGCAACTGATGCATGGTAGGGTGAAATACGGATAGATTCAGAATTTTCTCAACTATACATCAAAAATAAGAAAATTCACTACAAATTTGTTTTTCATGATAAATGTTTAATTATTCGTAATAAATAGCTTCAAAATCGCTCAATAAATTGTAAATAATGTAATTTATATTGATCAATTATGCAGAGTCGATGAAGACGCCTGTAAAAACATTTCTACTTTCTGTTTTTAAGTGTAGTAAAATTCCAGAAATCGTATAGCCAAGGAATCGAACATGTCCGTTCATCCAGTTATCTCCGCCGTTACCGAGCGTATCGTCAAGCGCAGTCAGCCTTATCGTTCAGCTTATCTGCAAAGACTGGAAGCAGCACGCGGGCAGGGGGTGCATCGCAGTACTCTCTCCTGTACCAACCTGGCGCATGGTTTTGCTGCGTTTCCGGCCAATGACAAGTTGGTGTTGAAGCAGCAGAAGAAGCCATCGATTGCCATTGTGTCCGCATATAACGACATGCTGTCCGCGCATCAGCCATTCGAGAAATTTCCACCGATCATCCGCGATGCGGTACGTGAAGCAGGCGGTGTCGCGCAATTTGCGGGTGGCGTGCCTGCGATGTGCGATGGCATTACGCAAGGGCAGGCGGGCATGGAATTGTCGCTGTTCTCGCGCGATGCGATTGCGATGAGTACGGCGATTGCGTTATCGCACAATATGTTCGACGCGGCGGTGTATCTCGGCGTCTGCGACAAGATCGTGCCGGGCTTGCTGATCGGCGCACTGCATTTTGGTCACTTGCCAGCGGTGTTTATTCCTGCCGTGCCGATGACCAGCGGCATGTCCAATCCCGAAAAAGCCAAGGTGCGTCAGCTCTACGCACAGGGCAAGATCGGACGCGAGGAATTGCTGGAAGCAGAAGCGCAGTCCTATCATGATGCTGGTACTTGCACCTTCTACGGCACGGCGAATAGTAATCAGATGCTGATGGAAGTGATGGGGCTACATTTACCCGGTACGGCTTTCGTCACACCGAATACCCCATTGCGTGATGCATTGACTGGTGCCGCTGCAAAACGTGCGGTAGAAATCAGTCTGCAAGGCGGTAGCTATATTCCTGTCGGCCAACTGGTGGATGAAAAGAGCATCGTCAATGCTGTGATCGCCTTGCTGGCGACTGGCGGTTCGACCAATCACACACTGCATCTGGTCGCAATCGCGAAGGCCGCAGGCATCGTCATCGACTGGACTGACTTCGACGAATTGTCCGCAGTCATACCGCTGTTGACGCGCATTTATCCGAATGGCGAAGCTGATGTGAATCATTTTCATGCAGCAGGTGGCACACCTTTCGTGATCCGCGAATTGCTTGACGCTGGTTTGCTGCACGAAGATGTGATGACCATCATGGGCAAGGGCTTGCGTGCGCATTGCAGCGAACCGCGCCTGCAGGATCAACAATTGTCGTGGGAAGCGCCGCCTGCGGAAAGCGGTAACGATAAGGTATTGCGCAAGGCCGCACAGCCATTCTCTGCCGATGGTGGTTTGCGTTTGTTGACTGGCAATCTTGGGCGTTC
>Ga0116226_10006486_pt1 | contig 10505 bp, 4 predicted proteins | sample S1TSphfallax_FD_89692 | JGI IMG/M metagenome (GOLD analysis project Ga0116226, IMG submission 89692) | Host-associated microbial communities from peat moss isolated from Minnesota, USA - S1T2_Fa - Sphagnum fallax MG | ecosystem: Host-associated > Plants > Peat moss > Unclassified | place: USA...
CAGCCACGACGACCTCTGTGACGACGAGCGCGGGATCGGGCCTGTTTTATGTGCCGATCCTCGGTGCTGGGAGTTATACGCTTTCGTTGACGGCCGGTAGCACCGTGAAGCAGGCGGTCACCGTGACGGGTGCTCCGCTGCTTCTGACCGCAGCTTCCGCAACGCGAACGTTCGACGCCAGCAACCCAACCTTTGCCGGTGCATACAGCGGCTTTGTGTATGGTGATCCGTCGAGTGTCGTGAGTGGTACACCCGCGTTTACGACGACCGCGACCAGGGTGTCACCGGCCGGAACCTATGCCATTGTGCCATCCGCCGGCACGACGACCGCGGCGAACTATATCGTCTCTTCTTTCGCCAACGGAACGCTCACGGTGACGGGAGGTGTGCCGCAAACGATTCTCTTCGCAGCGTTGCCCAACTTTGCGCACGGAACCCCCGTGACGCTCGCGGGGACGTCAACCTCTGGCCTTCCGCTCGCCTATGCAGTGACGAGCGGTCCAGCATCGGTAACGGGATCGGTGCTGACGATCAGTGCTGCCGGTGCGATCACGATCACGGCATCGCAGCCGGGCAACAGCAGTTACGCGGCCGCGACCTCCGTAGCAAGGAGCTTTTCCGCTCAATGACCGACTATTTCGCAATTGCAGATCGATTCGTCAGGCAGGCAAGCGCAGTTCAGCCGCAACGGGAGTTAGGCCGCGACAGTGGCATGGAGACAGCATCGATGCAGAATGCAAGTGTAGCCGCGAGACAACGATCCTTCGTGAATCAACCGAGCGCGCGCGTCGCAGTGGTGGGCATGGCGCTGATGACGCTGGGGCTGGCAGGATGCGGCCTGGGCGGATCCTCCAAATCGATCGCATCGGTCAGCGCCACGGGGGCAGCGGCCTATACGATCACCGGCATGGTGCATGGTGGGCAGCAGCCTGTCAGCAATGCTACGCTGCAGCTCTATGCTGTGGGTACATCCGGGTTGAAGTCTGCGGCGCAGGGTCTCATTACCAAGACTGTGACGACCAGCGACGGCACCGGCGTTGGCGGCAATAGCGGCAATGCCAACAACACGATGCCGGCGGGCGGCTTCACGATCACCGGTGACTATAGCTGCATTGGCGCTACGCAGGTCTACCTGGTCGCGACAGGCGGCAACAGTAGTGCGGCACCGGACGGCGCGGCGACGAACTCAGCCATTGCTCTGATGGCACCGCTAGGCTCTTGTGCCACCCTCCTGGCGAATGCCGCAACGACTTCGCTGCAGATCAACGAGTTGACGACCGTTGCAGCCGTCTACGCGTTGGCTCCGTACATGAGCGGCTATGCAAGCATCGGCACGACGGGCACCACGACCGCTGCGCAGCAGGGCATCGTCAATGCGGTTGCGAACTTCAACAACCTCATCAATCTCGCCGGTGGCAGCGTCGGCGGAGCCAGCCTCCCCGCAGATGCCGTGGTGCCGACCAACGAGTTGAATACGCTGGGCAATGTGATTGCGGCCTGCGTGAACAGCTCGAGCTCTACGGCAGCGGCGTGTCAGTCGTTGACGACCGCAACGGGTGCCACCGACACAATTGGCATGGCCCTCGCCTTCGCCAACAGCCCGGGCTCACCTGTGCTGACTGGCCTGTGGTCGTTGGGCGCAGGCATCGGTGCTCCGTTCCAGCCTGCTCTGAGCGTTCAACCCACTGACTGGACGGTCGCGATCAAGTATCCGGTCTCGGGCAACCTGAAGACACCCTTTGGCCTGGCGGTCGATGCAACCGGGAACGTGTGGATCGCGAATGCATCGGCCACAGCGACGCCGGTGGTCAAGCTGTCGCCGGCCGGCGGTTTGCTGAGCACCTACACCGGTGCAGCGACGGGTCTCGTTGGCCCCCGGGGCATCGCCTTGGATAAGGCCGGGAACGTCTGGCTGGCCAGCCCTTCACAGAACAGCGTGGTTGAGTTGACAAGTGCCGGCGTGCTGAAAGGAACCTACACCGCGGGCGGCCTGAATGGGCCTGTGGCGCTCGCTCTGGATTCGGGTGGCAATGCGTGGGTTGCGAATCTGGTGGGCAACTCGGTGACGGAGCTGAGTGCTGCCGGCAGTGCTGTGCGGACGAGTCTTACGGCTTCCGGCACGATCAGCGGGCCGACCGGGATTGCGCTCGATAGCACGGGCAATGTGTATGTGGCCAACAGCGGCAACGGCAACGTCGTCAAGCTGGTCAACGGCACCGGAGCGGCTGGCAGTGGTTCGCCATTCTCCGACAATGCCCTGCAGGGAACGACCTCGGTCGCCGTCGATGCGGTGGGCAATGTGTGGGCGACAGGCAGCACGACCGGCGCCGCCGTTATGGGCGCGGTGAGCAGCTTTGCGAGCTCGGGGGCAGCGGCCTCCTACAGCCCGCTGGGCAGCGGTGGCCTCGGTCTGCCGACTGGATCGGCCGCCAGCGGGACGACGCTGTGGGTGACGAACGGACTGACTGCAGGTTCACTCTCGCAGCTGGTCTATGGGCAGGGAACGCCGAGTTCGCCATCGGTTGGTTTTGGATCGTTGAATGCTCCGGTCGGCGTCGCTGTTGATCTTTCGGGAGACGTCTGGACCGCGAACACGGGAGACAATACGGTCACCCAGTTCATCGGACTGACCACGCCGGCGGTTACGCCTCTGGTCGCAAACGTTGGCCCGTAGCGACTGGCTTTCACTGGGACGAATGGTGGAGCGCGATGAGCGTGCTGGCCGCAAAGGCAGCGCGCTCATCGCTTCTTCAGGGACACGAAGACGATGTCGTTCTCTCGCATCTTGATCGTCGTTGCAAAGCTCCGGTTGGCACCAACCGTTACCTCGGTCGTCCTCTCTGGAATGTCTGTGGATTGATGCTTCAGCAGTTGAATCTGCTGCGGACTCAGGTCCTTCGGGAGGCCTAGCTTGATGTAAGCCGAGTAGGCATCGTTAGCCTGGAAGCCTGTGCGATAGATGGCGAGTTGATAGCGGCCGGGTGCAAGGTGGTCGAGCTTGAGCACCACCGGTGCAGCGGCTGTCGAAGGATGCAGCTTGCGAAAGAAGGCCTTATCGCCTTCGTCCTGCTTCAGCATCGTATAGTTCCACACGAGAGCCTCTGCATCGTCGCCATCGCGTGTGATCCATGAGCTCTGGTCGCTGTCGGTGAGCTCCACCGTGCCCAACTCATTCAGATACTTATAAGCGAAGTAGGCTGGCTTGGGGATATCGTCGCGTGTCAGCAGGCCAAAGCCGCCGTGGAATGCCGCTGGCGGTGGTCCATTCTCTTCGAACAGATCCGTATAGGTCCAGTAGCTCATGGAGTCGGCCTGGCCTTCGACCTGCTTCAACTTTTGCAGGATAAACGGCGCGCTCGTGTAGGAGTCATGCACGGGATCGCGCGACGAGTAGCTGGCACTCCACTCGGTAATATGGAGCGGCAGCTTGGGGTGAGTGGATGCATCGATCTGCGCGTGCACGTTCTTCACATCGCCGACGATGGCATCGGCAGATTGCGAGAGCACAAGATCGGCGTTGCCGTCCGCATCCAGAAAGCCCTGGCTCACGGCATAGGTGTGGGTGGAGATGAAGTCGACAGGCGCACCCGACTGCGTAGTATGAGCGATGAACTCGGGCACCCAACCTGCACCGGCGGTGGCGGGGCCGCCAACACGATAGTCAACGCTCACCTTCTTGATGGCCGCGACGGTTGCGTCATAGAGCTTGAAGTAAGCCGCCTGGTCGGCGTTGGGCCAGAAGCCCGGATAGTTCGGCTCGTTCCAAACTTCGAAGTACCAGCTCTTCACGCGGTCATGGCCATAGCGCTCTTGCAGGTGCGCTACAAAGGCCTCCACCAGAGCCGACCATCGGCCCATGTCCTTGGGCGGTGTCACATTCGCGTTCCAGAAGAAGATCTTCTGGTCTCCGCTGGCGAGGTCCTGAGGCATGAAGCTGAGCTCCACGAACGGCTTCATGCCAAGCGCAAGTATCTGGTCGTAGAGCGTGTCCACGCGGCTGAAGTCGTAGACAGCCTTGCCGTCGACCTCGCGGTACACGTGCATGTCATCGTGGAAGATGCCGTGGAAGCGAATGTACTCAAAGCCCAGCGTGCGATGGACGTCGGCAAGTTGTTGCATGTTCTCTGGCCGCAACAAAACGCCGCCGCGCTCTGATCCTACGCAAAAGCGAAATGCCGTATTGCGTGGACCTTTTGCGGCATCCATGTCGCCCTGGATGATGCGGGGGGTCTGCGACCTGGCCAGCCAAGTGAAGGAGCACAAGGTCAAGGAGTGCAAGATGCATACGGCGAAACGCCCCGTGGCTGCTGGTCGCCTCAACGCGTTACCTCCACGGTGGCTACCGAGTGCGCAGGCAGCGTGACAAGGTTGTCAGGCCCCAGCCCGCCGAGGTTGGCAAAACGTTCCGGCGAGTTTGGAAAGGTCGTTCGATAGACTACCGACTTGCCATGATCGAAGTCGCCCAGCTTCAACTTGACGCTGTTCTCCGTCGCCGAGTTGTTGATGGCCACCACCACCAGCTTGTCCTTGCTGGAGCTTAGGTACGCGGAAAGCTTCACCTCTGTGTTGCCGCTCGTAGCCTCCACGCGGTGGTAGCCCGCATGGATGAAGTAGGAGAAGTGTTTCAAGGCGTAGTAGCCGTCGGTGTAGGCCCAGCCCTCCGGCGTCTTCCACTTGGATGGATCGGCGGGGTTCTCTACGTTCAGCAGTGTGCCGCTCTCGCCCGGCCATGCATAGGGCCAGTAGAGATACATGCTGATGTCTTCGAGCACCATGCTGTCCTGAATCATCAGGGCAGTCTGGAAGCCGTCCGCTGTGTAGTACTCCGTCTGCAGGCGGAGACGTCCGGGCGTGTCGGCTTTCACGGCTTCGAGCGCGGCGGCGTAGGTATCGGAGTCCGTCTTCTCGCCGCCCGTATACAGGTGGTGAGCGAAGGCATACATATCCTGCATCGGCATGGCTTTGAGGAACGATTGCACGCCACCATAGCCAATGCCGATCGTCTCAGGCCCGATCAGGTGCGGCGGCGAAGGCATTCCCTGGAATGCCTTATACACGGCGTCCACCGCCTTGTCGTAGCCTGCGTAAGCCTCTCCGCCGACCGGCTCTTCGGTGGGATTGAAGCGGCAGCTCTCGTAGTCGGTGGTCTCGTCCGGCTCATTCTGGATGCTGACATACGTTGGGTCGACACCGAGCGCGCGATACACCGTGACGGAGTCCTTCCAGTACTGCGCAAAGTCCGCGTAATCGTACTTGCCGTTCTTCTTGATCAGTGTGCCGCCGTTCTTTTCACTGCCGTTGCTCTTGAGCACCGCGGGTGGCGACCATGAGCTCATGATGATCGTCATCGGCGTGGACCGAAGAGCGTTGGCGTGCTGAACGATCTCGATCGTATCCTGGTCGAAGTCCGCCTTGGGTAGATAGCGGAAGTGGTTCTGCAGCCGGAGGAAGTCGGTGTGCAGACCGTTCACCGGGCCAAAGAGAGCGTCGTAGATCGCCTTGCTATGCGGATGGTTTGCCAGAAAACCCTGATAAAAGGCCTCCGATGCGCCGAAGCCGGCGATCTCCTGGTGCACCTTGGCGACTTCGACGGTTCCGGTGATAGGCTTGCGCGCTGCCCATGCACTGGCGGGCGCAACGGCCATGCCAAATGCCCAGAGGCTTAGAGATAGAGATCTCCACGACAAAAAGTGGCCTGCTTCAAGAGATGTCTTTCTAGAGGGTAAATGCTTCCGGCTCATGTCTTTCCTCTTTGATCTTCGATGGTGCAGCTGTAGTTCGTGTGACCTGGAGGACGTCTGGACGACCTTCAGAGGGCAGGCTAGCGACATCCCCCCAGCCCGCTCAATCTACCCTTTGGCAAGGTGCGAATGCAAGCAGAAACAGGCCTTCGGGAGGTTGGAAACACACTTTGTTAAACCGCTTTAGATAAAACTTGACAAGGGATGCCGACAGTCATTACTTTCATCGCGACCTGATAATGCGGGGTGCTCGTTCGTCCACTTCCATCGCTCGCGGATGGTGTTCTGGAAGGACCTTCGCAACCGGGATGGGCCTTGCAGCGCTGCTTCCATGCAGAAGAGCTCCGGCAGGGTGCAGAAAGAGACGGAACAAAATGAACTTGCCTGGGAGTGCCGGTATGTGCGCAGTGGATAACGGGAATCGGACGCTGTATTCAAATCGCTGGGTGCGTCGCCAGTTGCGGAGCCTGATGCTGCCTGGTGCCGCCTGTCTGGTGGCCCCGAGCGCGTCGGCCCCGGTTCCCTCGGTCGTCTTTACCGCGGCGAACGGCATCACGGGCATCTGCAGCTCGGCAGCGCAGGCAAGCTGCGACTACGGGGGCACTGCCTCGCATATCGCAGCGAACAGCCGCGGCGACGTCTTCGTGACAGTCTCGGCAAACTCGAGCTATGTGATGGAGCAGCCCGTGAACGGTGGCGCGCAGATCGCTTTGATTACGGGCCTCGGCGGTAGCTACGGCGGCCACTCGATCTACGTGGACTCCAGCAACAACGTCTGGGTTCCCGATACCGGTGATGCGCAGATTCTGTTCATCCCCTTCGTGAGCGGCAGCTACCCGTCCAACGTCGCGCACGGCGGTATGGCCAACTGCACCGCGTTTCCGGTGCCCGCCACGCAGACGACGAGTTGTATCGTTCCGCTGAGCTATCCCGGCAATCTGGGCTACTACGTGCAAGTGGGCGATATGGGGATCGATGCCGCTGGAAATCTATATCTGCTGGATAAGTACACCGGCGGAAACTTTTACGGCGGTGTCGATGTTCTGATCCAGGTCTCTGCTGCGACGGGTGCATTCACGCTGCTTTCCACCACGCTGCAGAACGATGCGAGCGCGCAGATCGCCGTCAGTTCTGCCGGCGATGTCTTTGTGGTCGACTACGGCTCGGTCACCTACTTCCCAGCCGGTCACTACAGCAGTCCGGTGGGCGTACCCAACTTGAACGGCCCGAACGGCGTCTCCATGGATGCGAGCGGCAACGTCTTCATCACCAACAACAGTGCTGGCAACATCATCGAGATTCCGCGCGTTGCGGGAGCCTATAACGTCGGCACCCAGTTCGTGGTCTCCAACAAGCTCAGCACGGGGTACACCTCCAACGCGAGCCAGGGGGTGGCGATCGATGGCTTCGGCAAGATCACCTATGCTGGCAGTTATCCGAACTCACTCAGTGCGCTCACGGTGGGCAGTCTTTCGTTCGGCAACACAGCGCTCACGGCTTCATCGGGCGCGCTCACATTGAATCTTGCCTTCAACGCCTCGGTCAACTTCGGAACGTTCTCCATCGTTGGCCCCACAGGCTCTTTCGCTGTCTCCACGACGACCTGCGGCAAGGGCAATGCCTACCTCATCGGTGGAAGCTGCGTGGTCAGCGTGGTTTACACAGCCACCGCCGTGGGTCCGCAGACGGCTCAGTTGATTGCCTTCGACAACTCCGGCAATCTGCTGGGTCACGCTACGCTCTCCGGCAACGGAACGGGTTCGCAGCTTACGGTCGATCCCGGAACTGTCTCTGCGATTGGCTCGGGATGGAGCGCACCAGGTGCGATTGCCATCGATCCTTCAGGCAATCTGTATATCGCGGATGCCTCCACGGGCAACATCTATAAGACCGCGGCGGGTAGCTCCTCTAAGACGACCGTGGCCACCGGCTTCAACGCTCCGACTGCGGTCGCAGTGGACGCAGGTGGCAATCTGTACGTGGGCGATGCCGGCAACGCGCAGATCGTCGAGGTGCCTTACGCGACCGCAACCGGCACGTACGGCGCGCACGTTGTTTTGCTTACGGGTCTCAAGGGTGCCTCTGGATTGGCGCTGGACAACGTTGGCAATCTCTACGTTGCCGATAGTGGCAACGCAAGGGTGTTGCGTCTGGCGAGCTCTGGCGGCCAGCTGGTAGGTAGCCTCGTCACTATCTTTGGATCAGGCTTCACCGCGCCGGTCGCCGTCGCGGTCGATAGCGGTGGCGCGCAGGTGTATGTGGCTGACTCCGGTCAGGTGATTCAGGTGGGCATCCTCACGGGCACGAACGTGACGGTGCTCTCCGGTCTGACCACGGCAGCCGGTCTGGCCGTGGATGCGGGCGGCAGTCTCTTCGCGGTCGACTCCGGTGCAAAGACGATCGTGCGCCTGCCCAACATCGGCGGTGCCTTGAACGCCAACTTCAAGCTGACGGTGGGCACCATCGTCACCGCTCCCAAGGGGATTGCCACGGATGCGTCGGGCAGTCTCTACGTCACCGACGCAACGAACGGAGCGGTCGGCACGATGCTTCGCAGCGCGGGCGCTCTGAACTTCGGCACCGTCAACGTGCTGACCCCGAGCTCCACAGTTGCCGCGACCATCTCGGACAGTGGTACATCGGCGTTGACCCTGGCGTCGCCCTACTTTGTGGCAGCTGGCAATACGAGCAGCTTCGCGGTCCAGTCGTCTTCGACCTGCGCTGCAGCCGCGACGCTTCAGCCGGGCGCGCAATGCACGGTGGCCGCGGTCTTTACGCCACAGGCACCAGGCGCCCTCAGCGATACGCTGACCTTTACCGGGACGTCGGGCAAGCTCGTACTCAGTGGCTCCGGTGCACAGTTGGCGAAGACGAATCTGACCGTCGTGCAGACCTCGCCTACGGGCACGCCAAGCTTCGGTCAGCCGGTTGTGATTACCGCAACCGTCGCGCCGCAGACCGGCACGGGCACACCCACAGGCAGCGTTACCTTCTATCTCGACACGGTTGCGCAGACACCGGTCAGCCTCACCGGCAGCTCGGCGACGTTTACCTTCAGCACGCTGACCGGCGGCACGCATGCCATTACCGCCAGCTACAGCGGAGACAACACCTTCGCCTATAGCTCGGCCAACACGCTTACGCTGACGATCGCCAAAGCCTCGACGACGATCTCCAACGTTGTGCTCTCATCGGTCTTCACGAACAGCACACCGGTCAGCCAGGCGCCGGGTGTCGCGGTTACATTCACTGCAACGGGACTGCCGGCCAAGGCGACCGGGACAGTGTCGTTCTACAGCGGCACGAACCTGCTCGCTTCGGGTACGGTCATCGGGGGTGCGGCAACCGCGAGCACAACGACCCTCGCGGTCGGGCTGTATGGCGTCACGGCTACCTACAGTGGTGATCCGAACTACATCGCATCGTCCTCTGGCAGCGCAGTCCCTCTGTTGATCTCGGCCCCGACCATCAGCATGACGACGAGCGCGACCAGCATCATCGGCGGTGGTCCGGCGATCACGCTCAACTTCATCTCGGTCTCCGGGTTCAACGACACGGCCGACCTGAGCTGCGCCAATCTGCCCAAGTATGCGGCGTGTGCCTTTGCGCCTGCGTATGTCAAGGTCTCTTCCACGCAACCGGGTCAGGTCGCACTGAGTGTCGTGATCAACCAGCCACCAGTCATCGTCGTCCCAGGCAGCCTGGGTGGTTGGAGCGCAGGGCATGGGAGCGGGCGCGCCGGCACGGTTCTCTCGTTGCTGCTCCTTCTGCCGACCGCGCTCGCAGGGCTCTGGCTCCGCGGCAGGGGCAGGCGCGCGGCCCGCTTTGCCGGCTCCGCGCTGACTCTGCTGCTCTTGCTCGGCGCATCTATCGCGGGTCTCAGCGGTTGTGGTGGTACCAGCACATCCAGCTACGCCACGCCGAAGGGAACCACGACGCTCACCGTGAACGCAACCGTCTCCGTCGCCAGCGGCTCCGGATACCAGCTCAATCCGCCACCGGCCCAATCGCTGCAGTTGCAGCTCATCGTCAACTAGCGACACGACACGGCAGCCCTTCACGGGCCGACACGCACCTCTTCAACAACCAGCAGTTACCAAGGATGGATCGATGAAGCAGCCAGTACTTCACACCGAGCAGCAGCACTGCAAGACGCCTGACGACTCCAACTCCGCAGACGCGATGCGCATCATGGACACGCCGCACCGAAGGACCCTTCGCAGCCGGGTCATGGGCTTGCGACTCGGCCTGCTGGTTGCGGTGCTTCTGGCAGCCTGCTCGATGCGTGGTCTCGCCCAGACGATCTCGGCCAACCTGTCCGGCTTCGTCAGCGACCCCACGGGTGCCGTGATTCCCAACGCGGAGGTCACTCTGACGAATACGGCCTCCAAAGACAAGCGCGTCACAAAGAGCAACAGCGCCGGCTACTTCAGCTTTACTGCCGTGCCCGCGGCCACCTATCAGGTGGAGGTAAAGAGTGCTGGCTTCGATAGCTTTGTCGAGCGTGGCATCATTCTGCACCCCGCCGACGATCGCACGCTGACCAATATCAAGCTTGTGGTCGGTGCCGTCGATACCGTTGTGACCATCGACTCCGCTTCGAGCGCCATCCTCAATCAGGGCGAGAAGAGCGTCGTCATCACCGCGGAAGACATCAAGCGCCTGCCCGTGCAGGGCCGCGACGTGACCGAGCTCATCAAGACGCTGCCCGGCTTCGCCATGACGGGGCAAGGGACCAGTGCCGACAACACCGGCCCGAACAGC
>Ga0116226_10006487_pt1 | contig 10505 bp, 9 predicted proteins | sample S1TSphfallax_FD_89692 | JGI IMG/M metagenome (GOLD analysis project Ga0116226, IMG submission 89692) | Host-associated microbial communities from peat moss isolated from Minnesota, USA - S1T2_Fa - Sphagnum fallax MG | ecosystem: Host-associated > Plants > Peat moss > Unclassified | place: USA...
GAAATTGTCGCTGCAAGAATCCAGAGCCGCTTCATGATCGCCGTTAACTCCCTGCTAATTTGAACCGTTGACGCCGGTAAATTGTACACTAGCGTCAATAATTTGCGTCTCAGCGGCGACCGTATGTCGATCTACCCACACGTTAAATTCGTGACCAGCGCCGCAGAGGCGCACCAACTCGCTCCGGATGTTGGTCGCGAGGTCGCGTTCGCTGGGCGGTCCAACGCGGGCAAGTCGACCGCGATCAATTCGATCACCCAGCGATCCGGTTTGGCGCGCGTCAGCCGCACGCCGGGTCGTACTCAACTCATCAATTTCTTCGAGTTGTCACCGGAGCGTCGCTTGGTGGATCTGCCCGGGTATGGGTTCGCGAAAGTGCCAGAACGAATCCGCCTCAAGTGGCTGCAGTTGATGGAACACTATTTCAATGTGCGCGAGTCGCTGATTGGTCTGGTGCTCATCGTCGACAGCAGGCGCGGACTGGGCGAGCAGGACGCGGTCATGCTCGAGTGGGTGCTTGCACGTGATCGCCAGGCGCACGTGCTGCTGACCAAGTCGGACAAGTTGAACCGGCAAGAATCCCTGAAGGTGCTGCGCGAGACCCGGACGGCCTGCGCCGACACAGCGGTCACTGCACAATTGTTCTCGGCATATGCCAAACAGGGATTCGACGAGGCGCGCACCGTGATGGATCGGTGGCTTGACGCATAAAAAAAACGCCCCGGTAGAGTTTTGAGGCTCTACCGAGGCTAGACCAACCCGGCATGGGGATGACAAACCGGGTCTTGCCCGCTCAGGGAGAAGAACGGGGAGCGTCTTTCTCGCTCATTGGATTAGATGGGGACGGAGACCAAAAGTTCCAGGTGATCCTCGAGGAATGTTGAGCATGGGCGGATTTTGCCCTGCCGGGGCCCTGAATGGCTCGAAAATGCCCCTGGAGCGCAAAACATTGTCAAATCTTTACCCTCCGCGCCGCGAATGTACAGGTTTTAGGCCGCCCTGACGGTTAGTGGGCCTCGTCCCAGTTTCGACCGACCCCGACGTCGACTTTCAGGGGTACCGCCAGGTCGGCTGCGGTGGCCATGTGATGCCGCAACCGATCCACGATGACGTCCACCTGTCCGTCCGCAACCTCAAGAATCAGTTCATCGTGGACCTGCATGATGAGCCGCGCGGGCACCCGCGCCGCCGACAACCACGCGTCAACCGCGATCATGGCCCGCTTGATGATGTCCGCGGCGGTACCCTGCATGGGGGCATTGATCGCACTGCGTTCGGCATATTGCCGCAATGCCTGGTTGCGCGACAGGATTTCCGGCAGGTACAACCTGCGGCCGAACAGCGTCTCGACGTAACCGTCATCACGCGCTTTTTGTTTGGTGTCGTCCATGTAGCGTTTCACGCCGGGGTACCGTTCAAAATACAAGTCGACGTATTTCTGCGCTTCGCCCCGCCCAACCCCAATCTGGCGCGCAAGTCCAAAGGCCGACATGCCGTAAATCAAACCGAAGTTGATCGCCTTGGCCGATCGCCGCTGATCCGGCGTGACGGCGTCGAGCGCTGTACCGAAAACCTCCGCGGCCGTCGCCTGGTGCACGTCCCTGTCTTCCGCAAACGCCCTCAACAGGGCCTCATCTCCCGACAAATGCGCCATGATGCGCAATTCGATCTGTGAATAGTCGGCTGCGACCAGCGAGTATCCGGGCGGCGCAACGAAGGCCTGACGGATGCGGCGCCCTTCGGGCGTACGAATCGGAATGTTCTGCAGGTTCGGATCGGAGGACGAAAGCCGTCCGGTGGCCGCAACCGCTTGGTGGTAGGACGTGTGAATGCGGCCCGTCTGCGCATCGATCTGTTCGGGAAGCTTGTCGGTATAGGTGGATTTGAGCTTCGCGATGCCGCGATACTCGAGAATCAGCCTGGGCAGTGGATAGGCCGACGCAAGCTCCTCGAGCACGTCCTCCGCCGTCGATGGCTGTCCGGTCGGCGTCCTGCGGCTGACCGGGATGCCCAACTTGCCGAACAGAATTTCCTGCAGTTGCTTCGGCGAATCGACGTTGAAGGCGCCTCCGGCCTCCGCGTGGGCCTGCGCCTGCAATTCGAGCATGCGTGACGCGAGCTCTGAACTTTGCTTCCTGAGCAGGTCCCGGTCGACCAGCACGCCGCTGCGCTCCATGCGATACAACACCGGGACGAGTGGCTGTTCGATCGTTTCATAGAGCGCCTGCAGGCGCGGCAGCGCCGCCAGTCGCGGCCATAACGCCTCATGCAACTGCAATGTGACGTCCGCATCCTCCGCCGCGTACTCGGTCGCCCGATCCACATCGACCTGATTGAAAGTGATCTGCTTCGCGCCCTTGCCGCACACGTCCTCGAAATGGATCGTCTTGAAACCGAGGTATTTTTCCACGGTCGAATCCATGTCGTGGCGGGTCGTGACGCTGTTGAGCACATAGGACTCGAGCATGGTGTCGTAGCGCTGCCCCGCGATCGCAATGCCGTAATTGGCGAGGATGTGAGTGTCGAACTTCAGGTGATGCCCCAATTTCGGCAGCGACGCGTCCTGCAGCAGTGGCTTCAGCGCCGCCAGCACCTTGTCGCGGCCGAGCTGTTCCGGGGCGCCCGGATAATCGTGCGAGAGCGGCACATAGGCGGCCTCACCCGACGCGACCGCAAAAGACACGCCCACGAGCTGCGCGCGCATGTAATCGAGACTGTCGGTTTCGGTGTCGAACGAGACCAGCGATGCGGCGGCGAGCTTCGCCAGCCAGGCGTCGAGCGCCGCCTGCGACACAATTTTCTCGTAGTCCCGGCGTCGTTCCTGCCCCTTTGATGGCGCCGCCGCTGCGGCAGCCTCGGGCGCCGCTGCCGCGCCTGACGTCGTAGGTGCAGTCAGGACGGCGGCGTCGGGGCCCAGCACCGTGGCAGGCTCCAAAGAGCGCAGCAGCAGCCGCAATTCCAGCCGACCATACAGTTCACGCAGCCGCCGGACGTCCGGTTGGCCCGGGGACAATCCCTCGGCATCCACGGTCAGCGGTACGTTGACGTCGATGGTCGCGAGCTTGCGCGACAGTTCGAGGGCGGGCAGATCGCTGCGTAGATTCTCGCCGATCTTGCCGGCGATTTCCGCGGCGTGCTCGATCAGACAATCCAGGCTTCGATATTGATTCAGCCATTTTGCCGCCGTCTTGGGACCGACACCGCGCACACCCGGAATGTTGTCGGAGCTGTCGCCCACCAGCGCAAGGTAGTCGACTATCTGTTCCGGCAGCACATCGAATTTTCCCTTGACACCCTCACGGTCGAGGCGGGTGTTGGTCATGGTGTTGACCAGCGCGACATTGGGGCCGACCAGCTGACACATGTCCTTGTCGCCGGTCGAGATCAGCACGGAGTAGCCCACCCGGGCCGCCTGGAGGGCGAGGGTGCCGATCACATCATCGGCCTCGACCCCGCCGATGCGCAGCAGCGGCAGTCCCATGGCCTCGACCGCGTCCAGAAGCGGCTGGATCTGGGCGCGAAGATCATCGGGCATCGGCGCCCGGTGTGCCTTGTACTGGTCGAACAGGTCGTCGCGGAAGGTTCTGCCCGGCGCGTCGAAGACCACGGCCACGCGCGATGGCGACTCCTCTTTGATCAACTTGTTCAGCATGTTGAGGACGCCCAGGACTGCACCGGTGGGTTCACCCTTGGAGTTGGTGAGCGGAGGTAACGCATGGAATGCGCGGTACAGGTACGACGAGCCGTCGACCAACAATAGCTTGCGACTGCTCATTTCGGCGGCGTCGCGACGGACGTGGACGTTCCCGGGCCGTCGTTGCCCGATGGCGCTGGCGCTGGCGATGGCGACGGGGTCGCCGGCTTCGGCATGCCCAGCTTCTTGTGCGTGTGCTGGGCGTCGGGCAGCACGAGGGGTCCCTTCTGTCCGCACGCCAGCAGAAGTGCCGTGAGGCCGATGCCGGCAGCCGCGCGCAAGCCGATGGTTTTCATGGGTCGCAGTATAGCGTGGGTATCGTGGCGCGAATGCGCTGCGCGCCTGGACCCGCGCTTCGATTTATACTGCTGAAATGACGCAGACGACCCGATCGAGCCGACCTGCATTGATCCTGTGTTCCGCCTGCATCGGGCTCGGATTGATCTTGGGCGCGTGCGACAGGATGCCCAAATCGCTGATCACGCCGCGCGGTCCCGAAGTGGATCCGACCACGCGGGCGTTGCGCACCAAGGTACAGACCATCGTCGTGATCTACGCGGAAAACCGCGCCTTCGACAATCTGTACGGCAATTTCCCGGGAGCGCGCGGACTCGGCGACGTCATCGATGCCTCGGGACAGCCGCTGCCTTCCTACGTGCCGCAGCTCGACCGCGACGGGTCGGTGCTGAAACGGCTGCCGCCGACATGGGGTGGCGTGACTGCATCGGGTTACAAGCCGGTGGTCACCCAGGCGCAAAGCGTCGGTTTGCCGAACGCACCGTTCTCCATCGAGCATGGGTTCACGCCGCAGTCGACGGTGACGCTGTCGACGGCGACCGTGACCCGGGATTTGTACCACCGCTTTTATGAGCATCAGATGCAGATTGACGGCGGTACGAACGACGGTTACGCCGCCTGGTCGGATGCGGGCGGCCTTGCCATGGGTCACTATGATTACAGCCATTCGGCGTTGTTCGCGCTTGCCGGCCAATACGTGCTGGCGGATCATTTCTTCCAGGGTGCCTTCGGTGGTTCGTTCCTCAATCATCAATACTTGATCTGCGCGTGTGCGCCGGAGTATCCAAGTGCGGACACGGCGCCGGCAAAGCCGATGTTGACCGTGCTCGACACCGACGCCGATGGTCATGCGGTGCCGCGGCTGAAAATCGCCAAAGGGTCGCCGGCATCCGCCCTGGACGGGCCTCCCCAATTCGTGAAAAGCGGCAACATCACGCCGGCCAATTATTTTGGCGACGGCAAGTTTTATGCGGTGAACACCATGCAGCCCCCCTATCAACCCAGCGGCAGCCCACCGGCGCGCGGCGATGCAACGTTGATGTATGCCGATCCGGCCAATCCCACCACGATGCCGCCGCAGAACGGTCCCACCATCGGCGACCGGCTCACGGACAAGCAGATTTCATGGGCATGGTATTCGGGCGCCTGGAATTCCGCGCTGGCCGATGGCGCCCAGGCGAAGTCCAAGAAGCGCAGCGTGATCTATGCGCCGGAGACGCCCGCGGGCAACCCGGACTTTCAGGCGCATCACCAGCCGTTCAACTATTACGCACGCTTCGATCCCGCGACGCATGCGGAGGAGCGCGCACAGCATTTGAAGGATTACGATGCGCTCATTGCCGACATCGCCGCAGGAAGTCTGCCGCAGGTGGTCTTCTACAAGCCGCAGGGCAACCTCAACCAGCATGCAGGGTACGCGTCGGTCGCGGACGGCGATGCGCACATCGCCGAGTTGGTGACCAAGCTCAAGGGCGGTCCGCAGTGGCCCAACATGGTGATCGTCATCACCTACGACGAATATGGTGGTGCCTGGGACCATGTCGCCCCACCCCGGGGTGATCTGCTGGGCCCCGGCGCGCGCATCCCGGCTCTCGTGATTTCGCCCTATTCCCGCATGGGCACAATCGATCACACCCAGTACGATACCGCATCCGTGCTACGCCTCATGACGCGGCGCTTCGATCTCGAACCCCTTCCCGGCGTCGTGACGCGCGATCAGGCGCTCAAGAGTCATGACGAATCTCCGATGGGCGATCTCACCGCGGCCCTCGACCTCGTCAAACAATGAGGCGGCGGCGCGATCCGCCAGGCCGCCTCGAAGTGAGTCTACGGCTGAGTCGGAGCGGGGGTCGGCGGCGGCACCGGCTTATGCGGTGGAGGCGGACCACCACGCCCCTTCGACTGCATGTTGGGCATGCCGGGCGCGGCCGGCGCCTTGTTGACACTCAGCAGCTCAACGTCAAAAATCAGCAGCGAACCGGCTGGAATGCCGGGCCGCGGGCTGTCGCCGTAGGCGAGTTCGGGCGGGATGAACAACTGCCATTTCGCGCCCGGCTTCATCAGGAGCAGCGCTTCCTGCCAGCCTTTGATGACCCCATTGATCCTGAAGGTTGCCGGTGTACCGCGCGTGTAGGAGCTGTCGAACTCGGTGCCGTCCAGCAATTTGCCGCGGTAGTTGACGGTCACTTCATCCGTCGCGACAACGTCCGGCGCCTTGGCGTCCCCGGGTTCCAACACCTTGTACTGCAGCCCTGAGGCCGTGGTCTTTACCGATTCATCGCTGCCGTTCTTCGCCAAGAATGCCTGACCCGCCGCCTTGTTGGCGGTTGCGGCGGCCACCATGGAGGAGTGCACGAATTCTTGGATCTGCTGCTGGTCCGCCCGGGTCGCCTTCTTGCCCTGCAGGCCGTCCTTGACGCCGCGTTCGATCGCGTCGGCGTCGACTTGATCGGAGATTCCGACCGAGTGCAGCTGTTCGCCGAACGTGAGACCGAACAGATAACTGGTGTGCTGGGCCGCGGTTTCCGCGGGCTCGGCCGGTGCGGGAGGAGGGGGTGCCGCCACGGGCGGGGCCGTGCGACAGCCGGCGGCGAGCGTGGCCGCCATCAACACCCAAACGCCCCGGGCGCGGTGCGTCTCCCTCGATATCTCTCGACGTGTGATTTGTTTCATGGCGCGCACGATACGCCATTCGTTGTTGCAAATGCCAGCTCGAGAGTATCAGCCGACCAGCGCGCCAGCCTTGACCACGGCGACCGTCAGCCGTGAGATACACACGAGCTCGCGGTCTTCATTGCAGATCTCGATTCCCCACACCTGGGTGCGTCCGCCCAGATGCGCCGGCCGTGCCGTCCCCGTGACGATGCCGGTGCGCGCCGCACGCACGTGGTTGGCATTGATTTCCTGGCCCACGCACAGGTACTTCGAGTCATCCACGCACATGTTCGCGCCCACGCTGCCCAAAGTTTCCGCCAGCAGCACCGACGCGCCCCCGTGCAGCAGGCCGAAAGGCTGGCGCGTGCGGTCGTCCACCGGCATGGTGGCCCTCACGAAGTCATCCCCCATCTCGCTGAAGACGATGCCGAGATGACGAATCGCCGTGTGTTCGCTGCGCCGGTTCAGCGCCTCGAGCGTCCGCGGGCTCCTCCAGATGCTCATCGCGGGGCCTTGAGCTTCGCCCCGACGCGCCGGTAGGCCTCGCGGAACGGAATGTTCTCGCGGGTGACCAGCGCGTTGGCCTCGGCGGCGGCATGGATGCCGGGATCCATGCGTATACGGTCCGGGTTGAAGCGGACACCGGCCAGGGCGTTCGGCAGGATTTCCAGGGTTTGCATGCAGGAATCGATGCCTCGGAACAATGGCGGCTTGATGAGCTGCAGATCGCGGTGGTATCCGGACGTCAATTTCTGGGTGATGTTCAAGACCTCGTCGAGCGCCGCATGAGCCACGGAACTGCGGCCGCGCATCAGTTCGAAGACGTCGGGATTGCGCTTCTGCGGCATGATCGATGATCCCGTGGTGAACCCCTCGGGCCGGCTTACGAAGCCGTACTCCTGCGTATAAAAGAGCAGCAGGTCTGCCGCGAGCCTGCCCAGGTCCTGGGTCAGCAGGGTGATCTCGAACAGCAGGTGCGCCTCCGCCTTGCCGCGCGACAATTGCACCGCCGTCACAGGCTCGTGGGTCTGGGCGAAATCGAGATGCCGGCGCGTGGACTCCCGGCTGACATTGAGGTTCGGCGTTCCGTAACCGGCGGCCGAGCCGAGCGGATTCTTCGCAGCGCGCCGCTGTGCCTGGTGCAGGCCGTCGGCATCGTCGCGAATCTCGGCGGCGAAACCACCGGCCCACAATGCCACGGTGCTCGGCATCGCCTGTTGCATGTGCGTGTAGCCCGGCAGTTCGATCGTGCCGTCGCGCGCCGCCAGGCCGTCGAGTGCATCGGCCACCGCGATTGCCCCGGACTCAAGTGCTTGCGCTGCGTCCCGCAGATACAGTCGCAGCGCGGCGAGCACCTGGTCGTTGCGGGATCTGCCGGCATGCAGCCGCCCGCCGGTGGCGCCGATCCGGGCCGTCAGCCGATTTTCGATGGCCGTCTGGCAGTCCTCCTGGTCCAGCGTGATGCGCCATTGCCCCTGCGCATGCTCTGCGCCGATGGCGTTGAGAGCGTCGCGGATCGCCGTCAGGTCCGCCGCAGACAGGAGGGACTGTTCCCCGAGCATTTCAGCATGCGCGAGCGATGCCCGAATGTCGTACGCGACCAGACGTTCATCCAGCTGATAATCGTCGCCGGCCGTGTAGGCGAGCACGCGCTGATCGAGCGGCGTCCCCTTGTCCCAGAGTCGCGTCATGTGAATGCCAAGCTCAAGGCTGCGCCGCAGCCTTCTGTTCCGCCGGACTCAAGGCCTTGAGATCCGCGACAACCAGGGTGCCGGTGCCCTCGTTCGTGAAGATTTCGGCGAGAAGGCTGTCCGACGACTTGTAGGTGATGACGTGCACCCGACGCACGCCGCCGCGGATGGCGCTCTCGATGGCGGCGGCCTTCGGCAGCATGCCGTCCTTGATTTGACCGCCGTCGCGCATGCGCCGCAGGCCCTGGATGTCGGTATATGAGATCACCGTGCTGGGGTCCTCGACGTTCTCGAGGATGCCCGGCGCACCCGTGCAGAGCACCAGTTTTTCGGCGGACAGCGCCCCGCCGATCGCAGCCGCCACGGTATCGGCATTGATGTTGAGGAGGATGCCCCCCGCATCGGCCGACAGCGGGCTCACGACGGGCATCAGGGCGTTCTCGAGCAGCTTGTCGAGCACCGCGGTATTGACCGAATCGATGTCGCCGACGAAGCCATAATCCACCATGTCGTTCGAGCCCGCCGCGACCGGCACCGGCGGTCGCCGATGCGCACGAATCAAACCGGCGTCGACCCCGGACAGGCCGATGGCCTCGATGCCGAGTTCGCGGCAAATCGCGAGAATGCGCGTATTGATGAGTCCGTTCAGCACCATGGAGGTCGCGTCGATGGACTTTTGATCCGTAACCCGGCGTCCATTCACCATTTTTGTCTCGATGCCCATGGTCTTTTGCATGCTGTCGAGCTGTGGTCCGCCGCCGTGCACCAGCACGGTCTTGATGCCGACCTGGTGCAGGATCGCCACCTGCTCTATCAAGGCCCGGGTCGAGACCTCGTCGTTGAACACCTCGCCACCGGCCTTGATGACGAACACCTTGTTCTTGTACATGCGGATATAAGGCGCCGCACTCATCAAGGCCAGCACGGCCACGGAAGGGTCGGGTCGAATGATCATGGGTTGCTCCGAGATAGGGGCGGTCAGGCCAACATGCGGTGCAGAACAGCCATCTGCACCACCAAACGATTCAATGCCTCGCGCCTCACGACGGCGCGCGGTCCATCCAGAATTTCATCGGCCACCGCGACGTTACGGCGTACCGGCAGACAGTGCATGAATTTGGCGTCGGGCTGCGCGTTCGCGAACCAGCGTTCGCGAACACACCAGTCCGACAGGGCCGCGCGCAGCCGCCCGTCGGCCTCGGGATCTCCGTAGTAGGCGGTGCTGCCCCATTCCTTGGCATACAGAACTTCCGCGCCCATCATCGCAGCTGCCCGATCGGAGGTCTCGGTGACGGAACCGCCGGCCGCGGCCGCGGCCAGGCGGGCTTTTGCCATGACGGCGGGCGGCAGCTCGAAACCCTCCGGTCTTGCGACCACGACTTCCATGCCGCGCATTGCTGCCATGTGCAAGGTCGCGGTCGGCACCGCGAGCGGCAGCGCCTTCGGGTGATACACCCAGCTGAGCACGAATTTGGCGTGCCTGGGGATTTTGAGTTCCTCCATCGTGCGCCAATCCGCGAGCGCCTGACAGGGATGGTTCATCGCGGATTCCAGATTGATGAGCGGCTTGTCGCACAGCCCGTCGATCATCTTGAACAAGGTTTCGTTCAAGTCCTGCTGCAGATTCCTTCCTTCAGCAAAGGCGCGCACGCCGAGAGCATCGCAATATGACGCGAGCACCGGAATGCCCTCCCGGACGTGCTCCGCCGCGGCGCCGTCCATGACGGCATTGAGACGCGTCTCGAGCTGCCAGGTGCCCTGACCCGGTGTGATGACGAATGAGTTCCCGCCGAGCCGTGCCATGCCGGCCTGGAACGATGCCAGCGTGCGCAATGAAGAATTAAAGAAGACCAGGCCCAGAATCTTGCCGGCAAGGGCCCGCGGTTGCGGGTGGTCGCTGAGCGACTGGGCGAGGGCGAGCAGATCGACAATTTCGTCGCGGCTGAAGTCCGCCAGATCCATGAACCGGTTCATGCGGGGATCTTCGCGAGCGCGTCGCGCAGCTGGTCGACGTGGCCCTCATTCAATATGTACGCCGGCAGCAGGCGCAGGATGCGGGGGTCACCGCTGGTGCCGGTGAGAATGTTGCGGTCGAGCAGGGCCGACTGCACTTCCTTGGCCGGCCTCGAGGTTTTCAGACCCAGCAGAAAACCGGCACCCTGGGTTCC
>Ga0116226_10006488_pt1 | contig 10505 bp, 15 predicted proteins | sample S1TSphfallax_FD_89692 | JGI IMG/M metagenome (GOLD analysis project Ga0116226, IMG submission 89692) | Host-associated microbial communities from peat moss isolated from Minnesota, USA - S1T2_Fa - Sphagnum fallax MG | ecosystem: Host-associated > Plants > Peat moss > Unclassified | place: USA...
CGTCACGCGCATGCGTGCTTCGCACGTCACGCGCATGCGTGCTTCGCACGTCACGCGCATGCGTGCTTCGCACGTCACGCGCATGCGTGCTTCGCACGACGCCCCTTGGCCTTTTTTCAGGATAATTCACGGACAATTCGAGGGATGAAGATCAGCGGCCAGATCAGCAGCGCCAGATTCGGTAGGAACCAGGCGGGATCGAAGTCTTGCAGCAGTGTCCAGTAGGCGACGGCCATCAGGCCGGCAACGGCGGTGAGCAGCAGCGACATCAGCGCAAGCGGGCGCCATAGCGGGTGGCCGCGGCGGGCGGCGGACAGCGCGGCGAAGCCGATGATCGAGAAGGCGAGGTCCAGCGGGGCGAAGGACCAGTTCCAGGCGGTGACCAGGCGGTCGCCGTAGCCGGCGTACATCATCGCGGGCGGGAGATGGATGACGCCGGCGGCGGCGAGCGTGCTGATCAGCCAATAGGCCAGGAACAGCGAGTCGGTGACGATCAGGCCGGCGGCCAGGGCGGGACTCATGCGGGTCGGCTAACGGGTGGGGCGCGGCGCAACAAGAGGCTTGACGATGTAGACCGGTCTGCATAGTTTACCGGGAGAGAGGTTCAAGCCATGGCGCCGGTGGCCAAGCATCGAGACACGCTGATTTCGACGTCGTTGTCGCTGTTTCAGCGTCAGGGTTATGCGGCGACGGGGCTCGCGGAGATCCTGGCCGAGAGCGGGGCACCGCGCGGGTCGCTGTATCATTACTTTCCCGAAGGGAAGGAAGCGATCGCCGAGGCGGCGCTGAATGTTGCTGCTGTGGCAATGGAGACGCGGATTCGGGAGGCGGCTGCGCGGATTCCCGATCCGGCGCAGTGCGCGCTGGCCTATGGCCAGGCGCTGGCGGCGACGATGGCCGAGAGCGGGTTTTCGCGCGGGTGCCAGGTGGCGACGGTGGCGTTGGAGGCGGCGCCGCAGTCGGCACGGCTGACCGCGGCGAGCAGGGGCGCGTTCGACGCATGGTGCGCGGCGATCGGCGACATGTTGCGGGCGGCGGGGGTGGCCGATGCGCGCGCTTCGGCGCTCGCGGATTTCATGATTTCGGCGTTTCAGGGCGCGATGATTCTGGCGCGCGTGCGCCAGTCGAGCGCGCCGATCCTGAGCACGGCCGAGGAACTGGCGCGCCTGTTCGCGCGCGAAATATCTGCACAAGGGGATGTGGCATGAGCGAGTTTTCGTGGCCGGTGCTGGTGCTGGCGGTGATTTTGCTGCTGGCCGGTGCTGTGGTGGGCGACGCGTTGCGGGCGGCGGCGGGCGGCAATGCGGCGCAGTTGGGTGGCGTGGTGATGGTTGCGGGGTCGCATCCGTAGGGACCCGGCCGTCGCGAGCCCTTGCACAGCGATCGTGGCGGGACGTCGAGATATCGCGTGTGACTCTGGATTGCTTGGCCGCGGCTCGCATCGACATACCGGTCAGGCGTCGCGGTTGCGGTGCATTTCGGCGGCGTTACCGTTTCGGGTAACGCGGCGGAAATTCGTGGTCGGTCGCGATGCTGTCGGTCCAGGCATTTACCTCGGCCGCGCCGACGGCGCGGCCGGCTGCAAGGGCCGCACGGGCTTCGTCGACCTGTGCGGCCTCGCGGGCCACGCGGCGCGCGCGGTCCCCGGCGGGCTCGAACGATGCGGCGGGGCGCGTCGTGATGTTGCTGATGGGCAACGCCATGACATAGTCGGGAGCGCGGACGTGCCAGTGGCATATTCCAGCGCATGGTCGATGTGCCGCCATGACATTGTTTTTGTGCAGTGCACCATGGTAACCAGTCGGTCGTCGTGCAACTGCATGGTGGCAGAGTGATTCGGTTGGGTGGGTGATGGCGGAGAACGCGGTGCATCAGGTTGTGATCGTCGGCGGCGGGGCGGCGGGGCTGGAGCTGGCGACGCAGCTCGGCAACAGGCTGGGCAAGCACGGCGGCGCGCGGATCACGCTGGTGGACCGCAGCCGGACGCATATCTGGAAGCCGCTGCTGCATGCGGTGGCCGCCGGCAGCATGCGGCGCAGCCAGCATGAGCTGAATTATCTGGCGCAGGCGCACTGGCATGGGTTCCGCTACCGGTTCGGGGAGCTCGCGGATATCGATCCGGTGGGCAAAACCATCACGCTGTCCGCGTCGGCCGACGAGGACGGGCGGGAAATCAGTCCGGAACAGAAGCTATCCTACGATACGCTGGTGGTGGCGATCGGCAGCGTGACGAACGATTTCGGCACGCCGGGGGCGGCCGAATACGCGGTGCCGCTGGAGAATCCGGAGCAGGCAAGCCGGTTCAACCGGCGTCTGGTGAACGCGTTCCTGCGTGCGCAGAGCCTGGAGACGCCGGTGCGGCCAGGGCAGTTGAATGTCGCCATTATCGGCGCCGGCGCCACGGGCACGGAATTATCGGCCGAGCTGCATCGCACGGCGCGCTCGGTGATCGGGTACGGGCTCGACCGGATCGATCCGGAACGCGATTTCGGCATCGTGCTGATCGAGGCGGCGGACCGGATCCTGCCGGCGCTGCCGCCGAAGATTTCCGCCGCGGTGCGGGTGGAACTGACCAAGCTGGGCATTACGGTTCGCACCAATGCGCGCGTGTCCGAAGTGTTGGCGGACGGGGTGCGGCTGGCCGACGGCGAAATCATTCCCAGCGAGCTGGTGGTGTGGTCGGCCGGGGTGAAGGCGCCGGACTTCCTGGCCAATATCGGCGGGCTGGAAACCAACCGGATCAACCAACTGGTGGTGCGGCAGACGCTACAGACAACGCGCTACGACGATATTTTCGCCATCGGCGACTGTGCCGCCTGCCCCCGCCCCGGCTTCGCACAGCCGGTGCCGCCGCGCGCGCAAGCGGCCCACCAGCAGGCCGAGTTCCTGGTGGGGCAGATCCAGGCGCGCATGGCCGGCCGAAAACTGAAGGATTACGTCTATCGCGACTTCGGGTCGCTGGTGTCGTTGGGCGGCTACAGCACGGTCGGCAGCCTGATGGGGATTATCGGGCGCAATTTCTTCATCGAAGGCATTTTCGCGCGGCTGATGTACCGTTCTCTGTACAAAATGCATGAGGCTGCCCTGCATGGGCGGTTCCGCACGTTCTTCGGCAGCCTGCTGAGCGGGGCGCGGCCGGCGCCGGTGGTGAAGCTGCATTAGCGGCGGATGCCGGGCGGCTGAGGCGCGCTACCGCGAGCTGCGCCGCGTTGCTTTCCGGGCCCACCGAGGCCGATTTGGCGGCGGCCGGGATGCTCGCGCAGCTGCGTGGCATCGACGCGGTGGCAATCCTGGCCGTCGGGCAGTGGCGCGGCCGGCGCGTTGCGTGGCCGTGGCATTTACTGGCCGATGATTGGCGCCGCAGCCACCGCGCCAGCGATGCGATCCCGACACTTGCCGAGGCCAAGCGGCGCCTGGCTGAAGCGGGGCCTGATCGCTGGATGACGCCCGCGGCCATGGAGGCGTTGGCGCAGGCTGAAGACGCATCTGGCGGCTGGCTGCTCGGCCCGGCGGTCTACCGACCTGGCGAGACGCGGTAGCGCTTACCGCAGCACGCCCAAACGCCGCGTCACCTCGGCGTAGCCGTCCCAGATCATGTGGGCGGCCACGAAGGCGACGACGGCGAGGCCGAGCCAGGCGATCCAGCGATGGCGGGCCAGCAGGTGGGCCAGCAGGTTGGCGGCGAGGCCCATCAGCAGCACGGACAGGGTCAGGCCGGCGACCATGATCCAGATATGGGCGTGCGCGGCGCCGGCGACGGCGAGCACGTTATCCAGGCTCATCGAGAGGTCTGCGAGCGCGATCTGGAGGATCGCCTGGCGCAGGGTTTTGCGCGGGTGGTGGCCATGCGGGGCCGCTTGGGTGCGCAGCTCGCGGAACATTTTCCAGCAGACCCAGACGAGCAGGATGCCGCCGGCGAGCGTCAGGCCGATGATGGCGAGCAGTTGGACGGCGACGAGCGAGAGGGCGACTCGGATCAGCGCGGCGCTGGTGACGCCGGCGGCGATGGCGCGGCGGCGCTCGCGGGCGGGCAGGCCGGCGACGGCGAGGCCGACCACGACGGCGTTGTCGCCGGCGAGGGTGACGTCGATCAGGACGACTTGCAGCAGGGCGAGCAGCGCGCCGGTGTCGGGGATCAGACTGTGCATGGACTCCGGCAGCTTGCGGTGACGCGTCGGCGCCATTACTCGAAAGGAAGGGCAGGCAAGAAAAAATGTTCTTTTTTGAAAAAAAGAACCAAAAAACTTTTGCTCGTTTGGTTCCGCGCAAGGCTGGAGACGTGGCGCCAAATTGATAACAGCGCAGGAGCAAAAGTTTTTTGCTTCTTTTTTTCAAAAAAGAAGTCTTACTTTCTTTTAGGCTTGCAATGGTCCCCCGTTACACAAGAGACGCCATGGCCGCCATCTGGGCGGCGGAAAACCGGTATCGCATCTGGTTCGATATCGAGGTGCTGGCCTGCGAGGGCATGGCGCGCATCGACGCCATTCCGGCCGAGGCCGCCGCGGTGATCCGGGCGCGCGGGGCCCCTGCCCTCGCGGCGATCGGGCCCGCGGATGTGGCGCGCATCGATGAGATCGAGCGCGAGACGCGGCACGATGTGATCGCGTTCCTGACCTGGCTGGCGGAAAAAGTGGGGCCGGAGAGCCGGTTCGTGCATCTGGGGCTGACCAGCAGCGACGTGCTGGATACATGCTTGGCGGTGCAGTTGACGCAGGCGGCGGATTTGCTGCTGGCGGACCTGGATGCGGTGCTGGCAGCGCTGAAGCGGCGCGCGTTCGAACACAGGCGGACGCTGACGATCGGGCGCAGCCACGGGATTCATGCCGAGCCGACCAGTTTCGGGCTGAAGCTGGCCGGGCATTATGCCGAGTTCGATCGCGGGCGGGCGCGCCTGGTGGCGGCGCGGGCGGAGATTGCCACGTGTGCCATCAGCGGCGCGGTGGGGACGTTCGCGCATGTTGATCCTCGGGTGGAGGCGTATGTCGCGGAGCGGCTCGGGCTGGCGGTGGAACCGGTGTCGACGCAGGTGATACCGCGCGACCGGCATGCGATGTTCTTCGCGGTGCTGGCGGTGATTGCGAGCGGCGTCGAGCGGCTGGCGACCGAGGTGCGGCATTTGCAGCGCAGCGAGGTGCGCGAGGCGGAGGAGTTTTTCCACGCCGGGCAGAAGGGCAGCAGCGCCATGCCGCACAAGCGCAATCCGGTGCTGTCGGAGAATTTGACCGGGCTGGCGCGGACCGTGCGGGCCGCCGTGGTGCCGGCGCTGGAGAATGTGGTGCTGTGGCATGAGCGGGATATCAGCCATTCGAGCGTGGAGCGCGCGATCGCGCCCGATGCGACCGCGACGCTGGATTTCGCGCTGGTGCGGCTGGCCGGCATGATGGAGAAACTGGTGATTTATCCGGAGCGGATGCGCGCGAACCTGGAGAGTCTGGGCGGCGTGGTGCATAGCGGCGAGGTGCTGCTGGCGCTGGCGCGGGCGGGGATTTCGCGCGAGGCGGCGTACGACATCGTGCAGCGCAATGCGATGGCGACCTGGACACGGCTCGGCACCGCGGAGGGGCGGAGTTTCCGGGCGAATCTGGAGGCCGATCCCGAGGTGGCGGGGCGGGTGCCGCCGGCGGTGCTGGATGCGGCGATGGATGCGGACATGCATCTGCGCGCGGTGGACGCGGTGTTCGCGCGCGTGTTCGGGGAGGACGCGGCATGAGTGCCAAGAACCCGCTGGATGGGATCGTCAAGTTTTGCGAGACGGAGCGAACGGCGCTGCTGGCGGCGCGGCTGGTGGCACATACGCAGGCGGCGTGTGAGGCGGCCGGGGTGCCGGCGGCCGAGCTCGCGAACCGGCTGGGGCGCGATGTGTTCGCGGTCGTCGCCACCTGCGTGATCGAGGACATGATGACGCTTGCGGCGGGACCGGACGGGCCGAACGCCACCGATGCGTATATGAAGCGGCATGGCTGGAAGCTGACGGCGGTGGCGCGGCGGCAATTGCAGGCGGTGCGCGAGTCGGTGATGGGGCTGTACGAAATCGAAAGCCTGGAGCCGGATGTGGGGTTGCGGGCGCGCAGCCTGCTGCTGGAGATGGAGCCTGTGTTCATCGAGCATCCGGGGCTGTCGCGGGCGTTGCCGGTGGGGTGTGTGCTGGGGGCGCGGGTGGTGCAGGTGGACGGCGTGACGGGGGTGACCGGCGGGCTGCTGCCGATCGAGGCGAAATTCGCGCTGGAGGCGGTGACGGCGGTGCGGCAGGCGGCCGGCGTGGGCGATGGGGAGCTCGCCGCTTCGGACATGCCTGGCCTGGCGCCGCATATCACCAATTTCTGGTTGCTGAAGACGTTGCAGGAGGCGGCAGCGTAGCCGCTTGCCGGCGCGAAAGAGGGCGGGCTGAAGCCCACCCTACGGTGCCCTACACGCCCCCCCGCCAGCCTGCTATAGGGCCAGCACTGAACCAAGGAGCCACCATGGCCCGCCGCCGCCAGCTCTACGAGGGCAAAGCCAAGATCCTGTTCGAGGGACCCGAACCGGGCACGCTCGTCCAATATTTCAAGGACGATGCAACGTCCGGCAATGGCGCCAAGAAAGGGGTGATCACCGGCAAGGGGGTGCTGAACAACCGGATTAGCGAATATCTGATGACCAAGCTCGGTGAGGTGGGCATCCCCACGCATTTCGTGCGGCGGCTCAATATGCGCGAGCAACTGATCCGCGAGGTGGAGATCATTCCGCTGGAAATCGTGGTGCGCAATATCGCCGCCGGCTCGCTGTGCACGCGGCTGGGCATTCCGGAGGGGACACGGCTGCCGCGCTCGATCATCGAATATTATTACAAGAATGATGCGCTGGGCGACCCGCTGGTGGCGGAGGAGCATATTACCGCGTTCGGCTGGGCCAGCACGATGGACATGGACGACATCGTGGCGCTGACGTTGCGGATCAATGATTTCCTGACCGGGCTGTTCCTGGGCGTCGGCATTACGCTGGTGGATTTCAAGCTGGAATTCGGCCGGCTGTGGGAGAACGAGGATATGCGCATCGTTCTGGCCGACGAGATCAGTCCTGATAATTGCCGGCTGTGGGATGTGCGGACCAGCGAGAAGATGGACAAGGACCGGTTCCGCCGCGACCTCGGCCGTGTTGAGGAAGCGTATCAGGAAGTGGCGAAACGGCTGGGCATATTGCCGGAGGCGGGGACGCGCGACATGAAGGGGCCGGAGTTGATGCAGTGAAGGCGATCGTGACGGTATCGCTGAAGGATGGGGTGCTCGATCCGCAGGGGCGTGCGGTGGAACATGCGTTGCATAATCTGGGATTTTCCAATGTGGCGGAGGTGCGTGTGGGCAAGGTGATTCATTTTACGATCGAGGCTGCGGATGTGGCCGCGGCGCGCGCGCAGGCGGAGGAAATGGGGCGGCGCCTGCTCGCGAACACCGTGATCGAGCGGTTCGACGTGCAGGTGCAACCATGAGAGCGGGTCTGGCGCTGGCGCTGCTGGTTGCAGCGGTCGGCGTGGTGCCGGCGCAGGCGCAGCGTGTGTCGAAGGTCGATGGCAACCATTTGCTGACGTTGTGCACGACCAGCGAAGTCAAGAATTGCGAGGCGTATGTGAATGGCATCGCCGATGCCATGGCTGAGGAGCCGGCGCCCAAGCGTGCCTGTGTTCCGCCGCGCGTGACCTCGCAGCAATTGCGCGATGTGCTGGTCAAATTCATCCGAGACAATCCGGCCAAGCGCGAATTGTCCGGCGCCGCGCTGTCGGTGCACGCGTTCGCCAAGGCATTTCCGTGCCATCCGTGACGGGCGGTCATGACGCGGATTTACTCGGGTAGTTCGTTCGAGACCGATATCGGCTATGCGCGAGCCGTGGTCAGCGGCGATTTCGTGTTCGTCAGCGGCACGACCGGGTTCGAGTATGAGAGCATGACGATCGCCGGCGATGTCGTGTCGCAGTGCGAACAGGCGCTGCGCAACATCGGGTGGGCGTTACGACAGGCTGGCGTGACGATGCGGGACGTGGTGCGGGTGCGCTATCTGCTGGCCGACCGGGCGGATTTTCCGCCCTGCTGGCCGAAGCTGCGGGAGGCGTTCGGCGGTGCGGCGCCGGCGGCCACGATGATGGTGGTAGGGCTGTCGGATCCGCGCATGCGGATCGAGATCGAGGTGACGGCGCGCAGGCCGGGGTGACGGCAAGATACGGCTCTCACGTTGCATGAGCGGCGGATCTCGCTGCGGTCTTCCGCCCTACGTGTTACGACCGCAATGGATTTAGAGCGAGGCGCCGATTTTGTCGAAGACATGGGTCAGGCCGGTGGCGATGGAGAGGAACATCGGCATGATCACGATTGCCGACATGCCGGCGACGGCGGCGTATTGCAGGCCGAATGCGCTGCCGGTGTTGCGCGGCTGGTAGATCGGCTGGGCGACCTGGCGGCGGATCGTGCAACGGTTCGACATGGCTGAATTCCTGCGCGCGAAGGGTGAATGCGAATGGGCCGTGCTGCGGTCAGCAAAGAGTATCAGAGCGCGGCGCCGATCTTGTCGAAGACATGGGTCAGGCCGGCGGCGATGGACATGAACATCGGCATGATGACGACCGCCGACATGCAGAGGACGCCGGCATATTGCAGGCCGAACGCGCTGCCGGTGTTGCGCGGCTGGTAGATCGGCTGAACCTGGCGGCGGATCGTGCAACGGTTCGACATGTCTAATCTCCTGCGAGCAATGGGTTAAATCGGTTAAGCCGGCGCGAGGTTCAGCGGTTTCGATGTCTCTCTGTGCCGTCTTGATGAGATGAAGATGGTGGGTTTCCTGCCGGCGCACCATTCGGCCGGGTGAATTAGGACCAATGGCCGATCAGATCGAAGTGCCAACCTGGCCGAAGAGATGGGTCAAACACGCGGCAATCGAGATGAACGCCGGCATATGGCGGATTGTGGAATGATATGACATTGCGAATCTCCTTTAGGCTGATGGTTTAATTAACCAGGCTTTCGGGAGTTCCGACGATTTCCGCCAGGCGACGCAGAATGTTTTCTTGTTGTACCCGCCGCGCTGGATGGCAATCTGCGCGGCGGCGCAAGAAAGAATTTGGCCACACAGAATACGCAGATCACGAAGGGGTGGGCACGAAGCGTTGGCATATCGAACAGCCGGCCGTTCTTCGTGGCCGCCGCTTTGCGATCTCCGTGTTCCTTGCGGTGAGATTCTTCCGCGGGCGCGATCGGCGGACGATTTATGACGGTGGTGGGCGGTGCGGTGGGTGCGGTACCCTACAGGTTTGGCTATCTGCGTCTCACGTCGCATGAGAGGCGGATATCGCTTCGCTCTTCCGCCCTACATATTCGGTACGGCCGCAAAACTTGTCTATCGGCGCGCGCTCGTTGCGTGCGTTGGCGCCGGGGTGCCGCTGGCCTGGCCGCGCAGGAAGCCGGCGGCCGCCATGACAACGACCAGGCAGGTCGCGGCGTAGCGGATACGGCGGCGCGCGAGGTCGCTGCGGCGGCGCGCTGCGGCGGCGCTGTGCAGCACCGCGCTGCGCAACGCGGCGTCGGCGCCCTCGCGGCGGGGCATCGGTATCTGGGGGAGTTGGCCGGCCCGGTGCATGCCGGCCGCGTCGTTTTCGGCTTGCATAGCGGCATGCGGCGCCGGCACGGCGTGGGACATGCGCCAGGTGTCGCCGCCGGCTTGCCGCGCGTCGTCCAGCGCGGCGAGGGCCGCCTGCAGCAAGCCGGCGGCGTCCCGCGCGTGCCGCGGGGCGAGTGCGATGCCGATGCTGGCCGAAATGCGCATGCCGGCAATCGCCGACATGGCAGGCGAGTCCAGGCCGCGCATGACGCGCAATGCGACCGTTTCGGCATCGGCATGCACATGCTGGCCGCTGATCAGCAGCGCGAACCGGTTGCCGGGCAGCCCCGCCAGGCAGCGCGCCAGCGGTTCGGCGCGGCGCACCTGGGCGGCGAACTGATCGGTCAGTTCGCGGCCGATGCCGTCGCCATACTGCGCGACGATGTCCGCCAGGCTGTCGATATGAAACACCAGCACGGCGCACGGCCGGCGTGCCGCCAGCAAGTCGCCGAGCGTGCCGGCGAGCACGGCCAGGCCGTCCTCGTCGTGCAGCTTGCGGGGGCGGAGCAGCGCCGACCAGTCGGGCGCCGTTTCGTCGCGCGTCTTGGTGATGGTGTTCAACATCGCAGCGTCACTCCGGACATTCACGGTAACGTGAGAATGCGGATCGCGGGCGCGGCGTGCCATTCGGCCGGGCGGCTAGGCCGAATGGCCTAATGCGGGAAAAAAAGCAGTTCTTTTTTGAAAAAAAGAACCAAAAACTTTTGCTCTTGCGGGCAGCATGCGTGTCTCCCGGTTGGACTCGCTGCCGGACGCATGAGCAACAGTTTTTTGCTTCTTTTTTTCAAAAAAGAAGATTCTTCCCTACCTTACCTCATCCTTCAAAAACGCCGCCGCCAGCCCCATCGACTCCCGCGCCTCAGGCACGAAAGGCAGCAACTGCC
>Ga0116226_10006489_pt1 | contig 10505 bp, 6 predicted proteins | sample S1TSphfallax_FD_89692 | JGI IMG/M metagenome (GOLD analysis project Ga0116226, IMG submission 89692) | Host-associated microbial communities from peat moss isolated from Minnesota, USA - S1T2_Fa - Sphagnum fallax MG | ecosystem: Host-associated > Plants > Peat moss > Unclassified | place: USA...
GGCGTCATTTGATGACAGCCTCCAAGCCGCTTCGCGTGTTCATGCTGGGCGCGACGGGAACGATCGGCCGCGCGACCCTGCGGGCCCTGGCGCAAAACGGCTATGAGGTGGTGTGTTTCGCTCGGCCCCGCTCAGGCGGCGAAGGCATGGCCGCGCCGGATGAGGGGCGAGCCCCGTTGCAGGGCGTCGAGTGGCGCTTTGGCGATGTGACGGATGCGACGTCGCTTGCGCAAGCGGGATTTCGCGGCGAACGCTTCGACGCCCTGGTCTCCTGCATGGCGTCGCGAACCGGCGCGCCCAAGGACGCCTGGCTGATCGACCACGCGGCGCATATGACCGCGCTTGAAGCCGCCAAGACCGCCGGGGTCTCGCACATGGTGCTGCTGTCGGCGATCTGCGTGCAAAAGCCCCGTCTGGCCTTTCAGCAGGCCAAGGTGGCGTTCGAACAGGCGCTGATCGAGTCGGGCCTCGCCTACTCCATCGTCCGACCGACCGCCTTCTTCAAATCCCTGTCGGGTCAGGTCGATCGCGTGAAGCGGGGCCGACCGTTCCTGGTGTTCGGCGATGGGACGCTGACCGCCTGCAAACCGATCAGCGACGATGATCTTGGCCGCTACATCGCCGACTGCCTCAAGGACGACAGCCGCCGCAACCGCATCCTGCCGATCGGCGGCCCCGGCGAGGCCATTACGCCGAAGCAGCAAGGCGAGCGCCTGTTCGCCCTCCTGCAGCGCGAGCCCAAGTTCAGCTGCGTTCCCGTGGCGCTGCTCGATGTCATCATTGCGGTGTTGAGCACGCTGGGACGGCTCTCGCCAAAGCTGGCGGAAAAGGCGGAGCTGGCGCGCATCGGACGCTACTACGGCACAGAATCTATGCTGGTTCTGAACCCCGAGACCGGGCTCTACGACGCCGCCGCCACCCCATCGACCGGCTCGGACACCCTGTTCGACTTCTACGCGCGCCTGATCTCGGGCGAGGCCAGCATCGATCGCGGGGAGCATGCGGTGTTCTAAAAGGCCAGCGCGGTGAACGTCCCGCCCGCTCGCGCATTACGGCCCTGCTAGCGCCAGCTAGCGGCTTCTGCAGCGCCGCCTGAATGACAACAACGCGCCGAAATTGCACCTCTGCTTCCAGGTCGGCCAGCGTCGCTGCGGCGGTTTCCGCGCGACCGCGCGGCCCCTCCACCGCTTTCAGCGGTGCCCCTCCCCATCGCGTTGCGATAGGGAGGATGAAGTCGCGAGGATTTTCATCTCCCCTATCGCGAAGCGATGGGGGAGTAAGCCGGAGGCGGAAGGGGGCCGCACGGCTCAGCCGGGCGGAACAGGCGCAGGGCGGAACTTAGGGGCTGGCATGACTCCCCCGCCGCCCCCAGAACTCGATCCCGAATGTTCAGCCTTGTTTTTGGACTTGGACGGCACGTTAGCCCCCTTTGCGTCGCGGCCTGAGCTTGTCAGTCCGCTGGCCCGGAGAACGGCGGCGGTCAGGGGGGCGGCGGCGGTTTTGGACGGACGGCTGGCGGTGATCAGCGGCCGGCCTCTGAAAGATATCGACAGGGTCCTGGACCGCGCCGTCGCAGCCGCGGCCGGCGTGCATGGGCTCGAACGCCGAACAGCCGGCGGCGTCGTGAGAAGCGCAGAGCCTGACCCCTGCATCGCCCTGGCGGCGGCGGTGTTTCAAGGCCTAGCTGAGGCGCAACCCGGCCTTCTGGTGGAGGACAAGGGCTTGAGCGTGGCCCTGCACTACCGCAGTGCGCCCGACGCGGCGAATGTCGCTGAAGCCGCCGCCGAACGGCTGGCCAAGCGGATGGGTCTGCACCTTCAGCGAGGCGATTGCGTCGTCGAGCTTCGCACGCCAGGCGCCGACAAGGGCGACGCGGTGTGCGCCTTCATGGCGGAGGCGCCGTTCCGAGGCGCCCTGCCGATCTTCGTCGGCGACGATCTGACCGACGAGGCGGGGTTCGCCGCGGCGGAGACTCTGGGCGGCTACGGCATACGGGTCGGCTCAGCTCAGCGCCCCACCGTCGCCCGCTACGCCCTGGAGGATGTCGAAGCCGTGCTCGCCTGGCTGGAGGCCCTGATCCCGGTCCGCGACGCTTTACGTCCCATCGCCCATTGAAGGATACGGCCGCTATGTCGCGCCTCGTCGTCGTCTCCAACCGGGTGGCCATGCCGGACCAGGCCGGCGGCGCATCGGTCGGCGGCCTGACCATGGCGCTGGCGGCCGCCCTTCAGCACTACCGCGGCCTCTGGTTCGGCTGGAGCGGGGAGACGACCCCCGCCTTCACCGGCGAGGTCCATGTGCGCGAGACTGGCGGGGTCGCCATCGCCACCATCGACCTCGAAGACCAGGACGTTCAGGAATATTACAACGGCTACGCCAACACCGTGCTCTGGCCGCTGTTTCACTACCGCATCGACCTGACCGAGTATGAGCGCGCCTTTGGCGAGGGCTACGCCCGGGTCAACGCCAGGTTCGCCGACACCCTGCTGTCGCAGATCCGGCCCGACGACCTGATCTGGGTGCACGACTATCACCTGATCCCCCTGGCCCAGGAGTTGCGTCGACGGGGCTTGACGAACCGGATCGGCTTCTTTCTGCACATTCCCTGGCCCGCCTGCCAGCTGATGACCACCCTGCCCCACCACCAGGCCCTGGTGGAGGCGCTCTTCGCCTATGACCTGGTGGGCTTTCAGACCCAGGACTGGCTGAGCGCCTTCGAGGGCTATGTGGTCGATGAGTTGGGCGGCGAGGTTCACGACAACGGCTGCGTCAGCGCCTTCGGCCGCACAGTGCGGGCCGGCGCCTTTCCCATCGGCATCGACGTCGATAACCTGACCGAGATCGTAAAGTCAGCGACGGCGGCGAAGAGCTATGACCGGGCGGCGGCGACCAACGTCTATCGCCAGCTCATCATAGGCATCGACCGGATCGACTATTCCAAGGGGCTGGAGGAACGGTTCGCCGCCTACGCCCAGTTCCTGGAGACCAATCCGGAGTTTCGCGAGCGCGTATCCTACCTTCAGATCGCCCAGACCAGCCGCAGCGCTGTCGGGGCCTATCAGGACATCCGCATCCGGCTGGACGGCGTCGCCGGCCGGATCAACGCCGCCTATGGTACGCTGGACTGGACGCCGCTGCGCTACGTCAATCGTTCCTATGGGCGGGACTTCCTGGCCGGGGTCTATCGCGCGGCCGCAATAGGCCTGGTCACGCCCCTGCGGGACGGTATGAACCTGGTGGCCAAGGAATATGTCGCGGCTCAGAACCCGCGCGATCCCGGCGTCCTGATATTGTCCCGCTTCGCCGGCGCCGCGCGGCAGATGAAGTCGGCGCTGATCGTCAATCCCTATAGCCGCGAGGATGTGGCCGACGCGATCAAGCGCGCGCTCATCATGCCTAAGGTCGAGCGGATCGAACGGTGGGAAGCGCTGATGTTGGGGCTGCGGACCGAAGACGTCTCCGGCTGGCGCGACGCATTCGTCGATGCTCTTAAAACCTCGCAATCGAAGCTCCATTCGGTCCCTGATTCGGCCGCTTCTGCGCCCGGGTCGCCGATGCTGACGCCCGTGCCCCCGACCCGGCTCGCCTTGGACTCCGCCATCTGTCCAGTGTCCCGACTGCGCCGGCGGAAGTTGGCCGTGTTGTCCCCATCGGATCTCTAGGCATCTGTTTTTTTCAGCTGGCGACGGTGGCGGCCAGCCAACGCGCCCCGCCAACCTCGAAAACGGCCCGTCGATCTCGGCCCCAAAAGAGCCAGATGAGCAAATTCGCGCCGACCTGATCCATGCGGCGCCCAAATTTGCAGCGCTGGCCCGCTCTCGCTTTCCAGGCGAGCCTTGGGGTCTGGATTATTACAAATTCTTCGGATCGTAATAACGAGCGGTCGGGGCGACACCCCCGTCCTCGCCGAAAACGTGTCGGAACGACGCGCAACGGCGGGGAGCGGGCGGGGCCTATCGATTGACGGCAAAGGCTGGTTTTGGGGGGCTAAGACATGAACCTTGGAGAGTCACATCGGCGCGTCCTACGGCGCCGTCTTGTTCACATGGCCGTGGCGTCGCCGCTGGTGCTTGCGTCGCTAACGGCGCTGCCGATGGCCGTTCGCGCCGCCGATGCGCCCAGCGACACCGCGCAGACCACCTCGACGGTGACCGAGGTGGTCGTCACCGCCCAGAAGCGCGACCAGAAACTCCAGAACGTGCCCATCAGCGTCACAGCCCTGTCAGGCGCCGCGGTCGAGGCCGAACACATCCACACCTTCGATGACCTCAGCCGCACGGCGCCCGGGGTGGCGTTCGACTCCAACGGGACGTTTGGAACGACCAATATCTCGATCCGGGGCGTCAGTTCTCAAGCCGGCTCGGCGACCGTGGGCCTCTATATCGACGACGTCTCGATCACGACGAAGAACTTCTTCTACGAAGGCGCCGTCGAGCCCATGGTCAGCGACCTCGATCGGATCGAAGTCCTGCGCGGCCCCCAGGGAACGCTCTATGGCGACAGTTCCGAAGGCGGCACCATTCGATACCTGTCAAAGCAGCCGAACCTGACGACCTACGGCGGCGACATCTCCTTAGGGACGTCGAATACGGCGCATGGGGGCGAGAATTACAACGGCGCCTTCGCCATCAACCTGCCGCTGGTCAAGGATGTGTTCGCCGTGCGCGTCAGCGGCAGTTCCGAGAGCGACAGCGGATGGATCGATCACTACAGCCAGGACATCGGGGCCGAGGACGCCGTGCTCGGGGGCGGGACACTGCTGCAGAAGGGCGTCAACTCTGACCGGGTCGATACCCTGCACGTGATCGGGAAGTTCGCGCCCGGATACGGGCTGACGGTGACGCCGGCTTTCTTCTATCAGTATCAACACGCCGACGACACCGACGCCTTCTATATCGATACGCCCGGACTTGGCCTTTACGACCAGGACAAGGAAGTGCCCGAGCCCGGCACGGACACCTTGCGGCTCTATAGCCTCAACGTCCAGGAAGACTTTGGTCCCGTCGCCCTCACCTCGGTTACGGGCCTGCTGGATCGGTCGGCGAGACGGCAGGAGGACGGGACCTTCTTCAACAGTTCGTCGTTCGTGTCCCTGCTCGCGGGGCCGCCAGCGGTTCCCCTGCCCAACCCGGTCAACGGCGCGCCGCTGCAGCAGGCGTTCAACATCCTGTCGGATCTGCCCTCGCCTGTGAAGTTGGACACCCACTACATTCAATTCACTCAAGAACTGAGGCTGTCGTCGCCGAACCGGCCGAACGATCATATTCACTGGGTCGTCGGCGCCTATTTCGCCCAGCAATCGATCCACAACACCGACTTCCAGCAAATTCCAGGCATCAACACCACCTTCACCAGCCTCTTCGGCGTGCCACTGGAAGACACGGCGGCCGAGCAGACCTTCAACGCCGGCGTGGCGGGCACCACGCTTTTCGCCAACGATGAAGACGAAAACGACAATCGAACCTACCAGGAGACCCAGTATTCAGGCTTTGGTCAGCTTGACCTGGATTTCTGGAACTCCTGGCATCTGGGCGTGGGCGGACGTTATGAGCGCGCCGTCGAACACTATATCTCGGTCGAAACCGGATTCTACCAGATCGGCAACCTCGGCTTCTACGGCTTCCCGGCGGGAACCCCGACGACAGGCCCCTACACCCAGTCCGGCGGCTCGGCGTCGTTTACGCCGAAGGTGACGCTGAGCCACGACCTTAGCGTCAACGAGACCATGTACGCCTCGGCCGGCGAAGGCTTCCGGCTCGGCGGGCCGACCGGCCCCATCGTCTTTGGCCCCAACACCGTCTGCGCCAGCGACTTCGCCCTGATCAATCAAACGACCCAGCCGACCAAGTTTGGCCCCGACTCGCTCTGGACCTATGAACTGGGATCAAAGGGTCGGTTCATCGATAACCGGCTCACCTTCAACGGCGCCGCCTTCTATACCGACTGGAAAAACGTTCAGCAGCAGATCTATTTGCCCGATTGCGGCTACTACTTCACCGAGAATGTCGGCGACGCCCGCATTTATGGCGGCGAATTTGAAGCCTCGTTCAAGATTACCAATCAGCTGATCTTGAGCGCCAACGCCAGCGCTGAAAGCGCCAAAATTACCTCGTCCATCAACCCCGTCACCGTTCCGGTCGGATCCAACCTGATCGACATCCCGCAGGAAACCGCCGACATCGAACTCAGCTATCGCCGCCCGCTCACCGGCTCAATCGACCTGGCCGCCCTGATCGATTACGACTGGACCGGTCGATCCAACGGCAGCTATCAGCGCTTCACTAATACGGTCGCCCTGGGGTCGCTGACGAACCTGAATTACAACAATCCGTCGTACGGCGTCATGAACGCCAATGTCACCTTATCCATGGCGCGCTACAGCCTGTCTGTGTACGCCAAGAACCTTCTGAACGACCAGACCATCATCCAGTCTCCTGAAATCAATACCGTCTACGAGGGTTACACGGTGCACCCCAGGGAGGTGGGCGTGACCTTGAAGGCGGCCTTCTAGGCCGCCGCCCCGCCTCATAGCCGACGACGATCCAAAGGCGGCCCGCGCCGCCCGCCGCCCGTACCATTTTCTTTTGAGATCATAATAATCCAATACTATCGGCCCATGCCCTCCGACCTGCAACCTCACCTCGCTCGCCTGAGCATCAGCCTGCCGACCGACCTGGTCGAGAGGCTGGATGCGATGATCGCCGACCGCGGCCTGTCCAACCGCTCTCAGGTTCTTGCCGAGCTGATCCGTCACGAAGTCGCCGACCACAGCGAAAGCCAGTTCGGCGCTGTGATCGCCGGCACGATCACGCTGATCTATCGGGCGGAGAGCGGACGCGTCCGCCACGCCCTGGCCCAGACCCAGCTGACCTATCTGAAAGAGGTGATCTCCTCGCAGCATGTGTTTCTTGAAGACGATCAATCCCTTGAAGTGCTCCTCGTGCAGGGGCCGGCCGAACGGCTGCGCAACCTGTGCGACGATCTCCGAAAGATCCGCGGCGTACAGCAGATCAAGCTGGTGACGACCACCGCCTTGCTGCCGCCGCTGCACGCCTATGGCGAGATCAAGGCGCCCAGCCGGCGAGCGATAGCGGGAAACGACCAATGACGTCGTCGAGCACAAGCACGCCCGGCGCCGCACGCGACCATGCCCGCGCGATGGCTGGGACCCGGGTCGAGGCCATGCCGACCATCCCGGCCACGAGCGCCACCGACCTGCCGGACGGCGTCGAGGCGAAAGCTGTGATCTGGGACGAGACGCTGGCGGCCGGCGGCTATGGGTCCAGGCGTCTGAACCGCGGCGCACGGCTGAGGCTTACGGACCTCTACGGCGACGCCTGCGTCTCCATGCTGGCCTTCAACGCCGAACAGACTGTGGAGCGCCTGAATGTGGCGGATACGCTGAAGGTGCAGTGGAACGCCTATCTGGGCGCTGGCCGCTTGCTGCTGTCGGACATGGGGCGGGTCATGTTCAGCGTCGTGGAGGACGCCGCCGGCGGCCATGACGCGCTGTGCGGCGCCTCCAACACCGTCGGCTACGGCGACGGACAGGATTTCGCCAGCCGCCCGACGGCCCGCGAACGGTTCCTGCTCGCGCTCGCCCGCTATGGTCTTGGGCGCCGGGACGTGCATCCATGCATCAACTGGTTCAAGGCGGTGGCGATCGCCGACGACGGCGCGACCGAGCTGCAGGTCGGCCCCTTCGCGCCCGGCAGGTTCGTGACCTTGAGGGCCGAGATGGACGTGATCATCGTCCTGGCGAACTGTCCCCACGTCTTGGACCCGCGCGACTACACGGTCACGCCCGTCCGCGCCACCGCGTGGCGCGGGCTGCCGACGCCTGAGGACGACCCCATCCGCAACGCGACGCCCGAAGGCCTCCGCGCCTTTCAGAACGTCGAAGACTATCTGGCGCGCTGAGGGGATCGATGAGCGAAGACCACACCCTGTCCGGCCTGCCGGGTCGCGTCATCTACGACGAGATCGTGCTGGCGCGCGCCCCTTGGAGCCATGTGGTGCGCCAGGGCGAGACCCTGCGGATCGTTGATCTGGAAGGCAATCAGGCGGTCGATTTCCTGGTCTACAGTCTGGCCGACGATGCCGAGCGCTATAGCTTTCAGGACACGATCACGGCCCAGAAGAACATCTATCTGCGCACGGGCTCGATCCTGAGATCGACCGAAGGCCGACCCATGATGACCATCGCCGCCACCTCGGTCGCCTATCACGACACGATCGGCGGGGCCTGCAGTTGCGAGTCCAACACCTTGCGCTATGGCCACCACACGCGCGCCCAGCACGCCTGCGTCGATAATTTCCTGCTTGCCAACGCCGCCTATGGACGCAGCAAGCGGGACATGACCCCCAACATCAACTTCTTCATGAATGTGCCGGTCGAGGCGGACGGAACGCTCGGCATCGTCGATGGCATCTCTGCGCCCGGTCTCTATGTCGATCTGCGGGCGGAGATGGATGTGACGGTGGTGGTATCGAACTGCCCCCAGATCAATAACCCCTGCAACGGCTTCAATCCGACGCCCGTCCGCATGATCGTTGTCGCGTGACCCTAGCCGCAGTTGAGCGCCCGTGTTTCGCAAAGTCCTGATCGCCAATCGTGGCGCCATCGCCTGTCGGATCGTCCGCACGCTGAAGCGTATGGGGATTGCGTCGGTCGCCGTGTTCAGCGACGCTGATGCGGGCTCGCTGCATGTGTCGCAAGCGGACGAGGCCGTTCGGATCGGGCCGGCGGCCGCGGCCGAAAGTTATCTGAATATCGAGGCGATCCTGGCTGCGGCCAGGGCGACCGGTGCAGAGGCGATCCATCCTGGCTATGGATTCCTGTCGGAGAGTGTGGCGTTCGCCGAAGCCTGTGAAGCGGCCGGCCTGGTCTTCATCGGGCCGACGGTCGCCAATCTTCGCGCCTTTGGTCTCAAGCACACCGCGCGGGCGCTGGCGGAGGCCCATGGCGTGCCGCTTGCGGCTGGCGCCGGCCTGCTGGCGAATGCGCAAGACGCCCTTATCGCGGCCCGCGGGATAGGCTTCCCGGTCATCTTGAAGGCGACGGCCGGCGGCGGCGGCATCGGCATGCGCGTTTGCGAGGACGAGGCGGCCGTCCTGGCGGGCTTCTCGGCTGTGGAGCGTCTGGCGGCCGGAAACTTCAGCGATCGCGGCGTCTTTCTCGAACGCTATGTGCGCCAGGCGCGCCATGTGGAGGTGCAGATCTTTGGCGACGGGGCCGGCGAGGTCGTGGCGCTGGGCGAACGCGACTGCTCGCTGCAACGCCGCAATCAGAAGGTGGTGGAGGAGACGCCTGCGCCCCATCTCCCGCCCGCGACCCGCACCAAGCTGCTGGACGCCGCCACAGCCCTCGGCCGCGCGGCCAACTACCGCTCGGCCGGCACCGTGGAGTTCCTTTATGACGCCGCCACGGACGAGATCGCCTTCCTTGAAGTGAACACCCGGCTTCAGGTCGAGCATGGCGTGACCGAGGAGGTGACCGGCGTCGATCTGGTGGAATGGATGATCCGCGGCGCGGCCGGCGACTTCGCATTCCTGCGATCGTGGCGTCCCCAGGCGTCGGGCGCCTCGATCCAGGCGCGTCTCTATGCCGAAGACCCCGGCCAGAACTATCGGCCGAGTTCGGGGCGGCTGACCGAGGTCCGCTTCCCGGCGGATGCGCGGGTCGAGACCTGGGTCGACGACGGCGCCGAGGTCAGCGCCTACTACGACCCGCTGCTGGCCAAGGTGATCGTCTCCGCGCCAGACCGCCCGGCTGCAGTCGCCAAGCTTCAGCGCGCCTTGGCGGAGACGCGGCTGAGCGGGCTGGAAACCAATCTCCACTGGCTGCGCGAGGTGGCGGCGAGCGAAACCTTTGTCTCAGGTCATGTGTCCACCGGCGCCCTGGCCGACGTCAGCTATCATCCGCAAACCGTTACGGTCGTCAGCGGCGGCCCGACGACGACGGTCCAGGACCTGCCGGGCCGGCTGGGCTATTGGGATGTCGGCGTTCCGCCGTCCGGCCCGATGGACGCCCTGGCCTTCCGACTTGGCAATCGGCTGGTCGGTAATGCAGAAGAGACCGCGGGGCTTGAGTTCGCAGCGTCCGGTCCGGTGCTGCGGTTCAATGCCGACTGCTGGGTTTGCCTCACCGGCGCCGACTTCGCCGCCCATCTCGACGATCAGCCGGCGCCGCTCTACCGGCCCTTCAACGCGACGGCAGGTCAGACGCTGAAGATCGGCAGGGTTTCAGGCCCCGGTCTTCGAGGCTATCTCCTGATCCGGGGCGGCCTGGACATTCCCGCCTATCTGGGCAGCCGCAGCACCTTCACGCTCGGCGGCTTTGGCGGGCACGCAGGCCGCGCCCTGGCTGCGGGCGATGTCCTGCATCTGGCGAGGGCGAACGCCCAGCCCGCGGCGGGGCGCGCCCCGGATTGGCGGCTGGAGCTGACCCAGACCTGGCGCATCCGCGTCCTTCCCGGTCCCCACGGCGCGCCGGACTTCTTCAC
>Ga0116226_10006490_pt1 | contig 10505 bp, 9 predicted proteins | sample S1TSphfallax_FD_89692 | JGI IMG/M metagenome (GOLD analysis project Ga0116226, IMG submission 89692) | Host-associated microbial communities from peat moss isolated from Minnesota, USA - S1T2_Fa - Sphagnum fallax MG | ecosystem: Host-associated > Plants > Peat moss > Unclassified | place: USA...
CGAGCATTTGTTTTATAGAAAGTAGGGTTATTGTAGGAGACATATTGGATTTTTCTACTTTCTTGGATATTGCTACACTAAAATGTACTTATGTGCTTTCAACTTTTATTTTAAGAGTAATAATATATCAAACTTTCTAATGTAAATGTATTTTTGAACACATTTTGGCCAATATGTTTCAAAAATACGTTGCACCTATTTTTATTATACAAAAAACTCTCAAATTTTGTATACAACAAATTATAAACCCACTATTGAGCAACATGATGGTTTGATAATGATTGAATATGTTTTGATTATACTTTCTTACATTTATGTGCAAAAATATGAATGCATGAATGATAACTATTTTTTGTGTTTAATTGATCATGATTTCACCTCTTTTTTTTTTCAATTTTGTCACCAATTTTTTTTGACACCCATTTAAGCATGATGTACATGTTTGTGTATTCACCATGATGTATATGTTTGTAAATTGCATGTATCCATGTATCCATCAAGGATTAAAACCAAAACCTCGTGGAAACACGATAAGATCTTAACCACCAAACCACTTCAACACTTAATGAATAAAGATTCAAAAGTTTAACTTTATCGTGTTTGGTATGAAATTATATAGAAAATTCAAACTTTAACATACATTTTCTTTTGCAAAATGTATTCAAATGCTACAAATGAAAAGATGATCTTCGAGCCCATTCAATAATGTATTCAAAAAAATTATTATAATTTACAAAAATTAAATTTACGATGTAGAAAAAGGTATTAAAAATATAATCTCATGAATAAATCAACAAATATCTTTTTATTAAATTAACCTAAAATCTTTGTAAATTCAATGTGACTTCAAAAATGCATTTATTAATTTTTTTAATTACATAAAATATGCCCATTTCTTGAAGAATTGCAAGTTTTTAATTTCCCCAATATGATTAGGTATACATTTATTTGCTTATTTTTACAATGTTGTTAAAATGACAATCATCCATAAGAAGATTGCCACATTTGGTTATAGATAAATGATGTAGTTGGAAACTTGTTTAAATCTTTCAATACTATGGTTATTTACGTTTTTTTATTGTAAAAATTTAACAATGTATACTTTAAATTTGGCCTGAAAAAATATCTTTCAAATTGTATTTATTCATTTTTGTTGCCCCCTGAATTGGAAAAAATTAGTCATAAGAAGAAACATTAATTAAGTAATAAAAATAACCATTTAATTATTAATACCATATTTGTTTAACAAGATTAATCATACATTAATACCAATGATTAAGTACACAACTTTGAAAATAATCATAACTTTTTTTTCAATGATGTAAGAATAGATTTTACATTTGTTTCCTTTGTAAAAATAAATAAAATTAATTTGGTGAAATTTTGGGTTTAAATAGTTGGATTAGCCCCCTTCCCTATCAAGGACATGAAAATTCATGATAACAAAGGTTAAAGGAAAAGGTTTAAATCTAAATTTTAAACAAAGAACAAAACAAGATTATGCGATTGAAAAAAATAAAAACACAAGAACTAATAATAAGAACATGAAATGTGTAAGAAAAAAATGAAAACAAATATTTATGATGTTAACATATGCAAACATGAATATGAAAATAACATGATAAGGTTATGGTGCAAGATTGTGCGCAAAATTGGTGTTGAACAAACTAAAGGAAATGAGGGGTCTTATTTATATTCATATCCATTTGGTGACATAGCTCAAAGAAGCTTCTGAGAAGGTTTTTATGTGTGCATCAAATAAATAAACTTTTTGAGAGCCTTCCTAACTGAGAGTTGATTATGAGTTAATTAGAATCTAATTGAAAATTAAATTGGATTTAATTAGGAGTTAACATGGAGTTAATTAAAGTTAACTTCAAGTTAATTATAATTTAATTAGGAGTTAATTCAAATTAACTTCGAGTTAACTTGGACTTAATTAAAACTTAACTAAAATGAACTAATAGTCAATTGGAGGTGAACTATGAATGAAATGTAAATGAACAAAAACTTAATTAGTAGTTAACTAAAAGTGAACTCAAACTAAAAAAGTTAGGTACATGGATGAACATTCAAATGTATGAACTCCATGGCATTGGCATTTGTGACACCAACATGTTTTTGTAATTTCAAAAAAAATTAACTTGGTAATTCTTCTTGGGAAAAAACTGAAAAAAATAGTGCAAATTTAATAATAAAAAGGTGTAAACAACAAAAAAAACTTGCCAAAAAATTGGGATAAAAAATTTGAAAAAAAAAGGTTACTTTTAATGAATAAAAATTTGAAAGTAATTATAATACTTTCAACTTTAAATACATAAAAATTCTAGCATTAAATTTATTTCAAAACATTTAAACTCAAATTTTGAAATCATCATAAACCCTATTCAATGTTTTTGAAATTTTAAAATAAATATTAATGATGTAACCAAAGGTTGTTTTTTTGCTGAAAATTTCCACCATTTTGCTAACATATATATACACAATGGGTTTTAGGATTTGTAATCAAAATATATAAGTATTTTAATTATATATATATATATATATATAGTAAAAAATAACTCAAAAGGTTCAAGAAATAACTTGAAATGGCATGTCATGAATAAATCTACAAATTTCTTTTTGTTTAAATTCACCTAAAATCTTTGTAAATTCAATGTCAATTCCAAAATGCATTTGTTAAGTTTTTTACAATTTTATTTTCAATACATAAAATATGTCCAATCTTTGTGAAATTGCAACTTTTCATTTTCCCCAATATGATTATGTACAACTTTTTTTTTTTAAAATTGCGATTTTGCTAAAATGGTGATTATCCATAAAATAGTGCAAATTCAAGAAAAAATGTAAACAACAAAAAAAGTTGGAGAAAAATTGAAATCACAAATTTCAATGATAAAGGTTATTCCTAATGAATAAAAGTTTTAAAATAATTACAATAATTCCAACATTAAAAAACATAAAAACTTATAATATTAAATTTACTTGAAAAAAATTAAGTTTAAATTTGAAATCATTATAAACCTTATTCAAATTTTTTTAAATGGAAAATAAATATGAATGATGGAACTAATTTTTTGTGATGAATTTCCACCATTTTGCAAACATACGAAAGGCCATGAACATCAAAAAAATATTTTAAATTATGTTTACATTTTTATATTCTTTAAATGATATAATTCGACATTGGGTCCTAAAACTCATAGGTAAAATATTAAAATATTAATTAAAAAATCCACTTTCATATATGGTTTCTAACTAAAAACATGGTTGATTTTTCTTATGGGATGATCTTGAAGAAGATTACAAAATTGAAAATTTGAAAAGATTTGAAAAATCATTAATGTCATTAATATTAACATTATGCATTATTTATTTATTTAGTTTTTAAATGAAATATCTAAATTCATCTCTTAATATTTAAACATAAACCTTTAACAAAAAAAGTTACAAATATTGATAAACCATGTTTTAAATTAATATTTAAAATATTAATAAAATTTCACCATAATATTACTTTTAAAATTAAAATTCATTTTTTTAAGCATTTTGTTTTTTGGTCATACACTAAAAAAAATGGGGAAAAATTTAAGGATTATTTTTGGGGTTTATTTTGGTGTGGCATCATTAACATTCATAATAATAAACTTGTGCATGATGCCTAAAACAAACTAGGGGAATTTTTTTAAAACATTTACATAAATGTGTAAGAATTTTAATAATTGAAAAAAATGTAATTTAAAGTTCTACATGCATCCTAAACTTTGCATGCATGAACATTTTAACATAATCACTAACCCATTCAAATATAAATGTGAAACTTCCCAAGTTTTTATACATCCATTTAAAATTTTTATGGTGAATGCAAAATGCAACTCATGAATAGTGGATTTAACAACATTCAAAACGAATGATTCAACTCATGTGCAAATGTTAATAGTTCAAGAGATGTGAAGTTTTTTACTAACTCATTAAAGTATAAATGTGAAGAATTAAGTTGTGTGTTTCCATATTCATTAATAAGTGCAATATGCAATTTTTGAATAGTGGTTTCAATAAGCTCAAAATGGATGATTCAAGTCATATAAAAATGTTGATAGTTCAAGAAATGTGAAAAAAATCATTAAACCATTCAAATATAATTACAAAATATTGAATTACATGTGTTTAATATATTATAATAAGTGTAAAAAATGTAGTTTGTGAATAATGATTTTAATATACTAAAAGTGAATGGTTCAACTCTAATAATTTAAAAGATGTGAATTTTTTAATTAATTTAATCCAATATAAATGTGGAGTTTAAAATTGTTACATGTGTTTTAATAGATTATGGTAAGTGTAAAATGCAACTTTTAAATAATGGTTTTGACATGTTAAAAGTTGATGATTCAACTCATGTAGCATGTTGATAATTTTTTAAATGCCAAAAATTTCACTAACCCATGCATTGTGGAAATAAAAATAAAGGCTACTTAAAATTTCCACATCAACAATTTGAAATTATTAAATAATTAAATAAGGTTCAAATTATACTCATAATAGAACAACATAGTGAATGTAACAACTATGAATAATATTGATAATTAATTAGTGCAATAAAACCACTTGTAAATTGAAGATGGTCAAATGTAGTTGAAATGTAATCAAATTGAACAACAATCTGAATGTGTGGGGGTGGAAAAAGACAATATTTCTTCTTGTGTTGTAGGCATGACATTTGTAGAAATGATAGCAATGCCTTGTAAAAAATGATGTTCAAAATTTGGCATACATGAGTTAGGGTAAGAAGAACCACTTATTTGTGGTCATGTAGGTTTTATTTGAACCCTGCCATGTGCACCCTTACATTTCATCCACCCACCCCAACTCCCCATTGTCCACCACTTTCACCCCAATTGTATTGTAAAGGCATATTAAACACAAACCTCCTTATTGACCCACCCCATTGGGAATACCCCATTTGTAACATTATTGTTGTGGTTGTTGGGGTCCAATTTGTAAAAATTGTTGTTGCCCACCTTAGAGCTAGGGTTGTCATGCACCTTGTGACCATTGTGGCATATTGTTTGAGGGTTGTTGTAGTGCAATTACAAGTTCAACATTTCGAGTTGGTGTGATATTTGGAATTGATATAATATTTGGAGCTAGTGTGCATGGGCTTGTTGCAAATTTTTGGATACCTTACAACCAATGTAATCAAGTTGCAATCAATGGAAACTTACAAATTTCATGGCAATTTCATCATAAACTTCCCATCCCATGATTTGATAATGGAAAACATGCAAAATTTGTTCTTTCATGGGTTCATATGTTAATTTGCACATGGATGTCATGCATTCAAAACACAAATGATGCACATATAAATTAGATGAAATATTTTCATGTGGGCAACCAAAATTTAAACTCATGATCATCAATTTATATTGTTTCAACATCCACTCAATTTCAATAATTGAGTACATACTAAAGAGGATAGAGACATTAGACCTTTAAGTGCTACTAATGGGGGAACCATGACATTAGAAAGGGGCAAAAAGGCCATGGGTCTCAACAAGTCCATGCAATATTTGTGCAATACGTACATAAACAAAAAGAGGCACTAGATCTAATGAGATCTCAAATGACATAGACATGACAACAAAACTCAAAAGGAAATTCTGGGCAACTAAACTTTAAACTCATGATTGTCATTTTACATTTTTTCAACATCTACTTAATTTCCAAAACAATTCCATACATACATATGAAGAAAGAGGCACCAAACCTAATGAAATGTCAAATGACATAAGCATGACAACAAAACTAAAAGAAGGCTTTGGGCAACTAGACTTGAAATTACTCATGATTGTCATTTTACATTTTCTCAACATACATTCAATTTCCAAAATAATTTTATACATACATGAAAGGAAAAAGACATTAGAATTAATGAAATTTCAAGTCACATAAACATGACGATAAAACTCAAAGGAGGCTTTGGGCAACCAAACTTTAAATTGTTGATTGTTACTTTACCTTGTTCTAATTCAACATCCACTCAATTTCCATAATAATTCCATACATGCATAAGAGGAAAGAGGCATTATACTTGAGTGTGACAAATGGGATTTAGACCTTGCCATGATTGCAATGCAAATTATTTTTGAAATAAACTTTGTGGAAGTTTGGATATGTCCATAAATCCAAAAAAATCCATTCACATAAGAAATCTAGGGCTTAGAGATGGGATATGAATATAAAGAGTTATTGGAATGTGGGGAGGGTGAGTACCTTTTCCCTTACCCTTGCACTTGGAGTGGTTGTTGGGCAAGGCTTTTTCATACTCTTGTTGGTTGATCATTTTAAGGGGAGCAGTTCTCCACCACTTGAAACATCATTAGCACCATCTTTGTTTGAAGTTATGTAGCTTGGCCCATTAAAACCATTACTAATGTCTTTAGTGCTTTTGGAGTCGTGATCATCATCATATGCATCCATTTTCATAAACAATTTTGCTTTGATTACCAATCGAACATTACAACAATGTCCATTTTTTTGGCTAGAAGGGAGGCTAGTTATATGTTCATTTAAAAAAAAAAATACTCTTCCAATGTTTCAACTCCAAAAAAAATTAAAATGTCACGAAGGTGTAAGGTTTGTGGCATATCTTTTTAACATTTTTCCAAAAAACAAACAAAAAGAAACAAAATGAGAAAGGTAAGGCGTATAAATATTCACAAATCTTCCATGATTTGGTCAAGTTCCATTCCCTTCACATCCTTTTGTAAATGCAAAATGTTGTGGTTAATTCCTAATTTCTAGACATGTATTGGTTTTAGGAGCAAGGTCCTCTTCTTCTAAGCACAACTCAACTTCTTGCTTCAAGAATAATGCTTCCTCTTGCTCCAAGCACAACTCTTCCTCCTCCTTTAAGTGCTTCTCCTACTCCCATGTCCCTTCTTTATGTGCAAAAACTATTTGATTGAAAATGTCAATGAAATGTGTACTTGACATTGATGCACATACAATGATCACACAAGCAAAATTGTGGCTTGGAGCAAACACACACTTGAACTAAGGCACCAAATGTCATTAATGTCTTGTACATTTCAAGCTTTCAAAAATGTGTAGCCAAGGTTATCCAATTATATGATGTTAAGGTTAGTTCTATTTGGTTGGAAATTTAGTTACATGTTCATACATGCTCCATTCAACATCTCAAAGATGTTTGTTGTATACTTACTAAAGTTATTGAAACACATAACACTTGAAGGAAATGCTTGAAAGTAGGAGGACACAAGACAACCAAGGATGTGAGGATTGAGGATTTGAGGACGTGAGGACTATGGGTGTGTGAGGATGCAAGGATTACAAGAATCCATATCCATGTAAGTTTTCAAATTTTATTGTGTTTGGTTGTCCAAGCCATTTTTTAACAAATGCAATTGTATTTGTTTTTGGCATGTATTTACTTTGAGTCATGGCACAAATGTAGGTTTTGAGGGTGTTTGCAAGTTCACTTTATTCTTAAAACATCATATTTGAAGGTCGCATGTGAAATATTTATACTTCCTTTTTCTTCCCATGTCCGATATAATAAATTTTGAGGGATTCCAAGCTAATGGGATTCTTGGATTTACTGGTTTAATTTTGTTTTCTTAATTTTCTCAACTTAAGTTAACAATTAGATGACACGTGCATCCAAGAAATAATGTTTCAACATGATTGTACACTAATCATGTAAAAGGGGGTTATTTGTGTGTAATGTTTGTTATTTTTTTTAAAAATCATTTTTGCATGTCGTATGCAACTACTAGACCCCATTGTTACATAAAACAAGTTGCATTTGATTAGAAGTTACATATGATACTATATATGTGAACGATATATATGGTATGAATTTATATTTGATACATCTATATTATTCTACAAGGGTTGCCCATGGTGACATGTGGCATTTGAACCTTATTTCAATATTCATCAATATTAATAATATTTTGGCCTTTTAATAAAATATGAATTGGATTTTGACACATGTTCATTTGTGAAGGTCAATTATATGGTGACATGTGGCATTTAAGCATTATTTCAATATTCATCATTATTAATAAATTAATAATATATCAACCAACCAATAAAATGTGAATTAGAGTTTGACACATGTTCATTTGTGAAAGCCAAATATTTGGTGACTTGTGCCAATTAAAAAAAACCCATTGATTATTATTATTTATTAATTAGGTAAGTTGGTAGGTAGGTCATAAGTACATAGGATGGTAGGGTTAAGTTAGGTAGGTAGGTTTAAAATAATCCAATTTTGTGTTTGGGTTTAGCCTTTAGGGTTGAATATCTTTCAGTAGTCCATCTGAAATGACATTTGGTATTTGGTTTGTGAACAAAAGAAATGCACTTATTTTATATAGTGTGCACACTTGGAATCCATGGTAAAAGAATATGGGATAAAAAAAATAGATGCAAGTGCAACCAATGTATTTGCAACCTCCATGCAAATACTTCATGCTACATATGCCATACTAATTTAATTTACCTACTAGCTAAATTAATTATATTATAAATAATAAAACTTAATAGGTAATAATAATATAATATAATATAACGATAATAATATTAATTGGTTAGTAAATATTAATATTACTATATATAACATTATAATAATTATGGTTATCTATAATAATAAATTATATTATATTATTACTGCCCAATTTAAGTTAATAGTGAACTTAAGTTAGTAACTAACCTAGGCTAGAATACTTATAAATGAAAAAATGTAATTTTTTAGCCATTTATATACTACCATAATTAATAATTAAATAAAATGAAAATGATAGTTATTGAAGAATAATAATTTATTATTAACAACTAATGATGACAAAAACAATAATAATAGTATTTAATATTCACTACTAATATTAATACTAGGTAATTATATGTTAACTAGTGTAACTTGTTAGCTATTGTAACCTATTAAGCATACATATATTAATATAATTAATGAAATTATAATAAAATTAAAATAACATATTTAAAATAATAATTATGACAACTAATTATAATGATAATATTATGATTACATGATACTCGTTGTTAACATTAATTTTAATATTTGTAAGTAATTAACAATATTATAACATAATAACATAACCTAGATTAATTAATGTAACCTTTTAACCGTAGGTATAACAATATAGTTAATGAAAATATAATTAAACTAAAAAATAGTTATTGAAGAAATTTTTTATCAAAAAACAATAATAATCTTCATTAATAAGTAACAACATTAGTAGTTATAATTGTAATTATAATAGTGTTTTAATTACTATATATGATTAGCTATAATGATTAATAATTTGATAATATAACTTTTTTGGCCAAACAAATATTGGCTAAATTAACCATGGGTAAACTAATTAGGAGGTTAAATTTAAAATGGTTGAATTAAATTTGGTTCATTTGCCTATGATTAAACTATTCATAATTAAATCATCCATGGTAAGATTAATTAGTTAATTTAGGCATGTTAGTTTAACCATAATTATTTGAACTTCATAAATAATTTAGCCATGATTAATATAACTTTGTGAACAATTTAGCCAAAGTTAGTTTAACTTCATAAATAATTTAGTCATGGTTGATTTATCCAAACTTAGTTTAATTATTGTTAGTTTAACCTCGTAAATAATTTAACCATGGTTAACATAGCCAACATCAATTTAGCCATGACTAGTTTAGCTATGCTTAATTTATCCAAAGTTCATTTAATGAAAATTAGTTTAACAAGGGTTAATTTAGCTAAAGTCAATTTAACCTAAGTTTGTTTTGCTATAATTAGTTTAGCCAAAATTAATTTAGCCATGATTAGTTCAACAAAAGTGAGTTCAATCATGATTATTTTAACCATAACTAATTTAATCATAGTTATTTTAGTTATGGTTAGTTTAGCCAAAGTTAACTAGTCCTGATTAGTTTAGTCAAAGTTTGTTTAACAATAGTTAGTTTTGCCATGGTTAGTTTAACCTTGATTAATGTGACTTTAGCATAGGTTTAGCCAATATTTTTTCTTGAGTAACATTAGTTAGCATGGGTTTAGCTTTAGTACTAAAAGTATAAAATTACTATACATAACCTAAGTAGATATATTGAGTGTATTAATATAAATATGTATTAACTTTGGCCATGATTTTTATAACACATGTCAATTTTGAACATTAGTAGTTGCATGTTAATTGCACACTCAATTGTATAACTCAAAAAATATACAATACTAATTTTGTAGTTGCACTCACAACCAATCTAATTACAACCAACACTTGAACATAATTGCATAATGAGTTGTAAATGACAAATTTTTTACTAGTGTACACATTCCCACCCAACCTAATTAATGTGACATGGAAACAACATAACAAATGGAACAAACGGACAAATGTTTTAAAAATTCTCTTATGATTGAAATTCATATATTTCCAAGAATTTAGTCTTTTGAACATTTATTGTAGAATCGA